>ENA-ORCX01000295-ORCX01000295.1-marine-metagenome-genome-assembly--contig:-NODE-295-length-26049-cov-3.148275_pt1 | contig 26049 bp, 20 predicted proteins | sample MGYA00248630_ERZ508518 | MGnify/ENA primary metagenome ERZ508518 (study PRJEB26188, sample SAMN06268768) | marine metagenome | isolation source: Bioluminescent Bay, La Paraguera, Puerto Rico | place...
ACTACCGGTAAATTAGTAGAGATTACCGTGCTCGAAAAAGGGATCATGTAACACAAATCGTTCGCAAATCAATTAACTAATAACCTTACCAAGGAACCAGGCAAAAATAGCCTGGTTTCTGCCCAGGAAAAGAGGAAGAACTAACCTATAGGAACAAATCAACCAAGATTTCAAAGAATTCACTAATAAGCTGTTGCCCTGTTAAAAATAGTATTTCAGCCAAAGGTATATAGAATCCGGAGCTTTTGTGTTCAGAAAATCTGTTATTTTTAAACCTCCGTATTCTGAGCCCGTATTTCCACTGTATAGAGTCGCCCCCAGACTTAAATCCATCTGCTCAGTTACATTATAAACAACACGAGGTAGGTGTGTCATGGAACCATCAGAAATGTTCACCATACCTGAATAGTAAAGATGCACCAATGGATGTATTTCAACATCCAAACCTAACGCGGCCTCATACCTACCCAAAGCAAAGACTTCCCCACGAGACAACCGTTCGAGAAGGTTCGGATTAATATCATAAAGAGAAATGTCAATAGCGCCTAAGTCATTGTAATACAACTCTATGAAACCGTACATATTTTTATCCCAAGCAATCCAGGAATAATCAATATTGGCAACCGCTGAAAAAGCGGTGCTACCCTCCTCAAGAAACGTTGTATTCAGATCAAAACGGTAAAGGGCATCGCCTACCGTTCCATTCCATCCTATCCCCAACAGAGGTTCGTTGTAATGAATAGCTCCAATAAGTTGCAGCTCTTTTTCATCGAATTGCTTTTGAAGCTTCACCGCAAAGGTGCTGCTTTCAACACTCACATCCTTGTTGGAATTCTTCCTGGGAACAAAAACAAGGGACGCACTGATTTCTCGCCCTATATCGTATATATCTATGGATAATAAATCGGTTCCCTCTTTATAATCTCGCTCTACATTTGACGGTGCAAATGGATTCAGAAAATCCAAGGGATTAAAAACCAATCCATTTCCCCAACTGATAGCGTCCCGCCCCAAAGTGACACAGAAAGCCGATGCCTGATATTTTAGGTTTATACGATCAACCTGATGCAAAACAAAGTAATCCCTACCGGACGATACCATATGAGATAGATCCATAAGACTTCCCTGGTTGGAGCTTTGTTTAGTAGGAAAATTAAAGCCATCCAGTGCCGTATACAATTCCTCTAAATTGCCATACCTGGAATTTGTCTCATACGCAAAATTCAGGCTCAACCGATCGTTCAATTGAGTTTCCCACATCAGGCGCAGATCAACTCCGAAGTCATACATGGGAGACTCATCCGTATAATCATAGATACTGTATTGAGATGGATATGCAGAAACTCCACGAACAGTGAGTTGCCCCCGTGGGGTTTCCCATGCCTCGCTAGATAAACCGAAAGCTAAGGCAACCAGGAAAAGAATGGCCTTACTTCTCTTCATCTTTCTCTATTTGGCCATCGTGCAAATAAACGATTCTGTGAGCATATTCCATAACGTGAAAATCGTGCGTAGAAAAAATGAAGGTAAGGCCCAGTGATTCATTCAACTGTTTCATGTTATCCAAAAGCATGGACGCTGTCTCAGAATCTAAATTTGCTGTTGGTTCATCTGCCAAAATGATTTCAGATTGCGTAGCAATTGCTCTGGCAACGGCCACCCGTTGTTGCTGCCCACCAGAAAGCTCACTTGGGCGGCGGTGATACAGACCCTCCAATCCAACTTGGTTCAGCATTTCTGTTGCCCGTGCTTTGCGCTCTTGAGCCGAAACTCCCTGAAGCAGCATAACATATTCAACATTTTCCAATGCAGATAAGACAGGGATCAGGTTGTAAGCCTGAAAAACAAATCCAACTTTGTTTAAACGTATTTTCGTCTTCTGAGTTTCATTGAGCTGAGTCATCTCAACTCCATCAATATGAATTGATCCTTTATCAATAGAGTCCAATCCACCAATAAGGTTCAACAAAGTGGATTTGCCAGAACCATTTGGACCAGCCAAAGCCATAAACTCACCTTTGGCAACATCCATACTTACACCACGCAAGGCAGGCACTTCGACATGCCCCTGGTGGTAGGTTTTGTATACATTTTCTACACTTACAAGTGAGTTCATTGCTAATAGTGATTCATTGCTTCAATCGGGGTGAATTTTGATGCCTTGATCGCCGGATAAAAACTGATACATATCCCAAGGAACAGAACCAAAGCATTGCTCATAATAAAATCTTTCAGAGTTATGGCAGGATAGATTACCCGAGACATGCCATAGAGTTCATTGGATGCACTAAATGCTGTGAGGTTGATCCCCACTTCCTTTAAGACAAAAGTACTTCCCAAGGCTAATAAATCCCCAACCAGAAGCCCAAGGAACAGAAGCATAATGGATTCCAATAAAACGCCTTTAATAATACGCCCAGGAGACATTCCTAAGGCTCTTATCAGACCAAATTCGCGTATCCGATCATAGATCGCCATAAGCATGGTATTCACTATTCCAAAACTCATCACAATAAAAACAACCACTGTCCAAACAAAAGAGAAGAAGTTAAAAATCTTCAAGTACGCAGCAATTAGAGGCTCTCTTTCTTTCCATGTTTCCACAGAAAACCCCTTGCCTAAAAGAGTCTGAATTTTCTGATTTGTTTGCTCAACAAGCGTTTCAGATGGAAGCATAAAACTGATTTCAGAGTATGTCTCTGGAGATGTTAACAACAACTTGTCCACAGCCTTTTTAGGAATAAAGACAGTGCTTTTTTCCATACTCTCCAAATTGGCTTTATACGCTCCAACAATATGGAATGCTCTAGAGCTGATTTCACCCTTCTCATCTTGAGCCATTAAAATGACTTTCTTGCCAATCTCTGTTTCAAAAAGTTCTAAGAACGCCTGTCCAACTAAAATCTGATGTGTATTCTCTGGATCAGGAAAATCCCCATCAATCTGACTTTTCCCTAGAAAAGAAACCTGTTCTTCGTCACGAAGATCACACCCGACAACAGTGATCGAACTAGTTTTATAGGCATTTTGAGCAATTGCCGGAATCCGTATCCGACCAACAAAATGGCTTTCCGCGGGTAACACCTGAATCACTTTTTGAAGCATCGAATCATCCACCCGAATAGAATTCTCAATAACAGGATCATTTTGATATTCGTGGTTAGAAACACGAATATGTCCCGTAAGATTCATGATAGAATTATCCACGATGTCACGAATCATTCCCCAGCAAACAGCTTCGAAAACAATAATAAACCAAACACCAGTAACAATAGCCGCCAGAATAACCAATGTTCTTCCGGGGTTACGCCAAAGATTTCTCCATGCAATTAAAGTATCCATCACTTTTATTTCTTAAGAGCATCTATGGGTTGTAATTTACTTGCCTTCCAGGCCGGATAGAGACACGACAATGTCGTAATAAAGAGAAGAAGAATTGGAGCCAACGAGACAATAAGCCACGATAGTTTGGGGTAGATTCTTTCAGCCAAGCCATAGGACGCCATAATATCTTCGGAATCTGGTATTTTGATTCCAACATGCTGCGTCCATAGGCTGACAACAATCCCCAATAAACTGCCAATAATAACAGATGTAAGGGCCAACATAAATGCCTCCAACAAGACGAGAAAAACAATTCGATGAGGAGTCATACCGACACATCTCATAATGCCAAATTCATGAGTACGCTCCATCACCGACATCAAGAAAGTATTCATGATACTGAACGTAACAATGAGGAGCAGGAATCCATAAAAGAAATACCCTGAAATCAAATCCAGTTCGATGCTTTGCTTAATTCCAGGGATCAATTCATCCCAACTTTGAACCAACAAATCATCCTCCTCTACATTTGATTTTAACTTGGCTTTCAGTAATTCAACAGAATCCAAGTCACGTGTGTTGATAACAATGCGATGCACGGCTCCCTGCATGCAGAAAAGCTCGTCAAAGACACTCAGAGGCATTTGTAGCAAATTCCTGTCTATTTCTGCTTGTCCAGACTCCGCAATACCACCTACGGAAACTATGGCGGCAGCCGAACTCCCATCTTTCGCCTGTCCCAACAAAACCAAGTCATCACCAATATCCACTTTAAGGTTTTGTGCCAGAATGCTTCCAATCACCACCTGATTGGGGTATTTCATATCAAGATAATTTCCTTTGCGTAAAACCTTTAGAACATTACTCATTTGGGCTTCTCTTTCAGGAACCACCCCTGTAACCAAAGCACCGTATGTCCTGGTATTCGAAGAAAGCAGGACAAAGGCTTCCGCCCGATAGGTGTATGCGTCAATCAAATCATCATTCAAAAGCTCGCTAAAACGCTCAGGAGTTTTGACGACACGCCTAATACTTGGATTTTTACGATACTCCTTATTAAGAATCTGCAAATGCCCTGAAATATTCCTAACGGAGGCATCAATCATCGCATCGTAGGACCCATGTTGCCATGAAAACATGAAAATGAGGAAAAAGCTGGAAAAACTTAAAGCCCCCATAGTAAGAATGGATCTTCTAGGGTTCCTCCATAGATTTCTCCAAGCCATTTTCAAGGTCGGGTTCATCGTCACCTAATCTCTGGGTGGGTTTTTAAGTGATGTTTTTTTAAAGATTCGATCAGGTAGTTTATTGAGAAAATGAATTTCTCTATAATCAATCTGAGTATAAGCATCCGGCCTGCTCTCTTTCTGCATAACCATACGCGTGGGATACAACTTCCCATCAATATCCTCAATTTCACTAAAACTCAGCGTCTTAACAAGATTGCCGTCCTCATCATAAAAAGCCTCCTCCAAGTAAATGAGATCTTCACGAATCTTCAGAATTTCTTTCCCCCAAATAACAGGAGCATCCGGTTTGGGTATTGATTCCACTATATAAACGACTACGCCATCAACAACTTCCTCACCTATCAACTGGTGCGTATAATCATTGATAATCGTGTCAGCCTTTGCCAGATCATTGTTTGAAAAGTCCGACCCCATCCAAGACTGAGCCATCATAGAAGGAGGAAGTTTTATGGTTCTCTTTACCTTGGGATTGTAAGTCCACATGGTACGCCCAACCTTAAGACTACCATTCCCCTTGTCTTTGGAAGGCTCTAAAACCGTCATAAGGCTTTCGTCTTCACCACGAGTCCATGCTTTCATGACTTGAGTTCTCTCCCACTCAGGCCTTTTTATAAGCATCTCAATCGTAGCGACAGAAGCCTTGCCGCGATAATAGTCGAAACTATCTCTTACAAGACTTTCGGCATCAGGCTGGCCTGCATGTGCCAGTGAAAACACTCCATACATGCCAACCAATAGTATATATTGTATTAGGTTAGATTTCATCTGCATGACAACCATCTCTGATAGATGCAAATATCGTATCAAAAACAAATGACAGTTTTCGATTAAATTATAGTTCCTTTTGCGGAATAGCTCCTCTTATTCATCGTTATAACTAAGTGTAATTAATCACTCTAGTTAATAAAAAAAAGCACTGGATAAACCAGTGCTGACGATTGATTGAATAAAAATAAATGAATTAAGGAGCCCAGATATTAGAACTTATTAACTTACCTGTTTCACCGTTAACAACAACTCTTCCACGTAAATAGCCTTCAGATACTCCAACAAGTTCATACCTTCCAGTAGAAGGGTAATATAAATATGTGTATATATCTTCACCAGCAACTGATTCCATTTGTTCTTCGTCTAGTTGTTTAACTCCAGCAAGAACATTATCTTCAGTCTTTGAGACATCGCCAGCAGAAAGCGAGCTAGCCGAAGCTAAAACACACAGGGTAATGAGTAGTTTTTTGAACATTTTATTCCTTATATTTTGGTTACAAGAATAGTCATAAAGACCAAGTTGAAAAATATCAAAAAGCCATTAGTAGTCAATAAACAATAACCATAAGTCGTATTTATTGATTATTTGGAAAAACAAAGAGGGATGACTTTTTCCAAATAGACTGAAAAACCGAACGTTTCACTCTTCTCAGACCAATTGTTGGATCAAAGTAATGTACCACGGAATTATTGGCAGATAGTAGAATGATGAAATGTGGGTGTCCCATAGGACAAATCAAGGAAACCACCCATCCATGCTTAATAAGTTTATCCAATTGATCATACTCAGGCTCAATGCCTGCCGAACGAAACCCTTTGGCCTCCATATAATGCTTCATTTCCAATAAAGATAATCCGGAATAGTAATGTTCTTTATCTAAAGGATTCCGTTTAGAAAGAACCTCTCGAACCACCTCTTCCTCTCTTATGTATGGGATTCCTTCCTGATGAAGAATTGATCCAAGGCACGAAGCACCACAAGAAAAATCAAACTTTTGTCGAGTTTCACCAGCATACTTGACTTGATCCCAACTACGGACTCTTACCCTACTTTCGCCTGCTACACAAATTGATCCACAAATTAGAGAAAACAGAAGAAAGCTAAAAAATCTGTTTTTCATCGATAGGTAATTCCAAAGCTAAACATGAGATCAGGTTGCTCTTCATCCAGCTCCAATTGCATATTGTTTTCCAAATAAATACGATCAGTTATACGATAGTTAATACCACAGTTAATCACACCGTACTGATCATCAATACTTGTAGAGTTAGGATAATCCACCAAACCAATCGATCCCATCAAGCTGATTTGCTCATTAAAGGCAACCGCTGCACCTAGTTCAAAACCAAGCCGCTTAGGGGTATCATCCAGCTCATTTATTTTCCATAGTGAAGATAAACGAGCAAAGCAAACCACTGGATCAGCAGTCTTTACTAATGAAACCCCCAAACCAACCGTATCATACGTTCTCCCCAGAAAGGAATCAGATGTTAATGATTTGACATATCTCGGTGAAAGGGAAATTTCAGGAAGATTATATGTTTCAGATAAAACAACACCACGTATTCCAAACGTTGCACTGGAAAAACCATCTTTCTTTATTTTATAAATCTGATTGTTGTAGCTAATTTCCATCTCATTTCTCGAATAAGAAGTATTGGCATAAGCATACAACCGAACAGGAAGCTTGAGAACAACACCAGCCGAAGCAGATACAATCTCAGACGTATTGGTAACATTGCTGTAGTCCTTCCCAGTATAATAAGCAGCGGAAACCGAGTAGTTCGCTTGCCCAACTTCCCCAACAACTGTTCTATCTGAAATCTGCTGCTCTACAGCAGTAAGCTTTTTGTGCTTTTGAAGATCTAATTTAACATCAGAGAGTGAACGTTCAGAAGTTTTAGTAACGGAAGTTTTAGTAACTTTTGTTTCAAAGAAATCAATACTATAGAGATCTAGGTCAATTGATTTTCCAGTTGCTGCAAGTATCACAGAAACAGCTTCATCCTCAAAAGTGACTTCTTTAGCAAGAAGCTTTTCATCGCTTCTTAAATAAACCCAAAATTTGTTTCCTTTTGAGTCTATACGATGAAGATCAGCAACAGGCAAAGATATATTCTGCCCATGAAACTTCCCAATAAAATAAGGGGAACTTAGTTTTAATGCATCAAACTTCAGAGATTCTCCCTCTTTTGTAGAAACAGTAAACGCTGATAAGACAGAAGAATATAAAGAGCAAAGACAAAGGACAAAAGACAGTCGCAAGAAAAGAGACAAACGAATCATATTACTTCAGGAACTAATAATTAAAAACTACATTAATAAGAGTTTTAGAGTAGAAAATAAAGGATAAAAAAAGCACTACTAATTTAGCAGTGCTTGAAAAGAACTAATTAATGATAACCAGGAGGCGTTAAATCTACAGTTTCACCTGGATCTAAATATCCTTCCACAATGTTATCATATGACTCACCAAAATCCTCCATATTGTAAACGACATAACCGTGAACAGTATCACTCACAACAACAGAGTATGTTTCATACGTATCCGTTGATGGATAGTAAAAATAATAATAAAGATCTTCACCAGTAACAGACTGCATCTGATCTTCATTCAGTTGTTTCACATTCGCCAAGATAGAATCATCTTGGGGGGTAACGGCCGCACTCAGTAAAGAACAGCAACCAACTAGGCATGTTTCCAAGAGTAGTTTCTTTATCATTTTTATTTCTTTTGTTTGGATTTGTAGCCGCTTAAGGCTACTTTGGGGTAAAATACATATTTAGAATAAACAAAAACTAACGTAGATCAAAGTGATTTTAAATAACCAAGATCTTTTATTATTCTAACAATAGTAAACTCTGCAAAAAAAGCCCCCCTGTTTTAGCAGTGCTTGAAAAATATCATCAATAACAGTTGGGGCATACTTAACACCAGAAATACTATCTAAAGGGCCACACAATAACTGCTACTATAAAACGCTATCTATTCATGATCAGCATCATCCAAGAACCTATGCAAAGAGAAAAATGAAAGGGACGTAATACGTCCCTTTCAAAAGAAAAACAATAAATCTACTGATTGATAGGATATACATTCTGTTCTACTTCACCAGTTTCTACATTTATTTTTATGTAACCAGCAACATCGTCATTTTCAAGAGTCCTTCGGCTTATAATTTGAATATAACCACCATCAAGAACTTTATATTCAATAATCTCGATATCTTCACCAGTAACAGATTGCATTTGCGCTTCTGAAAGCTGTTGAACACCAGCAAAAAGATCCTCTTTTTGCTTAGTTGTATCTGCAGCATTTAACAGACATATTGTTAGGGTAAGGCTTAGGGTAATGAATAGTTTTTTGAACATTTAATATTCCTTATATTTTGGTTATAAGAATGGTCAGTTTAACCGATACAAGGAAAAACTAACGCTCAACAATTGTCAATTTACAAGAATCAAAAACCAATTATATCTCAACAAAGCTCTGTAAAAGTAGTGAGTCCAGCTATAAACAATCAGAAAACGCCATATAGGCTTTTTCGTGGTGCAGATGCTTAAAATCTAGTTCTAGTAGAGTTCAGTTTGAACAGTAGGTCTAGAAATCTGACGAATTCGTAATTCAACAAAAAAATAGAGACAGTTGTAAAACAACTGCCCCTATTCGTATGCGTTATATGGAATATGGAAATGCTATTCTTTAATACCTCCACCAAGAACTTTGTAGAAAGTGATTTGGTTGCTCAGCAAAGCTAGCTGTGAACTAACAAAATTCAATTGAGCATTATTATAGTCTTGTTGAGCCGTTATCAAAGTTAGATAGCTATCAAGTCCTTTTTCATAGCGAATTTGAGCTAACTTGTATCTTTCCTTCTGAGCATCAACTGCGTCGGTATATGAATTTAGTTCCTGCTGAAGTGCTTCGGCAGCAACAAGCGTATCTTTTACCTCACGGAATGCGGTTTGAATGGCATCTGTGTAATTTACAATCTCAATTTGTTTTTCTATTTTAGAGACATCCAAAGATGCCTTATTCGATCCCCAGTGAAAAATGGGAACAGATATCTGAGGTGCAAAACTCCAAGTTCCATTTCCACTTTTAAAAAGGCCATCCAATTCATTACTGGAAGAGCCAACACTTCCTGTCAGGGTAATTGTTGGAAAAAACGCAGCACGGGCAGCCCCGACATCAGCATTGGCAGCTTTCAAAGCATGCTCAGCAGCCATAATATCGGGGCGAGTTCTTAGGAAATCAGATGAAATGCCCGGCTGTATTTTTAACGATTTTTCGATGTGATCCAAACGATCGCTAATAGAAAGAGATGTTTTCGGTAAAGGCTCTCCAATAAGCTGCTCCAGAGCGTTTTCTGCTTGGGCTAACTGACGCGAATAAGCAGCAACACTGGCATTTGCTTGGGCTACCTCAGCTTCAGCGCTCTTAACATCCATAAGAGATCCTTCGCCAAGCTCATGCATCCGTTGAGTTAATTTTAAAGACTTTTCAGATGACTCCAATGTCTGCTTTGAAATCATCAATTGCTCGTCTAAAGAAACGCGCGTAAGATATTCAATAGCAACTTCAGAAATCAGAGAAATTTTCACACTATCTCTGGTTGATTCGCTTGCCAAATACTTCTGTAAAGCCTCTTCTTTAAGACTTTTTATCCGTCCAAATAAATCCAATTCCCAAGAAGTTATCCCTACACCAACACTATAGGTTGATTTTGTAAGAGCTTTTCCGGTAGTAGAAAGATCCTTTGCAGTTCTACTTCGGCTACCACTCCCAGTTGCATCAACTGATGGTAATAGATCTGCTTTTTGAATGCGGTACTGAGCCTGTAATAATTGAACATTCAGGACAGCAGTTTGCATGTCTGTATTATGCTTCAAAGCTAATTCAATGACATGTTGCAATTGTGGATCTTGGAAATACTCACGCCAACCTATTTCGGCAGCACTCTTAGAACCCTCAGACAAGGAAAGAGAGGCCTGGGTAAAAGCCACATCAGGTCGTTCATATTTTGGAGCCATTGTGCAACCTGAAAGGGCAGCAGAAAGAACAATCGAAGTAATCAATGTAATCTTTTTCATTTCCGTTCCTTTCATTAAGCTTTCTTAACTTTAAGTTTCATACTTAGCTTCCGAATCACCACGTAAAAGACTGGAACCAAGAAAAATGCCAAAACCGTGGCAGAAAGCATACCAGCCGCTACACAAGTCCCAATTGCATTTTGACTCGAAGAGCCTGCTCCAGTTGCAAGAGCAAGAGGCATAACACCCAGGATAAACGTTACTGCTGTCATCAAAATAGGTCGTAATCGAAGTCTCACAGCAAGTAGTGTCGCCTGTAATAACTCCATTCCCTGTTCCTCAGCATCTTTGGCAAATTCAACGATCAGAATAGCATTCTTTGCCGACATACCAATAATCGTAAGGAAACCGACTTTAAAAAAGACATCATTTTCCAACCCACGCAAAGAGGTTGCAAGAACGGCTCCGAATATACCCAATGGGACAATCATCATAACTGAAATAGGTATACTCCAACTTTCATAGAGTGCGGCCAAACACAAGAATACCACAAGAAGCGACAATGCATATAGAATTGGGGCTTGAGATCCCGACAAGCGTTCTTGATAAGAGGAACCTGTCCATTCAAAACCAATGCCTTGCGGAAGTTTTCCAACAAGCTCTTCCATTGCTTCCATCGCTTCCCCAGTACTTTTACCTTCCGGTGCATCTCCCACGACTTCAAGAGAAGAAAAACCATTATAGCGAGCCAATGACGGAGACCCAGAACTCCAATCAACACTGGCGATCGCCGAAAGAGGAACCATCGTTCCAGCACTATTTCTAAGATAAAGTTTCATGACATCCTCAGGATCATCTCGAAATTCCTTATCCAACTGAACAATGACTCTTTGAATACGATTCCCGTTTACAAAATTATTTACGTAAGAAGAACCAAAAGCCGTAGACAAAGTAGAGTTAACATCCGAAGGATCCAGCCCCAAAGCTTCGGCTTTGGTATTATCTATTTTCAATTCCATCTGCGCTTCGTCTTCCATCGCCTGCATATGAACACCACTCAAACGAGAGTCAGAATTTGCCATTGCAAGCAATTTACTCTTGGCAGACATAAGAGCCTTATGCCCTAAGCCACCCAAATCCTGAAGTTGCATATCAAAACCGGAAGCCTCACCCAGCCCGTGAACTAAAGGCATATTCATTGGGAATATTTGAGCATCTTTAATACCGCTTAATCCAACAAAGGCTCTGGCAATAACACTGTCCACACTATGGGCTTTTCCTCTCCGTTCACTCCAATCTTTCAAGGAAACGAAACACATAGCTACATTTTGACCACTGCCTGCCTGACTAAAACCTACAACAGCCATCACATCACTGATTTCCGACTGTGATTTATAGAAATCCATGACTTTATCCAAAACCTTTAAAGTACGTTGTTGAGTCGCACCGGATGGTAATTGAATCATCGTCACAAATTGCCCTTGGTCTTCTGTTGGCAAGAAAGAAGTCGGCAATTTCTTATACATGAATAGAGTCGCCCCTGTAATTACGACAAAAAGAAGAATGTAGCGAAAAGTATGTGTAAGAACATTTCCCACGCTTTTTTGGTATCCAATAGCGGTCTTATCAAACCAACGGTTAAACCAACCGAAAAAGCCCTTCTTTGTTTGCTTATGTCCCTTCTCAATTGCTGGCAACATAGTCCTGCAAAGAGCCGGAGTTAAAGACAGAGCCAAGAACAAAGAGAATGACATGGATGCAACCATAGCAATGGAGAATTGGCGGTAGATCATACCAACTGACCCTCCAAAGAACGCCATTGGAATAAATACGGCAATAAGCACCAGAGTAATGGCAACCAAGGCATTACTGATTTGACCCATAGCTTTAATCGTAGCCTCTCTCGGAGGAAGCCCTTCCTCGCTCATGATACGCTCAACATTTTCTACAACCACAATGGCATCGTCCACCAGACTACCGATGGCAAGTACCATCCCAAACATGGTAAGTACGTTTATAGAAAAGCCAGCGATTTGCATAACAGCAAAGGCTCCCATTAGAGAGATAGGCACGACTATGGTAGGAATGAGAGTTGCTCGTAAATTTTGGAGAAATAGGTAGAGAACAAGGAAAACAAGAATAATTGCTTCTACGAGTGTTTTTACCACCTCCAAAATCGAAATACGGATGTACTTCGACGTATCAACTGGGAATGAAACTTCTATACTTTTTGGGAAAAACCTGGAGAGTTGGGTAATTTTAGACCTTACCGCTTTCACCGTCTCCATAGCATTTGCGTTTGGAGCAGTCTTAATCGCAATAGATGCCGAGTTATGTCCATTGATGAGAGAACGGAATCCATAGCTTTGCCCCCCCAACTCCACTCTGGCTACATCTTTTAATAAAACACGAGAACCATCACTATTCACCTTTAGTAAGATGTTTCCAAACTCTTCAGGTGTTGTCAGGGTTGTTTGCCCTCTTAAAGTAATATTCAGCTCCTGATCCTTGGGCGCAGGTGCATCGCCTATTTTACCAATGGATACATTTGTATTCTGGGAGCTAATTGCAGTTTCAATATCTGAAGGCATCAGGTTGAAACTATTCATTTTATCAGGATTCAACCAGATACGCATCGCATACTCTGTGCCAAACAAAGTTGCATCACCAACTCCGTTTACACGACGTAACTGATCCAGCATATTTGCAGAAATATAATTTCCTAAATCATATTCATTCATGCTTCCGTCCTTAGATGACAAAGAAGCAATCAGTACAAAACTACCGGAACGTTTGGTAACACTTAACCCTTGTTTCTGTACTGTTTGTGGCAAAGATGGAGTTGCCAGTTGAACCTTATTCTGAACTTGAACCGCAGCAGTATCTGGGTCTGTCCCAGGTTCGAAAGTCAGAGAAATATTACTGGAACCATCAGAACTGGATGAATTGATATAAAGTAAGTTATCAATTCCGGTAAGATTTTGTTCTATTACAGAAGTAACCGTATTTTGAACAGTTTCTGCAGAAGCCCCGGCATAGTTTGCCGAAACATTTACAGAAGGTGGCGCAATATCTGGATACTGAGCAACCGGAAGCATATTGATGGAGATAACCCCAAACAACATGATAAGTATAGCCAACACCCAGGCAAAAACCGGGCGATCAATAAAAAAGCGTGCCATAATCGTTAATTCAGATTGCTGTATTGTGATTGATCAGTGGCATCAGCAGTTCTTAACTCCTGAAACGGAACTGTAGTCACAGTTTGACCATCTTTAACCTTTTGCAGGCCTTCCATGATCACCCTATCACCTTTATTAAGCCCAGAGGTTACGACCCAATCATGTCCACTGGCATCACCTGTATATATTGTTTTGGTTTCTACCTTATTATCCTTGCTAACGACTAAAACAATAGCGCTACCATCGTTATTTCTCTGAACAGCTCTCTGCGGCACAAGAACAGCCTGCTTATTCATGGCTTGTGAAATACGTATGCGCGCAAAAGAACCAGGCAGAAGCATCCCATTCGCATTTGGAAACTCTGCACGCATCAAAACCATCCCTGTATCTTCATCTACTGAAGATTCTGCAAAAAGTAATTTACCCCCCTGTTCGTAAACAGACCCATCTTCTAAATAAAGTTGAATTTTACGCCCATCTTCACCCATATCTGTCAGCTTTCCAGAAGCAATAGACTTACGCAGCTTAAGCATATCTGCATTCGATTGAGTAAAATCAAAATATATAGGGTCCATCTGGCGAATAACAGCCATTTCGGTTAATTCAGAACCACTAACTAAAGCACCTTCAGTAACTAAAGCCTTACCAATTTTACCTGATATAGGCGCTCTAACCTTCGTGTATCCCAAATCCAAAGAAACTGTTTTTAGCGCCGCCTTGGCAACTTCAACGTCTGCTTTTTCGGAAGCAAGATCCGCTGTCAGGTCATCAAAATCCTGCTGACTAACAGCACCTATGCGTTCTAATTCCTTGTAGCGATTAAATTTTTGCTGAGTCTGCTCTAAGACTGCCTCTGCTTTATTTAGATCAGCCTTGGCACTATCATAAGCAGCTTGAGACGGCTCTGGATCAATGAGAAATAATACGTCTCCAGCAGCAACAGTGCTACCTTCAGTAAAATATTGCTTTTTTACCACTCCCGTAACCCTAGCTCTAACTTCAGCCTCTCGAGGAGCAACAACGCGCCCCGGAAGCTCGCTAAACACCGGCATTTCACCGGTAGTAACCTGAGTTACACTCACCTCTACCGGAGGTTGTTGCATTTGCTGCGATTGCTCCTCCTTACACCCAGGAAGAAACGCAAATAGTGGTAACATCAGCATTACGCTTTTAGCACAGCCCATACTCTTTGTTATCCGATGCATAAACATCACTAAACTATATCAAGTTTAAATAAGATAATGAATGATTTTGATCTTCCCAATCTGGTAACTTATAGTTACAAGCTATCATATGGAACTTCGTCATTTGAGATATTTTGTAGTTGTTGCCGAAGAACTCAATTTTAGGGCTGCAGCAGATAGGCTGCATGTAAGCCATCCTGCTCTAAGTAAACAAATTAAGGACCTTGAATATGAATTGGGGGTACAACTATTGGGGCGAAACACGGTTAAAGTATGGCTAACGGATTCAGGAAAACAGTTTCTTAAAGACAGCAAAAACATCCTGAAACAGGTAGATCAAGCGTGTGTTACAGCAAAAAAAATACACGATAAGGAATCGATTTTAACAATTGGCTCTGCCGGACCTTTTTGGGATATTATCGTTTTCAAACTCTTAAAAGATTTTAAAAAGAAGTATCCTGATGTTGATTTACACGTAATAGAACGAGCTCCTTGGGATCAAATCAAATCTCTGCAACACGGAGAATATCAACTGGCCTTTGTTGGTCAGCACGAATCCATCGATTCTCCTACATTAAATAAACTCTATCTGACAAGCTCTCCTTTTGGAGTAATAGCAGGCAAAGATCACCCTTTATCAAATAAACAAACAGTTTCATGGGATGATTTAAAAAATGAAAATATATGCTGTTTTGGCAAGCAACGTTCTTCCCATCATCTCAAGGATATTCGTAGCATGCTTCCCCCAGGTTCAATCAAGAGTAAACAGTTAAAGGATGCGAACAGTATCAGTGCGATGATTTCTATGATAACATCAGGACAAGGAATTACATTTTTCCCAAAATCGTTTGCTGAATCCCGCAAAAATATAGTGACCTATATCCCACTTGAAAATGCCAGAAACAATTGCTATTTTGAGCTTTGGGCTGTTTGGAGAAAATCTGATCACTCAACATTCCTCAAGGATTTTGTGGAAACCATGAAAAAGAATATGAATACAAACCTTTGAGAGATTGAACATTTGGCTTAAATAACAAGTATATTTTAAACGATATTAATAAGCTTACCTTGTTTCTAAAAGAAAGAAATAAACTAGCTTCTTATTGATATTGCTTTTTCATTTTTATATACTAATTTTGAAGACTCACTTAAACCCCTATAGAAATGAAAACAGAATCAAACAGCACAGGTGGAAAAATGGACATATTCTGGGGCCAGTCTTCAGATTCTTACGACGAGGCAGTTGCCTCGGCTGTTGAAATAGCAAAAAAAGATCTCGTTGGAAAAACTCTGGAATGGCTTGAAGTGGTTGAATTCAGAGGTGGATTCGACAAAGGGAAACTACAGTATCAAATCTCCGTAAGGATTGGATACGTATAAAATCGAAAACAAAGAAGGCCATCCACATGGATGGCCTTTATAATAAATAAAACTCTCGATACCCTAAACTATCCCAGGAGATCAAATGCTACATGGGCGTCAAATTGCCATAAAATATTTTTATATCATTTAAGATATTTGCTTCAGCTGTTTCAGCATTCAGGAAAGCCATAGAAATAAGACAAAATTTCTATTTATCAAAAAAAAACACCAAGCAGTAATAGATTATTATAAAATCAAACAACCACCCAAACATATAAGTTAAAAAGATTGCCCTCTTGAGATTGACACTCATTTTCATAATGTATTTAAAAAATATCTGAGTTATAAGGAATTATACTCCGTCCCTAATTTTAAATACCAAATCTGCTATGTTCAAAAAGTCCCTGCTGTGCCTCTGCATAGGCACATCCATAACTAGTCTGTCTCTCGTCCAAGGGGCAGAAAGCAATAGTCCGTCAGAACCACAAAAAAACAACAATTCTGCGAAGTCTGAAGAGGCAAATCAAACAATCCATATTGAGGTGGTTGCCGACAGTGTTTCAGTCAATGAAACACTTGGAAAATCAGTTATTAACAAGTCTCAAATCCAGAATTACTCAGTGGGAAGCAATACCATCAATGACATTGCCTACACTGCGGCCAATGTTCAGTTCCTAGACAACTACAACACCCTATCGGGCGATTCCATCATCGATAACCGTCCATCCAAAATAAGTATTTCGGGCGGACACTACTACGACAATAATTTCGTAGTCGACGGGATGAGAACCAATACTCTTCACGATAGCACCAATGACAAAATGAGGAGTGCGACAGAATTGGTGGGGCATCCACAAACAATTTTTGTCAATCCAGCCATGGTGGAGTCAGTAACTATTTACGATAGTAACGTCCCCGCCAGCTACGGACATTTTACAGGAGGTGTCTTCGAGGTAAAAACCAAAGATCCCAGTGGAGAATTCCATACAGGGTTTACTTTTGGTTACGAGTCTGACGATACAATGAAGTACATTCTTGTCGCTCCAGAAGACTATGATGAAGAAGATGTACCTGAAAAGCCAAGATACACTGAATATCAGTTTAGCGCATATGTAGACACCCCTGTAACAGAAAAGACATCTGCTCTATTTGAATACAGTAAACAAATTTCTGATCTAAAAAATCGTCAATCTCAGACAATATATAAAACTGGAGCAAGCAGAACTCATAGCTATACGGAAAACTATAAGGTAAAAGCAAAAACAGAATTGAATGATTTCAGCAGCTTGAAGTTTACGTCCATCTACACCCCATCTGAGATGACAGATGTGGAGCAAAGCCTAAGAACGCAAAAAAACAAAGGCTGGCAAAACACGGTTGAATACTTTCGAGAAACCGATAACTCCACTCTGGAAGTCACAACGGGCTACCAGCATTCAGACATGGGACGAGAACAACCAGCTAATAATTATAGGTATAGTAGAACCGCCAGCATTACTTGGGGAGGATACAGTTCTTATGCAATGACAGGTGGATGGGGAGACATTGATGCAGAAGAAGTTCAAATACCTCTAAAAATTAATTATACACTAAATATTAATGATACAGCCAAACTGAATGCGGGCCTGGAATATGCATATGAATATGCCAGCAGTACACGCAAAGAGGATAGCTACGGGTATACTTTATACCATGTCAGTGATTTAATCGTCTCCGCAGATGGAGAGGACGATCCTACTGTCATTGATGGAGAGCAGGCATTTAAACAACGTAGTCATTATTCTGCCTACGATGTCGATGCATCTATCAATAATATCGGGCTATGGCTGGAATTCTCCAACAAACACCATATCGGGAGCACAAAATTGAGTTACCGCTTGGGTACACGCTACGATCGTGAAGATTTTCTGGATAATGGAAACCTTGCTCCACGTTTGGTAGTCACGTTCACCCCGAAAGAATGGCTCGATGTTACTGTAGGTTGGAACCGCTACTATGCAGGCAACTTCCTCGCCTATAAATTAAGAGAATTACAACCTAGCTATACACTCGAAACACGCACTTATACCGAAATTGACGGCAAATACGTTTACTCTTCTGAGGACTGGAAATTGAAATCTGTCAGTCGTGCGACAAGATATAGTCAAGCTGATGTGGATACCCCCTACAATGACGAAATAACTCTAGCGACTACTTTCCACACAGGCTTGGGTGACCTAAAGCTGCAATATCTTGATAGAAAAGGGAGAGACGAATTTGCACGATCAGCCTCAGAAACAGTTACTGAAGATGGTGTAACCCAAAAATATTATTTTATAACCAATAATGGCTTCACTGATTATGAATCCTTTAGTTTTGAGTGGAGTAAAAATTGGAAAAACAATGACTTCAACATCAATGCTACATTCTCAGAAACAAAAACAAGCAAGAACTCTAACTATATTAAAGAATACACAGATGAAGATGCCCTTGAAGAGGTTTACTACAATGACCAGATCATAACCTTTTCAGATTTAGAACAAATTCGAGAAGGATTCGGGTCACCAGACTATGTGAACATGGCCTGGTCCTCCTACTGGCTTAAAAATCGCCTTAGCTTAACACTCGTTGGACGTCTTGAATTTGCTTATGACAGCATTCGCCAAAACGGTCGTATTCGCGTTGATGGAACACGTTATGCTTTTTACGAAGATTACCGCGTTTCTGATCGCTACACACTAAACTTAAACACCGAATGGGTTGTTTATGAAGACGCTAACTTTGGAACAGTAAAGCTCTACGCCAAGGTAAGGAATATATTCAACTCCAAGAATGAAAGTGGAGACATTGATGACGACCTCTACTACGAAAAAGGCCGTTCTCTATGGCTTGGCTTTAGTTATGATTTTTAAGTCCTAAGCTACATACTTTTGTCCAAATAACAGCCCCTTTCTATAATTCCTCCAAGGAAGGAATAAGAAAGGGGCTTTTTAAAAGAACCAAAGAAAGCAACACCGCTCTCAAATGAAAAAACTACTCTCTTTCATCTTTATATTCCTCTCATCTTTCAGCCTTTATGGAAAAGAAACCCACAGAAATGGATTCGCCATATTTGTAGATCAACAAAGCTTTGATCACGCTGAAAAAGAAATAAACGCCTATGCTGATTCTGTTGAAAAAGACGGACTGAAAACTTTCATCGTTATAGATAAATGGAAAGAGCCAACAGCTATTCGCAATAAGCTGATAGAATTATCTAAAGATAAAAACCACCCAATAGAAGGTGCTGTGTTTATCGGCGACATCCCTATTCCTATGACCAGAAATGCTCAGCACTTAACAACAGCATTTAAAATGGATCAGGAGCGTTTTCCCTGGAATGAATCCTCAGTGCCATCAGACCGTTTTTATGATGATTTTGACCTCCAGTTTGACTTTCTGAAACAAGACTCCGAACACAAAAATTATTTTTACTATTCACTCAAAGCCAATTCTCCTCAAGAGATACACTGCAACATATATACAGCTCGTATAAGGCCTTTTGAATCAGATCATAAATATGAAGATTTAAAGAGTTACTTAAGAAAGGTAGTCAGGGTAAAATCAGAAGAAAATCCTTTGGATCGAGTGCTGTTTTTTGCAGGTCATGGCTACAACTCAGAATCCATGACCGCCCGAATGGATGAAAAGATAAGCCTTTTGGATCAATTCCCCATGTTAAAACAACAGCAACAAGGGCTTAGCTACATAGATCACTCAATGGAGGTTCACATAAAAGACAAACTGTTGTCCGAACTTCAAAGAAACTCTCTGGATATTGCGATACTACACCATCATGGAGGTGAAAATAAACAATACCTTAGTGGAATGCCTAAAGTGGATGGGGTTAGTCAGCAAATAGACGGGATTCAAAGGTATCTTCGATCCAAGTTAAGAGCGGCACAAAAAAAAGGCAAAGATTTGGAACAAGAGAAAAAATACTTCTCTGATAAATGGGGAATTCCTGAAACCTGGTTTGAGGGTAGCTTAGATTCTCAAATAATCGAGAAGGATGAGGAGTTCAGCGATGCAATGGATATTGTAACAGACGATGTTTTACAAACATCTCCAGATGCACGGTTCATTGTATTGGATGCTTGCTTCAACGGTTCATTCCATCTGGATAAATATCTTTCAGGCGCTTACGTTTTTAATACAGGAAGCACTATTGCGGTACAAGCAAACAGTGTGAACGTACTGCAGGACAAATGGTCGAATGAGTTAATTGGACTACTTGGTATAGGGGTTCGCATAGGAAACTGGCATAAAGAAATAGCTCCTTTGGAAAGCCATTTAATTGGAGATCCAACCTTTCATTTCTCTGCAAAAGATGAGGCTTTTCTCAGAGAACTGAACAAAGCAAATACCTCTGAGCAATGGAAAACGCTTCTTGACTCTAAATATGCAGATGTTCAGGCACTCGCATTGAAAAAATTGGTCGAATCAAAAATCCCAAACATGTCTAGTCTCTTACTGGAAAGATTCAAAAACAGCCCCTACTCTTCGGTTCGTATGGAATGCCTGAAATTACTCAGCCATATTAATGATCCTCAATTCATAGAATGCCTGAAATATGCAAGTACTGACTCCTCCGAACTCATCCGCAGAAAAACGGCAAAAATGATAGGGAAAAGCGGTAATAAACAGCTATTGGAAACTCTGGTGTCTATGGCCGTAAAAAACAATACCGCTGATAGAGTTGAGTTTACCTTAAAACAATCGCTAGGCCTATACCCTGAAAACGAAGTCGCCGAAACATTTGATAGAATCTTTGATGAAAAAACAGATTATATCGCTCCAGAGAAAACGAAAGCCTTCATTCTTAAGGCCCTCACGTATAACTCGAAACGATGGGAAGAGATACCTCAAACAATTCTAAATCCTGATAGTTCAGAAAAAGAAAAAAAATTCAGCATCCGTTTACTTCGAAATAATAATTACCATCCGGGCGTAGAATCATTCTGCCGTTTCGCCAAAGAAACAAAAAATGAAAAACTCCAGATAATGATGCTGGAGGCCTTGGGTTGGTTTAACCTTTCTTACAAAAAGAATACCATAATAGAAACATGTGATTCCATTCTGCAAGATACCTCCATTTCTCCAAAAGTAAGACAGGAAGCAATAAGAACAAAAAACAGACTAAAATCGTAAGAATAAAAATTATACCGTGGTTCCTTCATATTGTAATAAACAGAACAAATCACCTAATTAACAGCAATTCTCAGAACTCTAAAAATGACACTCTCAAGCACTCTATAAATCCCTGAAGAAGTATTTTCTTATAAAAATTAAAAACTATTATTATTTGATGTTTTTCAGATTGGAACCCTTGATACAATAACTAAAAAGTTGAGGCTGTTTTCGATAAATCTATAACTCTCTGATTTGAGGAGCCACAAAACGGTAGAGAGGGATCGGCTAAGGATTGGATGAAGCGTCCGTCCACCAGTACGTCTATATAATCTATAATTGCTTTTTGTTCCGTTGAAAGATCTTCTATCTTATACCCCGTCCACAACCAGATATCCTTTTCTGGGCAGCGCTTTTTGACTTCACGCACGATATGAAGTACTTCCGCACAATTGGCAGGGAACATTGGATCACCCCCCGAAAGAGAAAGCCCTCTACGCTTGATATTTGTATCACTTAAATCGGCGATAATCTGTTCAAGTATCTGCGGAGTAAAAAGATGCCCTGAATCAGGGTCCCAAGTACTGGCATTGTAGCAACCGGGACACCGATGTTCACAACCGGAGACAAAAAGCGTGCAGCGCGTCCCTGGGCCATTGACAACATCAACATCTATATAGCGGTGATAGTTCATCTTTCTTTTTACCCAAGTCTTATAGATGTTTGGTACGACGTTTTACTTCCTCTTGCTTTCCACTATTGAATGGACGCGTATCAGGATTTCCCAAATAACCACAGACACGACGAGTTACTGAGGCTTTGTTTGGATCATGATTTCCACACGAAGGACATGTAAATCCATCTGAGGTACAGGAAAACTCTCCTGTATATCCGCACTCATAGCACTCATCAATAGGAGTATTGGTACCATAGTAGGGAATTCTATCGTAACTATAGTCCCAAACATTCTCCAATGCCTCTACGTTGTGCTGCATATTGGGGTATTCACCATAGCAAATAAAGCCTCCACTAGCCTCGGCAGGATAGATCTTCTCAAAATCAATTTTCTGATAAGGATTCACCTTCTTTTCTACATCTAAATGGAAGCTGTTAGTATAGTATCCCTTATCCGTAACTCCCTCAATCTGACCAAACTTCTTGAGATCCAAACCACAGAAACGATCGCACAAATTCTCACTTGGTGTGCTGTATAGACTGAATCCATAACCAGTTTCGTTCTTCCACCGATTGACGGCTTTTTTCAGCTCTTTAACGATGGAAAATGCTTTTTCACGCAACATATCGCTATCAAAAACATGCTCATCCGTTCCATAAAGAGCATTCACGGTCTCATGCAAACCAATATAGCCTAAGCTGATGGAAGCACGTCCATTTTTGAACAAATTGGAAACAGGATCGTCTGCTTTAAGGCGAATACCACAAGCACCTTCCATGTAGAGAATAGGAGCCACACGAGCTTTAACCCCATCCAAACGGGCAATGCGGGTATCCAATGCTCTGCGTGCCAACTTTAAACGCTCTTTCAGGATCTCATAAAAACGAGTTTCATCTCTTCCTGCTTCAATAGCAATTCGAGGCAAATTCAGACTAACCACTCCAAGATTGTTGCGTCCTTCATGAATTTCCTTTCCGTCGCTTTCATAGCGACCAAGGAAACTACGACATCCCATCGGGAATTTGAACGAGCCAGTTACTTGGACGGTTTGATCATAATTCAGAATATCGGGATACATCCTCTTGGTAGCACATTCAAGAGCCAACTGCTTAATATCGTAATTAGGATCACCTAGGTTACGGTTTAACCCTTCCTTAATACCGAATACTAATTTCGGAAATACTGGAGTCTTATGACGCTTTCCAAGCCCTGCAATACGGTTCTGTAGCATGCTCTTCTGGATCAGACGTGATTGCCAATCTTCACCCAAACCAAAACCAAAGGTAACAAAAGGAGTCTGTCCATTAGAAGTATGCAATGTATTCACCTCATATTCGAGCGATTGGAAAGCATTATAGCATTCCTTTTCCGTCTGTTTCATCGCATAGTCTTCAACATCCTTAATGTTCCACTCTTTTGCGGTCGCCAAATGCTTTTCATAGCTCGTAGTAACGTAAGGAGCCAGAGTTTCGTCAATACGATTAATAGTCGTACCTCCGTAAATATGGCTGGCTACCTGGGCAATAATTTGCGCAGTAACAGCAGTAGCAGTGGCAATGGAACGTGGAGTTTCAATTTCCGCGTTCCCCATTTTGAATCCCTTGGTTAACATTCCAGACAAATCAACCAACATGCAATTAAACATCGGGAAAAAAGGTGCGTAATCGAGGTCGTGATAGTGAATATCTCCCGATTCATGTGCTGCGACAATATCCTGAGGCAGTAGAAATTGCTTGGCGTAGTGCTTGGCAATGATACCGGCAAGCAAATCGCGCTGAGTTGAAATAACTCGTGCATCCTTGTTCGCATTTTCATTGAGCAAGGCTTCATTGCTTTCCTGAATCAGCCCTTTAATCTCGTGATTAAGCTTACTAACCTTCTCACGAGCCACATCCCTATCATGACGATACTCAATGTAAGCACGCGCCATTTCTTTGTAAGGACCTTCCATCAACTCATTTTCGACTAGTGTCTGAATTTCCGTGACACAAGCCTCTTCAGATCCCATAAATTTCGCAGTAACAGCAGCTGTTACTTGACCTGCATAAGCAAAATCGTCAATACCAACAGCACGCCCTGCTTTGTAGACGGCATGGGCAATCCGCTCTGGAGTGTAAGGTGTGTAACTCCCGTCTCTTTTCTTTACCACGGGGGAGTTTAGAGCGTTGGGAGCATCAAAAAAAGTTGATTGAATGGGACTATATGTGGTGGGCATAAGAAGAAGAGAACACAAGATGTAGTGTTTCGTCTATAAAATAGTGCTATTTTCTATGAAATCAAAATAAGGCTGATACAAATCATAAGAAAGCCTTATTTTTCAAAAAAACCTTCTATTTCAGCTCGCGTTGAACTTAATCATTGAGGGTGAACAGGTTCATGCAAAAAGTCTTTTTTTAGTATGTCAGAAGACCATAAGACCTGAAAATCTCACGCACTTCTTCTGTCCTTTCTTCCGAGGGAGGTTGAGTCTCCGAAAGCGTATATTTAAGCCCTAATTCTTTGTATTTGGATTCTCCATATTTATGAAATGGAAGCACCTCTACCCTTTCCACATTTTTCATATTCTGAACAAACGCAGCAATGCCATGAATAGTCTCTTCACGATCTGTTAACCGAGGAACCAAAACAAATCGTATCCAAGTCGGTTTCTGCAAACGTTCCAGCAATTTGGCAAATTCAAGCACAGGAGTTACAGATTTCCCCGTAATGGAGAGATAATCTTCATTGGTCCATGCTTTAATATCCAATAGAACCAGATCTACCAAATCGAGCAAAGAAGGGCTCACCTGAACTCCAAAACAACCCGAAGTATCCAGCGCCGTATGTAGCTGATTCTTTTTAACCTCACGAAGAACTGATTCTACAAACAACTGCTGTGTTAAAGGCTCCCCTCCGCTTATAGTAACTCCACCATTCCTAATAAAAGACTTATACCGAAGAACTTGCCTGACAGTTTCACGGGCTGTCGTCACTTTACCGTTTTTAAGCTGTTGGGTATCAGGGTTGTGACAATAAACACACCTGAGAGGACAACCCGTAAGGAAAATTACATAGCGAAGCCCAGGCCCATCGACAGTCCCACAGGTTTCTACAGAATGGACAAACCCCTCGCATTCAAGCGAAGGGGTTTTATTTGAAAAATTCACTCTAAATTACCATTAGATGCCATCGTGAAAAGTCCGATTGATGACATCTTGTTGTTGTTCTCTGGTCAGCTTGATAAAGTTCACTGCATAACCGGAGACACGGATTGTAAGTTGAGGATATTTCTCAGGATGCTCCATAGCATCTTGCAAGGTTCGTCTGGCAAACACATTTACGTTGATGTGATGCCCATTTTCCTCGAAATAACCATCCAGTAAGGACACAATATTACTGACACGATCTTCATCCGTCTTACCCAAAGCTCTTGGGATAATGGAGAACGTATAAGAAATACCATCCTGACTGTGTTCATAAGGTAACTTGGCTACAGATGCCATAGAAGCTACAGCACCATGATTATCACGTCCATGCATCGGGTTGGCCCCAGGAGCAAATGGTTCACCATGTTTGCGACCATCTGGAGTGCTACCTGTTTTCTTACCATATACAACGTTGGATGTAATAGTGAGAATAGACTGCGTAGGCAAAGCATTACGGTAAGTTGGCTGCTTACGGATTTTATCCATAAAACTTTCCACCAAGTTTTGAGCAATATCATCCACTTCAGGATCATTATTACCGAAAGCAGGATAAGTTCCTTCGATATCATAATCAATGGCCAAACCATCCTCATTTCGAAGAACCTTAACTCGGGCATTCTTAACAGCCGAAAGCGAATCTGCAGCAACAGAAAGGCCAGCAATTCCACAGGCCATTGTTCGTAAAATTACCTTATCATGCAACGCCATTGAAATACGCTCGTAACTGTATTTATCATGCATGTAGTGAATGATGTTCAGTGCCTTTACGTATGTAGCAGCTAACCAATCCATCATTTTGTCGAAGCGCTTTACCAAATCTTTGTATTCCAGATAGTCACCACGGAAAGGTTCCATTTCAGGTGCTACCTGCACACCTAAAAGCTCATCTTTCCCTCCATTGATGGAATACAGCAGTGCTTTGGCAAGGTTTGCTC
>ENA-ORCX01000299-ORCX01000299.1-marine-metagenome-genome-assembly--contig:-NODE-299-length-25702-cov-3.300956_pt1 | contig 25702 bp, 19 predicted proteins | sample MGYA00248630_ERZ508518 | MGnify/ENA primary metagenome ERZ508518 (study PRJEB26188, sample SAMN06268768) | marine metagenome | isolation source: Bioluminescent Bay, La Paraguera, Puerto Rico | place...
AAAGCCCTTTTGGCCAATTTCATCGCCCCAGGAGTTTTCTACACGCCAACGAACAGGTTTTCCATCCGCATCGAGATCAACGCCAGTAAAGAGCATAGCGTGAGTCATCTGGGTAGCATGGTAGTTGAGACGTTCTTCTTTGGTCATGCTGAAATCGAATGAGTAAACGCCTTTGTAATCATAGAGCTTGGCATCCCAAACCCCCAATTTGCGTTCCATGTGCTTGCCTACGTCACAGCCCATCCATACAGGAGAACCATTTTCAGAGAAACCAAAGTAGATTTCTTTAAGGTTTCAATATCTACGTTGAGGTAGGTGACAGGGGCGCCGCCAACTACGTTGCCGAGGAATTTTACGGTAAAGGTTTGTCCGATTGGGTTGCGTGGGTCATGAACCAGGCACACGTATTCGCTGAGGTCTTGTTTAACTACCTTTTTAGCGAATTCCTGTGGAGTTATGGTTCCTTCACGGTGGAATACCTTGTCCTTGTCTTCGTATTGCCATTCAAACTTTTCAGGAGGTGTTCCCAGGTGAATGCAGAGTACGTTCCAGATGCTTTTCAGGGTTCCCTTACGGATTTCCTCCATCTTAGCTTCATCGCTATAGTTATCACGAATATCCTTAGCAGCCTTGCGTAGAGTGTTCAGTAGCATGCTGTTCATCAGTCCTGTGTTGGAGGAGCTTTCTGATTCGCGCATAGCATATTGAGGAACCAGTCCATGTTTTTGTACAACGCTGACAAACATATTCCACTGACCTCCATCATCGAGAGGGTGATCCAAGAGAAATGCTACTTCGCGGTCGTCTTGTGGCTGATCGCTGGTTTGTACTATTGCCTGCAGAAAGAAATTAGCGCGTTCAAATTTATCCCAGAAAAGCACGTAGTTTTGAGAGAATTCAAAATCTTTAATGTTGAGGGATTTCATTACGGAAGAACGCAGCATATTCATACCTGCAAAACACCAGCAACGTCCGGAACGTTTTTGGTTGGTAACCTTCCAATCGTCTATACGCACGGAAAACGCGTCCGGTGTGTTTGCCATAATCTCGCGATTGAGGGCAATCTCATGCACTGTTGTACGGCCAACGGCATTCTGCATGAGCTTATTCACCGGGTTGTTAGAAAAATCTTCTCTTAAGCCTACAAGAAAATCAGGGGTTATGTTTGCTGAATGAATCATAGCCCATGCATAATGCAGATTTCATTCCGCGAAAAGCAAAGATTTCTAAAAAAGTATAATATTAATAGATATTAAATTTTTTAGAGTTTGTATTCTCACTATGAGAATAATGATTTTTACCTTTCTTGTATACGTAATAGTACGAGTGTCATTTGGTAAAAAGGTGTCAAAATGTAACTTAACAATAAAGAATAGTTGAAAATTAAAGGGATTGTGACATTTAACTTCGTTCTCTTATTCAAAAGCGAATGTATATCTTTCATTGACGACCCTATGAAAACACTAAAAACCCTTACAATTCTTGCTCTTTTTTCTTTAATGAGCTGTTTTACTGTTAATGCTGCGGACACTTTGTCTATCAAACAAGTTGATTCGCCACCTGCTCCCATCAAGCGTAGCGCTCCAATTGTACCTAATGCATTATCCAATGTAAAAGGAACGATTCATATCAAGATGGTCATTACCGAAAATGGCAGTGTCTCCGACGCTACGGTGGTTAAGAGCACTGCGGAGGCATTGAATGGATCTGCTATTAAATGTGTTAATTCCTGGACATTCAAACCTGCTCAGAAGGATGGTCAGAATGTAGCAGTTGCTGTAGTTATTCCAATTCGCTTTAAATAATTACTTTTAGGATTACGGTGGGCCGCCTCAGGAATGAGGCGGCTTTTTTTATTTCTGCCTAAAATTTACCAGATAGTAGTCCTATTGTAAGGAAATTTCTGTAAGCTTTGTACTATCCTGAGCAAAATAGCCGAAACGTTTTAAAAAACGTGTCAAAAACACTGTTTGATGCTCTTTTCGGCTTAAATGGTTAGTTGTTTGCTTAATAAACGGCACCAGTCATCCAATCGTTGGGCATTCAATTTATCTGCGTTCTGGATGATTCCCATTTAGAATCAACTCGGAAATTATATAAATGTACAAACAAACTGTTACCAAGCGTTCCAGAAACATATTGTGTGTGTTCCTGGGTCTTTTTCTAAGCACCAGTCTATTTGCAGTAGATCCCTATATGCTCAAGGAGGTGGATACTCCACCTAAGCCTGTTAAGCGTGAGCAGATAGAGATTCCACAAAATTTGGTTCGTTATAAGGGAACTGTGAAGATTCGCATTGTAATTGATGAATCTGGGAGTGTTTCTGCTTGCAGTATTCACAAGAGCACAGTGAATGAAATGAATTCTTTTGCGCTTAAGTGTGTTAGAAAGTGGAAGTTTAAGCCTGCAAAAAAGGCTGGGGAACCTGTCCCTGTTGCTTTGATCGTGCCTATTCGTTTCAAATAAACTAAGTTAGGAATTTAAACAAAAGAGTAATCTTTGGCAGTAGAATTTCTTTTAACCTGAATAATCTATTACTATTGTAAGATTCTATTCGAGATTATCTTGACTAAATCACGGTAGAGGAAGAGAAAAATACCCTGCATTTTTCGTGCAAAACTCTTTTGTTTTTAACTAGAACACGAAACCAAATAGAAATATGCCAATAGCAACACCAAAACAATTTGCGGCTATGCTCGACGCTGCTCAGAAGGGCGGCTACGCTTACCCAGCTATTAACTGCACAAGTATTGCATCTTTGAATGCTGTAATGAAGGCATTTGCTGAAAGCAAGTCCGATGGTATGATCCAGTTCTCTACAGGTGCTGGTCAATGGGCTTCCGGTTTGAACAATGGCAACGCTGCTTACGGCGTTGAAGTTATGGCTGAAGCTGCTCACCGCCTTGCAGAACAGTATGACGTTCTCATTGCTTTGAACACAGATCACTGCCAACCAGAAAAGGCTGCTTCTTTCTTGAAGCCTCTTCTCGAAGCCAGCAGAAAGCGTGTTGCTGAAGGTAAGAACACTCTCTTCCAGAACCACATGTTGGACGCTTCCGGTCTTCCTCTTGACGAAAACTTGGCTATCTCCAAGGAATACCTCAAGGAATGTGCTGAAATGGACATCATCCTCGAAATCGAAGCTGGTGTTGTTGGTGGTGAAGAAGACGGTGCAGCCGGTTCTGAAGACACTCCAGCCGAAAAGCTTTACACAACTCCTGAAGACATGCTCAAGGTATACGAAGAGCTTCACCCAATTGGCCGTTTCTCCTTTGCTGCTACTTTCGGTAATGTTCATGGCCACTACAAGCCAGGTGCTGTTAAGTTGCAACCAAAGATCCTCGATGCAGGCCAGAAGGTTGTAATGGAAAAGTATGGTAAGGAAGCTGAAATGGACCTCGTATTCCACGGTGGTTCCGGCTCCGAGTTGGCTGACATCCGCGAATCTCTTGAATACGGTGTAGTTAAGATGAACGTGGATACAGACACACAGTATGCCTTTACACGCCCAATCGTTGACCACGTAATGAAGAACTACGATCAAATCCTCATGGTTGACGGTGAAACCGGCAGCAAGAAGGCTTATGATCCACGTGGCTACATGAAGAAGGCTGAACAGGGCATGTGCGATCGCGTTAAGGTTGCTTGTGAAAACCTCCTCAGCGTTGGCAAGTCCATCTACGGCACTGTTTAATCAGTCCTCTTGGATTAATCCAATTTATAAAAAAACCGATCTCCAATGGAGGTCGGTTTTTTTGTATATAAAATGATGTGATTTAAGCTAAAACAAAAATTGCGCATGTAATGCTGCCTGCGAGTAATATGGTCGGTAGCCAACCAAAGAGCGTTCCCACGAACTTATTTTTCGGGGTGAGTTTGGAGCAAAGATAAATACATCCAAGAAGGGATAAAATTATAGCTGCGTTTATCAGTAGGTTGGAGACAACGATTGAATAGAGAGGGGCATGCTCACGTGAACTCAAGGAAATGGGAATGAATGAAATTAGGCTGCCAAATACATTTAACCCACAAAGGAAGATATAGATTAGATTGAAGAGGAAGGATAGTCCTTCTGATTTAGAGCTATTACTGATGTTCTTTTTTAGGGTATTAATTGGAGTATTATAATTCATATCCATTAATATTGACCTTTTTATAATGGAATTGAAAGGAAAACCTCCATTTTTAATGGAACGTTCTCAACTAATTTGTTCACGAATCACATCAACGGTGCGCCTGATGGCTCCTTGTTGGGCCTTGTGCCAGGATTTCCCATTATTGGAAAGTTCCATACGTTGTTTGTCTTCACGAAGAAGGCTTATGAGAAGAGTAGAGACTCCTGATTCACTACGGCCTTGCCGTGCTGCATCAAAATGAAGCATTTCCTGAGATATTTGACGGAAGTTACTCATTTCAGGCCCCATTACGGTTGGGATACCCATCCCGACGGCTTCGATGGGTGTTTGCCCACCTTTGTTTGGTGGTAGGCTCTTTCCTATAAAGGCTACATCTGCTGCGGTGGTTAGGCGAGATAGCTCTCCTGTGGTGTCGGCAATATAGATTTCTGGGTTCTCCTCTGTGGCCCTTTCATCAGTGCGGAAACGGTAACTTTCCGGTTGGGCACTAAAGAGCTCCTTTAAGCTGTCTCTGCGTTCGGCATGGCGTGGGATTATGAGTAGCCGTATGTCCATGCCTGTCCCCTTTGCCTGACGGTACACTTCAAGAAGGAATTTTTCTTCATCCGGCCATGTGGAGGAACCTAAAAGGATCTTTGTGTTTTCTTGAATCTTCTCTCCGAAAAGCTCTTTGCGAAGGGCGTTGCGTTGGCTATCAACAATCGGCGGAAGAGGGGAGTCGCATTTCAGGTTGCCAGTGCAGGTAAGTTTCTCGCGAGCAATGCCCAGTTTTACGAAACGTTCTAAATCCTGTTCGGAGGATGGCAGGATGGCTGTTGGTTTATTGAGGATACGTCGGCTAATCCAGCCAGCTTTTGCATAGCGACGATAGGAACGGTCACTTAAGCGAGCATTTACCAGAAACACTGGTACATCGTGGACTTTTGCCTGGTGTAAATGCTCAGGCCAAAGTTCTGCTTCCATCAGGACGAGAGCATCAGGGCGAATGATGCTCCATGCACGTCTGGAAAAGAGCCAAAAATCTATCGGGAAATAGGTTATTTGCAGGCAAAGTTCCTGCATTTTATCTTTTGCCAGTTTGTAGCCAGTGCTGGTGGTTGTGCTAAGGACAATCTCAGCATTAAGAGTTTTTTTTAATTCCTCCAGAAGTGGACGTATGGCATTGATCTCGCCTACAGATACAGCATGTGCCCAAATGCGTAGTTTTTCCTGCTTTTCAGGTAGTTTGGGAAGTTTTCCCCAGCGATGTTGCACATCCTGCCCATAGCCCCCGCGTTTAAGCATACGTTTTAGGTAGTAAGGGAAGCTAATTATGAAAAGAGGAATAAAGATTAGTCTGTAGGCCCAGATCATTTTTTACAAGTTAGTGAAGAGCTTGTGTACACACAAGTTCAGAAATATTCTCTATGAGCTAAAATTATTTATTGAAACAATAATGTTGTTTTAAACTTGAGTTGCTTTTTCATTTTATCTTTGGCAATTTCAAATATAAGGCAGATTAGTAACACATTTGTCATAAATATAAATATTCTATTATGAAGAAAAACTTACTTCTTCTACTCTTTTGCTTTCTCTTTGCGGGTATAGCGTGTGCAAATGAAAATGCCTGGCCACAAGATGCCAGCGATTTAAAGGCTGATCCCAATGTGACTTTTGGTCAGTTAGAAAACGGAGTTCGTTGGGCTTTCATGCATAATGAGACTCCCAAGGATCGTCTTAGTTTACAGATATATGTAGATGCAGGTTCTTTGATGGAGCGTGAAGACCAGCGCGGTCTCGCTCACTTCCTTGAGCATATGGCTTTTAATGGGACCACTCATTTTGGACCTGATGAGATGGTAACTTTTTTCCAGCGTCTAGGTATGGGGTTTGGCGCTGATACGAATGCCCATACTTCCATGAAAGAAACAATTTACGAACTGGAGTTACCAAATACGACAGAAGAAGTGATGACTCCTTCTTTTCAAATGCTACATGATTTTGGTGCAGGCATGCTTCTGAAATCAGAAGAAGTTGAAAAAGAGCGTGGCGTAATTCTCAGTGAAAAAAACTATCGTAATACACCAGAATATCGCAATTACGAGAGTGCGATAAACTTCCTTTTACCATGTTCTACTTATGGAACACGCATGACTATTGGTTTGGAGGATGTTATTAAAAATTGCGACCCTCAGGTTATTCGTGATCTTTATAACAAATGGTACACTTCTGATCGTATGGTAGTTGTTGGTGTTGGTGGATGTGATCTGGATACTTTTAAGAAATATCTGACTCAGGAATTTTCATCTATTAAAAAGAATGAAAATCCACTGCCTGATCCCGATCTTGGATTCATTATACCGACTCGTTTGGATGCAAAGGTTCATATTGATCCGGAACTAAAGGATACTTCTGTCGAAATTAATTCTGTGATTCCTGCGACACAGAGGGTAGATACTGCTGAACGCAGAATTGCTGATTTAAAACTAGGGATTGCAAACCAAATCGTGACCCGCCGTTTGGATAAGCTTTCAAAGAAAGATGGTTCTGTTATCAAATCTGGTGGTTCTGACTTTTTCCGTCTGATGGATTTTGCGGATGTTTCTTCTATTTATGTAGATTGTGCTTCTTCAGATTGGCGGAAAGCAATGCATGTCGTTGATCACGAATTACGTAAAGCGTTGCAATACGGTTTTAATGATGCAGAAGTAAAAGAAGCCGTAGCCAATACATTGAATGCGTATAAGCAAGCCGCCAAAAGTGCTTCAACACGCCAGAATCGTCAGTTGAGCACACAGCTTGCTCAGACTGTTTCGAATAACCGTGTCTTTACCAGTCCAGAACAGAATTTGGAGTTATGTCAGCCAATTCTTGAAAAATTGACTAAGGAAGATGTCTATAATGCATTTACTGCTGCATGGAGTAATCAATCACGCCTTCTTTATCTTTCAGGGAACCTTCCGGAAGAAGGTGTCGCGAATACTGATCTGATGAAGGAATACGTGAGTTCTGCACATGAGCAGGTTGGAGCTCCTGAAGATGCAAAGGTTGCCGAGTGGTCTTATACAAACTTTGGAACGCCCGGAACCGTTGCTAAGGAAAATTATATTAAGGATCTTGATATCCATGAGTATCAATTGAGCAACAACGTGTATGTTAATATTAAAAAGACGGATTACACAGCAGACCAAGTACTCATAAATATTAACTTTGGTAGCGGTAAGCTAACTTTAAAACCTGAGCAGGAAGGTTTTGCATTTGCTTTGGATAACACCTTTATAAATGGTGGTTTGGAAGATCTTTCTTGGGATGATATCAAACAAGCTACGGCTGGTCGCAGTGTGAGTGTGTCTCTTTCTACTGGAGCAGGAAATTTTTCTCTTTCCGGTGGTTGTAGTAAGTCGGAGATTGACCTACAGATGCAGCTCCTTGCCGCATATTTCACTCACCCAGGATTCCGTGAAGAATCCGTTCGTGAGTTTAAGAAAAATCTTGATTCCATTTATAGTGGTTATGAGCACGATGTAATTGGCGTATTTCGTAAGGATGTTTTCCGTTTCCTTTCTGGAAATGATATTCGCTTTGGGGTTTCTGATCGTAGTGTGATCGATGGTTTGGACTATGCTTCTGTAGATGCATGGTTTAAGCAAGCATTGGCAGATAGTCGTGTGGAAATCTCAATTGTGGGAGATATTGACCCGGATGTAGCGTTAAAAGCTGTGTTAAATACATTTGGTTCGTTGCCAACGCGTGCTGAAACGGCTTCTGATTATTCAAGTCTTCGTCACGTAAACTTTAAGACGGGAATTGTTCATACATTTGAGTATGACACTGCTGTGGATAAAGGAATTGCCGCTTTTGCAGTGAGGACGACTGACATGATCAATGAAGTTAAAACATCTTATCGTTTAAATACTTTAGCTAGTATTTTTGGAGATCGCCTTCGTGTTAAAATCCGTGAAGAGTTAGGGGAGTCTTACAGCCCTATGGCCTTTAATCAGAGTAGTGAAGATTATGAAGATTATGGTGTTTTGATGGGGCTTGTTATTTGTCAAGGGGTACAAGCTGATGCCTTGGTAAAAAATCTCTGTGAGATTTCTGATAAACTACAAACAAATGGTGTTACCGATGATGAGCTTGTTCGTGCTCTAAATCCAATGATCACAAACTATAAAAAACAGCGTCAAACAAATGCATATTGGCTGTATACGGTGCTTTCCGGTGCCCAAGAAAAGCCAGAAAAATTAGACTGGTCAAGAACCGCTTTGGATGATCTGAAGTCCATTACTGTTGAGGACATTAATGCTCTGGCTAAGCAGTATATGAAGAGTGCTGATGCTGCTAAGTTTACTATTGTTCCTGAAGCTAAAGAAGAAAAGTAGCTCAGTCGTATTTCAATAATTGATACTAGAAGCCTCCACAAACTTGTGGAGGCTTTTTTACTTATTAATGATAGTATTTGATAGTTGTATATAAATATATTGCATGCACTGAAATGTTACGTTAGTTATGTTAGTTATTTAACATACACATAAGATATTATGAAAAAATATATAGTAATACCCCTCGTATGTCTTGCGTTGCTAAGTAATCTTGTCGCAAGTGATACTAATGTTTGGCCCCAAGATAACTCTGATATTCAGGCAGATCCAAATGTTACATTTGGTCAGTTGGATAACGGTATTCGTTGGGCCTTTATGAAAAATAATAAACCTGAAGGTCTTCTTAGTTTGCGCCTTCTTGTAAAGGCAGGTTCCGTAATGGAGGAGGATTATGAGCGTGGTTTAGCTCATAATCTGGAACATATGGCTTTTAATGGTAGTGAGCATTTCCCTTCTGGAGAGATTTTTAAATATGGTGAACGTAACGGCTTAGCCCTAGGAGCTGATACGAATGCCAACACAAGCTTTCTGAGAACTCTCTACAAATTGGATCTGCCAAATACAGATGAGGACTTAGTGAAGAACATGCTTCTTTACTGCCATGATGTTATCAACGGGCTTACTCTTTCTACAGAGGAGATAAACAAAGAAAGAGGTGTTGTTCTTAGTGAGATTAACAGATCTTTTGATGCTGATGGGAAGAACTACTATCAAATGCAAGGATTTCTCTTACCACACTCTAAGTTCTCAACAAGAATGCCTCTTGGATTAAAGGATTTAATCGCTAATTATGACCCTCAGGTCATCAGGGATTTCTATCATAAATGGTACACTCCTGATCGTAGTTATATTATTGGGGTTGGTGATATGGACCCTAAAGAATTTCAGCAATATTTGGAAACTTATCTAGGAGATATTCCAGTCAACGAAACGCCTCGTGAAACTCCTGATTTAGGCCAAGTGCAGTCTAATCGAATTGAAGCAGAAGTGTATAATAATACCGATTTAAAGACTGCATCTGTAAGTATTTCAGCCGTTTCAAAGATTGATGATCCTAAGGATACAAAGGCTTATGAAGCTGAGCAGTTGAAGTACATTATCGCGAGCTATATAATTAATCGTAGATTCCAGAAAATTTCTCAACAAGAGGATAGTCCGATTACTCAAGGAGGAAGCTCTGTAAATGCATTTGAGAATTTTTCCAGAAATGCAAGTATCACAGTCTATTGTAATCCCGAGAATTGGAAAACTTCTTTGGGCGTGGCTGAACAGGAGCTTAGAAAAGCATTGATGTATGGGTTTACCGAGGCAGAGCTTAAAGAAGCTGTTTCTGCATTGGGAAGCTATTTTGAACAAGCAACCAAAAGTGCTAATACTCGCGATAGTAGGAGAGTTTCGGATAGTTTTTCTAACTCAATTTATAGGAATCGTGTTTTGACTAGTCCTCAACAGGATTTTGAGCTTTTTAATGAAATTACGGATGGGCTTACTGTTGAAGGTTTACATCAAGCTTTTCTCGGAGCATGGAATATCCCTTCACGACTTGTATACGTCTCGGGGAATTTTGATGATTACATAAATGATGCGGATGTGATGCATGCTTTCATAGAAAGCTCCAAGAAAAAGGTGAAAGCTAATGCTAACGTTGAGACTGCAGAATGGACCTACTCTGATTTTGGAACTCCTGGTACTATTAAACATCAAAATTATGTGAGTGACTTAGATGTTCATCAGTACCAATTATCCAATAATGTTTACGTGAACATTAAAAAGACGGATTATACCGATGATCAGGTTCAAGTAAAAGTTCGCTTTGGTTCAGGGACATTGCCGTTGACTAAAGCTCAAGAAGGCTATTGTGACTTTCTTTCCTATACTTTCACTCAAGGAGGTCTAGGTGACATTTCTTTTCTCCAACTGAATCAGCTATTAGCAGGCAAAACAATAAGGGTTGGTTTAGGCATTGCATCAAATGCATTCTTTTTGGATGGCAACACGAATGTTGCGGATTTGAACATGTGTATGCAGCTGATGGCTGCCTATTATACCGATCCGGGTTTTCGTCCTGAGGCAATCGTTAATGAGAGAAAGAGCCTCGATTTTATTAAGAACTATCTAGATAAAGACATTAGTGGCACTCTTTCTTATAAACTAAATAGATATATTGCTTCTGGTGATCATCGTTTTGGATTTCCTGAAATGTCTGTTTTTAGAGATATTGATCCCGATTCAGTTAAGGCTTGGTTCCTGAATATTCTGAAGAATAGTCGTATCGAGATTACTATAGTTGGAGATGTAGACCCTGATTCTGCCCTGAAATCAGTAATGAATACATTTGGTTGTTTACCTGAAAGGGAACCTGGAAATCCTGATTATGATGACTTGCGACATGTTCAGTTCTGTGGGCCTGAGGTTCATGAGTTTGATTATGATTCCAGCTCTGATAAGGCTGCTGTAGGTATCGTTTTTAAGACGACAGACTGTATTGATAGTGTTGTGATTGATCGTAGGCTAGGTTTGTTAACCAGTGTATTACAGAGTCGTATGTGGGATACTGTCAGAGAAGAAATGGGTGCTACTTATTCGCCTACAGTTTATAATTCTAGCAGCGATACTTACGTTGATTATGGTACCCTAACATGCTTCGTTCTTTGTAAGCCGGATGATATGGGAAAAATTCTCCCTGTAATGGGTCAGGTTTCCAAAAATATTCTTTCTACGGGTATAACAGAAGACGAGTTTAATCGTGCTTTGAACCCAAGTGTTACCAGTCGCGAGAAGACTTATAAAACCAATGGTTTTTGGGTAAATAAGCTCTCTGATTGTCAAGAAAATCCAAAAGAGTTAGACTGGATTCGCTCTTATAAAACAGGAATTAAATCTGTTACTGTTAAGGATCTGAATGATCTTGCTAAAAAATATTTGGATTTGGGCAAGGCGTTTCAGTTTACCGTGAAGCCAGTTGCCAAATAGTTTTCATCACATAATACAACACTCATTCCAAAAGCTTCCGATTTTATTCGGAGGCTTTTGCTTTTGTATCTTCTTGCTTGTGGAGTTGGGTGAAAATGGCTTATAGATAGATGTATGGATCGTATAGCTCATCAATTCGCCAATCCTTGCCAAGGCGACAAAGCATGCTTCGTCGCATACGTCTGTGCCGTTGACCCCGATTACGCTACTTCTGTGAAGGTGTGTAAGACTCTCGTTGAAGGAGGAGTGGACGTGCTGGAAATTGGTGTTCCGTTTTCTGATCCTATGGCGGATGGGTTGACCAATCAGTTGGCTGCGCAACGTGCCCTTGAAGCAGGCGCTACTCAGGAACAAGTATTCAACCTTGTTCGTGAAGTTCGTAAGGTGAGTGATAAACCTATTATTTTCTATACCTATTACAATTTGGTCTTTTCCATTGGGGTTGATAATTATATTCAACATGCTAAGGAAGCAGGGATTGACGGTATCCTCGTTTTGGATATGCCTCCTGAGGAATCCGAAGAAGTGGCTACTGCTTGCGCCAAATACGACGTGAAGACTGTATTCATTGTGGCTCCTACAACGCCACCTGAGCGTATAGAGCTGATTGCCAAGTCTACTACCGGATTTATTTACTATGTTTCCCGTGAAGGTGTAACAGGTGAGCGTGCTACCTTGGCCTCCAATATCGGTAATGCTGTTGCTGAAATCAAGAAGCACACGGAATGCCCTGTAGTTGTAGGTTTTGGTATCTCCACTGCTGAGCATGTTTCCCAGGTTTCCGAACACGCTGATGGCGTAGTGGTTGGGTCTGCTTTAGTGAACTGCATTGCCCGTAATGTGGGTAACGAAGAAAAAATCCTCACCGAACTGAAAGCTAAGCTGGATGATCTGACATCAGGTTTAAAGTAATTGATCAGCAACTTTTTTATCAAAAATGCTAAGGACTCTCGCGGCCTTAGCATTTTTGTTTTCTATTCTTTTTCGCGGTAAACAACTATCTTAGCAAAAATTCATGAAGCAGCTTGTTGAATGGGTTTCTCTTCTTCCTCTATGGGCGCTAGGTCTGGCTCTTCTTTCCCGTGTTCTTCTACTTGTTGTTTGACTTTGTCGTCTAGACGTTCGCGGAATGTTTCATATTCCAGAATTTCCCAGCTTCCATCCAGGTTTTCTACAAGTGCTGTGTTACTTTCAACCCAATCACCGGAGTTCAGGTAATGCACATCTTCCAGCATTTTGTTATCGGGTGTATGAATGTGTCCGCAAATGAAGCCCTGACAACCGCGCTTATGCGTCATGTTTACTACTTGATCTTCAAAGCGACTGATGTAATTCACAGCACTTTTGACTTTGGCTTTAATTGCTTTGGAGAGGGAAAAATACTCCTTGCCTCGCCATTTGCGCCAACGATTGTAGTAGCGGTTGATGCGTAAAAGTGTTTGGTAGCCTATATCTCCGGCTATGGCGATAAAACGTGTATTTTGGGTTACTGAGTCAAAAACGTCTCCATGCACGCAGAGGTAATTGCCGTTTTCGCTTTCAAGTATGTATTCTTCCTGGATTCGGAAGTTATCAAAGTGGATGGGTAGAAATTGAGCAATCAGATCGTCGTGATTTCCGCGTAGGTAAATGACTTCAAAGTTCTTCCGTTTTTCGGTCATCTTTAGTACCAGGCGGATGAATCGGGTGTGCTGGCGGTTCCAACCACCTTTTCTGCGAAGGCTCCAGCAGTCAATGATATCGCCATTTAAGATGAGTTTTTTGCAATGAATGTGTTTGATAAAATCATTTACCTTTTCCACTTGGCAGTCGGGAGCGCCTAGGTGGATATCGGACAGAACGACAGTTTTAAATTTCAGTACTGTTTTTTTCATTGCAGCAGAGGTTTTAGTTAACTTTAGAAAGCTATTTTGCCTGGTAAAGTATAACTTCTTTTCGTCGAAGAACTTTCACTTTTCTGTAACAGAGTTAGAAAAATGTTCGTCGGTTAATTAATATTTAACTTCTAGTGTACTTTTTGCGTGCAATTTGTTGAATACGTGACATTTTGCTCAGAATCCAAATGATCACTTCGGAAAATATCAGAAACATTGCCATTATTGCGCACGTAGACCACGGGAAGACGTCTCTTGTGGACAAGCTGCTTGAAGAGGGAGGCACCTTCCACGCTAATCAACAAGTTGAAGAGCGCGTGATGGACTCTATGGATCTGGAGCGCGAAAAGGGCATCACCATTAAAGCCAAGAATACTTCCGTGCATTGGAAGGATTGCATCATCAATATTGTGGATACTCCTGGACACGCCGATTTCGGTGCTGAAGTGGAGCGCGTGATGAAGATGGTGGATGGCGTGCTGTTACTTGTTGATGCTTATGAGGGGCCTCAGGCGCAAACACGTTTTGTTCTCAAGAAGGCTTTAGAGAACGATCTTCAACTCATTGTAGTGGTCAATAAGGTGGACCGTGAAAACGCAGACCCGGAAAGAATGCACGACAAAGTATTGGAACTTCTTATGGAGCTGAATGCTGAGGAGCATCAGTTTGACTGTCCGTTCCTTTATGGCAGTGCGAAGCAGGGATGGTGTAACACCACGCTCGATGGAACTCGCGAAAACATGGAGGATCTTTTTACTACAGTTCTGGATCATATCCCGGCCCCGAAGGTGGAAGAAGGGAACTTCAAGATGCTGGTTTCCAATATTGATTGGGATGATTATGTAGGTCGTGTGGCTATCGGTAAGGTTCTCAGCGGAACTGTCGCGAAGGGCGATACTATCCATGTAATTCACGACGATGGTAGCGCTACTCCTGTTAAAGTGACAAAAGTTTTTGAATATTCCGGTGTGAAAACCAGCAACGTAGATGTTGTTGTTCCCGGTAATATTATTGGTATTTCAGGTTTTGAGGATGTGAATATCGGTGAAACTCTTTCTACTGATCCTAAAACAGAACCTCTGGCCTTTGTGGCAATTGATCCACCTACGATTCAGATGGAGTTTGTCGTTAACGATGGTCCATTAGCCGGACGTGACGGTAAAAAGGTAACCAGTCGTCAAATTCGTGAACGTTTGGAACGCGAAAAGAAAAGTAATATCTCCATCCAAGTGGAAGAAGGTGAAGGCGGTAAAACTTTCCTTGTTTCAGCTCGTGGAGCTATGCAGATTGCGGTTCTTGTGGAAACCATGCGTCGTGAAGGTTTTGAAGTCTGTGTATCCCGTCCAAAGGTAATTTATAAGTATACCGGTGATGTACGTTGTGAACCTTATGAGAATATTTGGGTGGAAGTTCCTGAATCAGAACTAGGAACTATTCTGGAGAATTTGGCCAATCGTAAGGCTCAGATTCAAAACATGAACCATCATGAAAGTGGGAGAGTGACTGTTGAGGCCAATATTCCGACTCGTGGGTTAATTGGTTTTGAATCCGACCTAGTGAGTGTTACCAGTGGGCATGGTATTATGAGCCACTTGTTTGACACTTATAAACCTTATGCTGGGGACATTGTAACTCGCCAAACGGGAACGCTTGTTTCTATGGATCAGGGGCAGGCAAAAGGATATGCGTTAGACACTCTGCAAGCTCGTGGACGACTCTTCATTGGTGAAGGAGACGATGTGTATGGAGGTATGATTGTGGGAGAGAATCCACGCAAAACAGATATGCCAGTGAATCCAACCAAGGCAAAGCAGCTTACCAATCACCGCGCTGCCGGTAAGGATAAGAATGCGGCACTGGCTCCTCCAGTTCAATTCAGTTTGGAACGTGCTATTGAATACATTGCTCCAGATGAGTTTGTAGAAGCAACGCCTAAGTTGATCCGTTTACGTAAGCGAATTCTTGATCCGCACGAACGCAAACGTGCAGAGGCTCGACATCAGATTTAGTAAAAAGCTCCCTTTAGGGAGCTTTCTTATTTGGAAAAATGATTTCTACTTCTTGACGTGAACATCTGAATACTGTATATATGACTACTATGGACGATCTCACGGTTAGACAACAAGAGGTGCTGGGTTACCTCCAGTATCATCTGCGTGAGTGCGGCACTTGGCCAAGCTTTCGCGAGATAGAAGAGCATTTCGGGTTCAAAAGCACCAATGCCGTAATGGGCCATTTGCGTGCATTGGAACGCAAAGGTTACATAAGTCGTGTGCCTGGGCAGGCACGCACTTTCCGTATCAATATGGATCTCAATGAAGAGAATCAACCCGAAGAGTCTATAGAAGTGGTCGATATTCCTATTTACGGAGATATTGCCGCAGGCTATCCCGATGGGGTGGAATCTTCCGGTGTTATCGGGCGTTTGCAGATAGATATTGAAAGTGCCGGGGTGCGTAGATCACGTAGGAATTTTGCTCTGCGTGTACGTGGCGAAAGTATGGTGGATGCCGGTATTTTCGATGGAGACACAGTTATTGTAGAACAAGTTCCACCAAGGCACGGGGATATCGTAGCAGCTCTGATCGACGGAGGAACCACTCTGAAGCGTTTTATAAATCTTCCCGGTAAAGCACCTTACCTGAAAGCAGAAAACCGCATGTATCCTGATTTGTACCCGGTGAGCGAGCTTTCTGTACAAGGGGTTGTACGCTCTTTGGTTCGTAGCCTTTGATGATTTTCTCTCTTGAAGCTTTTTTCCAAAAATACATACAGATAAGAGCTTCATGGCTAAAAAAGCATCGGCAGTTGTTTTTGGTATTAAAAGATGCCTTCTTGCAGGGCTTTTTATCTTTCTATTTGTATTCGTAGGAGCTTTTTTTCTGCGTAATACATTGGCTGGAATCGCTACGAATGCTGTTTTAGCACGTGTTCAGTCAGGTCTGAAGAATACGAATATATCCCTTCAGAATTTTAGCTATGACTCCGTGCATGTTCAATTTTCTCCATTGATACATATGGATGGAGCGAATGTAACTCTTTGTGGGTTTTTCCCGGAGATTGTTCAGCGCAATATTACGGCCTTTGCTACTGCGGATGATGTAGATATACACTGGAATTTAAAAAGCCCTCAAAAAATAACTCTAGAGGTGCATTCAATCGAGGGCAATTTTGCAGAGGGTAGTCTGCCGGGAAATATTCCTTTTTATGGACTCAAAGAAGGGGTGCTTCGTTATGAGCTAAAGACGACCGATCTCCTGCATCCCAAGCGCATGTCAAATCGACTGAGGCAGGCCATAAGTAGTCTCTACAGTAGAAATTACACAAAAGAAGACTTTCGTTTTAAGGGGGATCTTAGTTTACGTTTTGATGACACTCCTTTTTGTGTTGGTTTTTATACTGCATCTGTGAAGGGAGGAGGAACTGTTTTCCGTTTGGATAAGCAGGATATAAAGCTCATTGCCCGCAACAGTGTGGAAAGTGAGTGTTCGGATCAAGAAATAGAACTGATGGTAAAGAATCCTCTGAAAACGCCTTATATCATCTATGCTTCTCTTAAAGCTAGAAAAACGGTTCAAGAAGCTTTGAGTGAAGATCCTTCTGTTCCTTACGATGCCTATAGGCATGTGCTCTGGAGCTATTATTTAACAAAAAAACTTGGCCCCGTTTTTGCGAAAAAAGTAACCAATGCGAGAGAAAACCGAACTGATAATACCAAGGCTGAGCACCTGATGGACTATAATAACAATAGAGTAGGGATGAAATATGCGCTATCAGGTGTTTCCGAAGCAGAGATTCTTAACCTGGTTCGCAGTGATCCTAATGTAGTTTTAGCACCTCAGGAATAAGATGTGCCAATAGGCAAAAAAATCTAAAAAAGCCTTAACGAAAGATTGACAAAGAGGCTAAAAATAAGTTCTCTCTCAACCTTCAATCAACAAATGGTGGTAGTAGCTCAGTTGGTTAGAGCACTGGATTGTGGTTCCAGGGGTCGCCGGTTCAAATCCGGTCTACCACCCCACTTTTTTAATTAAACATAAAGTGGGAACTGTCAGCATTAACGAAGTCTAAATTCAGGCGCATTAGGAAAAAGCTTTCTTAATTAGAGCTGCCTATGAAAAACTCTCGCACCAAACTGGTTACGAGAGTTCGAAAATGGTTATTTGTATTTTTGTTTACTCAGATCCCATGTAGTAATGTTCAATCTTAATAAAAGATCCTGTTTCTGCATCTTTATAAATAACAAAAGCATGATTTGAATCATCTTCTTTAATACAAGTCCAGTCGGACTGAGTTCCATCATCATAGACAAGAACTTCATATGTATTTTCGCCTGTTATTTCTTTCATCTGTTCTGTTGAAAGTGACTTAATACCCTCTAGAACAGAATCATCTTTAATCGTAGCTTTCTCTGCTGAGAACAATGAGGAGGCTGAAGCGATAAGACAGCATCCAAGTAATATTTGTTTTATCATTTTATTCCTTATTGTTTTCGATATAACAACCATAACCTAACGGTTTCTTTTTATGAAAACGAAGTTTCTCTACTTGTCAATATTAAATATTAATGATCATTATCAGGGGCTGCGGTTTCGTCGGTCAAATTATCTTGAAATGGCAGTATATATTATGAGATGTTAAAGGCATTATTTAATTTCTTATGAAAAAAATATCATGGTAAGTATTTCGTTGATTGGACTGGGAAAATTGGGCTTATGTACTGCCTGTTGTTTTGCCAGCAAGGGTGTTTGTGTCTATGGTTATGATAAGAATGCCAATTCTGTTGAAAAGATTAAAGCGGGCATAGCTCCCATTGTTGAGCCTCAGATTTCTGAGTATATGGAAAAGGCTCAGGATAATCTTACCGTGGTGGATGATGTTTTGGAGGCCGTAAAAAATAGCTCAATGACTATGATTATTGTGCCAACTCCTAGCGGCGACGATGGCATGTTTATTAACGATTATGTTATTCGAGTTTTAGAGGATATTGCTCCGGCAATTAAGGCAAAATCAGATTTTCATATTGTTAATGTGGTTTCCACGGTGATGCCTGGTTCCTCGGAACAGATCTTTGTTCCTTTATTAGAAAAATTAACTGGGAAGCGTTGTGGCAAAGATTTTGGATTACTTTATAATCCTGAATTTATTGCTATTGGCTCAGTTATCAAAAATTTCCTTAATCCAGATCTCATCCTTATCGGTGCCAGTGATCAGCGTTCTGCAGATTTTTGCTCTAAAGTGTATCTTCAGATTGTCGATAATGATCCTATGGTTAAGACAATGTCGTTACTCAATGCAGAGCTTACAAAGCTGTCAATAAACTGCTATGTGACGACAAAAATCAGCTTTGCCAACGCTCTGGCTAATTTGTGTGAGTATTTGCCTGGGGCTGATGTCGATGTAGTTGCTGATGCCGTTGGTTCTGACAGTCGTGTAGGCAGCAAGTATATAAAAGGTGGTCTTGGGTTTGGTGGCCCATGTTTCCCTCGCGATAATCAGGCGATGATTGCTCTTGGAGAACACCTTGGAATGGGTGCCAGTGATATGCTTGGCAATAATGTTGTTCATATTAATAACAGCGTTGTGGAGCGTGTTTGCAGTGCGGCTGTTGAGGGTGATCTGCGTAAGGGAGCAAAGATTTCTGTTTTTGGCTTGGCTTACAAACAGAATACACCACTGGTTGAGTGTTCCCAGGGAATTGATATTCTTAAAAAGCTACATAAGAATGGATATGTGCTTTCTGGGTGGGACGAGTTGGCCATTGAGCAGGCTGGAGAAGTTCTTCCAGATGAGATTGAGCTAACCAATGATTTTTATAAATGTGCTGGAGGATCAGATGTTTTGATTTTCGCGGCTAATGTAATGCCAGTAATTGATTGGGATAAGATTCGATCGATTGCTTCGGGAGCAAGGATCATTGATTGCTGGAGGCGATTCAAAGAGACACCTCCAGATAAGTTTGACTATATTCCTCTTGGTATTGGACGTTAGTTTTTTTATGTTATCCTACCAAAACAACGAGTTGCCTACTCAATATACGACAGAGTTAATTGAATATCTCTGTAAGCATGAGTTCTTGAAAGAAGATCCTGTTGTTTTGGTCGATGTTGGATGTAGTGGTGGTCTTCATCCTATGTGGCGGGTTTTTGGTTCTGATAGCTTAATTGCCTATGGGATTGATCCCATATCGCATGAAGTTGATCGTTTGAACGAGATTGAAGAATACCCTAGGGTAAATTACTACCATTATTATGTAGGTTTACCTGAAGATCATTCTTTGAAAGCTGAAAGTGCTCGATATGCCGGGAATGCTGGTATTACCGATATTGGTGAAACTTCGGGCATGCAAGCGGTGGAATCGGTTGCTCAAAAAACGAATGTGCCTCGCAATATCAAAATTGGTAGTATGGAGAACCCAGAGGCAAATCAGATAACTCTGGATGATTTTCTAGGAGAGCAAGGAATAAGTTCTGTTGATTATCTGAAGTCGGATACAGATGGTTTCGATATAGAGGTTTTGCATTCGGCAAAAGAGCTATTGGCAAAAGGTGAGTTATTGGGGCTTTGTGTTGAAACGGCGATGTCTGGAATCGGAGGGAAGCTTCATAACGGTTTCACAAATGTGAATGCCCTAATACAGGAATATGACTATACGTTCTTTGGTTTTTCTTCACCCGCAAATTACACATTTAGTGAATTGCCCGATCTGTTTGAGTATAATGTTTTTGCTCGTACGTTACGTGGTATGACTCTGTGTGCCAATGCTATTTATATGCCGGATTTGGTTCATCGGAATCTCCCTATAAGTGATTCTAGATTACTTAAGGTGCTTTGTATCTATGTCTTGCAGGGATATCATGATTGGGCCGCGAAGATAATTAAGAGAAAGGAAAGTCAATTGTCTAGTATGGGGTTTGATGTATCAATATTATTAGATATGATAACTCCAAAGTTATTTGGTAAAAAGATTAACTATGAAAATTATATAACAATATTTAAAGAAAAACCTGAATTGTTTCTTCCAAAAAACAAGAGACAATTAGAACAGCGATTAGATTTTCTCTGCAGTTCAAAAGGATAGTGGATGATACCTGAAGGATAATATTACTTAACATAGAACTTAACAATTATGCAAAAAAGGATTCTCGTTAATGGTGCAGGTGGTTTCATTGGAGGTCACTTAGTTCGTAAGCTTAAAAAGCAAGGGCACTGGGTGCGTGGTGTTGATATTAAAGAGCATGAATTCAGTGAGTTGCCTGCTGATGAATTTATAAAGGCTGATTTGAGAGATCCTATTGTTGCAGAGAAAGCATGCGAAGACATTGATGAAGTTTATCAACTGGCTGCGGACATGGGAGGAGCTGGTTATATATTTACCGGGTTGAACGATGCTGTTATAATGCACAATTCCGCCACTATTAATTTAAATACACTTGAGGGGGTTCGAAAGCATGGCGTTAAAAAGGTTTTCTATTCATCTTCAGCATGTATCTATCCAGAATTTAATCAACTGGATGCAGATAATCCTGTTTGTTCTGAGGAATCAGCGTATCCTGCTGCTCCAGACAGTGATTATGGCTGGGAGAAACTCTTTAGTGAACGCCTTTATTTTGCCTATGCCAGAAATTTTGGGATAGATGTTAAAGTGGCTCGCTTCCACAATATTTTCGGTCCTATGGGGACATGGAATGGAGGTAAGGAAAAAGCCCCGGCTGCTGTTTGCCGAAAGGTTGCCCAAGCTAAAGATGGTGGCGAAATTGAGATTTGGGGAGATGGTAAACAGACTAGGAGCTTTCTCTATATTGACGAGTGTCTAGAGGGAGTTGAACGTCTTATGGAATCCAATTTCTCAGGACCAGTGAATATCGGCTCCGATGAAATGGTCACAATCAATCAGCTTGCTGAGATAGTGATGGAGGTTTCAGGGAAAAAGGTTGATTTAAATCATATCGAAGGTCCATTAGGAGTGCGTGGCCGCTGCTCAGATAATGCATTGATTGAAGCTCGGTTAGGCTGGCGTCCGACTCGAAAGCTTATTGATGGTATTCGATCTACATATGAATGGATTTCTGAACAGGTTGAAAAATCAAACAATATAGTTTGCGAAGAAAACACTGTGACGGAGCTTTCTTAGTCTATGTCTGATGGTTTTATCATTGATAGTATAAAGGAAGAGCTTCTTGAAGAAATGCGTCAGGATGGTCGCCAATTGGTCATATATCCTGCGAATAAAATTGGTCGAAGGGTTGCTCAGATTTGCCAGGATGCGGGACTTACCATTGCTGCTTGGGCAGATGATGATGTAGCTAAAGACGGGACTGAAATAGATGGGATAAAATCGTATACACCAGCAAATTGTCTGAGAAAATACCCAGATGCATCGCTAATCATTGCTTTTTATGCTGCATTTAGTAAAGGGCTTGAATTTTATCATAAAGGAGTTCGTAAGTTTTATTTCGCTCGAGAATTAGTCTTTGATACAATGCCTAGCGGACATGATGGACGTTACGCTTTAACGGACGAGGAGTATTGTAATTTTTCTGCTGTATTTAGTACCAGGAGTCTGTTCCAAACTGGCTTTCGCACATTACCTTACGTTTCAATGGCTATTACTGAATACTGTTCTCTAAATTGCGAAGATTGTAGTCAGATGATGCCTTACTATAACAGCAAAAGGCATTATCCAATGGAAGAATTGATTCAGGATGTGGATTACCTTCTTGATTATATTCCAGGCTTGGATGATTTTTCGTTGGTTGGTGGAGAACCTTTGGTTCATCCTGAGTGGTGGAAACTCGTCAATTACTTAGATTTGTTTGATAAAATTCAAACTATTAGAGTTATCACGAATGGTACCGTTATCCCTCGTGATGAGATCTTGGCTCAACTGAGTAAACGTAAATTGATGTTTTACGTGTCAGGATATGATATCACAGAAAAGAATCATAAAAAGCTGTCTGAAATTCTTACGAGCCATAAAATATGGCACTATATTTTCCGCTATCCAGATGATTTATCTTGGTGCAAAATTAACCAACCTAAAAAATATAATAGAACTCCTAAGCAGAATAAAGCTGTCTATAAGGCCTGCGAGCAGAAGTATTGCTATAATTATTCTCAGGGCAAGTTATACAAATGTTATTATGGTGTTCCCTGTGTTCAGTTGAACTTGGTTCCATCTGATGTTGAAGGGTATATTGATTTTCGTGAATTACACAAAAATGGTGTTTCCAAGGAGGAAGCCCTTAACCTTATTAGCGAGTACATAACCACGAAAGAGCCATTGGAGTTATGTGATTATTGTGATGGCCCCTTATGTAAGGAATATGTCAAACCAGGGAAGCAACTAAAACGAAAATAGATCGGACTATTACGATGGTTAATCAATTACTCATTAAAGCAGCCGAACGTGGTGATGTTGAGAAAAATTTCATTAAAATAGTAGGTAATATATCTAAAGATGATATCTACGATACATTCCGTGATGATGCTTGGTTGAGGAATGTCGCATTAAATGTTTGGGAGCGTAATCACGGTGCTACTGAGTTGGAGTCATATCCATTGGACGTGTCTATACCCCTATTAGATGCGTGTAATGTAAAGTGTGTTTTCTGTAGTTATTGGAAGGCGAAACCAAGGTTTATGTCTGTAGAGGAATTACATGATAATTACAGTGAATTATTTCGTTACGCTAAATTAGTTGGGATTAATCCAGCTGGAGAACCATTTTTGCATCCTCGCATTGCTGAAATTCTTCGTGCTATGCGAGATATGACTGATTCCAGATGTACTACCTATGTGGGGACTAATGGTATATTACTGGATGATAAATATGATTTGATTCTAGAAACCGTTGATTCGCTTTCCTTTAGTCTCAATGCAGCATCTCCAGGAACCTATGCTAAGGTGATGGGAACCAAGCCAGAGGCTTTTCAACGTGTTATTAATAATATAAAGAATCTGAATGAGCTTAAAAAGGGGCGTAAAAGGCGACTCCATTTGTACGCAACCTTTGTTGTTTTAAAGGATAATATTAATGAAATTCCTGCTTTTGTAAAATTAGTTGATGAACTTGGGTTTACCAAGGTTTGGATTAGGGCATTGGCTACTCCAAATGATAACAACCCAATTAAACCAAATCTTAATGACGATTATCAAAAGCTTTATCCTTACCTGCATCATGACTTTGAGCAGTTACGTGAACAAGCTATAGAGGCTTTGACTTCTGCTGAAACAGATATTTATGCAGAGCCGGAATTATGGGATGATAGAGATACAATTGATGAACAGGAGAAACCTCTTTTCCCAGTGAGAGAATCAGATGATATACGGAAATTTAAAGTAGTTTCGGGTAGTGGAAGAAAGATCTCAGGAATGGATAATCCGTATTGGTCAGAGGTTGCGGAAGAAGAATTTCCATACTCCTGCGATTATCCTTATCGATTCTTTATGGATCAGCGTATTTCGAATATTCAGCCTGTCTGTGTTTTTCAAGATCAGTTACCTGGATATGAAGAAGTTACTTTCGATATAAAAAACAAGAGTTTTAAAGACATCTGGAATAGTGAAGCACATCAGGCTTTGCGATCAGCTTTAAAAAATGGCCCGAAACTTCCGAATGTCTGCCTTAAATGTAACTTTTTAAGAGATTTTAAAAAAGGTTGTTAGTTTAATCATTATCCCAATCACAAATTATGAGCATTGCTGAATGTAATAATATAATTGCCAAGAATCGAGATAAGTGGCGTGAAGTTCCTGCAACATTGATGGATAGGATGTTTTCTTCCGATTTGATGGTTAAATCAGATTCTGAGCTAATCTCCTACTGGGATATGTGTCGCCAGCAGCATGCAAGGTATGATGTGAAAGGTTGGTTCCATGATATATATAAGTATCAGTTTGAAGGGAAAAGAGTCTTAGATGTTGGTTCAGGAATAGGTATTGATGGAATTACATTTGCTGAGAATGGAGCAAAGGTAACTTTTGCGGATATCGTCTCTGAAAACCAAACTCTATTGAAGAGAATTTGTGCTCTTAAAGGGATTTCGGCAGAGTTTTACTATATTGATGATTGTGAGAATTTTAAGTTTGAGACTAAGTTTGATGCCATAACAGCAATTGGTTCCTTGCATCATATTCCTTTTGAGTTAGCAAAAAAGGAGATTGCGGCATTGAATGAGCACCTGATCGTTGGTGGTAAGTTTTGTATGTTTACTTACCCTAAAGAACGGTATGAGGAATGTAAGTGCTCTAGCTTTGAGGAATTTGGTAAGAAGACTGATGGTAAAAGAACTCCTTGGGCTGAATGGTATGATGCAGAGAAAATTCAAAAACTGTTTGGAAGTAATTATCACCTCAATTGGTGGCGTAATTTCGGACAATCCAATACTGAGTTCAATTGGTTTGAGCTAAGCAAATTGTCTGATTGAGAATATTTCACTCATTTAAAACGTGCAAAGTAGAATAGACCCATATCTCAGTATTGTAGTAACAGCTCGCAATGATAACCATGGAGGAAATCTTCTTCAGAGGTTTGAGTTGTTTTTAAAGAGTTTGCAGAGGCAAAGCCAGCACTTCTCTTTGCCAATGGAACTCGTTGTTGTGGAGTGGAATCCTCCATGTGGTGCGTTACGCTTGAGGGAGGTATTACCTCGTATGGGTAAAAATCCATATCTGGATATTAGATATATTGAAGTTCCTAATTATATTCATAAAAAGTATCAATATGCGGATATCTTGCCATTGTTTCAGATGATTGGAAAGAACGTTGGTATTCGCAGGTGTAAAGCACCATTTGTTCTTTGCACAAATATCGATATTCTTTTTTCGGATTCTCTGATTGAGTATCTTGCTAAAAAGGAGCTGGATTTTAGAAAAGTATATCGTGTTGCTAGGTATGACATTGATATCAGAAATACTGAGTATACCAAGGATACGGAGGAAATTCTCCGCAATGCGGAAACTTTAACTATTCGTAAGCATTACCGTTCGCATTCTTACGACTGTATAAACGAGAAGAATACGAATCGTATTTATTTTCCTGAAAAGCTTAGAACCAAGGATCGTTCTTTTGATAAACATATTGGCACGGTCTTTACGAATGCATGTGGTGATTTTCAGTTACTTGACAAGCAGACTTGGCTTGAATTGCAAGGGTATGAGGAGTTTGAAACTTACTCGATGCACATTGATTCCATGTTTGGTTATAAGGCTCATTGTCATGGTATTGAAGAAATCGAGTTGCCTGAATCCATGCTATGCTACCATCTTGAGCATGGTGCTGGTTTCACTCCAGAAGCATCAAAAGATGGCTCATTTCAAAAGCGCTATAACAAATCCGGGATGCAGGAGATGGAGA
>ENA-ORCX01000301-ORCX01000301.1-marine-metagenome-genome-assembly--contig:-NODE-301-length-25604-cov-40.403729_pt1 | contig 25604 bp, 27 predicted proteins | sample MGYA00248630_ERZ508518 | MGnify/ENA primary metagenome ERZ508518 (study PRJEB26188, sample SAMN06268768) | marine metagenome | isolation source: Bioluminescent Bay, La Paraguera, Puerto Rico | place...
GCACCATGTAAAAAAATGTAGCTGTATCCATAATGAGTAATATTACTATATGTATAATAATGGTAGCGAAAAATGAGGTTAAAGAATAAAATAAGTATAATAATTTTTGTAGGAGATGATAAGCTTGAAGAAATTAATGATAATAATTACATTATTACTATTATCGTTTTCTTGTTTTTATACAATAAATTCAAAGAAGAATGATACTAAAAAAATTTCAGAAATTGAATGCTATTTAACTGAAGATACTGAAAAGTTACGTTATCAGGATATCTTTGTAACTTTATTATTACCATATGTTGAGAATGCAATAAACAATTATTATGAAAAAGAATATATAGTTTCACCAGATTATATTAACATCAAAAGTGCTAAGAGAATAGAGGGGTTCCGAAAATTCGATTTTATTATTGAATTGGAAGTGATACCATATGTTAGTGATTATCATATTATGGGAGTTGATCGTATAACAATAAAAGTATGTTCGGATGGTTCTGTGGCTATAGAAAAATATGAGCATATAAAAGATTATAATAATTAATTATGATATTTTATACTATAAATAATCACAAAGGTTTTGTGGTGTGATATACTATAAGGTATTAGGGGGAGATTAAAGTGAATAATTTTTTTAGAGGTTCTTTTTTTATTTGTTGTATTTTATTTGTATGTCTTTGTTTAAATTTAAACTATTCATTGAAGGCACAGACGACAATTACGAGTGGGGAGCAGGAGTGTGAATTTGTTGGGCATGTATATAATCCTGACGGTACATTGTTTAAGCCTTCAAAAGATTCATACGTAACAGTAGTCTTAGAAGTTAAGTCTAATGAAATCATCGAGTATATATCAAATGTAAGAGATGATGGTACTTATAGTATACCTATTGATAAACACTATGGAAGTGAATATACAATTACTGCTTATGCAAGAGGTATTAAAAATCCTTATGCATCATCTTATGTAATGTATGGGGAGATTAACAGTTGTTGTGTGGAGCATCAAATAAGACTTATGATGCCAGTTGTTGAAGGTAGAGTATTAGATCCTGAGGGTAATCTTCTTGATGATTATATAGGGGTAACTGTTTCAATATGGTTGCCTGCGGATGAGGGACAATCAATGAGTACTAGAACTTCAGCTATGGTAAATGAAGATGGTTCATATAAAATTGGAACTTTTCAATTTTATAAGGATAGTTTTCTGGTAAGTGCCCATATTGACTATGAAAAAAATCCTAAAATTGAGTTTGCTGATGGACAGGAGACTTTAAAAAGGGATGATTTATGGGGAAGTGTGGTATATAGAGATATAAAACTTACAAAACCTATTTTGCAGGGCAGGGTATATAATTCTGACGGCACTCCTTTCAACCCAAAAAAACATAGAATGTATGAGATTATTACTAAGCCAATTGGTGGTTTTAGTAATGGTAGGATTTTTAACACGGTAATTGACGACAAGGGTTTTTATAGGCTTGGAGGAGATATTGTTCATGGGACTACCTTTGTGATAAAGGGGTACTGTACTACTCATATAGACGGTGTTGGTCATATTTCAAACTATGATACTTCTATTATTCCAAAAACAATTAAGGTTTCTGATAATAATACGCAAAATGTAGATTTGTTTTTTGGAGAGCCAGGTGCTGAGACGTTTAGTTTTTCAGAAGAAATTAAAATTCTTAAAAATAATACATATTCATTTCGTAATCGACAGGGGATATTTTGTTATTCAAAAGATAGTAAAAAAATTGAAGGACAGGAGTGTACTAATTTTATTCTTGAAACACCAATTGATATTTCAAATTCAACTAGTATTGAATTTTCAAATATTAATTTTACTTCATCTGCGGAGATACTTACACCTATTGTAAAGTGTAGTGATTCTAAAGATATTGTTTTTAGGAACTGTGAATTTTCAGACGTACATTCCGTTGTAATAAATAATAGTTTGCCAGAGACAAATATAAGTATTAGTTTTATAAATTGTAGTATTCACAATATTTATGGTGATGTTTTTTTATTGAACGAAAATGATTTAATATATTTGAGGGACTGTGAAATATCAAAATGTGCAAGCTTAACAAATATTCCAAATGCTATTTATGATGAAGGAAATAATGAAATAGTTGATATTGGTCCGGAAAGGTGCGGGGCTTTGATTAGCGGGAGGATATTGAATCCAGATGGTTCGTTGCATTATCCTAAATTAGATTATAAAAATAACATAATTGTATTTGAAAATACGGAAACTAAACAAATTTATGAGATAGAAGCCTATAATGCTAAATATGTAGTGAAAGAAGGTATTCCGGAGGGTCGTTACAGGATTTTATACAAACATGATGAGAAGTATGAAAAAGGTATAGATTCAGGTATTGTTGTAAATATAGATAAAAATGAATCTACAGTTCAAGATATCTACATTAATAATGAAAATATTAATATTAATATTAATATTTTAGATTCTATGGGAGAGATATTTAAGTATGGGATGTTTAAAAATACTTATGATAGTACTATGAAAGTGATTATTTATAATGAAAGTGGAAAGATTATAGAAACTGAATTACTTGAGAATGAAAAAATAGAGTGTGATATTCCTACAGGAGACTATATGGTTAAAATGGAATGGTATTTTTCTGATAAGCTTTTAGGAGTATCTGAACCATTTAAAATAACAGTTGGGGATGAAGATGTTTTAATCACAAGGAGTGTACAATTAAATCCTGTAATAAACAATGCTGCTTTTGTTGGAGATGGTTGGATTAAAAATATAAAGACTGGACATTATTATAAAAATACAAAGGGATTTTCCTATGAATTTGATAAGAATGAGGAAGAGGCAAATGAGTTGGGAGGACACTTAGCAACCGTAAATAATCAGGAAGAGAATGATTGGCTTGAGTCAATATGGGGCGATTTTGCAGAAACTTATTGGATTGGTTATTATTATGATGAAAGCTTGCATAGCTGGAAGTGGACAAGTAATGAAGATACAGAATTTACAAATTGGTATAAAAGATATGATTTTAAACAACCAATAGGTGATAAAAAGGGTACATTGTTCAATATGTCCTATACACCCTATTCATGGGAAGGGCATGAGTCGGGAAAATGGAGTACTTTCATTGAATCGAGTGATTGGTGTAACGTGGGCATAATTGAAGTGGACAATTTAGAGGCTAGGCCGGCAGTTCCAACACATACCCCATCATCGAAAGTAATGGGAGACGTAAATTCTAACGGTGAATTTAATTCACTTGACTTTGCAATGATGAGACAATTTTTATTAGGGAGAATTGATAGCTTTCCAACAGAAGATGGTTTGACGTTTGCAGATGTTAATAAAGATAAAAGCGTGAATTCACTTGATTTTGCAATGATGAGACAATTTTTATTAGGTATTATAAACGAATTTCCCAATTAGATTGAAGTCAATTGGTGTTTTTTATTAAGAATCAAAATACTGTAAGTTAGAGTTTTTTCTTCCTTAACTTAGCTCAAAAGATATAATAATGATTTTTGCTTTTTATGTATTAGAAATGACAAAGGCTCAATAATTTGGAATAGTAAAATTTTTACAAAGGAGAGGTTTTATAATCTGTTTTTAAAGAAGTAGTAAATACAATATACTATAAATAACCGAACTAAATTGTTTTGTTACAGTCTAATATATAAATTCTAAATTCCATGATAAAGGGGAACATTTGTAATGAAAAAGATATTTACTCTACTAATACTATCAGTCGTTTTATTAGCTGGATGTAATGTTGATAAACAAACAATGGTAATCCACGAAAAAGAGTCAGCAGATTTTATAGAAATAAAAGAAACGACAACACCAAAAGGATTCGAATCAATTAAAGGTCAGTCTCTTAGTAAACCTCCTGAGCTAACAGTGTCAATTGTTAATAAGGGTATTGCTGCTGTTTGTGGAACATTTAGTTGGTTTATAGATAGTGGAGATGGAATAGTAAAGTGTATTGAAGCAGATTCGGGGCCACCAAATGAATTAGTAAAAAATCAGAAAGAATCTTTATATGTAAAGCCAAATTCTCGAATTTTTTTGAGTTTTGAAAGTAAGCCAATTAATTATAAAGTTGGTATTTGGGAAAATGATAAATCAATAAATCAGCGCGTTAAGAATGGAGAAATTACTACACCGAGGGAAAAAGGATTAGTTATTTATGAAGTTAAAGCCGAATGGCAACAAGGAACAGCGATTTATGCGTTTGCTATAAACATGGATTTATAAAAAGTCTAAATAATTTAATTGAATATAGATAATAATTTTATTTCCGCTTAATTTTTTGATTTCTATTCTATACTCTATAAAGCTATAATTATAATGTTTCGACATTACAAATAATTACAAAAGTTTTATGGTGTGATATACTATAAATAGTAATGTATAAGAATATTAAGACTGACACAAAAAGGTCTTAACTGAGAGGGTTTAAGGGACAAATGAAAAGATATGTTTTTTTAGTGGTATTTATCGTAATAATAATTACATTGTCAGGATGTTCCAAAGAAAACAATAATAATGTGAAAAGTGTTTCTACAACGACAAGTGCTCAAGAAAGTGTCGATAAAACTATAATTGAGAACGAATCGCATAATAGGAGTATCTCAATTCTACAGAGCACAAGTATTATTGATTCTATACCCGTTGAAAAAAAACGGTAAGTGGATTATTGAATCGGGCAATAAAAATGAACCTTACTATTATATATACAGTGATGGTAAACTTAATGCCTGTCAAAGTTAACCAAGTATTTGATATTACATAAAATTTGAACAGTAGGATTTATTATTAATCGATAGGGAGAGGTAAAAATGCAGTATAGAGAAGATAAAAAAACAGGGAATAAGATTTCTATACTTGGTTTTGGTTGTATGAGATTACCGTCAACTCGTGGCCGTATTGATATATCTAAGACTGAAGAATTATTTAAAGAAGCAATTGATAAAGGTATTAACTATTTTGATACAGCTTATTTGTATCCAGGTAGTGAAGCTGCAATTGGTCAGATCTTTGAAAAAAATAATCTTCGCCAAAAAGTGATGATTGCCACCAAGTTACCGATTATGATGTGTAAGAAAACATCTGACTTTGACAAATATTTTAATATTGAATTGGAAAGATTGAAAACAACCTATGTGGATTATTATTTTATGCATATGGTAACTAGTCCTGCTCAGTGGAAGACATTATGTGATTTAGGTATTGAAGCATGGATTGAAGAAAAGAAGAAAAAAGGACAAATTAAGCAAATAGGTTTTTCTTTTCATGGTAAAAGAGACGATTTCATTAAATTAGTTGATATGTATGACTGGGGTTTTTGCCAAATCCAGTACAATTATATTAATACCAACTATCAAGCAGGTGTTACAGGACTGAAATACGCTTTTAAAAAAGGGTTACCTGTGTTTATTATGGAACCATTATTAGGTGGGCGTCTTGCCAATGGGATACCAAAGAAGGCTATAGAAGTTATGAAACAGGCTAATGATTCTATGACGCCTGTAGGGTGGGCTCTTAAATGGATATGGAATCAACCAGAAGTAACGATGTTGTTATCAGGAATGAATGAATTCGACCAGTTAAGAGAGAACATTGAATTAGCAGAGTCATCAGTCCCTGGTATGTGGACGAGTAATGAAGAAGAGACCATTAATCAAGTGGTAGAAATATTCAATGAATCTTATAAAATACCATGTACAGGATGCAATTATTGTATGCCTTGTCCACAACACATTGATATACCAGGATGTTTTGCCGCCTATAATGCATCATATTCTATGAAATGGTCGTTAGGGATGGGGCAGTATATTTTGAACACTGGTGCAATTCATGTGCCAGCCTATGCAAGCGCCTGTATTAAATGTGGTAAGTGCGAAAAACATTGTCCTCAGAATATACCAATCCGTGATTCATTAGATAGGGTTAAGAAACGGATGGAACCCTTCTGGTTTAAACCGGCAATGTCAATTGCAAGAAAGTTTATAAAATAAATTAGACTATATAATAGAAATGTGATTGTATATGGAGCTACATTAGTGCAAATTTTTAAGTATTAGGCAGAATCAAAAAAATAATTGTTCAGATGGAGTTTCAAAAAATTCGATACCATTTTTTGCACAGCAAAATAATGTTCCTATGGTTGGAGGCTTAAAAGCTTCCATAATGGGCTTTGTAAAAGAAATATTGAAGATGTGTTTTTTTGAAACTCCCTGACTAAGAACTCAGGAGCAAAAATGAAAATTAGGGATAGAGTAAAACAATTAAAAAAAGATATTCCAGTTGTTTTTCTTGCAATAAGAAAAAAAGAGACTCCGTGGTATGCAAAGATATTTGCTTTTTTGGCAGTAGCATATGCTTTATCACCAATTGATTTGATTCCTGATTTTATACCGATACTAGGATACCTTGACGATGTTATAATATTGCCTCTATTAATTGTAATTGCCTTAATGTTTGTTCCAAAAGAAACAATTGAACAATGCCGAATTGAGTCTAACGAACTTTGGGAAAATGGTAAACCTAAAAAGGTGTATTATGCAATTCCAATAGTACTTATGTGGATAATAATTATAGTATTAGTAATAAAGGCATTTTTATAGTCAGATTGGTTTTTGGGGTTTTTGATAATATTTGTAAAATGTTAGATAAGTGTGGTTGTAACACATAATTAAATATAAGAAATAAAAGATGATTAAACTGTTGCTGCTACAGTTTTTTTAGTTAGAACAGGGTATGTTAAATAAGAAAGCATACTTTTAAACTTAATTCATTTAAAGGAGAAAATGGAATGACTAATCGAGATAAAGCAAAATTTATCGTTAGAGTTGCTATAACGCATGTGTTGACGTATATTGGTTGTGGCATTATTTTTTCACAAATATTTAATTATCAAAGTTCTTTGGTTGAAAGTGGAAATATGAGAGATATGAATAGTCTACTTGTTCAGATGGCGCCACTTTTCCAAATAATACGAGGTACGTTATATGGCATTGTATTATTATGGATAAAAGATAGTGTCTTTGGTAAAAACTACGGTTGGTTAAAGTTATGGTTGAGTTTAATTATAATTGGTGTTTTTAATACACCGGCGACATCGCCCTTTTCTATTGAAGAATTTATTTATGTTATTCCAACAAATGAGCCATTGAGTTTAAAATTAGGTGGGCTACTTGAAATATTGATACAAACAGTGCTATTTAGTATTTTTGTTACTTGTAAAAAAAATAGAAATATCATTCGAGATACTGGAAAACTAGTCTGATAATAGATGCGGCAAGGATTTGAGCGTGATTTGCGCTGCGGAGGTTTTTCATACAACTTTATTATGAGTCTAAAAAGATGCATTCGAATTTTGTTTTTATTCGAGTGTATTTGGATCTCCAATTGGGCTCAAAATATTTAGTTATGTAGAAAGCATTTTTGATTCGTATATATTACTTTATCCACTAAAGACGAGAAGTTGTTGGACAATCACTAAAGAATGAGTTGGTATTGCTATCAGATGTTTCCAATATTATTTATGTAGAAGACAATTTTCCAACCGATGAAGTTGGAAGGAAATCATTTAAAGAATGTGATAAAGAACTGAAAGTTAAGAAACGGATGGAACCTTTCTGGTTTAAACCGGCAATGTCAATTGCAAGAAAATTTTTAAAATAAATTAGAACATAGAATTCTATTGGGAGATTTTAGAAATATTATTTTAATCGTTCCTTAGTGGGTAAACTTAATTTATTTCGTAAGGTATTAAAAAATAAAACAATCTTTTTGTAAGAGAGGAGAAGAAAATGGGAAAATTTAAACTTGAGGAAAATGAGACACTTATTCATAAAGCAAAATTGAGAAAAATAAATATCGGACACCATGATGTAGTTGTCTATTTCACAGATAAGCGGATAGTGATTGCGGGAATGGTTTTTAAAAGAGTTATGAAAGAAATACCCTATACTGAAATCGAAAAAGTACAAGAATCATCATTTCCTCTAATTAAAAGGAAAAACGATCAAAGCATTGATATTATTGAGAAGAACGGAAAACGTACAACATTTTATAACTATATATATGGTGAGTCTATTCCTTATATAATGACTATAATTCAACAAAATTTAAAGTGAATATAGATAATTATTTATTTCCGCTCAATTTTTTGATTTAGGTGATTCCTAAAAAATAACTGGTCAATTGCGGTTTCAAAAAATTTAGATTGAAGGGCTTTGTGACCTAAATACTGTATAGGTTATTTTTTGAAACCGCCTTATACTCTATAAAGCTATATTTATAACATTTATACATAACAAATTCTTAAAGGTGGAAATTAGAGTTTATTTAATAACTTAAATTAATTACAATTTATTTAATAGTATGTGCAGTAATATATGAAATTCTAGGGATTGCATATGGGAAAATTCACGTTAGATACTATATATTGTTGTTGGTTTTTACTTAAGATATACAAAAGATTAAATATAATATGCTGACTAAGTCTTAAAATTAGGGCTTGTCAGCTTTTTATTTATATAGGAGTTTGAAATAATATACATATGACTAATTAAGTCAAAAGATATACTGTAATAAACCTTTTGACTTAATTAGTTTAATATGTATGGTTTTTTGTTGTTGAGTTTTTTAGGTGAAAAACCGCTTTGTGCAACCTTTACATATATTACATGAATTGAAAAGCAAAATACTTCTAAGAATATTACTAGAAATGGAGGTAGATTTAAAATGACTGTAGCTTCACAGGTAAAACAAACCTTAGCAGGTTTAAAGGGAGTTCAGGGCACATTAAGGATATATTCTACTCAAACACAGAATGACGAAACAAAAAATGTTTTTAAAGAGGCGTTGGAAGTAACAGATAATATTGTAAACGATTTAGAAAAGAGAGTGCAAGTTTTGGAATTTCAGGAACCGCAGTACAAAGGAAATTAACCGGGAGGATAATCATGCAGATGTGGATACAAATCCTATTAAGAGCAGCTTCATTATTTTTTGTGACATTGTTCTTAATCAGGTTGATGGGAAAAAGAAATATATCTCAAATAACATCGTTTAGTTTTGTCAGCTACATAGTTATAGCTGTATTAGCTGCTTTGATTTCATCAAATGTTATTACTAATTTAGCATATGGGTTTATTGCTTTAGGAACTTGGACTTTATTTCCTATCGCACTTGATTATCTTTCAATAAAGAGTAAACTTATTCACGATTTTATTAATGGTAAAGAAATGGTATTAATAAAGCATGGAAAAATAATGGAGGAAAGTTTGCTTCAAGCAAGGTTAACAGGAGAAGACCTTTTAAGAGAACTTCGATCTAATAATGCATTTAGTTTAGCTGATGTTGAATTTGCTGTGATGGAGACAACTGGTGATATAAATGTATTTCTTAAATCCGATAAAAAGCCTGTAACAGCTCATGATTTAGGTCAAAAAGTTGCACCTATGACAGAACCGCAGACAGTTATTTTAGATGGAAATGTATTAAATGAGCCTTTAGCAGCATTAGGTTTAAACAAAGAATGGCTCAGAATACAACTTGAAAACACAGGGGTATCTCTTGATAATGTTTTTATTGGTCAGGTAGATTCTTCCGGGGACTTATATTTAGACCTTTTCGACGATTCTGTTGAACTTCCTCAGCCTAAAGTAAAGGAAATGATATATGCTAACATTGAGCAGAGTCAGGCAAGTCTTATGACCTTTGCTTTGGAAACAAAAGATGAAAATGCAAAAGCTATGTATTTAGAAGATTCAGAAAAACTAAAGCAGCTTATGGAAAAACTAAAGCCATATTTATTACGCTAGAGGTGACTTATATGTCAAGTAAGAAAAGAAAAAACTTAACACCTACACAACAGCAATATCAGGATTTTGCAAAGGCAAGAGAACTAAAAATCCCAAAAGTAAAGAATTGTGTCAGAGCATTCTTGGTTGGCGGGATTATATGTACCATAGGACAAGTACTAAATTGGGTTTTTATCACATACTTTAATTTTAACGAAAAGACAGCAGGAAGTCCTACAACTGCAGTTTTAATTTTTATTTCTGTCCTATTTACAAGTTTCGGATTTTATGACCACATAGCTCAGTGGGGAGGAGCAGGAACTGCAGTACCTGTTACTGGTTTTGCAAATACAATATCATCTGCTGCCCTTGAGCATAAAAGTGAAGGTTTTGTATTGGGAGTTGGAGGAAACATGTTTAAAGTGGCTGGACCAGTTATTGTCTATGGGGTTTTTTCAGCTTTTATAGTTGCAATTATTAGTGTCAGCATTAAATGGTTAGGTGGTATGTAGATGATTAAGGGACACCAAACATGGGTTTTTGAGTCAAAACCGGTTATTATAGGGTCAGCTGCTATTGGAGGACCGTTTGAAGCCCAGGGAGCTTTAGCCAATGATTTTGATCTTCTTCATGAGGACATTTGGCTTGGACAAGATAGTTTTGAAAAAGCAGAAAAAAAGTTTATGGAGCAAGCCTGTGAAACTGCCATAAAGAAAGCCGGATTAAAGAAAGAAGATATTCAATTTTTTATGGGCGGTGACTTAATCAACCAAATTATATCCAGTAGTTTCACAGCTCGTACACTGGGAGTGCCATATTTAGGGTTATACGGTGCATGCTCAAGTTCAATGGAAGGGTTAGCTTTAGCATCATTGTTGGTGGATAGCAAATTTGCCCAAAATGCTCTGGCGGCAACTTCAAGTCATAATGGAGCTGCAGAAAAACAATATAGATATCCAACCGAGTATGGAGCTCAAAAGCCCCCTTATGCACAATGGACAGTTACAGGATCTGGCGCAGCGGTTGTTTCACAACATGGAAAAGGACCACGGGTTGTAGCTTCTACTATAGGTCGTGTTGTTGACATGGGACTGTCGGACCCTTTTAATATGGGAGCAGCTATGGCTCCGGCAGCAGTGGACACTATTGAGGCTCATTTTAGGGATTTAAATATTGAACCATCACAATATGATTTAATTGCAACTGGAGATTTAGGAAGAGTAGGACATGAAATTGCAGCTGAACTTTTAAAAAAGCACGGAATAAATATTCCAAAAGAAATATTTACCGATTGCGGTATTTTGATATACAAGGATGACCAACCTGTTTTTGCAGGAGGTAGTGGTTGTGCATGTGCTGCTACGACAACATACGGACATTTTATAAGCAGGATGAAAAGAGGCGAACTTAATAAAATTCTTGTAATAGCGACAGGAGCTTTGCTTTCACCTATGTCTTATCAGCAAAAGGAAAGTATCCCATGTATAGCTCATGCAGTATCTATAGAGATGTAGTCTGCAAAAAAGGAGATGTAATGGTTTGGATAAATTAATTTGGGCTTTTATAATTGGTGGAGCTATTTGTGTTATTGGACAAATTCTAATGGATAGCTTTAAGCTTACTCCGGCTCATACAATGTGTACTTTAGTTGTAGCAGGAGCAGTTTTAGGAGGCCTTGGGTTGTATGATCCTCTTGTAAAATTTGCAGGAGCAGGGGCTTCAGTACCCATAAGCAGTTTTGGTAACCAACTGGTAAAAGGTGCTTTACAGGAAGCAAAGCAAACAGGAATTATAGGTGTTTTAACAGGCATCTTTGAGATAACTAGTGCAGGTATTTCCGCGGCAATTATATTTGGATTTCTGTCCTCGCTGGTTTTTAGGCCAAAAGGTTAAAGTATATACCTATTAATTGAAGGGAGGTGAAACCATATGACTGTAGGGACTCAAATGACACAAGCTGTTGCAACAGTTCAAAGTGCTGCGGCTACTATGAAAACATTTGCTTTAGAGACTCAAGATCAACAAGCCAAACAAACATTTCAGCAGTTGGCTCAAACTTTCGATGATGCACTTAAGACATTGCAGGGAAGACAGCAGTATATTGAAAATCAGGAGCCACAATATAAGCAGCAGTAAAACAGTGAATAAAAAAGCCTAATTAAAAGTAGAACCTGTTTTAGTGTCAAATGACGTGATTCTTAGAGCTGAGCATTAGAATAAAAGCTTCGGGGCATCGAGCCCCTCCGCTTTTGCCTCATTCACTTAAAATTCACTGATAATACCTAGTAAATATAGTCTCATATAGGCAAAGTCAATTGCATTTAAAATATTGTTGCCGTCAACATCTGCGATTTTGAGTTGTTTGGTTGTGAGTGTACATCCACATATCCCTAGCAGATGTTTTCTAAGCATGGCAAAATCAATAGCGTTTACCTGTCCGTTTTTATCTATATCTCCAATTTTTGTAGAAGACTTATCAACTATACCAAAAGGTTGTGTAAAGGTGATTCCTCCAGTGCCTTTAAGCTTTGCGCGTATATAGCCGTTTATCTTATTTTCATAATTGTTTAGATCAATGCTATTTCCAGTGGCAACAGTTTTGACGTCTGCAATCCACTCAATCACATCATAATTTGTAGCAGTAATCGTTATGGAATTTGCGGCTTGATCAACAGATATATTGCTGATTACAGGGTAAAGACCTTGAGTTTTTGGATCGTCTGTAGTTTCAATAATTGATGAGGCGTTTACTGCGTAGAAGGTTCCGTTTTCCATAGAGTAGCGTATGTTTTCTTCATTGTTTTCAGGCATAAGCATTATATTGAAGTCATAACCTAATCCAGTCATAAAATGGGCGTCATCATTTGAAAATGCCCAAACTGGACGATTTGGCATTGTATTCATTAAGATATGATCCCAAAGGTGTCTAAAGCTTAATCTGTTACCGTAGTTCGCATTGAATACTTCAATGCCTACACAAGAGGGATATTTAAAGAACAAGTCTGTGTATTCGTTTACATATTCAATGCCTAAGTAGGTGATTTGATCTTCATAAAAACAAAGGCTGCTACCTGCAGCTCCTCCAGGGTGATTTATGTGTGAAATTCCCCCTAATTCTTCACATTTTGCAATTTTGCTCTCAATAGTGGCATCAGGTTTATTGACAAAATCAGCCCAGAAAGTATTGACATGATCAAATACTGATTGTTCTACTGTAAATGGAATACCTATCATTTTTCTTCCATTTCTGTCTGTACCGGTATTGATTTCCAATAAACGTTCTGGAGTCAAGTATACATCTGGAGTCATATCGGTTCTGTCCCAGGTAGTGTTTATTATATCGTGATCGGTAATTGCCACGATATCATAATTTTTTCTATAACAATCTTCAATCATTTCTTTAGGAGATTGTAAGCCGTCAGATTCCGTTGTATGCATATGTAGGCATGCCTTGTATTGACCATAAGAGTTCCAGTCAACTGATTTATAAGGATTTATTATTTCATAGCTTTTGGTGTTTTGTAAGGTTTTCGTTGTACTTGTACCAAAGGAGAATGCTAAGTTAAGTGATGTGGAGACCAAAAGGCTTGTACAAAATAAACACAATACATTTTTTCTTTTTATACACCCCATCAAAAAGTCAACTCCTCTATAAAATTTTAACTATATTATAGCATATTTTGCAGCAGTTTCTTTTTTTATTTTTAAAATATGTAGTGGTCTAAATAGTTTGCAAGCTGTATAATCTATTATATAAAATTTTTAAGATAGAATTTGCACTATTAGTTGCAGCTGGAATAAGGCATGATTATCAATTAAAGCTTTGCAACTGGAGTTTTTAGAAAAACAAAAAACAATAATAGTGTATCGGTACAAAAGGAACTATGATATCATAATAAAGTGAATTTAAAGAAGTTGAAATATATTTTGACTACTATTGAATATTTTTAAAGAGGTTTACTATGAGAAACTACAAAGGGACAATAAAATTTATTAGCATTGTTTTGTTCATTATATATTTATCATTTTTGATATACTCCACTTTTTTTGATAGTTTTTACGGGCGGGATGTTTTTCGCAGACACATAAATATTGTTCCGTTTAAAACAATTATAAAATTTCTGACTTCATCTAGTGATTATGATCTTATTGTGATAAATATTGTAGGAAATGTGGTGGCTTTTATGCCAATGGGTTTTTTCTTGCCGATAATATTTACAAGATTAAAATCCGTATTGAGGATTTTTTTAGTATCGCTGGTGGCGACTCTGTCCATTGAAATTTTTCAGTATGTATTTGGAGTGGGAACAAGCGATATTGATGATGTTATATTGAATGTATTTGGAGGAATTATGGGATACTTAGTTTTAAAGATTGTGTTAAAATTAGTGTCAATAGATGAAGTGAATAATATCAAATAATTTTACAGGTTACAGGAGGTAATATTTTATGTTTTATGATTTGTTGAAATCTAGAAGAAGTATTAGAAAATATCAAAGCAAAGAAGTAGAAAAGGAGAAAGTGGACACTATTTTAAAAAGTGCTCTTTTGTCACCTTCATCCCGTTCAAGGAGACCTTGGCAGTTTATTGCGGTTACCGATAAGGAACTCTTAAAGAAGTTGTCAAAGACAAGAGAGCATAGTTCGGCATTTATTGGAGGTGCTCCTTTAGGAATAGTTGTAATCGCAGACGCTGAAAGCTGTGATGTTTGGATAGAAGATACGTCTATTGCTTCAATTATAATTCAGTTGTCAGCTCAATCATTAGGACTAGGGTCGTGCTGGATACAGGTCAGAGACAGATTTCATTCTGAGGATATGAAGGCTGAAGATTATATCAAAGATGTTTTAGGAATACCAGGGAAATTCAGTGTCGAGTGTATGGTTTCTATTGGCTATCCTGCAGAAGAGAAGGAACAATACTCTGAAGATGGATTGTTGTATGATAAGCTGCATTTTAATAGGTATTAAATGAAGTTTGAATACATGGGAGGATATACGAGTGAAAGCAAAATCAAATTGTGATTGTTGTGTAAACTATATTTTTGATGAAGAATGCAATTGTTATATATGTCAGGTTGATTTAGATGAGGATGAGATGTTCAGATTTATGAGAAAATCCTATGATAACTGTCCATATTTTAGGTTTAGTGATGAATATAAGACAGCAAGAAAACAGATATGATTTCTCTAAATGTAATTAAAAACACGGTGAAATTAAATAAAAACTTTGAAATTGACAATTTACATGTAAAAAATGTGATTAACATATTTTGCATAGCAAAATAATGTTTCTATGATTGGAATGTTAAAAGATTCCATAATGGGTTTTGTAACTGAAATATTGAATATGTATTTTTTTTAAAACTCCCTAAAAGCCTTAGGTGATTTCTAAAAAAATATGCAATTGGAGTTTCAAAAATTTTGATTTGAGAGGATCTGTGACTTGAATATTGAAGGAGAAATTATAAAAGGACGGTTTGTTGAAAGACTGAATCGTTTTGAGGCGTTTGTGGAAATTGAAGGAGTTAAAGAGCTGGTTCATGTGCCGAATACGGGAAGGTTGAGGGAACTTCTTACAGATAATGCAGTTGTAATAGTAAAGAAATTTGACAAACCTAGTCGTAAGACAAAGTTTGGACTACTATTAGTAGAAAAGGATGAGGTTTGGGTATCTATTGATTCTGCAAACGTACCTAACAAAATAGTACATGAAGCCCTAAAAAATAAATTTTTTGACCAATTAAATAACTATGGTGAAATTCGCCGGGAAGTAACGATGATAAATAGCCGCTTTGATTTTGGATTGTATAGTGATAAGAATGAATATTACATTGAAGTAAAAGGTGTTACGCTTGTAGAAGACAGACAGGCGTATTTTCCTGATGCTCCGACAACAAGAGGGACAAGGCACATTAAAGAGTTGACACATATAAAAACGAGCGGAAAAGGAGCCGGCGTTATTTTTATTATACAAAGAGAAGACGCTGATGTAATAATGCCAAATAACAGAACTGACAAAGAATTTGGTGATGCCCTAAGAGAAGCTAAAGAAGCAGGGGTTGATCTGTTTGCCTATGTATGTAAAATTGATGTTGATCAAAGGGAAATCAATATAATTCGTAGCATTCCAGTTGTTTTGTAGAATTAGGAACGATTAAAATATAAGTTCCAACTCTGGGATAAGGCGGTTTCAAAAAATAACGTATACAGTATTCAGGTCACAAAGCCCTTCGATCTAGATTTTTTGAAACCGCAATTGACCAGTTAATTTTTTGGAATCACCTAACGAAAAAACTTGATTTAATAATGTTTTCACAATATGAGAATAGGAAGTTATTTTTTCGTTAACTCTTATTAAAAGTTAAAAACATTAAAAAATAAACTGTTTCTAAGCAAATTACGGGAAGTATAAAAATTATACATGTATATAATAGAATTATAAGGCAAAATCAAAAAAATAACTGATTATCTGGAGTTTCAAAAAATTTGATGCCATTTTTTGCATAGCAAAATAATGTTCCTATGATTGGAAGTTTAAAAGCTTCCATGGTGGGCTTTGTAACAGAAATAGTGAATATGTATTTTTTTTGAAACTCCCTAAGCTGAATATCACATAAAAAACTTTTGTTATAAAGTGATTTATTAGTAGAAACCATTTTTGTATAATTAGGTAAATTATAAAGGAGTTGATACAATATGAAATATACAATAGCTGAAAAAATCTTCAATGCGCATAGAGTAAATATGCCTTTTGAAGATACACATGTATTAAAGCTTGATGCGGTGTTTTGTCATGAAATTACAACACCTATTGCAATAACAGATCTTCAGGCAAGAGGTAAAGATAGGGTGTTTGATCCTAGCAAGATAAAAGCTGTAATAGATCACGTGACACCTGCAAAGGACAGTAAAACCGCAGAACAGGGTAAAATTATGCGGGAGTGGGCGAGAAAGCATGAAATAAAAGATTTCTTTGATATAGGAAGAAATGGTGTATGTCATGCTATATTTCCAGAAAAGGGTTTTGTAAGACCAGGCTATACAATTATTATGGGCGATTCGCACACTTGTACTCACGGCGCATTTGGTGCTTTTGCAGCAGGAGTGGGTACAACAGACCTTGAGGTTGGTATTTTAAAGGGAGTTTGTGCATTCCATTTTCCTAAGACAATTAAGATTGTTTTAAAGGGGAATCTAAAGCCGGGAGTCTTTGCGAAAGATGTTATATTATATGTTATAAAAGAATTGACGGTTAATGGTGCAACAAATATGGTAATGGAGTTTACTGGTCCTATTGTGGATGAAATGAGCATGGAAGCTAGAATGACTCTTTGCAATATGGCTATTGAAGCCGGTGGCACTTGTGGAGTTTGCTATCCTGATATGACAACGGTTGAATACCTTTGGGATTATATAAAAGATGAATTTGAATCGAAGGAAGCAGCTTTGAAAGAGTATTCAAAATGGATTTCCGACGAAGGTGCCAATTATGAAAAGGTGTATGAGTTTGATTTGTCAGATTTAGAGCCGATGGTTACTTTTGGGTATAAACCTGATCAAGTTAAATCGGTTAGAGAAATGGCAGGTTCAAAAGTTGACCAGATATATATCGGAAGTTGTACTAATGGTCGTATTGAAGACTTAAGAGTGGCGGCCAAAATTCTAAAGGGTAAGAAAATAAGTGATGATGTTCGTGGTATAGTAAGTCCTGCAACGCCTGCTATTTACAGTCAGGCTTTAAAAGAGGGTATTATTGAAATTTTCCAAGATGCAGGTTTTTGTGTTACAAATCCAACCTGTGGAGCTTGTCTTGGAATGAGCAATGGAGTATTGGCAAGTGGTGAAACATGTGCTTCCACTACAAACAGAAACTTCAATGGGCGTATGGGCAAGGGCGGAATGGTTCATCTAATGAGCCCTGCTACTGCAGCTGCTACTGCAATTGCAGGAGAAATTGAAAATTCTAGTTTATTTGTTGTAGGGGGGAAATAAAAATGAAAACATTTAGCGGAAAAGTGTTGTTTTTAGATAGAAGTGATATAAATACCGATGAAATAATTCCTGCAAAATATCTCACGGAGATAACAAAAGAGGCTCTTAAGCCGTATGTTTTGGAAGATTTGGTGCTGGATGGGTTTAATCCTGAAAGAGACATTAAAGGTAAATCAGTTATTATAACCCGCGAAAACTTCGGATGCGGTTCTTCGAGAGAACATGCTCCGTGGGCTTTAGAAGTAAATGATATTAATGTAGTAATCGCAGAGAATTTTGCCAGAATATTCAGACAAAATATGTATAACTGTGGTATGTTTGCAATTGAACTTCCAAAAGATAAAATTGACTATTTGTTTAACACATATGACAAAAAGGATGTAACTTTGACCGTAGATGTTGACAGGGATAAAATCATTGTTGAGTCGGAAGGTAAATCAGAAGAGATTGATTTTAAAGTTGGAGATTTTGATAAAACACTTGTAAAAGAAGGCGGATGGGTAGGTTACGCAGATAAAAATTATTAATTTCAATAAGGCAGAATCAAATAAATAACTGAGCAATTGGAGTTTCAAAAAATTTGATGCCATTTTTTGTATAGCAAAATAATGTTCCTATGATTGGGAGCTTAAGCTTCCATGAAGGGAGTTGTTCCTAAATTATTGAATATGTATTTTTTTGAAACTCCCTAAGTATTAGTTATTTTATAAATATTATATTTCAACTTTTAAAGCATTTGGGCTGACTCAAATGCTTTTTTATTGCATTTATCTCTGATTAACATATACTACCATTTGCAGTATTGTCAGGTATTGAATTTTAATAAATATTATTAACTATGCTAAAGTATATATATGATACATGTACTATTTAGTTTTTACAATGATTTTAATTATAGGTGCAACGAAATCCTGCAAACCATTATAAAACTGTTCAAAACAATCAAAGAAAGAAGACAAATTTTTAAAAATTGACTTGCCTAAATAAAAAGTTATACCGATATATAAATTGATTTAGGTGATACTTAAAAAATAACTGGTCACTTGCGATTTCAAAAAATTTGATTTGAGGTGATTTGTGACTTGAATAACGTATAGATTGTTTTTTTGAAATCGCCAAAAAAATTTGTTGAAACACCCTAATTTCTTGAAATTCTGCGAGCTGTGAAATAGGTTACTTACACAAAGCTTCAAAACCAATGAAAAATCCTTCTATTAGTTAGGGTATTTCTTTAAAGAGCCGGATTTTTTATTTGAAAGTATACTTATGAAGCCAATGAAGCTTTGTTCCAGCAATCCTATTTCGCAGTTGGAAATTTTGCAATTGTTTTTTCAAAACTTTTTGAAATCTTTATTATAAGGAGAAAATGGATGTGGATATTAATTGCACTGCCTTTAATTTTAATATTGTTATCATTGGTGAATTGTTATCTACAAAAACAAGAGATTTTTACCCAACAAACATTTAAGTGCAGGCTCAAAGCTTTTTTGCCTTCACAACCTTCCTACATAGTTTTTTTAACTGTCGTATTTATAATAGGAATTTTATCTTTTGGCTCACACTACCATTATTTTACTGACTATGTTGAAGCAGCGAAGCTCACTACGTTGGTATTATTGCTTGCACCTGTGGCTTATATTGACTTTAAAAGTAAAACCATTCCGGATAAACTCTTGGTAGTTGGTTTATTTGCCCGGATCATATTTTATATAATTGAAATATTTGCAAAGAACAAAGAAGTACAAGATATTTTTATTTCAGATATAAAAGGTTTCCTTTTTGGAGGAGGAATTTTTCTTTTGACCACGTTGATTGCAAGAAATAGTATTGGTATTGGGGACGTTAAGTTGTATGGTTTAATAGGCTTTTTTTGTGGATATAGAGGAACATTGACATCGATGATTTTTAGCTTGTTTTTAAGTTTTATTGTATCACTAGCATTGCTGCTTTTTAGAAAGAAAGGAAGAAAAGACACGCTTCCCTTTGCCCCATTTGTTTTTGCCGGAACTTTCCTATTCATATTTCTAGGAGTATAGGAATTTACAAAATACCTAGAAAATGTAAAAACAAAAATAAAGAGCCTAATTAAGAGTAGAACCTGTTTTAGTGTCAAATGACGTAATTCTTAGACGTGAGCATTAGAAGCTGTAGCCGAAGGCTTGATAATTTGAAGCAAAAATGCCACGGATGGCATTTTTAGCGTATAGGACAGGATGTCCTTAATACGCGGGCGAAAAATTATCAAGACAAGGCTAACAGATTCTATGCGAAGGTCTTTGAATGGAGATATTTGACACTAAAACCAGCCAGGTACAACATTAATGCTAGTTATAAAATATAATTGTTATTAATTTGTATCCTTAGCCAAAAAAGGTTTTTAAGTCATGAGCGAAGCGAATTTTCTTGGTCCATAACAATTTAATAAACATGCTTTTAAAAATCATTTTGGTAGAAATATGGTAATCTATAAAACTATTATATTAAAAAGTTATATCAATAAAACAGCAAAGAGAACAACATTAATTCAAGGTAGAACCTTAAAAGCTTTCATAATGATTTTTGCAATTTAAATAATGAATATGAATTTTTTATTCTCCTAAGTTCTAAACCAAAATTCTATTTAGCCTCCCTATATAATATATATACTATAGAAAAAATATTAATGGGGAGAATTTTAATAAATGGATATAAAGTTTAATACAAACATTGTACTAGGAGGTGGAGGAATCAAAGGGATAGCATATATAGGGTTACTTGAAGAGGCAGAAAAAAGAAGGATGTATTTTAGAAATATTTCTGGTGTTTCGGCAGGTGCTATAGTAGGTGCTCTAATTGGTGCCGGCTATTGGTCGGAGGAGCTTAAAAAGGAATTTTATAATTTTGATTTTGGAGAATTTAAAGTTGAGAATATAGCAAAAAGGGTTCCGGTAGTTGGAGACTATATGGAATTTTGCACAAATACAAGGCTTGAAGATAAAAGCATATATAATTTTTTAAATTTAAAATATGATGAACCTACAAGAGAATATGAAATAAACAATTTTGATGAAGATTTTAGTCTATATAGAGGGAATTTTTTTAAGAATATAGTAAAGTATAGCAAACAAGGATGTTTGTATGATGGAGATGTTTTAGAGGAGTGGATATACAAACTACTACTAAATAAAGGTATCAAAACTTTCGCCGATTTGAGGGGAGGAATTATAGACTATGCAAATCCTAAGGGATACAAAGTTAGGATGACAGCAGTTGATGCTAAACGTGCGAAAGTTATTGTGCTGCCTGATGATATGGCGTATTACGGTTTTGATCCCGACAGACTTGAGGTGGCTAAAGCTGTAAGAATGAGTTCTAGTGTTCCTTTTGCTTTCAAACCTGTAGAGTTTTATGCAAAAACAGGTAATAAAACAAAAAAACACTATATAATTGATGGTGGAGTCTTAGATAATTTGCCTATATGGACTATAAGCCCTTCATTTAGAAGACCTATTATTGCATGTCGTCTTAATGGAGGAAATCAAAAAAAGATACCATTTAGCCCCCTAAATATACTTAAAGGTTTTATATCAGCAACACATGATATAGGGGTTCCAAAATACATCGTAAGGAACTGCTGCTATATTTCCATTAATACTTCTAAAATTTCTTTTTTAGATTTTGATTTAAGCGATGAAGATAAGGATTATTTGTTCCATTCTGGGAAAAAGGCTGTTGCTTTTACTTTTAATAAACTAATTCATATGAGAAACATGGAGAGACTTAGTTTACTCGGAAGGATAAGATATTTGTTGTCCCTGTTTTGAAATTTTGCTTTATTTTTTGGTTGTTTTGTTATATTATTAATTAAGAAAAGGTACTTTTCAATATTTTTCTCGAAAACTATTTTACGTTTGTTTTTCTTATCATTCGAGAAAGAATATAAATCTGCTACAAAAGATTGAAGTATGAAAGTAACTTTTTTTGCTTTTATATGGCAATTATTTTATAATGCCTCTTTAGTGGAAAGAGGCAAAAAGGTACTTATTTTGCTGAATTGGGAGGAAGTAAAATGCACTATGAAAGTACGCGTGGAGGACTAAAATCTATTGAATCTGCTGAAGCAATAAAAAAAGGTTTAGCATCTGATGGAGGTCTTTTTGTTCCTAAAGAACGTGTTGAAATGACTTTAGATGATATAAATAAAATGGTTGATATGACCTATCAGGATAGAGCGATATATATTCTTAAAAAATATCTTACAGATTATACCGATGAGGAAATAGCCGATTGTGTTTATAGCGCATATACCGCTCAAAAATTTGAGAGTGAAAGTATAGCTCCTGTTCACAGGTTGAATGAAAATGTACACATTCTTGAATTGTGGCATGGTCCTACTTGCGCATTTAAGGATATGGCACTTCAAATATTGCCGCATTTTTTGGTGAAAGCAGTAAGAAAAACAGGGGAAACAAGTGAAATAGTGATACTTGTTGCTACATCCGGAGATACGGGTAAAGCAGCTCTAGAGGGTTTTAAGGATGTTGAAGGTACGAAAATTATTGTTTTTTTCCCAAATGAGGGCGTTAGTGAAGTGCAAAAGTATCAAATGATTACTCAAGAGGGTAAAAACGTATATTCAATAGCTGTCGAGGGTAATTTTGACGATGCTCAAAACGGTGTTAAGGCTATTTTTACCGATAGCGATTTAGCACAAAAACTTGAAAGTTCCAATTATAAGTTTTCTTCAGCTAATTCTATTAATTGGGGAAGGCTTGTTCCTCAGATTATCTACTATTTTTCTGCCTATGCGGATATGGTTAAAAATGAAGAAATTAAGTCGGGAGAAAAGATTAATTTTGTTGTGCCCACAGGTAATTTTGGTAATATATTAGCTGCATATTACGCTAAGGAGATGGGGCTACCCATAAACAAGCTTATCTGTGCGTCAAATGATAACAATGTACTAACTGATTTCATAGAAACTGGAGTTTATGACAGGAATAGAGATTTCAAGAAAACTATTTCACCATCTATGGATATACTTATATCAAGTAATCTTGAAAGACTTCTTTATGAAGTTTGCGATCATGATTCTTCAACTATTAACAAATGGATGGAAGAACTTAAGGTTGATGGAAAATACTCTATTGATGCTACTAGCAGAAAGAAAATAGCTTCTGTTTTTTGGGCGGGTTACTCAAATGAAAATGAGACAATGAAAACTATTGAGGCAATTTTCAAAGAGTATAATTATGTTATTGACACTCATACTGCAGTAGCTGTTGATGTTTATGACAAATACGTTATTTCAACCGGAGATATTACAAAGACAGTAATTGTTTCTACTGCAAGTCCGTTTAAATTTAATGAAAGTGTGGCAAAGTCAATTTTCGGAAGCGATTGTATAAAGGGAAAAAGTGAGTTTATGCTGTTAGATGTTTTGGCAGACAAGTGTGGAATAAATATACCGGAAGGCTTAAAGAATCTTGATAAAAAGCCGATAAAACATAATACATTATGTGATAAAGCCGATATGATAAATATAGTAAAAGATGTTCTAAAGCTTTGATTATCTGTATGTGCTTCTTTATAGTGTAGTTTATTTTCTAGGCAAGATTAAATAAATAACTGATCAAAATTGAAGAGGGAAAACGAAAGGGCTTGGTGCCCTTGAGTTTTCTTGTTACATTTATAAATTCTTACTGTAAACTGTCGTTTTAGGTAGTTTCTAATAACTGTTTTGCAAGGAACATTTAAATAAGGTTATTTCTAAAAAAACTGATTTTAATATATAAAGTACTCATTTTACGTATATCAAGGTTTTGCTCAGAAGCTTTGGCAAGATTTTTCGTTATCCAAAGTAGGAACTTTATTTTTAGTTGTTCCTGTTTTTGAATTACTTTTCCGGCTTCAAAGTTGGAAATTATATACATAAAAAGATAAATATATATGAAGAGGTGTAAAGGGATGGAGAATACTAAAATTTTAGTAGTTGATGATGCACTTTTTATGAGAAAGCTTCTTGGAAATACTTTAAAGGAAATAGGGTACGGAAATATTGAATTTGCTCAAGACGGGTTTGAGGCGGTAAAAAAGGCCCAGGAGTTTCAACCACAAGTTATAACCCTTGATGTATCAATGCCGGGCATAGATGGTATTGAAGCTATTGACAAGATATTGGAAGTGAGTTCGAAGAGTAAAATAGTGATGGTTTCTGCTGTTAAGTCACAACAAGTTATAAAAAATGCAATAAAAAAAGGTGCTGTGGACTATATACCAAAACCCTTTAGTCGACGTGAAATAGAAAGTAGCATGAAAAGATTAGTATAAAAGTCAAGCAAAAAAGGAAGGGTTAGTAGCTCTTCCTTTTTTATTGCTTAGGAAAGTGCATTGATTTTTTCAAAAAAATAAACTGTTGAAATGCAAAAGATTCAAGGATTTTAAAAGGAATGTGAAAGTGTAATCTCATTTTCAAATTCTAAAAACTATCAAGTGAAGTTTTTTCGCTATCCAAAGTAGGAACTTATTTTGAACATTTCTTAACTAATTCACTGATAGTAATACTGTGTACTTTGATTTTCAAGTTCAGTTGGCGATATATCAATAGCTGGATTGGGTACATCTACATATGTTATTTTCCTTTTAGAAATTGATTCTAGAATATCAAATACCATTTTTACGTCTCCATACTCCATATAAGGTGTAACAGATATTTCTTCTGTTCCATTTAAAGCTTTGTAGAAATTTAAAAGTTCATTATAGTACCCGCGTTCAGGTGCGTATTCTATTTGCTCTGATTTTCCATCATGATGTGATACGTTAATAATACCACAGGTTTTGTCTTCGAGATATATTTCACCTTTAGTTCCAAATATACGTAAGCCCACTGGAGGTTTTTGAGTTTCAATGCCCGAGGGATAGTATGTGTATTGGCCAATTACGCCACTTTTAAATAGAATGTTAGTGTTAACTGACAAATACGGATTGAAGTCTTCCTTCTGAGGTTTGCCAAAAGCTTGCACGCATTCAACGGCTCCAAAGATGTGTCTTAAACCTGCAAAATCATGGAGCGCTGCATCTAGGAATGTACCTCCGAAGTATTTAGGATGCTGCCTCCATTCTTTTGCAGCATAGGTGTCTTTAGTCATTTCAGAGGGGAAGCATGCTATATTGTTTCTCAAAAAGTATACTGCATCTCCAATTGTACCACTGTTTACGATATCACGTATTTTGTTGTTTTCTTCGTTGTATCTATAGTTTTCTGCAATCATTATTTTTACATTGTATTTTTTTGATAATTCAAGATATCTTTTAGCGTCATCCATGTTTGATGCCATAGGTTTCTCGCATATAAAATCAATTCCCGCCTTTGCTACAGCTTCTGATATGATATAGTTTGATTCTATAGGCACTAGAATATCTACAGCATCAATATCATCTCTTGTCAACATTTTATTATAGTCATCATATACATTGCTAAGGTCAAGATTTATCTTTTTTGCAAACTCTTCAGCGTCCTTTAAGGTTCTATTACATAACGCAACGATTTGGTATTTATCACTAAGTTCCTGTAGAGCTGGGTAGTGAAGACGCTCTAACGCCATGCCGGTTCCTATTATACCTAAACGAATTGTGTTCATATTTATCCTCCCTTTTATTGTAGTTAGAAAAATCTAAATAAATGTTACTGCTAATTCTCTATTGTTCCAAATTAGATTGTTATTATTACAAAGGTGTGTGATTAACCTTTTTGTAACATATTATGGAAAGAACATCTGCGTAGAGGCTTAGAGAATGTTAACGAAGCGAAGG
>ENA-ORCX01000302-ORCX01000302.1-marine-metagenome-genome-assembly--contig:-NODE-302-length-25487-cov-3.260960_pt1 | contig 25487 bp, 22 predicted proteins | sample MGYA00248630_ERZ508518 | MGnify/ENA primary metagenome ERZ508518 (study PRJEB26188, sample SAMN06268768) | marine metagenome | isolation source: Bioluminescent Bay, La Paraguera, Puerto Rico | place...
CTATTATCAATGGCTTGTGGAACTCCAATTACTCGTGTCTTCATTCCAGCTTCAGCAACCGCCGCACTCACACGAGATGCCATTTCCATATCATCCACACCACCGCAAATGAAAAGGAATGCGATATCGTGCGCTTCCAAAACCTTCAATAGGCGATCTACATCCGCAGAACCCTTAAGACGGAAATCACTGCTTCCCAGAGCTGCCCCGGGACTAAAACGCAGACCGCGAATGGCCTGCTGAGATTCGTCTGCGAGGTCTATAATCTGCTCTTGCAGTAGACCGCGCATGCCGTTAAGAGCCCCATATATCTCTTCAATGCATTCATGATTGAGTGCTTCGGTGATGATACCGGCAAGAGCCGTGTTGGAGATCATAGTAGGTTCCCCGGATTGGAGAACGAGACAGTTGCCCATTATTTCTTCAGCCATTGTTAAAAAACGTTTATGCATAATGAATGTGCCACCAAGCTGACAAGAAGCAACTCATTTTAGAGAAGAACACTTCTTTTTACTTAGATGGAGCATAATCCTTAGCAAAACGAAATTGCTTTTCCATTTTTCCACCACAGTTTAGTGAAATGGGATTCTGGATAACAGCACTTAGCTTTCTCCTATGGGGGCTCATGCCTCCCTATTGGAAATTCTATAATGGATGTGATCCTTTGGAGCTCATTGCACACCGCATTTTCTGGGGGTTTATTACCATTTCTATTATCTTCTTCTTCCGAGGTGAAATACTCAATTTCCTAACAAATTTGAAAGATAAAAAATGTGTGCGTTTGCATGTTCTAAGCGCTGCTCTAATCTTGATTAATTGGCTCACATTTGTTTGGGCAGTTATCAACAACAGAATACTTGACACCAGTCTTGGATATTATCTGGTTCCGATGCTCAATGTCGCAATCGGAAGATTCATTCTTCATGAAGAATTACGCATGATGCGCAAATGGGCTATTTCACTTGCATTCATTGGAGTTGTAATCCTTTTTGTCATCGCAGGGAAAGTTCCAATACCCGCACTGATCCTTGCAGGAACATTTTCTATCTACGGACTCATTTCAAAGCACACAACTCTCGGCGCAATGCAAAGAATGGGAATGGAATGCCTTCTCCTTATGCCCCTAGCAATGGGTTATCTTTGTTGGATGGCTCTCCATAACAAGGGACTTCTTCTGGGTGAACATGGAAACTTCCTTCAATGGTTTACCCCGACAACAGGAATAATAACCATTACTCCTCTCATTCTCTTCACTTGGGGAGCTCAGAGAGTAGAGTTTTCCACTGTCGGCCTATTACAGTTTATCGGCCCCTCTCTCAGTTTTGTTTTTGCCGTTATCGTCTATAAGGAATCTTTCACCCCATCTATGGCAATTGCCTTCGCCTGTATCTGGACGGCATTAACTCTTTATTCCATAGATTTGCTGAAACATAGGAAAAAACTTATTTAGCCAACTCAGCTTGTGGAGGTATATATGCTTTTCGGGATTTACGAATATCCTCATGATGCTCTATGGCCCAATCGACAAGGGGACCCACATGCTCTAGCAAAGATTCTCCCTGGTGCAGAAGTCTATATTCTACTTTAGGAGGAACCGTTGGGTAAACTTTGCGAGAAACATAACCATCTGCCTCTAACTGACGTAGCGTTTTGGCCAACATGCGTTGAGAAATATCACCTATAGCACGTTTGAGCTCACTGAAACGAAGTGTTCCCTGTGTAAGAGTCATCAATGTAAGAAGACTCCACTTATCACCGATACAATCAAGCACATTTCTGACTGGGCAGTTTTCGGCATCACTGCTTCCCGGTTGAACTGCAATTAGGTTAAATTTCATAGTTACCTTACTGTTACTAAGTATCGAAAAAGGCCTCTCTTGTTCATTTAAACAACCAATGGTATTCTTTAGTAACTTAAGAAACATTAGTAACCGAATCAACTAATATAACTCAAAACTAAAGACATGATAGCAATAACAGGAGCCACAGGGAAACTGGGACGTCTTACAATCAAGCATCTCCTAACCAGAGTAGACGCAGAAAACATCGTCGCTATTGCCAGAGATATTCAAAAAACAGGAGATCTCTCAGAAAAAGGAGTGCATGTTCGCATTGCGGATTATTCCAATAGAGCAACTTTTGCTTCCGCGCTGGCAAACATTGATACCTTACTGCTCATTTCCTCCAGTGAAATCGGCAAGAGGGAAGCTCAACACATAAATGTTGTTGATGCAGCCAAAACAGCCGGAGTTAAGAGAATCGTCTACACAAGCATTCTTCATGCAGACACCAATCCTATCAGTTTAGCAACGGAACACCTAGCTACCGAAAACTACATTAAGCAGTCTGGAATTCCTTACATCATCCTACGTAATGGCTGGTATACAGAAAATTACACAGATTCCATTTCTACAGCATTGGCGAACGGCGCTCTCATCGGTTCCGCAAAAGATGGAAAAATATCCTCAGCAAACAGGGAAAACTATGCTGAAGCTGCCGTGGCTGTACTAACAGAAAAAACCGAAACCAACAAAACCTATGAATTGGCGGGAGACAATGCTTATACCTTAACCGAATTATCAGCTGAAATATCCAAGCAAACAGGGAAAAACATCACTTATAATGATCTGACGGAAGACGAATATGCCTCCATTCTGGAAACCGCGGCCAAACTACCTAAAGAGTTTGCCCAGGCGATAGCTGCTTGGGATGCAAATGCCTCTCAAAATGCACTCTTCGGAACTGAAAAAGATCTGAGCGATTTAATTGGTCATCCAACTTCATCACTTACAGCCTCTGTAAGTGCGGCACTTTAAATAAGCCTCAAAACAAAAAAAGGAGCTACCTAAGTAGCTCCTTTTTGCTAAATTACTTTCTCACTTTAGAGAATATCTCCTGGTGTATAAGCAGCACCACCAGGATAACGGTTGCACAGGAGATTCACTTTGTTATGACAGTTTTTTATTAACCAAAAGAACATCACTTCCATAGTCTGCTAAAACTTCAAAATCTGGAAGCAACTCCAAGATCTGATCTAAATTTAACTGACCTTCATACATTTCATTGTTATAATATTCTGTATAAAAAAACCTAGTTCTTGATAGTGTCTCTCTAGCTCCTTCAATCAATAAACCTTCTGCTCCCTGAACATCTGCCCAGATTAAATCAATTAGTCCATTGCATATTTTAGAAGACCACGTATCCAGCTTGTAACAATCAACCACAGTTTTTTTATCGAAGGTGCACCATGGAGCCTGCTCTAAATGTTCTTTGGGTTTACACAAGGAACCCGATAAGTCCCAATCATCAATGCCCAAGTCATTCTTTGGGTTTTTACCTCCACTAGCATAGAATTCTTGTGAACCATCAAAATTACTTATTGCACACTGAAAAACACGGCACTGTTTTGCAAAACTAGTAATATTATTTAAGCGCATTGAAAAGCGTTCCAATGCACGTTTATCAGGTTCGAAACTATAAATCTTTGCCTTAGGAAATAAACGGTGAAACATAAAAGAACTTGCTCCATCATTAGCTCCAACATCTAGTATAATAGGATTTTTCTTACCTAGAATCCCATGCCACATAGGTTTTGGATAAGCTTTAAATTTCAAACGTTGACGAAAGTGATCTGTTCCCTCTGAAACTAAAATATCTAATCTTTTCCTGAAATTTTCTAGACTCTCTTGAGCTGGATGATTCTTAGTTCTTTCCATAGCCCAAATTAAGGAATCATAGCATTTCTGATACCTATGATAATACTCCTCAGGAGTTATCTTTAAAATGAAATCCCATAAATCAGAAATATCCTTATAGTCCGCAATATCTATAAAGCTCTTCTCTGGAAAATCTTTATATACACTATGTCCAGAACCTGCATAGTAGATGGGCAAACAACCAGCTGCAACCGAATCCCAAATTTTCTCTGTAACATAACCAGTAACAACAGTATTACCTGGACAAAAATTAAAGTAATAATCTTTTATTATGTTGTTTTTTGTTAGATTAAAATCTTTTCTTGATTCTCCTTTTGCAATATTCCCGGGCCAGCCGCAACCATATATATCAACAAGCCCTTTCATATAACCATCTAAAGCCCAACGACATCTCTCATTATTAAGACTAAAATAACTGTCATTAATATGGTAAGAAAACTTCTTCTCAGAACGATAAGTCATTAATGCAACAACTTTCCTATTGCTACCATCAAAACATGGCTTACTTTTTAGGCTAGCGTCAACATCACTAAGCTTTGCTTCACAAAGGAAGTAGTTATTTGTGAATACATCGCCAGTTGTAATATTCATAACATGAACTGGGATAATTTGACCCAAATTTTCTGGCATCAAATACGTTCTAGATCTAAACGAGGCTGTTCCTTCCATTGCAGTCCAAATTGGTTCACAATTCCAAATCATATACCTCTTCATTTTTCCATACACATTCATTAAAGGAAGTATATCATTTACCCATGCACCTAGGATAACATCTGCTTCTTCAGAGGAAGAAACAACTTCAACCCCATAATCCATTAATGTTTCAGAGCTAAATGACTTTGTAATGCCCCTAGACTCTTTAGATTCAAAAATCTTAATTGTATTCATGGCTATATACTAATATTTTTTTATTAAAAAATAGAATTACCATTGTCTCAATAAAAAAAAGGAGCTACCTAAGTAGCTCCTTTTTGCTAAATTACTTTCTCACTTTAGAGAATATCTCCTGGTGTATAAGCAGCACCGTCAGGATAACGGTTGCACAAGAGATTCACTTCACTCACGAAGTCCTGTATCTGCCCCTTGGCGTTACCAATTAGGCGAGCACCTTCGTCCACGATTTGAGCAATCTTTTCATGGCTTAAGCCAAGGCGACCATCCTTTGCCAAACGATCAACCAAATCGTTTTCAGCAATGGTTCCAGCACGCAGATCATTCACGGTTGCCACAGCATTTTCTTTAATGGCTTCGTGAGCTGCTTCACGCCCTGCCCCAGCCTTTACGGCTTCCATAAGGATTGTAGTAGTGGCGAGGAATGGGAAATACTTGCGGTTTTCTGTTCCGATAACAGCAGGATATACATCCATTTGCTTAAGAACTGTGAGGAAAGTTTCCATCAGACCATCTATAGCAAAGAAAGTATCAGGCAGCATAATGCGGCGAACCACGGAGCAAGCCACATCCCCTTCGTTCCACTGGTCCCCCGCCAAATTGGCCGCCATCGCAGCATAACCGGAAAGAACTGTCTTAAAACCAGTGATGCGTTCGCAGCTACGGGCATTCATCTTGTGCGGCATCGCAGATGAGCCAACCTGCCCTTTGGCAAAACCTTCGCTGGCAAGCTCTAAACCGGACATCAGACGCAAAGTCTTGGCAAAATTGGTAGGGCCACAGGCAATCTGGGTCATAGCGCCAACAACTTCATAGTCTAAACTGCGAGGATAGATCTGACCAACTTGCTTAAAGCTGTTCCAAATATCAAGATAACTGAGAATCTTACGTTCCAGTGCAGATACCTTGTCCACATCACCTTCAAAAAGGGTCATCATATCAACCTGAGTCCCAACAGCACCCTTGATTCCACGAACAGGATATTTTGAAAGAATCCACTCCAGGTGTTCCAAGCTATGGAGCAACTCTTCACCAAACATACTAATGCGCTTGCCCATTGTAGTTGGTTGTGCTGCCACATTGTGGGTGCGGGCCGTGATCACCAAGTCTTCATATTTCTTGGCATGCTCAGACATCATCTTAAGAGCAGCAACACCCTTTTGCAGGATGAGCTTCATAGAACGATAAACCTGTAATTGCTCAACGTTTTCAGTCAAATCGCGACTGGTCATCCCCTTGTGAATATGCTCATGACCTGCCAATGCACAGAATTCCTCAATACGGGCCTTCACATCATGACGCGTTACACGTTCACGCGCATCAATGGATGCCAGATCAACTTGATTTTTAACCTTTTCATAAGCTTCAATAGCTTCTTCAGGAATAGGTAGGCCAAGGTCACGCTGTCCTTTCATGACCGCAATCCATAGATCGCGTTCCAAACGGATACGGCCTTCAGCAGACCAAATATCGCGCATGGCGGGAGAAGCATAACGATTTGCAATTACATTTGGGATGGATTCCATGAGTCTATTTATCTCGTACGTTAAATGGTATCTGTTATTAGACGCAGAAGCATATGGACTAAGCAGATTTGCAAAGTTGGCAACATCAAAGCGATAGAAGCCAGTATGAATCATAAATACGAAAAGGCATCCCGTATGGAAATTCAGTAGTTCTTATACTGAGTAAGGTTACCATTAAAACTGCTTATTCGTGTATAACTAAGTTGAGATACGCCCTATTTAGAATAGTTTTAATTATGAACAGAAAAAGAAATCCTCATAATCTCTACGATCTCCTCAACGCTGCCTATGGTGATAACTTGGCAGATTTACTTTTCCAAGTTTACGGACTTACCCCCGTTCCAATAAAAGCAGAAGAAGGTGATTCTCACAATTGGCACGTAGCTGCGTAGATTATCCCAGACAACGAATTGCTGTTTCACGCATAACAGCTTCTTGTTCAGAAGGGCGTCCTATAACGCTTTCAAAGGCACGAACAAACTCCATCTGGAAGTCAATTAACCGCTTCATATTCAAACGACGTGCAGTTTCTGCCAAACGTCCCAAGTACCAGGGGTTTTGCGTAAAAATATTGAACGAACCTTTATCCTGCGCATCTCCAAAAGCGTCTTTTTGTGCTGCGGCAGCACGCTCTAAATCCTGTTTACTGACTCGGGGACCAATATAACCTCCATCCATCAAAACACGTAACTGAAGCAACAAGCGGTTACGGTTCTGCAGAGCTGAAAGGAGTGCCCGAATATCATAACCGGAAAAAAAGTGACGGCGAATAGCAGCCAAGGTTTCCTTGAGATCCAAGCTATAAAATGCTTCGGCAGCTTCAAAAAAATCGCCTTCACCAAAGCTGGGAACCATTTCGTTCACCACTTTGATGCTAACTTGCCCCGCACCGCCGATATAGCTCTCTAATTTGTTCAATTCCTCAATAGCTAAACGGACATTTCCGTTAATCTTTGCCATAAGAAACTCCAATGCTCCACGCTCCATGACCAAGCCTAGTTTTTCAGCCTCTGCGTGAACCATTTGGATACCTGCGGATGTATCGTTTTTATCACCACCAACAAATCGAGTGTCACCAGTCTTTTCAAACCACTTAAACTCTTTCCTACGACGATCCACAGGAGATGCAGAAACAAGAACGCTCATATCCGAAGGATTTATGCGTTCCAATGATTCCTGTATGTAGGCCACCTGAGATTTAGTGCCTTCGGCTTTTCCCGTCTGCGAGTCAGCCAAAAAGGTAACATCTTTCAACCATACATATTTGTGATCGCCAAACATGGGCATGGTTTGCAATGCAGAAATAAAACGTTTGGTAACCTCCTCTACTTCCGCTACATTATTTGCCGAACCATCAATAATTTCCAAGGCAAAATCATCGGTCACTGATGCTGTCATCTTCGACCATTGCTCTGCTGCATTGCGAGAAACAATAAAATCATCCGATCCGCATATAAAAGTGAATAAAGCTGGCATACCAATATGCTGTCGCGTCCCTCTTTCAGGAGCAATACAAAATCCATCAGGAGATTCGAGAAAAAAGGAACTCTATTTTTACATAGCTAGATCTTCAAGAAGATCATGCATCTGGTATTTCAACAACTTACGGCGAACCCAGTCCATTGCCATAACCGCCGCCTTTTGGCGAACTGCAATACGTGTTCCTGGAATATGGATTTTATGGGACCAAACACCATATGGAGAACAATATCCCATATAGATAGTTCCGACTGGATTATCTTTATTGCCACCGGTTGGCCCGGCATATCCCGTAATGGACAAAGCATAATCGGACTCAAATCGCTCCTGCGCTGCTGTTGCCATTGCTACAGCACACTCAGGGCTAACAGCACCATGTTGGGTAATGATTGCATCGGGAACCCCCAGCAAAGTGGTTTTGACATCGTTATTATAACAAACCAAACCACCAAGAAATACCTTACTGACACCTGCTAAATCTGTAAAAGCACTGGAAATAAGACCTCCTGTACAACTCTCCGCAACAGAAAAGGTCTTTTCGCGGGAACGCAGGTATTTAAAAATCAATTCCCCGTGAGTTACATCACCATAACCGAGGAAATCCATATCCAAGGCATCACGACACTGCTCACCAATTTGCTCGATAGTCTGCCAAGGTAATAAACCTGTTGAACCTAAACGAATGTCCACAATCCCTTCGTGAACACAGTAAGCAACATTCAAGTCTTCCGCATGGGGGTTAAAAATCGGTTGGAGCATAGTTTCTAGCTGGCTCTCTCCGACTCCACAGGTACGAATCTGCAAATAGGCGTCATTGGTAAACGCGATATCTTTCGCTTCAAGGCGCGGCAACACGTAGTCGATAAACATCGGACGCATTTCATGTCCGGGACCAGGCATCATAATGAGGATTTTTCCATCCTTTTCCAACCACATTCCCGGAGCGGTTCCATTTGGATTTGGAAGAACTTCCGCACCTTCAAGCACATAGGCCTGCTTTAAATTATTCTCTGTTACGACGCGGTTATGTCTAGCAAAACGCTCACGAATAGCCTGTTCTACAGTTTCATCGTATACCAATTTGCAACCAAGGGCTTCTGCTACGGCCTCTCGCGTTACATCATCTACAGTCGGCCCCAAACCTCCTGTTGTAATCAAAACATCTACACGATTCCAAGTCTCCTGGACATAATGTTTGATGTCATCTGTGCTATCTCGAATTTCCTGATCTCGTTGAATGACAATCCCTTTCCGTGCCAATTCTTTACCGAGATAGGTAAGGTGAGAGTTGTCTCTTAGTCCAAGGAGAAGTTCATCTCCCAAACTAATCACTTCTAGACGCTTTTTGATGGGCATGGCTTAGACACGTTCGTTGCTAATTTCGCAACAGTTAATAGGAAAGGTAACACTGAAAAGACAAATATAGTTGATCTAATATTAATTGACAACCCCACTTTGAATTTTTGCGGTATTTAGTTATCGAAAGAAACGATTTTTTACTATTAAAACCAACAAAAAAGCAATCTTTAGAATATCACCCGAACAAGCATTTTACTTCAATGCGTATAACCATTCACTAAGTTGAAGATAATCTAAATAGCGTTGTATGGCTTTTTTATTTAAGCCTATACCCTTTAACGAAAAAAGACATATGTCCTGAATCAGCGCATCTTTGCGGCCTTCATAAGAACAAGAACCATTTTGTGGCAAAGTTGTCAGCACCACATGTGAAGCAATATGCTGAAAAAACCAACAAGCATTTGTACTATTGGGATATATGCTACTAATATCACCAACTTCATGTGAATGCTGTATACAGCGATCCATCAAATCAATAAATTCTCCAAAAACTTCTTGGTTTACCTGTTTGGCAAACCCTCCATCTTCCAGATAACTACGAAAAATAAAGCGATATACCATATCTCTTTTATTTCGTTTGTTTTTAGAGACAATAAGCATCCGGTTCAAAATATACCAAATAAGGTGGATTAATACTTCTGTAGATGGCTCTTCGGAGAGCACGTTTTCTTTGTCTTTAAAGAGCTGGCGAATGCTTCTTATTTGAGCAGCGGCATACAATTCACGTTTGCCAGGAAAGTGTCTATATAACAGTGCTTCTGACACACCTGCAGCCTGAGCAAGATTCTTAACAGTTGATCCATGATAGCCTTCATTGGCAAAAACGGGCAATACCGCTTTTACAATTGCTTCTGACCGCTTGTCTCCACTCATACGTTTTCCAGACATACTGCTGGTATACGCTTCTTTAAGCAAGGTTGACAAGCCATAACCCATTCTCCTCCAATAATGTAACATTCGTTACACAAAAACACCGAACCGCCAAAGCGATCCGGGGTTTCTAAAATAATAAAGATTTTCGGTAAAATTATACCTTCATCTTGCCACCAAATACTGCGCCTTCGCCCAATTCTTCTTCAATGCGGAGAAGTTGGTTGTATTTGGCAATACGATCGGAACGGCTCATGGAACCAGTCTTGATCTGACCACAGTTGGTAGCAACAGCGATGTCAGCGATAGTAGCATCTTCTGTTTCACCGGAACGGTGGCTGAGAACGGATGTCATAGCGTGTTCCTTAGCAAGCTCAACTGCATCCAAAGTTTCTGTCAGAGTACCTATTTGGTTAACCTTAACGAGAATAGAGTTGGAAACACCGAGATCGATACCCTTTTGGAGGAACTTAACGTTAGTTACGAAAAGGTCATCACCTACGAGCTGAATCTTGTCACCAAGACGGTCTGTAAGAATCTTCCAACCATCCCAGTCATCTTCAGCACAACCGTCTTCGATGGAAATAATTGGGTACTTGTTAACGAGATCTTCGAGGAAATCTACCATTTCTTCGCTTGTGCGAACAGCACCATCACTCTTTGAGAAGGTGTATTTGCCTTCGCTGTAGAATTCACTGGAAGCAACGTCGAGAGCAACAAAGATATCCTTACCGAACTCATAACCAGCAAGCTTAACAGCTTCTTCGATTACCTGAAGCGCATGTTCATTGGAATCGAGAACTGGAGCAAAACCACCTTCGTCACCAACTGCAGTGGAAAGACCCTTGTCATGAAGAACTTTCTTCAAAGCATGGAAAGTTTCAGCACCCATACGAAGAGCTTCGCTAAAACTGGAAGCACCCTTAGGCATAATCATGAATTCCTGAATGTCGATAGGAGCATCAGAGTGAGCGCCACCATTAAGGATGTTCATCATCGGAACAGGAAGAACCTTAGCATTTGTGCCACCGATGTATTTATAAAGAGGTTGTTCCAAAGCGGCAGCTGCAGCCTTGGCTGTAGCCAAAGAAACACCGAGCATTGCATTAGCACCGAGCTTGCTCTTGGTTGGTGTTCCGTCGAGAGCCAACATGGCTTGGTCGATAGCAACCTGATCTGTTGCATCCATGCCGATAAGTTCTTCTGCGATGGTTACGTTAACGTTTTCCACAGCGGTGAGAACACCTTTACCGCCATAACGCTTTGCCTTTTCTGGATCGCCGAGGGAACCGTCACGCAGTTCGAGGGCTTCGTTAACACCGGTGCTGGCACCTGATGGTACTGCGGCGCGGCCGATAATACCGCTTTCCAGTTCTACGTCGACTTCAACCGTTGGGTTACCACGGGAGTCGATAACTTCACGAGCGCGGATGTCTGTAATGATTGTCATGGGTCGTTATCTTAGATAGATGGGTTATATTAAACCTTGAAAACGTATAAAACAAGGGATCACCCCCTTGTCGGAATTAACAGTTCTGACCTTACCATCATTGGTTGTCAATGGTATAGGAGTTCAAATCTTACAATTCACCCATTCTCGGCACTGATTTCACACAACCTAAACAATCCGAAAAGAGATACGAAACTGCTGCTAAGTAAGAAATTACTAATATTAAGCGCAAAGTAATTCTTTTAGCTTTTTGGAAACAAAAGACGCATCCAATGGCTTGGCAAAGCAATCATACATCCCAGCCCGTTTACATGCCTCCTGTAGGGAAATACTGTAATCAGCCGTAACGCCAATAATAATACTTTTTACAGCGAACTGATTTCGTTCTTGTTGCTTTATAATTTGCTCACTTGCCATCAAGCCATTCAAGTTCGGCATAAAAACATCCATGAAAATAACATCATAGAATTCCTTCATTGCTCTCTCAACAGCTTCGCACCCATCTTCCACCACTTCTGCTGAAACTTGCAAAATATCATCTACCAAAATACTAAGAATTTCTCGGTTAATGGGATTATCATCCACAATTAAAACCCGTAAATCTTTTTTAACTTTTGATAGCTTTTGCATTTCAGTCGTTATACTTCGATCTCTTTCCTTTGAAGTGGAATATGTATATCAACAACAAGTCCAGGTTTGTCGAGCCGATTGCGTATATTTATACTACCTCCCATCGACCACAAAAGTTGATTTATATGGCTAAGTCCCAACCCGGCTCCAGGCAACTCCCCCGTAAAACAACTTTCCTCTTGGAAAAATGGAGTGCAGAGTTGATTTAAATTATCTTCCATAACATGCCTCCCATCATCACGAAGCTCAATCAATAACCTGTTGTCTTTTAATGATAGAGTTACATTGATCTGAGGCTCGTTCTTCGGATGGAATTTGCGGGAGTTTTTAAACAACTCATGGAAAATAGAATCCATATCGTAATCAAGGGCGTTGATGTACGAATCCGTTCCCTGAAGATTACTCTCAATGCTTGCTGAAATGGATAAATCCTTAGCCACCGATTCAATCAAAGATGGGATACGCATCACAGAATACCCGGTTTCATCCCCTTGATGATAAAACGAGCCTAAATAGTTGAACATTTGCTCAATAGTTGCATTCAGCCTATTAGAGCTGTCATATACCATGCCTAAAATATCTTCAATTTCTCCTAAAGAAGTCTCTTTAGATTCTTCTTTAAGATAGCTTAATGGCGCAACAATTCCATTTAAAGGAGTTCTAAGCTTATGCCCTAGCATGGAATAGAGTGACCACGTCAAATTCTGCCGACGTATTTGTAAGGTGCAGTCTTTTATATATACCAAATAACGACTACTGCCTCCCCAAGTCATTCTCGTCGCAGACAAACGAAACCACCTTGGATTCCCGTCTTTTTTTTCTGAACATACGTAAGCTCTTTATTAAGCAACGTATTTAAGAGATCACCTTCTTTAGAAACGGGATCTGCACAGTCCAAAAACTCAGAAACAAAACCACCAAATGCTTTGTAACAAACATCTTGAGTGCAATTCAGGTAAACATAAGCGTTGTTGTTTATATCAATGATTTCCTTGTTCTCACCAACAACAATAAACCCAAAAGGCAACTGGTTACCAAGTTGATATAAAAAAGAACGAAGAGATTCTTGTTCACGAATAGAATCTTGCTCCAAAACAGCCTGTAAACGCGCCTCCATCTCCTGAAGAGAAAATGGTTTGTACATAAAATAATCCACTCCCATACGAGTGGCATTCAAACGAGACTCCATATCTTCTCTGGCAGTAACCAGCATGATAGGGATGTTTTTATATAAACGGTTTCCTCGTATCAGATGACAGTAATCTTCCAACTTGTGGGATCCTTCATACGTAACAAGGATAAGAGAGGGTAGTCTTTCATTTAAAACAGCTCGAAGATCCGCCATAGAGTCTGCAAATGTAACATCTACATCCATATCCTCCATAAGCTCCAAGTAAAGAGCCCTCATAATGGAGTCTGTTTCCGTGATGACCAATGACTGTTTCATATAGCAACATAAAGCCCTGGCATTCCCTCTTTTCGTTTAGAAATGCCTATAAATGAATCTGATTAAGACAAAACCTAATACTGCTCTTTAGCTTCTTTCACAAACCGTTCAAAAGCAGGTGAAAGCTCAGTTAGATAGACTGTTTCAGGCAACTCATGGGCCGCACCAGCTTGCTGAATTTCAAAAGCCAAATCAGAAAGCTCAACAGCTCCAAGAACACTTGCACTACCTTTTAGCTTATGTGCCAATGCACGATAAGCATCATACTGCTTAGTCTGTGCAGCCAAAAGAATCTCTTCAATCATTCCTGGAGTTTCCAGTTCAAATAGAGGAATCAAGCGTTCAAAAGCGGTTTTGCCATTGCGCTTGCGTGCAAGCAATTGATCGACAACGGCTTTATCTAGAATTTTATGACTGACCATAACACATTAAGGTTTGGTATTTAAATGTGAGGAATGAATTATTGGGGATAGTTATTATTAGAAAGGGGTAATACACAGTGAAAAGTGCTTCCATGAAATAGCTCGCTATTAACCTTTAACTGGCAACCCATAGCAGCACATAAAGCTCTGGCATAGCTTAAGCCTAGACCATAGCCACCTTTTCCGTTTTTTCCAGAATAGTAGGCCTCAAAAATGGAATCGACATCAAAAGGATGAATACCACAACCAGTATCTGAAACCTGAACTTTTATAAAAGATAAACGATCCGTGTATTTCACATGTTTCAAAGAAATTTTCACAACTCCTTCTTCTGTAAAACGGATAGAATTATCCACCAAAAGCTTCATTAACTGCTTTATGTTGTCTTTTTCACCATAAAGAGAAATAGGAACAGCCGGATCAAGATCTACGACCATATTCAGGCATTTCTCATCTGCCAAAGGCTTCATCTCAAAAGCAACATCTTTGGCGATATCAACAATATCAATTTCTTGTAGACCCACCGCACGGTTATCCGAATATAGATGACTCATTTTGAGCAAAATATCTATTTGATTCTGCATCTCACGGACATTGCACCGCACGGTGGATACCCACGCGTTCTGTTCCTCGGAAAGACCGGACGCTTCCAGTAGTTTTGCTCCAGCACCGATTGCAGACATTGTATATCGCAATCTATGAGTGAGCTGTGTTAAACTAATGCTTTCGTGCTGTTCACGTTCAACTGTTTTTGCAATAGTCTTCTTTAGCTCTTCCAGAGCCCAGTTGAAGCTGGAAACATCGTGATAAATTGAGATAACTCCGTCAACTTGCCCTTTTCCGTTAATATGGGGAGAACTCGACACTTCCAATAGTGAGTGAGTTCCATCAGATAGGGTAAACCAATATTCCGCAGTATGTTGTTTTCTGGAGCTAACAATAAGACGAACCGCACTATCATTCTCGCTATGATAATCTTCGTCCAAAAAAGTATTAATTGATTCAAGCGGAAAACTTTTGTCATCCACACCAAACAAAGAACACCATGGCTCATTGGCTTTGAGGATGCGTCCATCCTCGGAAGCCAATGATACGGGAACCGCCAGCATATCATATGCTTGTTCCCATTGAGCCAAGTGTTGTTGTTCGTGTGACATCAGGGTTACGCTTTCTTAGGGAGGGAGGGAGAATCGGGATAGAACTTAAGACACTAATTCTTAATAGGATAATACTTTTTCAAGGCTGGGAAATTAAACTTCCTGATCAATGCACCATTCTTCCAGAAAACCTTCACAGGCATCGATGAATGTGCCTACTTCACTGCATAACATATCAATTACGTTAAGTGCAGGAAGGTGATCGCGTTCAATCAGGTCATCTTCCATCGCAGAGACGAGGTGAATCAGGCGAGGTGCTCCTGCCAAACGGCAGAGACGATTAAATTGTTGAACGTAGTTGCGGAGACCTTCTACATCGTGGTAGCGCACGGCAGTTTCCATCCAAAGGAGAAAATCAGGTGCATGATGGCGAAATTCTGTAAGCATACGTGCCAGAAGGTTTTGGCCTTCGCTGTTGCGGATAACAACCTGTTCCGTGAAAGAACTATAATCTATGGCTGGAATGGAATCTAATCTTGGCATGGCTTGGAAAGGGTTCGTGGTTTAAAGAATGAAATGTTGATGAAATTGATGTTATTTGAATTAGGAAGTAATCAGCGGCAGGGTTCAGGACATAGCCTCGACCCTGCCTGCTGAATTACATGCTCAACCAACCCAAACTTTACTATGAAAAAACTGTTTAACATCTCTGCCGGAAGCAGGAGTTCTGCTCTTACTCCTGCTTCTTTGGCAAGAGATGTTATGTGATCCAAAACCTCACGAACTCGCTTCTGTAAAACAACCAAACTGCTCGTATCAAACTGACTCTGTAATGTTGCTCGTGTTGTCATGAATCATTCTCGTTACAGTTCCATTATATTGCTAGATGCATGCCAGTTTTTAACCCACCAACATAAACCAATAAACAAAAGCAACTTACAAATCGCATAAAAAGAAACCAAAGCAAAGCCCCATAAAACGGATACTTTGTAACCACACAAGGGGATACATAATACCCAATTAGAAACTTGAAGGGTCACCAACTTGGGTTATTATTACCCATATGCCCGAATCAATTCTACTCATTGAAGACCAAAAAATAGTAGGAACCCTTTATTCTGAAGTATTGGAGGAAGCAGGGTATACAGTTCATTGGCTTGAAGATGGCAGAGAGGCTCTGAATATGCTGAAAAGTGCCTCCCCCGGAATTGATATGGTTATAACAGACTATCACGTCCCAGGAGCCAACGGCATGGAAATCCTTCATGCTGCTCAAGCACAACGAGAAGATATGCCCGTGATTTTCATGACGGCACATGGATCAGTAAAAACAGCCATCGAAGCGATGCGAGCCGGTGCCTTTGATTATCTGGAGAAACCCATAGATTTGGATAATCTGGTTGTTTTAACCCAAAGAGCCCTGTCTCAAGTTCCACAGAACACTTCACAGGAAGCCCCTCCCAAAGAAGCTTCGCAGTTGATCATTGGGCGATCTGAACAGATGCTGAACGTCTACAAAAGCATAGGGCGTGTGGCTGCACTGCCCGCAACTGTGTTCATACATGGAGAAACAGGAACCGGGAAAGAACTAATAGCGAAAACGATTCATAAGTTCAGCAAACGTGCGAATGAACCCTTCATCGCAATTAACTGCGCTGCAATACCGGAGGCACTCTTGGAAAGCGAACTCTTTGGGCATGAACGAGGAGCCTTTACCGGAGCTGAAAAGCAACATATTGGCCGTTTTGAACAGGCAAACGGAGGAACCCTTTTTTTAGATGAGATCGGGGATATGCCGAGTGCTCTACAAGTAAAAATACTACGAGTTCTTCAAGAAAGAAAAATACAGAGACTAGGAAGCAACAAAGAAATTCCAGTAGATGTACGCATTGTAACAGCTACCCACAGAGACCTCGAAGAACGTATACGAGAGGGACACTTCCGGGAAGACCTATACCATCGTCTCTGTGTCGCAGAAATAGAACTTCCCCCACTCCGAGATCGCAAAGGCGACATTCCCTTACTGGTGAAGCACCTTTTGACTGAAGCCGCCAAAGAATATGGCTTCAAAAACGCAACGATAGATAGTGCCGCCATGCAAATACTGCAGGGGCAACCTTGGCCGGGCAATGTGCGCCAACTGCAAAACACTGTGCGCAAAGCATTACTCATGTCCCGTAATATGACAATTAGCGCCCGCAATTTGCAGGACTTGAATTTGAGTAGCCATTCAAGTCAACCCCCTAAGGAAGCATTACAAAATATTCCAGAACAAGCTCAAAAGAATCCTTCCCAATCATATTCTGCTTTAACAGCAAATCAACCTGAACCTATAACGGAGTTTGACCTATCTCATTGGGTAAAAGAACAAATAGACGAACAACCTGAAGAAAAAAACAATCTTCGCCAAGATTTGCTGGATACAGTAGATAAGGAGTTAATTACTCAAAGCTTGCAGAAATATCGCTATAACCGGTCAAAAGTTGCGGAAAGGTTGGGCATTACACGCAAAACCCTACGTGCTCGAATGGTTTTACTGGGAATAGAATAGAAATAATACATTTATGAAATTTGCCGCACTGGACTTGGAAACTGCAAACTCAAAAAAGTCGAGCATATGCCAAATAGGCATCGCCTTTTTTGAAAACGGCATACTCACAGACAAATGGATGTCTTTGATCAACCCCGAAGACACTTTTTTCAGCGTTAACATAGGTATTCACGGAATTACTGCAGAGATAACTAAAAGCGCCCCTACATTTAAAGAAATATGGGAAGAATTACGTCAAATCCTACAGGAAAACCTTATGGTAAGCCATACAACCTTTGATCGTCAGGCCATCGAAACTGCCTGTGAAAATCATGGTTTAGAAATGCCACCGGTGAGGTGGCTTGATTGCACAACAGTCGTTCGCCGCACATGGTCACAGTTTTCAAAAGGTGGCTTTGGTTTGGCCAATATGAGTGAATTTCTTGGAATTCCTTTCAAACATCATGATGCATATGAAGATGCACGTATGTGTGGCGAAATTTTAAATGCCGCCATGATTGAATCCGATTTCACAGCCGAAGAGTGGTACCTGAAAGCCCAGCAACCCATCGTAAAGAAAAAGCATACTCGCAAAAAAAACACTCCTGTAGAAGTTAACCGTGAAGGTCATCTATTCGGCAACATCGTCGTTTTTACAGGGAAATTAACCATACACAGGGACAAAGCTATACAAATAGCTTCAGACGCGGGATGTCTGGTTGCCAACAAAGTAATAATCGGAACTACGATGCTCGTAACTGGCACACAAGCACAGCATCATAAAACCAAAAAACAACTTCACGCAGAGGCTATGATAGCAGAAGGCTACCCAATCTCCATACTATCAGAAAATGACTTCAGGAGAATAACAACACCACCGGAAGTAAGCCCCTAAAAGAGTTTCGAGATTCCTTTTTCACCTAAAAACTTTCGAAGAAAAGAGAAAAGTGTAGACAGAAGAACGAATCTGCCCCATATTATCAATTGGAAAACCAACCGTTACCCATTTATTACCCGAATTACCCACCCTATAAACTAAATCGGTTTAAGTTAAAATGAGCTGATTTATCGTTTAATTTGCTACAATTACTACAGTTCCCGTTAACAATTACCCATACAACGGGCTCTATATTATGAAAAAACTCCAATACTATCTACCCCAAAATCACTGGAAAAACCAGTTACAGTAACAAGTGTATAACATTCTTCCCATGCATTTTTATAAGTGTATGCCAGAACAAAACGATATTAAAAGCGCCTTACCGCCAGCTCAAGCACTTTTACACGACAACAGAAACCTTAGCAGGTACACGTATAAAAACAGATTTGCGAGATCTCGCAAACTCCATCAGTGTTGTTAATACACAATTTTTAAAAGATACAGGAGCCACCAGTGCATCTGATTTGCTCGTATATACAGCGAATACAGAAGTTGGCGGTATTTCCGGTAACTTCTCTGGAATGGGAGGGAGCTCCTCTTATAACGAAAATGGAAAACTGCTTCGCCCAAATGCAAATACTCGTGTTCGTGGTCTAGATTCTGCAGACAATACACGCAACTACTTCCTGACAGAATCCCCTTGGGACTCATACAACGTAGATCGTGTTGAAATGCAGCGTGGACCAAACTCCATTCTCTTTGGTGTTGGCAGTCCAGCTGGTATCATCAACGTAACTTCAAAAACTGCTTTTTTTGAAAACGAGAGAAACGTCGAAGTAAAAGTTGACGAAGAAGGAAGTCTCCGCGGTGTCGTTGATATAAATCAAGTAATCCTCGAAGACGAACTAGCAGTTCGTATCGTTGCTCTGGATGAGAAAACAAAATATCAGCAAAAGCCTGCTTACGAAGATGACAAACGCATCTATGGCGCTATTCGTTATGAGCCAAAGATTTTTGGAGAAGGTAGTACCACTTCTATTAGCGCAAATTTTGAAAGTGGTGATATCCAAGCAAATAGACCTCGCTCAATGCCTCCTATCGATAGAATCACTGCCTGGTTCAACACAGAAGATGAAGATGGCATCCCGGCACTGAACAAACTGACTTTGGATCCTACCACAACATATAAAGAATATGCTGAAAACTGGAATGGAACAGGCGGTACATATCCTTGGTTCAATAATTCATTCATGGGTCGCATCATGGGGTCCAATGTATCCGAGTTCTACAGCAACGGTTCCTACTCCCCATCCTATAGTGTCCAGGCAATGCCGTATACATCTGCTGACCTTGATGGAGATGGCGTTAAAGAAACCACCATCTCTGTAAACCCAGAGTTTACACGTCCATGGGGAATCACAGGGTATAGCAATTACGCTACAGCATCCAAGGAGGATGGTAACTTCTATTCCGATTATTCACTCTCGGATGACAGTATTTTTGATTTCTATAACAATCTGCTTGATGGAGATAATAAAAAAGAGTGGCAAGAGTGGAACACATTTAATGCTTCTGTAGCACAAACCTTCCTAAACAATCGCATTGGTTTTTAGCTTTCTTACTTCTATCAGGAATATGAGGAAGGCCAGTATGGTTTACTTGGCGGAGAAACCGGGAACGAGTATTCTATCTCCGTTGATATTAATACAAACTATGTCGATGGAACAGAAAATCCATATGTTGGTTATGCTTATGTTGCAAACAGTGGAGACTACGGAAGTACACAAAATTTTATTGATCGCAACAGTGCCAGATTAACAGCATATGTAGATATACATTCGACTGATTTTCTGGAAGAATCTTGGCTCACAAAAATCATTGGGCACCACCTAATCTCTGGGCTATTATCAAGAGATGTTCGTGAAAATGATTATAGAAGCTTCATGCGTTGGGCTCTCGATACAGATTATACAGACCTAACAGGCCAAGTAAGCAGCTTAACATCTGGAACACGCTCTTACGACTGGGTATACTATATTTCTGATGAAAATCTTAGTCAGTATGACTCTGCATCAGGATTACATCTTTCCAACGTTTCTAGCATAATAGATCCAGGAGATAGTGTCACGATGAGCTACTTCGATACAACCTGGACAGCCACTGGTGTTGCCCCGACAGATGGTTGGGATTCTGACGGAGATGGTGTTATAGATGCAACTCAGGATATAAATCCTGATAACTACGCTGGTTGGACAACTGAAACCTTTGATTTATTGAGTGCTGAAAATGGTGATATTGATGACCTTTATACATCAGCAACAAAATCACGAAATCGCATCCTATCCGAAGGTATAACACTTCAAAGTTATATGTTCGATGATAATCTTGTTTTCACCTATGGCTGGCGAAAAGATAAAGTGAAGACGATCAGTGCCGTTGGAACAAAAGACGACGGACTTGCTGATACCACTTTTACGTTGGATGAATATGATGACACGACCAACGTAACCACTGCTGAAGGGCAAAGTCGTACGTGGGGTGTTGTAGTACATGCTCCTGAGTTTATAACAAAGCACCTCCCGTGGGGCATGGAGTTTTCAGCTTTCTATGGCAAAGGTAATAACTTCAAAGCAGATGCTCCTCGTGGTGACGTATTTGGGAACCAAATTGATAATCCTAAAGGTAACACAGAAGACTACGGTTTCGTTGTTTCAGTTCTAGACAATCGTCTATCCTTGAAAACAACGTGGTATGAAACCCAAGTTAAAAATGCAACATTACCATATGCTTCCGCCGGACTTGGTGGCACCCTCTACAAGATCTGGTCGATTCCCTACAGAGGTGTCGCACATGCGCTGAATGGACTTGACTACCTAGTAGATCCTACCTACCGCCAATGGGACTGGAAACCGGGAGCAGCAGTGGGTTATGATGCTACAACTGATACATACGATTTAGAAAAAATCTTTAACACAGCTAAAGACTTCATCGTAAATCTACCTGTAGACCAAAACTTCTGCGATGAATATGGCCTTTTGCTAGACATTTCCGCCATAGAAGCAGCAAAGAGTGTTACCTATGATTCAAGTTGGACCGCGGAGGAAACACTGGAAGCATTTGAAGCACTCTATGCTGTTTTCCCATCATGGGAAGGAATCGCAATTACAGGTGTTGCAGTGGAAACCCTCTACGATGGTAACCTGAAAAGCTTTGGTGACACACCATCTTGCACAGGCGACACCACCTCCAAGGGGGTTGAATTTGAGTTAAATGCCCAAATTACAGACAACTGGAACCTGACTGTCAATGCCTCCAAAACAGAAGCGACAATTACGTCCATCAGTCCATCCATTATTGAGTGGGTTGAATCATTCACTGAATTCCTGGATGGCCCGGCTGGAGATCTCAAGATTTGGGGCGGCACTCCATATCGTGATGAGTGGGCAAACACAGTTTTGGGGCCTTATAATGCACTTATGGCCGAAATTGGTAGCGGTGCTTCAGAAGTATCCCCTTGGCGTTTCAACTTAGTTACCAACTATAACTTCTCAGAAGGATTTCTAAAGGGCATTAATGTTGGTATGGCTTACCGCTGGGAAGATAAGCGTGTTCTGGGATATCAGACAGCATACTCGGAGGATGCATCAGACTATGTTCTTGATATCAGCAGCCCTTGGTATGGCCCAACCGAAGACCATATTGACCTATGGATAGGCTACAGCTGCTCTCTGACCGACAAAGTTGACTGGAAGATTCAACTCAATGTCAAAAACGTAGGAGAAAACAACCACTTGGTTCCTGTTTATATACAACCAGACGGTAGTGTAGGATATTCCCGTATCGCATATGGAACTTCCTGGTCTATCACAAATTCCTTCAAGTTCTAATTGGAACTTTTAACATATCGGAATAAGAGACCCCGGTTGGTACCCGGGGTCTTTTTTGTTAAAAAAAACAATTGATTTAACATTAAACCCCGATTCATATGTAAGAACGATTTTAAACAAACCCAATTTCAAGTTGAACAACAACAACTTACAAAGTATGATTAAAAAAAAAGGATGGACACTAAAAAAAAAAGTGACATTTTTACAACGTAGTTAACTACACAAAAGCACCTCTTTACCCAAAAATAAGAATTTTCTGTTTACCCGAACTTCTAACTGTAAAATCAATCAATACTTATTTTTAAGACGATGATTTATAATTGCCGTTTTAAGAATCTTATGAATTACCCATTAACCCCCGAATTTTTACGCTTAACGTACCTCATAAAAAGCGTAATTACTGCATGTTATACGTAATCGTATAGCCGTTTTTGTACCAAGGTTCACACTTCATAGAGAGCCTATTTTCTTTTTTCGGAATCCTATTCTACCCCTGTGAATATAATTCCGCAATCCCAGTCTCTGATACAATAGACATAACCAAACAAACTATGAGACAAAAAAGTACCCAAAAATTACTCCGTTCTTCTGTATTTGGAATAACGCTGTTACCAGCAATTCTTTCTGGTCAAACAGTAAATACAGATGACGAACTCAGTGATGATATCTACCTGTTGTCCCCATTTGAAGTGACAACAGAAAGTAACAGTGGTTATACCACTACCGAAACCCTCGCTGGTACCCGTATTAAAACCGATCTTAAAGATTTGGCACAATCCATTAGTATAATTAATACACAGTTCCTTAAGGATACTGGTGCCACTAGTTCTGAAGATTTACTTGTTTATACTGCCAATACTGAAGTTGGTGGTATCGGTGGTAACTTCTCAGGCTTCGGCGGCGGTTCTACCTTCAATGAAAACAGCAAGTTACTTCGCCCAAATCAAAACACTCGTGTTCGTGGTTTGGATGCTGCTGATAACACTCGTAACTACTTCCTAACAGAAGCTGCATGGGACGGTTACAATGTAGATCGCGTTGAAATGCAACGTGGTCCAAACTCAATCCTTTTTGGCGTTGGTAGCCCTGCTGGCATAGTAAACGTTACATCCAAAACTGCAAACTTTGAAAATTCCCGCTCTGCCGAAATTCGTGTAGATGGAGAAGGCAGTCTCCGAGGTGTAGTCGATGTAAACCAAGTAATCATAAAAGATGAACTTGCCGTTCGTGTCATTGGTTTAGACGAACACACAAAATACCGCCAAAAACCTGCTTATGAAAAGGATAAGCGTCTCTATGCCGCTGCTCGCTACGAACCAAAACTATTCGGTGCAGGTTCAACGACTTCCGTCAGTGTTAATTTTGAACATGCTAATATTGAGGCAAACCGCCCACGCACCATGCCTCCTATTGATGCTATAACACCTTGGTTTAAATCAGGAGAATCCAATGGTATTCCTTACCCAAATAAAATCACTCTAAACCCTAATAATAGTTGGAGTGACTACGGAGAAAAGTGGGACGGCAATGCCAGCACAGTTTATCCATGGTTCCGTAGTGCATTTTTGGGTCGTCAGATGGGATCTGATATCTCTCAATTCTACTCACATGGTAGTACTACTCCAGGCACGAGTATCCAAACAATGCCATCAACAACCTATGGCCTTTATGGGTCGCTTAACGGTCTCCCTTTTGCACGTCCATGGGCAATTACAGGATACAATAACTATGCCATGGCAACCATTTCTGGAAATCAAATATTTGATGATGAAGGTCGCGTAATTGAAGATGGCATGATAGTTGATGGTGGAGCGTTCTACTCAAACTACTCACTATCAGATCCCACAGTATTTGATTTCTACAATAATCTGTTAGATGGTGATAATAAGAGAGAGTATAATAAATGGGATACATTTAATGCATCCGTTGCTCAAACATTCTTCAATAACCGCTTAGGTTTCGAGCTTGCCTATTTCTGGCAAAACTACGAAGACGGCCAAACAGGCTTCCTTGGAGGCGAAGGAGGTGACCAGTATGCAATTGGTATAGATATTAATACTCACTTCGTTGACGGCACAGAAAATCCAAATGTCGGTAAAGCATATGTAGCAAATAGTGGCCAGTTTGGCAGTAGTATGAACGCTATAGACAGAAATAGCGTTCGACTTACAGGATATGTTGATATTAAGGCAAGTGACTTCCTTGAGGAAGGTTCTGTCTTGGAACGTATTTTTGGCCATCACTTGATTTCAGGTTTGCTTTCACGTGATATTCGTAAAAATGATTATCGCACTTATGCTCGATGGGCATTAGATACAGACTACACAGATGCAACTGGACTCGTAAGTGGCATAAATGATGGCACTCGCATGTATAACTGGGTCTATTACCTAAATGATGAAGATCTAAGCGCTTACGATTCTGCCTCTGGTTTGTATCTTTCCAATGTTAATACAATCATTAATCCATCTGATAGTGTTACCATGAGTTATTTTGACTCACATTGGAATCCCGATTGTGGTTACGAAGGTTGGGAGGAATGGGTTTATACCTCCTATGATGCTTTTGGTAATGCAACAGTGAACCACTCCACGCAGTCTGAAAACCCAGATAACTACTATGGTTGGACAACTGAAACATTTAATCTTCTAAACGCAGATACTGGAGACATTGATTCTCTTTATCGTGCCGCTTCGAAATCAAAAAACAGAATAGCATCTCAAGGTATCACACTTCAAAGCTATATGCTTGATGACAATTTAGTTTTCACATATGGATGGCGTAAGGATAAGGTCAAAACAATCAGCGCTAATGCTCCAAAACTTGAGAACGATGTTTCAGACGGTGATTTCGTTTTGAATGATTCCGATTATGGAACACATCGCACCGAAGGTCAAAGTCGCACATGGGGTGTAGTTCTTCACTCCCCCGACTTCATTAATAAACACCTTCCTTGGGATATGAGAGTATCAGCCTTCTATGGTAAGGGTAAAAACTTCAAGGCAGATTCCCCTCGTGGTGACGTTTTTGGTAACCAGATTGCCAATCCTAAGGGAGACACAGAAGACTACGGTTTTGCCGTTTCTGTACTAGATAACAAATATTCCTTAAAGGTTACATGGTATACTACAGAAGTTTTTGATGCAGACTTACCATATGATTCCGCAGGGATTGGCAGTGCTAACCTGTATTATGCATGGGCTCTCCCATACTGGGGTGCAAGTCATGCAATAAATGCCCTAGACGGGATTGCTGATCCTGACGATGTTGGGACGAGCGATCATGCTGGCTATCGACAAAATG
>ENA-ORCX01000305-ORCX01000305.1-marine-metagenome-genome-assembly--contig:-NODE-305-length-25050-cov-3.479518_pt1 | contig 25050 bp, 19 predicted proteins | sample MGYA00248630_ERZ508518 | MGnify/ENA primary metagenome ERZ508518 (study PRJEB26188, sample SAMN06268768) | marine metagenome | isolation source: Bioluminescent Bay, La Paraguera, Puerto Rico | place...
AAGTGCGACACCAGCGATAAAATCTTTATCGAGGCGCGGGGGGATAGCGCCGTACCCCGTCCGGTACTGGAGAGCATGGAACTGCTGGCCCGAGAGATCCACAATGACTATATCGCGAGTCAGAAGCGCCTCGGCGCCCCCATCCATGTGGCGGAGGACTATGACGATCTGAAGCCCTCCACCCGGTACGCCAATCTCCGCCAGGCCATGCATATGGACAAGAAGCTGCGAAAACTGGGATTTGCCATGGTGCCGGCGGACTATGACGGAGATGCCGTGGAGTCGCTGCCACCCAATATCATCGAGCGATACGCGATCATGGAGCATGACGACTGGATGGCGGGTATGGAACGGTACGGCTGGAAATACGCTCCTGTGAGGGATAACGAAAAAAAGCTCCATGACTGCCTGCTTACCTGGGAAAATCTGCCTTATGACCAGCGTGAAAAGGACCGCAACACCGCCCGCAATGTGATCAAGCTCGCCAATCTCGCGGGGATGAAAGTAATCCGGCTGTGAGGGGAGACAGACGACCGTTCACTGTGGGAGTGACGGGGCTCCGGGATCTGGGAGATTTCGATATAGAGGGCCTCCGCAGTACGATCCGGGCCGAACTGGAAGCATGGAAGCGGGGACATGATACGGTGCGGATGCTGAACAGCATAGCCGCCGGAGCGGATCAATTGTGCGCCGGGATCGCAATTTCCCTGGAATACGAGTTGGTATGCCCCCTACCCTTTGCAGAATACAGAGATGATTTCCACGGAGAAACGCTGACTGGGTATGACAAACTTTTGAGTCAAGCGAAGGACGTGCTAGTCGTATCGGACAGCGCGGATAAGGACGCCGTCTATCTTGCCGCCGGACGGTATGTCGCCGATCACTGCGACGTCCTGCTGGCGGTATGGGACGGGCGGCCCCAGGGCAGTATCTGCGGGACTGCCGCGGTGGTATCCTATGCGAAGGAATTGGGGAAAGAAATCAAGGTCATTGGTTGAGCCTGTCTCACACTGATATAAGGGGGATGCCTGTGAATCGTTTTGGTAAAAATGAAAAACCATATGTCTATGCCGTTTTCTCTGATCACGATACCGATCAGGCGATGTCCATCATCCAGGCCATCGAGGGCGAAGGGGTATCATTTTTCTGCGCGGAGCAGTTCGCCAAGAGAGAAATCAAGCGGATGGAGGCGGCGTTCTCCTGCGTGATATTTATCTCCGCGCAATCAATCCGCGACGATCAAGTCAGGCGCGGTATCGAATGCGCCGTTCGATATGACAAGAAGATCCTCTGCATCTATCTTGAGCCCGTGACCCTGAGCTCGGGGCTGGATCTGTTGCTGAACGCCCTCCAGTCCATCGACAGGAGCCGTTTTACTGACGAGGAAGCCTTTTTAGATAAACTAAAGAGCGCGGAGGCCTTCGCGGATATGGAGATCACCCCCGCCCAGAAGCGGTATGCCAAAAGAAGGGCGCTGGCTTCGGTGCTTGTCCCCATCGCGGCGGCGGTGATCGTGTTCTTCGCTATCGTCATGCCGCTGCTCATAGTCCCCATGGCCTGGGCGGCCAACGGGAGTCTGAGCAAGGTGGGCTATGGCAATCTGAGCCTTGCCGATCTCGCGAAGGTAGACAAGCTCTATGTGGTCGGCACCCAGAGCTTTGACCGGGAGTATTATGCCGCGTACATCGATGATACAAAAAAAGTGGTTGTCGGGCACCACGGCCAATACCCGGCAGGCGATATCCGTGATATATCAGATCTCTCGCTGCTGAAAAACGCCCGGACAATTGCCTTTGAAGCCAATGAGGTGTCAGACATTACTCCCCTTTACAAAATCAAAACCCTTGAATCGCTGACAGTGAACTGCAATCCGGTCCAATCTCTCGCGGGGATTGAGGCGCTACAGAGTCTGCGAGAGGTGAATGTCGCGTTTACGGACATCAGTGATATTTCACCGTTGTTTCAGATACCTTCCCTGGATAGTATTTCCTTTATCAACACATATGTCAACAGTATAGACGGCATCGAAAAGTTACCGCATCTTTTTTGTTTGCGGATGGCGGCATCCAACGTAACGGATATCTCTCCGCTGAATCAAATCGATTTTTCCTATCTCAATTATACGGACGGTTTTGTGTTTGATGCTGGACAGTTGCATATTGAAGATTATTCACCGCTCCAGCGTATCTCCAAATTCTGCGATGTCGGGGTCACTGTGCGGCGGCTTGACAGTATTTTGCCATACATCGCTGATAAGCAGGTCCTCTGCCTGAGTATAGAAAACAGTGATATCCGCGCGATCCGATCGTTATCCTCCATACAGGGGATGCATGATCTTACTCTTCTGAATAGCTACGCGCTTACCTCCCTGGATGGGATAGAAGAACATGAGGGGCTGGTCCATATCCGGCTGTCAAACTGTCCGAATATAGAGGACTATACCCCGCTGCTCGGACTACCGAATCTGGAACAGCTCCAGATCACCTCGGATATGAAACCGCTGGCCTTGATGCAGCTCGCCGACGCGGATTTTGAAGTCATAAATGAGGACGAAGTACAGTAAGTGCCATATGACCTATGATTGCGGCAAGGTCAAAAACGATGGTATAATAAGGAAGTATTTGCCGGAAATACACGGGTGACAGCCGAGAAATTTATTCCGGTCTACGGGGGGTTTAGTGAAGCGTTACAGCAGACATGAAAAACCATACGTCTATGCCGTTTTTTCTGATCACGACACCGATGAGGCGATGTCCATCATACAGGCCATCGAAGGCGAAGGGGTGTCCTTTTTCTGCGCGGAGCAGTTCGCCAAAAGGGAAATCAGGCGGATGGAGGCGGCGTTCTCCTGCGTGATATTTATCTCCGCGCAAGCAATCCGCGACGATCAAGTCAGGCGCAGTATCGAATACGCCGTCCGATATGACAAGAAGATCCTCTGCATCTATCTTGAGCCCGTGACCCTGAGCTCGGGGCTGGATCTGTTGCTGAACGCCCTCCAGTCCATCGACAGGAGCCGTTTTACTGACGAGGAAGCCTTTTTAGATAAACTAAAGAGCGCGGAGGCCTTCGCGGATATGGAGATCACCCCCGCCCAGAAGCGGTATGCCAAAAGAAGGGCGCTGGCTTCGGTGCTTGTCCCCATCGCGGCGGCGGTGATCGTGTTCTTCGCTATCGTCATGCCGCTGCTCATAGTCCCCATGGCCTGGGCGGCCAACGGGAGTCTGAGCAAGGTGGGCTATGGCAATCTGAGCCTTGCCGATCTCGCGAAGGTAGACAAGCTCTATGTGGTCGGCACTCAGAGCTTTGATCAAAGGTATTGCGCATTTTATTCTGAACAAAAGGACAAAGAGGTCTATGTCAATGATATGGACGTGTACCTGTCGGTGGGGGATATTCGAGACATCTCTGATCTGGCGCTGCTGAAAAACGCGAAAGAAATCGCGTTTGAGGCCAATCAGGTCACGGATATCTCTCCTTTGTACGGGATTAAATCCCTGGAGAGGCTGACACTGAACTGCAATCCGATCGGATCCATCGAGGGGATTGATGCGCTTCAGAATCTAAAGGAAGTAACGCTGGTGGGTACGGAAGTATACGATATCTCACCGCTTTTCCAGATACCGTCCATGGAGTATATCTCGTTTGAAGACACTTATGTCAATAGTATTGAGGGCATAGGCAATTGTAAGCGCCTGATGGGCCTGCGCACCGGAAACTCCAATCTCACGGATATCTCCCCCCTGAATGAGATCGATTTTACCCATGTAAATGAGACAGGTGGATTCGACTTTGAAGCCAAGGAGACGTTGATCGAGGATTTCTCGCCCCTTGCCCGGGTCCCCAAGTTCAGGGAAGTCACGGTGAATATCCGCAGGATTGATCGTATCCTGCCGTATATACTTGGTAAGGAAGTACATCACGTCAAGATCGGAGGCAGTGATATACGCTCCATCGAGCAGCTATCCTCCATCAAATACCTGGATATTTTGCATCTGCCGGGCAGTTATCAGTTAACCTCACTGGAGGGGATCGAAGAACATCCTGGCGTGCAAGAGATACAGCTTATCCACTGCCCCAATATTACTGACTTTACCCCACTATTGGAGCTGCCCAAACTGGAGTACTTGACCGTGAGCCCGGATATGGAGCCCGTGGTCGCGCCGCAGCTGGCCGGGGCGGACTTTGAGATCCGGTATCAGGAGGAGGGAGTATGAAGGATCGCATATTGTATCAATCCTACGATGGGGACGCGCCGTATATCTTCCTGCAGTATGACAAGGGGGACAAGGCTATCGCATCCCCTATCGTCAATCACCTCATCGACCGGCGGTTCAGGGTCTGTTATGACGAGCATGACCCCGGCGCCGTCGGGGACTCGGACCGCCTGGCTGAGCGTATCCTGTCGGCGGATCTGACCGTATTCCTGATATCCGCCGGCGCGGCAAAGAGCCTGGCTTTTCGAAATGCCATCAACTACGTGTTGAGCAAAGAGAAAAAGATATTCTGCATCTATCTCGATGATGAACCGCTGGATCCCGGCCTCATCATGCAGTTAGCCAATGTCCCCCACGCAAGGCTGAGCGATTATCCGGATACCGGGGCGCTCTGTGACCATATCGTACAGACTGATTTATTTGTACAGGACATGCGCGGCGATGACGCCAGGGTCATCATCAAACACACACGCAAAAAAAGGGTCGCCGTCGGGCTGCTGATCGCTGTACTAGTATTGAGTCTGGCGTCCGCGGCGGTGATCGCCGTGTACAGGATCAACTATCAAAACTCATTGCCAGGGCGGATCGAGGCCATGACCGAGACGGAGTACCTCGATATCTCCGGGGAAAAGGCCTCCATCCTGCCGCTGCTGAGAGGCAAGACCATCGAGACACTGGCGGCCCGCGACATGGACTTGACCGATATTTCGGCTCTCGCAGATGTGAACTGCGTCTTCCTCGATATATCGGACAATCCCCATGTCAATACCCTCGAGCCCCTTCTGGATATGGAGAGCCTGGAGACCGTGACGGTGACCCAGGATATGTACCCCGCCATCGTGCGGGTCAGCGAACGGCACCCGTTTACCATCATCATCGCCCGATAGGAGAGAGATATGAGCGAATACGTCAGAGCCTATGAAGGCAGCGAACCCTATGTATTTGTCAGCTACGCCCACAGGAACAGCGAACAGGTGCTGCCCGTCATCCGGCGGCTGTATGAGGGTAAATACCGGATCTGGTATGACGAGGGGATCAATCCGGGAACCGAGTGGCCCCGCAATATTGCCATGCATCTGGAGAGAGCCGCCGCGGTGTTTGTGTTTGTCTCCCGGCATTTTCTTGACTCAAAAAACTGTAGAAACGAAGTGAGTCATACCCCTACAGATAAGAAAATATATGCGATCAATATAGGTGGCGAAGATATCCAGATCCTCTTGGCCTGTGGGAAAACGGCAGGAGTAGAGGCCTCGTCGATGGAGAAGCTGCGAAAAGCGGCGACATACGATCTGGATGATACCCTGATAGACAGGCTGGAACAAGACCTGGGCGGGGAGTATATCGGGGATGGTATCTCTGGGTACCAGTACGCCATCGATAAAAAGAGACACCACAATGTCTGGAATATTCTATTGGGGGCGGCCGCCGTCCTGTTTGTCGGCTTCGGAGTCGGACTGTACGGCCTGTACGACGGCTGGTTCGACGATATGCTGCCCGCCCGGCAGCCTGTCATAGAGGCCGCCGCTCCCACGGCGCAGCCCCTGGAGGGCGTGTCGATCGACGATACCCTCATAGGGAGTGTATTGCCCGTGGCATTCTCCTCAGATGAGGAGAAAAATGCGGTGTATCACAAGCTCGGATGGACCCAAGACGATGAGCTGACCTATGCGGACCTCATGGGGATGGAGGGGCTTGCGGAGCTGGCGATCTGGGGGGATGAGCCCATATACGAGCTGTCCTTTGCGGCCTACCTGCCGGACCTCGAGGTGATCACCCTGCACAACGCCTGGGTCACGGATCTCACGCCGCTCCGCGAATGTCCCAATCTGAAAACCGTCACGGTGACCGCCGATATGCTGCCGATGGAGATCCCGGCGGACCGGGCTTTTGCTGTGGAGATCATATAATAGCGGGGGTTAAATTGAAGGAAAGAAAAGTCTCAAAGACAGAAATTATCAATGAAAGATTAAAGCAAGACATATCGTTTACCGAGTTTTATGAGGAAAACGCGAAAGAGTTGCTGGATATTCCTCTGTGTCGGTACTTAAACGCCCTCATCGAGAAAAAGGGTTATACCAAGGCCCAGGTGATCCGGGATAGCGGTATTAACCGCCGCTTTTTCTTTGATATTTTGTCCTGTAAAAGAAACCCCTCTAGAGACTATGTTTTACGCATACTGATGGCATTACAGATACCTTTGAAAAACATACAATGGCTGCTCCGAGCGACGGGCTATGCGCAGCTATATGCCCGGGATAAGCGTGACAGCGTTATCATCTATTGCATCAATCATCAGATCGGTGTCATGGACTGTAACGCGATGCTGGAGAAGATCTGTTTAGCGTGTATTTGATCTTTAATCGTAATTCATATTGCATTTCTCAATAGGTGAGCGCAACGCTCACTCTATACAAACCTAATACTTTCCAATTATACTATTGTCAAATAATGCACAAAAGGGATCGCTATGCACGAAATAGAGCAGCTTGGATATTCTAACTGTATCCATCTAACCAGTGGAGGTGAGGGCGATGTATATACCTGTGAAAAACAGGGGATGAAGTGTATCGTCAAAGCCGTCCACGGAAAAAAACGAATTTACAGGGGAATATTTCTCCGGTCCTGTGAATTTTTATTATGCAACCGAGCAGCCGGGTGTTTTTGAAGGTTCGCACATATACAGCAATACACAGGTCACCAAATATTACGCTAGGGAGATCCTGAGATGCCTGGGTCTGGATGTAAGCGTGGAGATCAGTGACAGACCGGATGAGTCGATACAATACGGTGGGGAATCTCTGTACCATTATGTCGGGGGCAGAGCCTAAACACATACCGGTGGGTCTCAAATGCGATGAATCACCCATCAGTCACTATGGATGTTCCCTCCCAAATGGAGACAAGTATATTGCCGTATGGACGGCGCCGCTGGGGATACGTGCCTTGTAAGTACTGAGATACAAGGGTTTCTTCATTGATTATAAAAACTATAACCCGTATTGGGACTATTTCGATTGCTTAGTACTTCTGGCATACTGGTTTTCGGATATGAAAAGGGGTTTTGTGCGGTAATCTTCCTCTCACATAAAAATACCTTTTGACAAATCGCTTTTAAATGTTATATTTATATTATGACATTTATGCGTGAGTTGAAGGGAATTGTTATGAACGAAAACATACCGCTCTATATGAAGATTTACAATACTTTGATCTCGGAGATCAAGTCCGGTAGATACCAGGACGGTGACCGCCTGCCTACCGAACTGGAGATCTCCGAGCAGTTTTCGGTCAGCCGGATTACCAGCCGAAAAGCATTGGACATACTGGCCGAGGAGGGATATATCAACAGGACCCCTGGCAAAGGGTCCTTCGTAACCCTGAGCTCTGGAGATGATGAAGGGGAAGAGGAGGCGTCAAAGACGCCGGAAGAAAAAAGAAGGATCATCGGGTTCGTGGTTCCGGACTTTTCATCCTCTTATGGCATCGATCTGCTCTCGGGCATAGAGAAAGAGGCCCATGACAATGATTACATTTTTACATTTTATCGGACCTACGGCAGACAGGACATCGAGGAGAAGGCTATTGACTTTTTGACGGACATAGGGGCGGACGGCATTATCATCATGCCTGTACACGGAGAGCATTACAATCCCAAAATACTGAAAATGGTGCTGGATAAATTCCCATTCGTGCTGGTGGATAGGTTTATGCACGGCATACAGGCTCCGTTTGTAGGGACTGATAACGTTGCGGCAGCCAAGAAACTGACCGACTACGTGCTCGAATTGGGACATAAAAATGTAAGCTTTATCTCTCCGCCGGTGATTGACACATCTACGCTGGAGGATCGCAGGGAAGGGTTTGTAAAAAGCCATGCCGAGAAGGGTATCGCGGTGGATGAATCCCTCTGGCTGACCGATTTTATCAGTACCATCCCGGGGAAAAGTTCGGAGGAGAATATCCGGGTCGGTATCGATGTGCTGAAAGAGCTCATCCTCAGCAAGCCTGAAATCACCTGCTTTTTCGTTGTGGAGTATAATCTCGCTCTCATGGTGCTCGAGGCGATCCAGGAAATCGGGAAACGTGTCCCCGAGGATTATTCTATTGTCTGCTTTGACGGACCGGTCAATTACGCGGGAAAGTACCTCTTCACCCACATACGGCAGAAGGAAGTACAGATGGGGAATACTGCCGTCAATATGCTGATAAAGCAGATTGATAAAACGGACGGTTCTGAGAAGGTCCAGCTCGACACCTGTCTCATTATGGGGGATTCTACCCGGCAAATCTAATATATAACAAATAGAACAATTAAGCTTAAATGCATAACAATTAAAACTTTATTTTTGCATATGTATTGACAAATCTTTATTTGTTATATAAAATATAAAACAAATAATACAATACCCGCGTGAGAATAGACATCAGGAGTCATTATGCCTATCGTATCCGAAAACGTATCAAACGCCTTAAACGAGATGAAGAACACACTGGACGAGCGGCCCAAGCTGCTGCGTATGTTCAACAAATGTCTGACAAATACGCTGGAGACTACCACGGAATTGCTTGATGACGGCACCACGTTTGTATTTACCGGAGATATACCCGCCATGTGGCTTCGGGATTCTGCGGCGCAGGTATCCCAATACATATCGCTGTGCGCCGGTGATGGGGTTTTGCAGCGAGTCATAGAGGGGCTCCTGCGGCGCCAGGCGATGTATATCTGTATCGACCCATATGCAAACGCATTCAATAAAGAATCCAACGGCAGCGGCCATCAATCCGATGACACCACCCAGAGTCCCTGGGTATGGGAGCGGAAGTATGAGATCGATTCGCTGTGCTATCCCGTCAGACTGGCGTATAAATACTGGAAATCCACGGGGAAAACGGCGGTATTTGACGACGCTTTCCGGGATGCGCTGTATACCATACTGAAAGTCTGGAGAGTCGAGCAGCGGCATACAGAATCGTCGCCTTATCAATTTGCGCGCTCAGACTGTCCTGCCACGGATACGCTGCGAAATAAGTCGGGGATGCCCGTCAACTATACCGGGATGACGTGGTCTGGGTTTCGTCCAAGCGATGACGCCTGTACATTCAATTACCTGATCCCCTCCAATATGTTTGCCGTAGTCGTGCTCGGTTATATGGGGGAGATCGCGGAGGCTGTATACGGGGATACGGCGCTGGCCGCGTCGGCTCACTCCCTGCGCGAAGAGATTGATTTCGGGATCAAGACGTATGGTGTCTATTACCATCCTGTCTTCGGGAAAATATACGCCTATGAGACAGACGGATTCGGCAATTACAATCTGATGGATGATGCCAATATACCCAGTCTGCTGTCCATCCCGTATCTGGGCTATACGGATGACAGCGATCCGATCTACGCCAATACCAGGCGGTTTATTTTAAGCGAATACAATGATTATTACTATCAGGGCACATATGGGGCGGGAATCGGAAGCCCCCATACGCCCGATCGATATATCTGGCATATCAGCCTCGTCATGCAGGCGCTTACGTCCCGGGATAATGATGAAATCGCTGAGATCCTCCGCGTACTGGAGACGACAGACGCGGATACGGATTATATGCACGAGAGTTTCTTTGCGGATGATCCCACAGCGTTTACCCGGCCTTGGTTTGCCTGGGCGAATTCACTGTTTGCAGAGCTGATTCTCACATTGGTTTCAACGGCAGACGGACCGAGTCCGGATGTTTTTGAAATAAAAAATGAAGAATAAAGGAGAGGAATGCAATGGGTAAGGTAGTTAAGGTACTAGCAGCTTTCGTATTGATCGCCATGGTATTCTCGATGGCGGCCTGTGGTGAAGCCGATCCTGCTCCCAGCGCCGGGACTGATGAGCCGGTCGAAGAGCAGAGTGAGCCTCCGTCCGATGAGGCGGTGGAACCTGTCGAGATCATATACTGGGGCGACTGGAGCGGAGAAGGCCAGAAACAGTTCGAGCATATGATGGATCTCTTTAATGAGTCGCAAGACCAGATCGTCGCCAAGTATGTCGTGACACAGGACATGATCACTAAATTTCTGACGGCGTCCGCATCGGGGGATGCGCCGGACATCATGTTTTGGGACAGGGTGCAGACAGCCCTCTATGCGCCCAAGGGCGTCCTGCATCCCATCGATGCGTATATGGAACAGGACGGCGTCAGTGCCGATGAGTTCTATGTAGAGGCTGTCAAGGAATTGAGCTGGAACGATAATGTCTATGGCCTTCCGCTGACGGTGGACTGCCGTGCGCTGTTCTACAATAAAAAACTATTTGCAGAGGCGGGGATAGAGAATCCCCCCACCACGTGGGAAGAACTAGAGGAAGCCGCCATCGCACTGACCGTATGGAATGACGGAAAACTCGAGAGAGCGGGCATGTCGATGCAGGACGTCGGGCTGTTCAGTATGTGGCTCAGGCAGGCCGGCGGCCAGATGCTTACCGATGACGGGACCAAGACGGCATTCAACAGCGAAGAAGGCCTGGCGGTGTTGAATTTCTGGGATAAGCTGGTCAATCAGGACAAGGTATACTCCATTGGCTTTGAGAGCGGACTTGGCGAGGGTACGGATGCATTCGCGACCGGCAAAGTCGCCATGACCTACAGTGGTCCATGGATGCTCAGCACATACAAGAATTACGGACAGGACCTCGATTTCGGCATCGTCCCGCCTCCTGCCGGTCCCGGCGGAGACAAGGGATCTGTCCTGGGGGGATTTGGCCTGGTTATTCCCGAAGGCGCGCAGCACAAGGACGAAGCATGGGAGCTCATGAAATGGTGGCTGGCCACACCGGAGAATGCTGCGGAGTACTGCAAGTCCAGCCTGAATATTCCGGGCTTGAAGGCCGCCGCACTTGACAGCTTCTTTGCGGAAGATCCGCTGTACACGCCCTTCCTCGAGACGTTTGAGTTCGCCAAGATCAGGCCCAGGGTTACCGGGTACTCCACGATGGAAGGAAACGCCCTGGTCCCGAATCTACAGCTTTTCATGGAGGGCAAGATGACCGCCGCCGAAGCCTTGCAGACAGCACAAGAAGCAGGCGACAAGATGCTGGCGGAGAATGCGCTGCAGTAGAGATTGCATAACTTCCGGGGGAGGGTTGTATCCCTCCCCTGCTTTTACCTAAGGAGGCTTAGCGTATGAAATTTGGGGGAGGCTTTGCCCAGAGGGGCATAACTCATAGAAGAGGTCGAAGGAAGTTGAGCCGCATCGAAAAGCGGCAGGAACGCATGGCGTATATGTTCATCGCAGCTCCATTGCTTTTATTCTTAATATTTATGTTGTATCCTCTGATCCAGTCCTTCTATCTGAGCTTTACGCGCTACGATATACTCAGCCCCGCTCAATGGATCGGTCTCGATAATTACAAAAGGCTTATGCAGGACGAGCTTTTCTTTAAATCACTGACAAATATACTGTACTATGTCGCACTGTATGTGCCGACCATGATCGCCGCGTCCTTGGGCGTCGCGCTGGCGCTCAATAGCATCCGATTTGCATCCGCATTCCGGGTGGCATACTATTTGCCGGGGCTCACATCGACCATCGGCGCCGCCACGGTATGGATGTGGCTATTAAATCCCCAGTATGGGCTGGTCAATCAAGTCCTCGGATATGTCGGCATCAACGGGCCGGCGTGGCTTGCCAACAGCAGCACGGCGATGCTTTCCATCGTGATCGTGACGGTATGGCAGGGGCTCGGGGGGAATATGATCATCTACCTGGCCGGTCTCAAGGGTATCCCGGACTATCTCTATGAATCCGCACGGCTGGACGGCGCCAACCGCTGGCGGATATTCTGGCACATCACCTGGCCCATGCTGAGGACCACGACCTTTTTCGTGCTGACCATGTCGATGATCAATGCGTTCCAATTGTTTGACCAGGCCTTCGCCATGACCCAGGGGGGACCGGCAAACGCCACGAAAACACCGGTGTATCTGATCTATCTGAGCGGGTTTTATTCCCTGCAAATGGGATATGCGGCTACCATGGCGTTTGCTTTGTTTCTAGTCATCCTGACACTATCACTCATCAATATCCGGGTAAACGGCGAAACGCCCGCCCTATAGGAGGTTAATGAAACATGATAACCGCTACGAAAAAGCATGCGCTTGGGAAATGGATCCTATACGGCGTGTTGATCGTTTTCGCCATCGTGATGATCCTCCCGTTTTATTGGACGCTGCTCACCTCTCTGCGGCACAATGAGGATATGTTTTCCATCCCCATCAAATGGTTTTCCACGGACTTTACATTTGAGCACTATGTTACGGCGTTTACCACCGTTCCGTTCGGCCGGTATTTTGTCAATTCGGCATATCTTGCCACGATGGGCGTGCTGACCAATCTATTCTTCGGCGCACTGGCCGGATACGCCTTTGCCAAGCTGAAATTCAGGGGGAGAGAAGTCATATTCAGGGTCCTCCTGGCCCTGTTGATGGTCCCCGGTATCGTGATCATGATTCCCCAGTTTCTGCTTCTGAAGCAGTTTCCCCTGGTGGGCGGCAATAATATACTGGGCCAGGGCGGAAAAGGATTTCTCAATAGCTACTGGGCGATTATACTCCCGTATGCGGTGGGCACCTTCGCGGTATTTCTCATGCGTCAGTTTTTCTTAACCCTGCCTGACGATCTCGCCGAATCCGCCAGGATAGAGGGTGCGGGGGAATTCAGGATATTCTGGAATATCTACCTGCCGCTTACCAAGCCTGCGCTGGCGGTGCTTGCCATCTTCACCTTTCAGGCTGGATGGAATAATTTTATGTGGCCGATGATCATATTGAGCGATCCCAATAAATTCACAGTGCAATTGGGCCTGCAGGCCTTTTCCTACAATCACGCCACGGAGTACGGGCCTATGATGGCCGCTTCGGTGGTGGCGACGCTGCCGATGATCGTATTATTCATCTTCGCCCAGAAATATTTCGTACAGGGAATCTCGTTTTCGGGTATAAAGGGATGAGCATGGATGGATGGATTGAGGCGTGCGGCAGTATTGTGCATGGCGGTGTCGTTGACGCTATGTCCAGGCTGTGGGGGCGGTATGCTCATATATGATGCGGTGCAGCAACCGACCATCGATATGACGGCAGGTACAGATAGGGACAGCGGGGATAAAAATGATATGCTGGAACCGGACAATAGCCAAAATGCGGAGCACTTGTACCATAGGATCAACAGTCTATTCGGCATCAAGGGGATGCATTTGTATACGGAGCATTATCCGCCCCAGGATACCGACCGCGGGACGGCGTATCTCTGGCCCATGACAGAAATGTTTGCGGCGTTAAATGCATTGGGGCGTCTGCCCGGCAGGGGAGACATGTATCAGGAGATGCTGCCAGATATAATTGCCGGTATTGAATTATACAGGGACACAATCCGTACACCGGCGGCTTATCAGGCATTCCCGTATCAATTTGGGCATGACGACCGGTTTTACGACGACAATATGTGGCTTGGTCTGGATTTCATCGACGCTTACCGGCTGACGGAGGATGTACGGTATCTGGACAAGGCCAAAGAGATATTTGTATTTGTGGAAAGCGGCTGGACGGGTGATCTGGGCGGAGGTATATTTTGGTGCGAGCAGAAAAAAGAGACCAAAAACACCTGCTCCAATGGACCCGCCGCCCTATTGGCATTGGAATTGTACCGGGAAACGCAGGATCGAGACTATCTCGACTGGGGCATCAGGATTTACGATTGGACCAGAGCGAATCTGCAGTCCCCCGGGGGCGTCTACTGGGACAATATCGACCTTGACGGAGTGATCGACGAGACATGCTATGCCTACAATAGCGGTACGATGCTTCATGCCGCCGTGCTATTGTATACGATCACCGGAACAGAGGCGTTCCTCAAGGAAGCCCGGCGGGTGGCCAAGGCGAGTTATGACTTCTTTGCGCCGCCGGTGCAGACGGGACTGCGATTCTTTCCCGATGAAAACCCATGGTTTACGGTCGTATTATGCAGAGGCTACCGCGTTCTCTATGAAGTCGATGGGAATCCCGCCTATATCCACGCCATTCGGGATAATGTCAGCCATGCGTGGGCCCATGCCCGGGATGCCGATGGACTCATCAGCCCCAACTGGAGCGGTCAAACCGGAGTGGATGAGCCCAAATGGCTGCTGGATGAGGCGTGTATGGTGGAATTATATGCGGAGATCGCCGCTTGGGAGGATGGAGAATGACAGACAGTAAAAAATCGCTATGGCATAGTCGGGCGGATGAGGCCCAGCGTTCCCTATACCAGGTGTTCTGGGACCACGAGACCGGTGTGATGAGACAGGGGTTGCCTGCGGACAATCCTCACAATGCCGAGCCGATTTACTGGTGGCATGCCCATGTCATGGACGTACTGGCGGACGGGCTCGTACGCACCGGTGATAAGGGATATGAAGAACGGCTGCACAGGATGCTGGGGGCCGTGAAAAAATACAATGGCGGAACGCTGCACCACTATATGTATGACGATATGGAGTGGATGGCCCTTGCACTGCTGCGGGCCTGGGATGCGACGGGAGAGGGTGTGTACAAGCTGGCCGTTCTGGATCTGTGGGAGGATATCAAGACCGCCTGGAACGATACGATGGGCGGGGGGATGGCTTGGAATAAAAACCGGCTCTATTATAAAAATACCCCCGCCAATTGTCCCGCTTCGATACTTGCGTCCCGGCTGTATCATAGATTTGGGGCGGAAGATGATTTCCGATGGGCAAAACGGATTTACCAGTGGAATAAGGAAGTGCTCGTCGATCCGGAGACGGGTTTTGTATGGGATGGCATCAACCGCCAGGAAGACGGCAAGATTGATAAGGATTGGAGATATACCTATTGCCAGGGGGTCTTCATCGGGGCGGCTGTGGAACTATACCGAAATACTGGAGACCGTGCGTATCTAGGGGATGCCGAAAGAACGGCCCGTGCGTCCATCAAACAGTTCGCCGACCCGCAGACAGGTATCCTGCCTGACGAGGGGGATGGGGACTGCGGTCTCTTCAAGGGGATATATGTCCGGTATCTTGGCGAATTGTTAAAGGTCCGGGACGGGCTTTCGGATGTCCGTGATCTGATCATGAAGAACGCAGAGACCCTGTGGGATGTGGGCAGGGACCCGTGCACAGGATTATTCGGCCGGTATTGGGGCAATAAGCCTTCGCCGGTCCTCGAGCTTAGCACCCATTTGAGCGGTATCATGCTCATAGAGATGGCGACGGTACTTCCACCTAAAAAAAACGGATAACGGAACGGGAACTGATCTGTATCGTATGAAAGAGACGAAGCTGGAAACATATCGGTACAGAGCAATACTCTCTTTCCTCGATGCACGCTTCAATCCCGTTCAAACGCGCCCCATCCCTATTTGCTCCCAAATAGCTCGAAACCCTTGATACGTAAGGGTCTTGGCCTGAGTTAAGGAAACGAACCTCGCGTGGCTACCATTCGCAATAGTTGCCTGCCACGCTATCGCACAGGCGCCTTTCCCTAGGGCTAGCGCCCTCGCTCTACCTGCCATTGGCAGCGCTCAGGCGCGCCCCCTTGAACCCCATTCAAGCGCGAGACCTCCCGTTCTGTTCCTAAATGGTTTGTTGCATACCTGTATATATTGTTTTGTGACTTGCATGAAATAAGAGTTTTTTGTGTCTTTACACCCGGAAAGTATTGAGATATAAGAATTTGTAATAGATTATGGAGATTGCATTCAGTATTAGTACCTTTTCAATAACTATTAGTACTTACATAATATCTGAATATTAAGTTTATTGTCTTAATTGCTTTCAATGATCTATCACGTACGTAATAATTCTGAATTTGACATTTATACAACCGCTTCCTATACTCAAATCAAGACCCATCACTTGCGGGAAGTGGCGAAATGAAGCAAATGATACGTAAAATAGCCGAATGGTTTCAACAATTAAGAGGCGCGACAAAGCGTTTCAGCTTCAGGTTGATCGTATCGTTTATATTTATTTCGATCATACCCCTGCTTTTGATCCAGGTCATGTCCTACTATATGATTACCTCCTCTATGCGTGATAATATCAATGACTTGATCAACCTCAATCTGCACCAGACTCGCACAAGCCTGGATGTGATGCTTACGGGGTATGAAGACCTCCTGTATCAGATCTATACCGATGAAGATCTCGTTACCAATATGAAACACATCGGTGCTGATCATGAGACGGCGGTCAATACCAATCAGCTTCGCCGCAGGCTGGCGGGGTACTGCGACGCCAAACCCATGATACAGTCCATTACCATGATCGCCAGCAACGGCCAGGTCGTCACTTACGATAAGATGTCGCCGACCACCTATGAGAGTTCATGGCTGGGCGCCTATCGTAAACAGCATCCGGATATGTATCAAGATATATGGGAGAGCGAGGATCCGCTGATTTTTTCCTCCGGCGAGGCGACCCGATTCGGTCTAAATACGTATTACTTATTTCATATGGCATACCGGATGGTGGATATCCTTAATGTGTACGATGATGCGGGTGTGGTAGTGGTCAGCATCAATGCGACTCTATTGGATGAGATATGCAATGAGGCCGGCGGGGTGGAGCGTACCAGCGTCAATTTCCTGGTCAACGCCGATGGGCAGGTTGTATCTTATCCTATCCTGTCGGCGATCGGCACGAATATAGAAAGGCCGGCATCCGAACAATACAAAAAACTGGTCTTGGGCAGCGCCATCATGGCGGGCAATCATATATCTGTGACTACCCTGCAGGATGATCTGACAGGGTGGACCATTGTCCATGCGGCGGATCAGACCGCCCTGTACAGCGGTATCGCATCCCAGCAGAGGATCATGCTATTCAGTATTATTCTGGTGGGGGCCGTACTCATCGGCATCATACTGATGACCAGCAAGCGGCTTTCTAGCTCTCTGGCCAAGGTGGCCAGGGCCATCACAAGCGCCGGTGAAGGGGAGTTGAGCGTACGTATCGATCCTGACAGACATATGGCGGCAGAGGTCCAGACCATCTCCCGGCGGTTCAATCAGATGCTTTCCGAGATCAATATTCTCATCAATGATGTCAAGGCTGCTACGATGAAGCAGAAAGAAGCCGAGATCCGGGCCCTGGAATCCCAGATCAATCCGCACTTTATGTACAATACCCTCGATACGATCAATTGGATCGCCATCGACCGGGATCAATACGAGATCAGCAATATGATCAGTTCCCTGGCCAAGATACTCCGCTATGCCGTGGACAAGAGCAACGCGGTAGTCACGGTGCGGGAGGAGATCGATTGGCTGCGGACCTATGTGTTTTTACAGCAGGCGCGGTTGAAAAATGCATTTGAATGCACCATTGATTTTGATGAAAGCACGCTGGATTGTTCCATCCACAAGCTGTTGATCCAGCCCTTTGTAGAGAATGCCATCGTCCATGGATTCTCGGGACAGGACCAAAAATCTATACTCGCTATCGAGATACGCGACCACGGCCCTTGGCTCAAGATCAGCATAACGGACAGCGGTGTGGGGATGCCGTCTCATATGATCGAGCTCATCAACCGACGTAAATTGCCGGATAGTGGGGCAAAGAGTCATATCGGGATACGCAATGTCCAGGACCGGCTGGAGATGTATTATGGCTCGAATGCTTCAGTTGCTGCTGAAAGCGGTTCGGACGGAACCCGTATCGTAATCAATATACCGAAAATACAACAGGGGGCATTTGACCAATGAAGATAGTCATCGTGGAGGACGAGATCCGCATCCGGGAGGGTGTTACCCGGCTGCTCAAAAAGATCAACCCCGACTATGAGATTGTCGGAGAGGCGGAAAACGGGAAAAAAGGGCTCACCCTGATCGAGGAGACCCGGCCCGATCTCATCATTACCGATATCAAGATGCCGCAGATGGACGGCCTGGAGATGCTCAGCATCCTGCACGAACGAAAGGTCCATGCCAAGGTGATCGTACTGAGCGCGTATTCGGAATTTGCCTATGCCCAGCAGGCAATCAAACTGGGGATCAGTGAATACCTCCTGAAGCCCATCGCATTGGACAGTTTTTCAAAGTCCATTCGCAATATTGAAGCCCAGATAGCTCACGATAAAGTGCTCTCGACGGAAAACCCCCGGCAGCTTCGCTCCTTGGATAATATCCTGTACGGGATACTGTACAGTGGTTTGCCCATTGACGGGGCGTTAAGGGACTTCTTACTGACTGCTTACGGAATGGATGCGAAGGGTTCTTATGCCTTGATTGATCTGTATCTGGGAGCGGAGTATGAAGAAATAAAGGGCCGGCTACTCTCTCTTGTGAAACGGCTGCTGGGTGATTCGGATTATTCTTGGCATCTGCTTGCGCTGCCCCAGAGCAAGGAGATGCTACTGCTGATATCTATTTTGGATAGACAGGAGACAGAGCGGTACTTTCGAGATGTGCTGGCGCCGCAGATCTGTCAGGCCGTGGGAGACAGCGCGGTATTTGGGTGGATTGTATTTGACGGTCTTGCCCGGATGAAAGAAAGCGTCGGGACGATACGGCGGTATCTGGACTGGAATATCGTGCTGGGGCACGAGATCATCTCCTATCCGGGGGTGGCGCATATACAGCCGACGTCCTTATCCTATCCCATTGAGCTGGAAAAGCAAGCCAAGACCACGGTCTGCGCATTCAGTTATGGTGAATTAGAAAAGGTATTTCGTCTATTCTTGGAACATTTGCGGGGAAATACATACAGCCCTGCAGAGATCAAAGAAACCGTCGTTCGGTTTTTGTGGGCTATCATCACGATTCTAAAAGAGATCGATTATGAGGCTTACAGCCGCATCGAGCAGCAAGCCCTGCTAGAGCAGGTCATGTCGACGGTCACATGGACGGAATTGGCGGAGGCAGTCATGGTCTTGCCTGAAATCTTGTCGGTACGGGAAAAAGAGCAGCACCTGAGCCTGCAGGTGCGGCGGGCAAAAAGTATCATCTATGAGTGCTACCAAAAGGGGATCACCCTGGATGAGATCGCGGACCAGCTGGGCATCACACCGGAGTACCTGAGCACCCAGTTTCACAAAGAGGTGGGGCTGACCTTCAACACGTTCATCAAAAATCACCGCATGAAGAAGGCGAAGGAACTGCTGATCGGCACGGATAAAAGACTCTACGAGATCGCCGCCGCCGTTGGATATGCCGACCCCAAATACTTCAGCCGCGTGTTCCGGGAAACAACGGGACAGCTTCCGGCACAGTTTAGAAAAGTACACAAATAGGTCCCCCTTCGGATCATGTGTACTGGTTTTTTATAGTAATGACCTTAGTTTTATCCTCCTTTCTAAGATATTTGGAGTACTTGGCGCAGAATCCCCGCGTTATAGTGATGATAGGATCCGGATACCGGTAAAAAAACAGGAGGAGGAAAAGGTATGAAAAAACGGTTGGTACTCGTACTCGTTGTCTGCTTGTGTGTCGGGATACTCGCGGCAGGCTGCGCGCCCAAAGAGCCCGAAGCATCAGCATCTGCCGAACCCGAGGCAAGCGCTCCCAGCGAGGAGACGGCTGCTCCGGCGGCAGAGGTATCGGAGATCACCCTCTGGAACTACTGGGAGACACCCAAGCACCAGGAAACCCTGGGCAGGGTCGTCGATGAATTCAATGCGTCCCAGGATTCGGTTGTATTGACGACGGAGTATATCCCCTTTGCCGATTTCAAAAAACAACTCTCCATCGGCGTAGTTTCCGATCAATTGCCTGACATCGTGATTATCGATAATCCCGATCACGCGGCCTATGCGTCCATGGGGATTTTCGCCGATCTGACAGACAAATTGGCCGATTGGCCTGATCTGGATCAATACTATCAAGGCCCTGTCAATTCCGCGACCCTGGACGGCAGACTGTATGGTCTTCCCTTCGGCAGCAATTGTCTTTTGTTATTCTACAATGAAGACATGCTGGCCGAGGCGGATTGTGAAGTCCCCGCCACATGGGATGATCTGATTAGCGTAGGCAAGGCTACAACCAAAGACGGCGTCACAGGTCTGGGCGTAAGCGCCCTGCAAAACGAGGAGGGCACATTCCAGTTCCTTCCCTGGTTGTGGTCCACCGGCGCCACCTCCTATGAGATGAATAGCGAGGGCGGTATCCGTGCGCTCACCCTGTATCAGGATCTGATCGCCGAAGGGGCCATGAGTAAGGAAGTCATCAATTGGACCCAGGGCGACGCGATGAACCAATTTATATCCGGCAATCTGGCCATGATGATCAACGGTCCCTGGCAGGTGCCCACCATGCGCGCCGAGGCCCCGGATCTGAATTGGAACGTAGCGCCTATTCCCGAGGATGCGATGCAGGCATCTGATCTCGGCGGGGAAAACTTCGCGATCATCAACAATGACAATGTGGACGCTTCTGTGTCTTTCTTGAAATTTGTCGCCAGCCCGGATATGATGACGACCTATATCAATGATTTCGGGTATATCGCTTCTCGTCAGGATGTGTCGGAAACCCAGTTTACCGACGATCCCATCATGCAGGCATTCGCCGATGAGATGCAGTACGCCTATCCCCGTGGGCCACATCCGAGATGGCCCGAGATTTCCAATGCGATCTCTTTAGCCTTCAATGAAGTCATAACCGAGACAAGTGATCCCGCGACTGCCGCGCAAAAGGCCCAGGACACCATAGACGGGATCATCCAGTAAAACGAACCGGTGTCTATACTGTAAACAGAATGGCGTACATACGGCATGTACGCCATTCTATTAGACAAAAAGATGAAATGGCGGTGTACCATCATGCGTTCCCTCAAGCGTTTTTTTCGAAATGGCAATATCGGGCTTTTGTTTGTGGCCCCCGCCGTGATATACATGTTTACGTTTATCGGTTATCCTATTGTGAGTAATTTTATCCTGAGCTTTCAAGATATCACGGTCATGACCATCAATAGCCCGGATAAGCCGTTGATCGGCTTTGACAATTACATCAGAGCGTTTCAGGACCCGGTAGTCGGCACTGCGGTGTGGAATACGCTGCTCTTCACCGTATCCTGTATCGTGTTTCAGTTCATCATCGGTTTTGCCCTTGCTCTCTTTTTCAAGAAAGGGTTCAAGCTTGCCAAGCCTGTCAGGGGACTCATGATGATACCCTGGATGATACCGATCACGATTACGGGACTGATGTTCCGGTTTCTATTCGCCTCCAATGTAGGTGTGATCAATGAACTGCTCATGATCATAGGGATTATCAATGACCCTATCGACTGGCTGCTGCAGCCCGGTACGGCGATGCTCTCCATTATCATCGCCAATATATGGATCGGTATTCCCTTCAATATGATCCTGCTGTCCTCAGGCTTGAGTTTGATTCCTGAAGAATTGTACGAAAGCGCATCCATCGACGGCGCCAGCAAGGTGCAGAATTTCCGCTACATTACGTTACCCATGATGCGCTCCACCATAGAGGCGGTCCTGATCCTTGGGTTTATCTATACTTTCAAGGTCTTTGATCTGGTGTACGTGATGACCCAGGGCGGGCCTGTCGATTCCACACAGTTGCTATCCACCTATGCGTACAAATTATCGTTCAGCTTATTTCGGTACAGTGACGGCGCCACGGTTGCCAATATACTGTTTGTTATACTATTTGCCGTGAGCCTGCTGTATCTACGGTTTGTAAATACCAATGAAGGGGAGGCCTAAGTATGGACACCTTTCTCACGCGCCGCAAAAATATCATTATGAGCATTATCTCCCTGGTCATACTGATCGCGATTTTTTTTCCGATCTATTGGATGGGGATCACGTCGTTGAAATTTGAAAGGGAAATATTTCAGTCTCCGCCCACATTCTTTCCCCAGGCGATCAATCTCACTTCCTATACGGCCCAGCTTGAGAGCGGCGACTTCAATATGTTCCGGGCTTTTGGGAACAGTACGCTGATATCCTTTACTTGTATGGCCATCGCTCTGGTATTGGCGGTGCCTGCCTCCTATGGCCTCGCCCGGTTTCGGTTCAAGGGAAAGAAACTGATCGTACTTAGCTTTCTGGTTACCCAGATGCTGCCGGTCTCGGTGGTATTGACGCCGCTGTTCATCGTGTTTACCAAGCTCGATCTGATCAATCGGTATCTGGCTCCGATCTTCGCCGACGCTACGATCGGCATCCCTTTCTCCATATTGATATTGAATAGTTATTTTGCCTCTATCCCAAAGGAGCTGGACGACGCCGCGCGAATCGACGGCTGCAACCGCTTTGCGGCTTTTACCAAGATATTTGTCCCCATCGCGATGCCCGGGGTGATCGTATGCGGTGTGTTCTCATTCCTCTATGCGTGGGGGGATCTGGCCTATGGGCTGACATTCATCCGGGAACAGGCTATGCGGCCCATCACCGCGGGGATATTCAATTTCCTGGGGCAGTACGGTACCAAGTGGAGTTATTTGACCGCCTTCGGGATCGTGACGATCATCCCCGTGACGCTGATCTTCATCTTTATGCAGAAATACATCATCAGCGGCCTGGTGGCCGGTGCAGTGAAAGGATAATAGTATGGCTATAGAAAAGCAAGACAACCGTTTGGTATACCGTTACGACGGGGAAACCCTGTGGATCGAACCCTGGGGAAAGGATGGGCTCAGGATCAGGGCCGCTAAACAGAGCAGGATGCCGGAGGAGGATTGGGCACTGCTGCCCAACAGTGCAGCCGATGCAAAGATCGAGATCGATGCAGACTCGGCCAGTATCGCAAACGGCAGGATAACCGCCAAGATACTTGACTGTGGTAAACTCTTTTTTTACAACCAGAAGGGGGATCTGCTGCTGGAGGAGTATGTGCGAACCCGGGTGGTCGCCAGACTGCATCCTTCCGCTCTGGAGGTGGAGGCCCGGGAATTCAAGCCAATCCTGGGGGGCGATTACGCGCTTACCGCGCGGTTTGAGTCGGAGCCCGAGGAACGCCTCTACGGCATGGGACAATACCAGCAGCCCTATCTGAACATAAAGGGCTGCACCCTGGAATTGGCCCATCGAAATTCCCAGGCATGCGTGCCCTTCGTACTCTCCAGCCTGGGCTATGGGTTTCTGTGGAACAATCCAGGGATCGGGTCTGTGACATTCGGCCGCAATGTGACGGAATGGTCCCTCGAGAGTGCCAAGGTACTAGACTACTGGATCACCGCCGGAGACAGCCCGGCACAGATTCTGCAGAACTACGGCGGCGTGACCGGCACAGTGCCGATGATGCCGGACTGGGCCATGGGGTACTGGCAGTGCAAACTCCGCTACCAGACCCAGGAGGAGATTCTGGAGGTTGCCCGGGAGCACAAGCGCCGCGGCCTTCCTTTATCGGTGATCGTGGTGGACTTTTTCCACTGGACCATGCAGGGGGAGTGGAAATTCGATCCTGAGTATTGGCCGGACCCGGCAGGGATGATCGCCGAACTAGAGGAGATGGGCGTCAAGCTGATGGTATCCATATGGCCTACGGTGGACCACCGCAGCGAGAACTATCAGGAGATGCTGGAAAAAGGATACCTTATCCGTACGGAGCGGGGGCATCGGATTGCCATGGATTTCCTGGGCGACACGGTACACTACGACGCTACCAACCCGGAGGCCCGGGCTTATCTGTGGGAGAAATGTAAAAAGAATTATTATGACAATGGGGTGCGGGTATTCTGGTTGGACGAGGCCGAGCCGGAGTACACCTATTATGATTTCGATCACTACCGGTACTACTTGGGTCCCAATGTGCAGATCGGAAATATCTATCCCATGATGCATGCCAAGGGATTCTATGAGGGTATGCAGGCGGAAGGCCAGCAGAATATCATCAATCTGCTCCGGTGCGCCTGGGCGGGGAGCCAGCGCTACGGCGCTCTGGTATGGTCCGGAGATATCGCATCCACATTCCGTAGTATGCGCTACCAGCTCGCCGCGGGGCTCAATACCGGCCTTGCGGGTATCCCCTGGTGGACAACAGATATCGGAGGCTTTCATGGGGGCGATGTTCGTGATCCGGATTTCCACGAGCTATTGGTGCGCTGGTTTGAGTGGGCCGCGTTCTGCCCGGTCATGCGTATGCATGGGGACCGGGAGCCCCACAGCGAGCCGCTGGGGACCAGCGGCGGGGGCCTGTGCAGCTCAGGCGCGCCCAGCGAGGTATGGTCCTTTGGAGAAGAGATGTATGGCATTTTCCAGAAATATATGGCGATTCGTGAGAAGATGCAGCCATATATATCCCGGTTGATGGAGGACGCCCACCAGAAAGGACACCCCGTGATGCGGCCATTGTTTTTCGATTTTCCAGATGATGCGAGCTCTTGGCAGTGTGAGGACGCGTATATGTTCGGACCCGACGTATTGGTAGCTCCCATCATGGAGAAAGGGCAGCGTAACCGCCAGGTATATCTGCCCGCCGATACGGAGTGGAAGGACGCGTGGACAGGGGCTGAATATGCAGGAGGTACAATGGTCACGGTTGATGCTCCCTTGGACCGGATACCGGTATTTGTGCGTGCTGGCGCGAGTGTAGTGTTGTAGAGACGGGTTGTGCCAATAGAGAAGATCAAAAGAAAAAGCGACTTTTTTCAAGTCGCTTTTTGGGAGTTGATTAGAGGGCCTATGGCCGAAGAAAACTTAAACCCCATTCAAGCGCGAGGCATGTCGTCCTGTTACCAAATGGTTTGTTGCTTCCCTGTTTATATTGGTCTGTACCCCGAATGAAATAAGGGCTTTTTGGGCCTTGGGGCCGGAAAGCAATGAGGCATAAGGGTTTCTCACATCATTCTCCTTTCAAGAAAATGTGTGTAAATATATCTATAGGAATGTTGCGGACAGTTTCTCT
>ENA-ORCX01000306-ORCX01000306.1-marine-metagenome-genome-assembly--contig:-NODE-306-length-24903-cov-3.452993_pt1 | contig 24903 bp, 28 predicted proteins | sample MGYA00248630_ERZ508518 | MGnify/ENA primary metagenome ERZ508518 (study PRJEB26188, sample SAMN06268768) | marine metagenome | isolation source: Bioluminescent Bay, La Paraguera, Puerto Rico | place...
ATCTTGGCATTCACCAGGTACTCTGCCGAAGCGGGGTCAAAGACATCGAACAAACTGTAGGAAACGGTCCTGATGATGCCGATCAGGCAGCCGACAGCAAAATACAGATTATATCTCTCACTCCGTTTGGTCAGGTAATAGGTGAGGAAATATAAAAACAGTATGCATAACGCGCCCAATAAGAACCATTCGGAATTACTGATCATGTTACTGTCTTTCCACAAATGCGTTTATTGTACCGTATCTTTTTGTTTCGCCATCCATTTGCTCACACGGTCTGCACGAACCCTATACACCAACAGGCATATATGTATCATTATAGTATCATATGGGTTGTATATTGTCACAATACCTGCTGATTTTGGATAAAAAAAGAGGATGCGCCGGCGGCTGATGCTCTTTACCGCAGACAAAAAAAGGGATGCGCCCGCATCCCTTTCCTCTGCATTTCTCCCGCCTATGCTGCCGTTCAATTCACCGCATTGACCACATTGCCGTCCAGAAATTGCTTCAGATTGTCGACCGCCGTATCCATCAGCCTGGCCCGGGCTTCCTTGGGCGCCCATGCGATGTGGGGCGTCAATATGGTATTGGGGGCCGACAGCAGCGGATTGTCCATCTCGATGGGCTCTGTGGACACCACATCCGCCGCGAAATTGGACACCTTGCCGCTTTTGAGCGCCTGCGCCATGTCTTCCTCCACCACCAGTCCGCCCCGGGATGTGTTGATGATGATGACCCCGTCCTTGCATTTTGCGATATTGTCCTCGTTCATGATCCCCTCCGTATCGGGGAAGAGCGGACAGTGCAGGCTGATGATGTCCGACTGGCCCAGCAGGGTATCTAGGTCGGCGTAGCTCATGGTATCGCACTCCAGCTCTTTGTTCTGGTATTTGTCATATGCCAGCACCTTCATCCCATAGGCTTGGGCGATTTTTCCCGTCTCCTGGCCGATCCTGCCGTAGCCGATGATCCCCATGGTCTTTCCTGAGAGCTCGATCAATGGATAGTTCCAGAAACAGAAATCCGGGCTGTTGGTCCAGTCGCCTTGTTTGACCGCCAGATTGTGCTCCCATACGTGGTGGCAGATCTCCAGCAGCAGCGCGAACACAAACTGCCCCACCGCCGTCGTGCCGTATGTCGGCACATTGCATACGGGGATGCCTCTTTTCTGGGCCGCTTTGACATCCACCACATTGTAGCCGGTGGCCAGCATCCCGATAAATTTTACATTCGGGCACGCCGCCAGCGTCTCCTCCGTGATAGGGGTCTTGTTGGTATACACGATCTGGGCATCGCCGATACGCGACACGATCTGATCCACGGGCGTACGGTCATAGACCGTCAGGTCACCTAGCTTTTCCAGCTCCCCCCAGCTTAAGTCTCCGGGGTTTAGGGTGTATCCTTCCAGTATCACTATCTTCATGTCTGCCTCCTCTTATATCTTTGCCCAAGCATGGTTGAGCGTTCGTTTTGCATTGGCTATCACCAGCTCGGGGTCTTCGTTCCCGAAGGGTTTTACTTCAAAGCTCACCACCCCCGGTTTATCCTTGCAAATATACCCGATGTCCAGAAGTACCCGCAGATATGCAGTCAGTTCATCCACATCATTCGATCCGCCGGGGAACCCGAACCTAGGGTGCAAGTCGCCGTACGCGGGACACCCGCTCTGTGCCACGGCATTGCCCATGTGGGCGTGTACGATATAGTCCTTGATCGGCTGCAGGGACTCTTCCGCCGTCTCACGCAGCAGCGGCAGATGGGATAGATCGGCGAGCAGGCCGAAATTATCCACTCTGGCGCATACCGCTTCGGCGTACTGCTTGGCAAGCGCCACGGGTCCGATGAGCGAGCATTTATCCACGTCATAGTCGAATACTTCCAGGGCCACTCGGGGCACGCCTTTTTGCGCTGAGTACTTGCAGAGTGCTACGGTCGTATCGACCAATGCGTCAAACGCCTCGGCCTTCGACTCCTCCGCGTACTTCCCCGACAGAAACGCAAAACCCTTGGCGCCCAATTCCGCCGCTTCGTCTATCCCCGCCTTGAGGTTTCGCACCGCCGCAAGCCGCTGGTCTTCATCTACGGCGTTTGGATTATCGCCGGTGGTCAGTAGACGGGGCTGCGCACCGTAATACACCTCCAGCGCCGAGGTATCGATGACCGTCTTGACTGCGGCCCGTGTCCTGTCGTCCCGGATCCATGTCACCTCTATGGCGTCAAAATACTCGTCTTCGGCAATACGCCGGACTGTTTCTTGGATGGGGCCTTCCCCATAAAGGGTGTCCGGATAGGCCATGAAGTGGACCAGTCCCACTTTTATGTAGCGCTTGATTGATTCCTTTATTTTGTTTCTCCCCCTGCTCACAGATTGTACGGGTAAGCCGGCCGCTCCCGTCTTCTTAGTATTATCCACACGATCCAGGATTTCATAAGACATTACTCTTTGCATTCCATTTACTTTAACTATATAATAAACCTTAATAATAAGTAAAATACTATTTCATCTATTATGCATATAGTGATTAATTTATAGTAGGAGGCCCTATGAATGATCGTCAGTTGAAATATATCCTGACAATCGCAAAGGAAAAAAACCTGACGACCGCTGCGCAAAAGCTGTATATCAGCCAGCCGTCTTTGAGCAGCATGCTTTCCAATGTGGAGAAGCAGCTGGGGGTGAAATTATTTGACCGCAGCGTGACGCCGATGATGCCCACATATGCGGGGGAACAGTTTATCGAGACCGCCGAGCGGATCGTCAACGCCTATAGCGACCTGCAGCGAAAAATCGAAGATATCAACAATTCGATGGTGGGCCGGTTGAATATCGGCTGCGGGCCGCATTCCTCCCACATGCTGATCCCCAAGATACTCCCGCCCTTTATCGGCAAATACCCGGGTATACAGATCAGTCTATTTGAGGAAAGACGCATGAGCTTGGAGAAAAAGCTGATCGCTGCGGATCTGGATCTCGTCATAACCACCATAGGCAATGCAAAAAATCCCAACATAGAATATATCCCGCTCTATCAGGAAGAGCTCATGCTGATCACACACGCTTCTTTCGATTTAGATCTGTACCCGGCGCCCGAAGGGGGGAACGGGCACATCGACCTGAGACAGCTCAAAGACAAACCCTTTGTTTTGATGAAGACCGGACACCAGCTCCGTATGTTGATCGACAAAATATTTCAAGACAACGGATTCGAGCCCAAGATCATATTGGAAACCGATAGCTGGGAGACCTGTCTGCTGCTGACCGAGGTCGGCTCCGCCTACACCATCCTGCCCAAACCCAAAATAAACATACTGGATAACCGGTGCATCAAAATACTCAGCGTCCGGCCGCAATATTTTCGCGAGGTATTTCTGTGCTATCGCAAGGGCGCCTACCGGTCCACCATCATAGACGCGTTTATCGACACGACGCTTTCATTTTGGCAGCAGCAGACATAATCACCCGGCTGGGTGTAAAGCGTTTGCGCACACTTACGTGACACATTCCTATTTGTGACAGCCCCGATTATTTTCTGACCTTGACTCCGGCCAGCTTTTCATAGAACTGTATCACACCGCCATGGTCGTCTTTTGCTTTTCCGTCCGTTTTCAGGGCCTGCATGATCTCCATGATCCCCGCGGTCAGCGGGACGGGCACGCCGATTTCATGGGCGGTATCCAGCGCGTTTTGCAGATCCTTGATATGCAGCTCGATCCGAAACCCGGGCGCGAAGTTTCCTTCCAGCATAAGCGGCGTCTTCGCGTTCATCACCGTGCTGCCCGCAAGACCGCCCTTGATCGCATCAAAGACCTTTTCAGGATCGACCCCCGCTTTTTGGGCGAGGACAAAGGCTTCACTGACCGCCGCGATATTGAGGGCCACGATCATCTGGTTGGCGAGCTTGGTCGTGTTCCCGCTGCCCGACTGTCCGCAATACACCGCGCTTCCGCCGACGATGAGCAGGATGTCCTTGACCGCCTCAAATACCGCCTCATCTCCGCCTGCCATGATCGCCAGCGTACCGTTGATGGCCTTCGGCTCCCCGCCGGATACCGGCGCGTCGATATACCTGACGCCTTTGGCCTGCGCCGCCGTATATATCTCCTGTGACGCGCTGGGCGCGATCGAGCTGGTATCCACGATGATCAGTCCCTCCCGCGCCGTAGCCAGTACGCCGTTCTCACCGAGGATCACGGATCTGACATGGGGGCTGTTGGGCAGCATGGTAAAGAGCAGACCGTTGCAGTCCCTGGCAACTTCCCCGGAGGATTTGGCTGGGACCGCACCCGCCTCGACCAGCTCATCCACCGCTTCTTTTACGATATCGTACACGATCAGTTCGTATCCCGCCTTCAGCAGGTTCTTTGCCATGGGACTGCCCATGATCCCCAGACCGATAAATCCGACTTTTCCCTGTGTAAACATCTTGCACTCTCCTTTTCTCTTATTCTACGCATACCCGGCCCATGCTGCAATGCATATGACTAACATTTCGTCTCCCGGCTCTTTTTCCGCACAAATATCCCAAAGGCGCGGCGGACACCCTGGCGAAACCCGCTTCCCTTACTCCCCAGCTCGTTTCCTATTTCTCGTACCGACCGGTTGAAGAGGATGAAGACAAATAATCCCGCGGAGACCGCGATCTGAAACACGGCCAGATTATGCAGCCCTCCGGTGTTGGCGCCCTCGTGCATAAAGGCGCCGTTTGCGGCGGACGCAAACATCGCCCCCAGATACTGAAAGGTCCGCATCAGACCGGTGGAAGACGCCAATTCTCCGGGCTGGGCCTGGTGGTACAGGGCGTTCTGGTTGGTCAGATTATTGAGGCCCTGGGGGACGCCCATCACAGCCGCGATGACCAAAAGAAACGCGATCGGCGACCGATCATGGGCAAACAGGATCAACACATAAGCGACGGTGATGGCTGCCGTGCCGAATAGCAGCTTTCTGAAAAGCCGGGGGTTTTTCCCTGTGAGGCCGGTGACCAGCATGGCGACGGCAAACATGGGAATCGAGAAAACACCCGACATGGAGGGGTTGAGCCCCCTGCCTTCCTGGAGCCACTGTGTGAAACCATATATAAAGCTGTAAGCAGCGGTGGCCGTCAAGAGGGTCCGGATATAGGTGGCGATCAGAGGCTTGTTTTCCCGCAGCACTTGTAGCGGTATAAAGGGCTTGGCGGCCACGCGCAATTCATAATAGACAAAGGCAGCCATACTTGCGATGGCGCATATCAATAAATAGATCCGATCGATCCCCGGGTTCATCAAAAACAAGAGCAGGGATACCATCATGACGGCGAATAGCCCTATCCCGGCAAAATCGATTTTCAATTCGCTGCCGTCCCGGCCCTTGTCCGGGGGAAATATGATCCCGCCGAAAATCAGGCAGGCGGCCGACAGGGGAATATTGATTATATACGCACTCTGCCAACCCCCTATGCCGATGACCAATCCGCCCAGCACGGGTCCGATGACGGCGATAGACTGGTTTGCGATCGCGAGCATGGCCAGTATGCCCGCCGGACTCTTCTCCCCCGTCCGTTCCGATTCCATACGGATCAGATACATGGCGGCGGGATACCCCGCGCATGTCCCGAGCCCGATCAACACCCGTACTATGACCAGCCACCAGATATTCGGCGCAAAGAATACAATGAAGCTGGCTGCTCCCACCAAGGCGGTGCTGATCAGATACAGTCGTTTTGGACCGTACATATCGATCAACTTGCCGATCACCGGCTGTCCGATGGCGGTGGCCAGGTACAGACCCGAGACCAGCCAGGCCGTCTGTGACGGCGGAGCGCCGAAGGCCGTCCCGATCGGTATCAATGCGACGGCTATGATAGAAGAATTGATCGGGTTCAGGATCGAACCCAAGATCATGGGGATATATAGCTTGCGGTTGAAGCGATTACTTGTTGAATCCATATATGGCATCCTTCATAAGAACGCGGCCGTCTCTATCACGCATGCCGAAAAATCTATTATATATGCATACTATATAACAACGACGGACCGACCGTAAAATACAGGAAAATCAATACCCCTCATATACAAAAAACTATGAGTCTCGTCGCGATCACCGCAAAAACAGATATCCCGTGATCACCACGAAAAAACCCACCACGCTCATCGCGATCCCGTTGAAGCCGATATTGACGGCGCGGATCTTTTTCCAGCCGCTTCGGCCCTTTACCAGAAGCCGGTAGATACACATCGCACCGGCGATATACACGAAATACTCTATGCTTTTTATCATATATTCTCTGGCCTCCACGTGTACGGCTACACCGAAAAGCAGCTTGATGATGGGGGAGGCGGCGACACCGAGAACAAGGCACAGAGACCCGAATATGACGGAAACAGCCCCGCGGTTTGGGCTGAGAGGCTGTATGTCTGTGGCCTGAGACTCGCCGAAGAATATGCCGCTGAACTTCACAAACGATACGATGGTGCCCAGACTGATGGTGATCAGCTCTATGTGACTGAGCATATCGCCGGATAATGAGATCAGGTATTTGGATATGCTGCCGTTGAAGAGCGGCGCCCCCGTATTGCCCAGTATGGCCATCACCATGGCGGCGGTCAAAAGGGGCATGCGCTTTGCCACGCCCTTGATCTCGTATATATTGCGGGTCTTATACCGTGCGATGATCTCCCCGGCCCCCAGGAACAGCACGGTCTTAAAGACCGCGTGGTTGATGATGTGATACATGCCGCCCCACATGGCGGTCTCATTGCCCATATTCAAGGCCACCATGATCAATCCGATCTGCGAAACCGTGTGATAGGATAGGATCAGCTTGATATCGCTCTGGGCGATGGCGAATACAAGACCCACGAGGGCCGTGACGGCCCCGGCGATCAGGAAGAACCCGTGCATATCTATGGCGGAGAAGGCGGCGCTGCAACGGATAAAGAGATAGATCCCGCTCTTGACGTACAGTCCCGAGAGGACCGCGGAAACCACGGGAGGTGAGCTGGGCGTGCCGTGGGCCATGGGGAGCCACAGGAAAAGAGGCATGATCGCCGCCTTCAGGCAGATCGCGGTCATGATCAGGGCATAGGGCAGGTAGAACATGCGCAGATCCGTAAGAGAGCCGAGTATGTCGCTGAGAAGCCGCATGCTGACAGTCCCGGTCTGCCTGTACAGCATGGCGAGCCCCAGCAGCATAAACGTCGCTGAAAAGATATTGATCAAGAGATACACGAGGCCGTTGTACATGGCCCTGCCGTCTTTTCGGAACATAATCAGCAGGGAGACGACGATGGCGGATACTTCGATCAGGACGAATACTGAGAAGAGATCGTCGAGCAGGATCAATCCGCATATCAGGCCCTCCAGCACCAGAAAGAGCATATAGAAGAGGCGGTTGGCGCCGGGCTCATCGTACTCAAATACGAACAGCATCAGAAAGATAAACGATGTCAGCAGCAGCATGACCGCGCCGAACCGGTCGATATAAAGCATGATGCCTACCGGCGCATCCCATCCCCCCAGGGACAGCGACACAGGCGCATGCCATGACTGTACAAATACCAGCACGCAGACCCCAAGCTCCAGGATCGCCGCTGCGAGGGCGCCGATGCGGCGCAGCCTCTGTGGGATGGTGAGTATGATCAATCCACAGAGCACCGGAAAAAGGACCGGGAGAAACAGCGGCGCGTTCATTTCACACCCTCCATATCCCGGGCTTTGTCCCAGTTTGTGGTGCCGTATTTGTGGTACAGGTATATAAACATGGTCAGCGCGGTGGCGGTGATACCGATGCCTATGACGATCACGGTGATCATCAGCGCCTGCGGCGTGGGATCGGCGGCCCCAAGCCCCCCCGATACCGGGGATTCGGCGGCCCTTTCCCCGGCAGCCGCGATGAAATACAGGATGGCGGACGCCTCCATGATCCCGATGGATATGATGGTTTTGGTGATATTGCGGCGGGCGACGGTCCCATACACGCCGATGAAGAATACGACGACCGCCCCGATCTCACCTATGTTCAAAACAGCTCACCTGCTTTCAAAGAATATAAACCGGTAAAAAATAATGGTCAGCCCGCAGCAGACCTTGATCCCGATTATGAGATTGATCGCGGTGACCCATAGGCGGCCCCATCTATCCGGCATATCCATGGATCGGGCGAGCAGCAGTATGCCGAAGGCGAATAGCCCGATAAAAAGCAATCGCTCCGCCAGCCTGAGATAGGTCAGCCGGACACGGATCTCGGGATGGATGATCCAGTGTACGATGAATGCGGAGGCCAGGACCGCCCCGCCCTGAAATCCGCCCCCGACGCTGTCCGCTCCGCTCAGGATCAGATATAGGCCAAATGCGACGATAAACGGCAGCAGTATCCTGGCTGTGGTTTTGATAACCGCGCTTTCTCTCATGTGTCTTCCCCGTCTTTGGCATTGCCGCTCCAGGAGAGATTGATCACGGCCAGCACCGAGGCAATCAGCATCAGTGACTCAAAGAGCGTATCCCAAAACCGGTAATTCAGATAGACCGCCGCCACGGCGTTATCCGCCGCGGTATCCGCTTTATGATTTTTCAGGATATATGTTTTGGCGGCGCTTGTGTCCAGCTCGGCGACCCCGGCCCCCATAGACAAGGCCACCACCCCCGCCGCGATCAGCATGCATAGGATCAGCAGTATCACCCGCCCTGGGCGTCTCTTTGCGCTCACAGCGTCCCCCCCTGGCCGTCGTCCATACAGTGAAAATCCACGTCCAGATGCGGCGGCTTATGTACCTTCAGGTATTCATCGATCTCAGGCGACAAGTATCGCAGTCCCCCCGAGAATATATTGATCCCCGCCCGATCGTGCATGATCAGCAGGTCGAAGTGTGCGTTTTCATTGAGTTCGGCGTCATCCAGCCGGGTGGGTATGGTCTGGGGCTCGAACCCCTTCTTAAGAAAAAACTGCTCGAGAGACGCCACCAGGTCCCGGCGCTCCTCCCGGATCTGCACGGGATCATGCCCCGCGTCCTCCACATAGAAAATGGTGATGACATGGTATTTCTTCAGTGCGATCAGCAGCAGTATGGTGGACAGCGTGCAGCCTATCACCGCTTCCGCGATGGCCACATCGGGGGCGTTGTACAGCAGATACGAGAGGGAGCACACCAGTGAAAACGCGCCGAGATACACAGCCGCGCGCCGGAGTTTCCCGGTTTGGACCGCCATCAGGGCGAGGATGATCAGCGAGATCACCGTGATTGTCTCGAGCATACTATTCATAGCGTTTCATCAGATTTCATACGGAGTCCGCAACCCCGGGCGCTGCGCAGTATGGCGTGGGTGGCCATGGGACTGGTGACGAGCAATAGCACCGCGATGACCACGACCTTCAGCGCAAAGGCAATATCGGGGGAACGGAGTGTGATACCGGTCAGGATCAGCAGGGCGCCCGCCCCATCGATATTCGAGGATATGAGTACGCGGGCATAGAACTGACGAAACCGGAACATGCCGATCATCCCCGCAGTGACCGCCATCAGCCCCAGCGCCATGATTCCCCCGCCTATGGCATTCATGATAGATTCCCTCGCCCACAGACAAACCGCGCGATCAGCACAGTGGACACGAATGACAGGAGCGTATAGCTGATGGCGATGTCCAGTATATACCCGTGTCCGGTCACCAGCGCCAGCAGGGTGATGGTGATCACGATCTTGGCGGACAGTACGCTGAAAAATAAAAGCCTGTCAAAAATGGTCGGGCCTTTGATCATCAGCAGGATGTCTCCCAGGGAAAACACGCCGAATACAATGAGTATGATGGATACGATCATCGGCGCCTTTCCCTTTCCATGCGCAGCAGAGGCCGCTCCAGTTTGGCGGCGATCTCCGTCCCCCCGGTCTCTCGCTCTGTATTGAGGCACATGATCTCCAGGATATCGCCCGTTAGCTCCGCCGTTGCGGCGCCGGGTGTCAGTGTCACGGCGTTGGCCAGCATTCCCCGGAGCTGTTCATTCCGCAGCCCGCTCTTATGCCGGACGCACTTAACAAAGACGTTTTTTGAGAATATCAGACCCGCCACCCATACGGCGTTTCGCATCATATGGTACAGCAGCAGGGCCGCATAGGATATGTAGCGAAGCGAAAACGAAACGGATCGGTAGTAATCATCGAACACAAGTCCGACCGCCGCCAGTGTGGCCGCGGCCACGATGAGCCCGGCCAGTACGTCCCTCCATGTCAGCCTGCCTGCAAATGCGATATACAATCCGGTCAGCAGGATCACGTCTGCAAGCACACGCAAGACCGTTGAAATCTTATTCTGCGACACAGCCTACCCCCCCGCGCTTATCCCCTTCAGTCCGTTTCAGAAAAATGCTATCCTGCGTACAGTTTGGTGAGCGCATGCAGGATCATGGCTTCCACTTCCTCATATTCATCCTGCCGCCGTATGACAAACCCATGGCCGCTATTTAGAAACCGCCTGGCCGTAACCGGCACCCCGGCCTCCAATAGTCTGTATGCGTATTTCTCGCCTTCTTCCCCCAGGTGATCATCCCCGCAGGTTATGACCAAGGCCTCCGGCAATCCGCGCAGCATCGTATCCGGCGCATAGAGCGGAGACGCCGTGGGCTCGAGGATGCGGTCAGCGTCGATATACACACTGCTGAGCAGCCGAAAGGCCTGTACCATCCGGGGATTTTTATCCGCGTCGCGCTTGCAGTGCGCAGGCGTATACACATCGAGAAGCGGGTAGTCCAGTATCTGCAGTCCGATGGCGAAATCATGGGTCTCCTGATTCAGCAGGGTGATACCGGCCACCAGATTGGCGCCGGCGCTGTGGCCGCACAGCGCCATAGTATTCGGATCGATTTGCAGTGCCTCGCTATTGTCCCTGGCCCATTTCACCACGTCGTAGCACTGATGCAGGGCAAAAGGATACCGCTGTGCCGGCGCCGGGGTATAGTCGATATCGATCACCGCGCAGTTGGCGCGGCTGCATATATTCTTTGCAAACACCGTGTCCTGCTGCCGGTGCCCCCGGATGAAGCCGCCCCCATGGATGTTGACAAAGAGGGGATACGACGTCTGCGGTGACGCGGGATAATGGGCGTAGACACGGGTCTCGCCATCACGGGTCGGCGCCATCCGTTCATCGGTTTTTCCCACCTGGTATAGATTCATCAATTCTTCGCTTACGGTATGTCCGGCCCCCGCTTCCTGGAGCCGCTGCAGGAGTTGTTTTTGTTCCTGTGACAGCATCATGATCTCCCCTTTCATTCCGTTGCCCGACTATCATTCAATCGCGATTGTCTATCCCCGCGCATTCACGGACATGTCGATCAGCCGCATGGTTCGCACCACCGCATCCTTGAGCAGGTATTCGGCGTTGTCCATCGCCTCCTCCAGGGACATCGGCTTATTGACGATGCTTACGATGGAGTCGATCCCCAGGCTATACAAGTCACTGGCGCCCGCGCCGATCGCTCCCGTGAACGCGATCACCGGCTTTTGCAGCCGCTTCGCCCTTTTGGCTATGCCCACAGGCACCTTGCCGAAGGCTGTCTGATGATCCATCCGTCCCTCGCCGGTGATCACCAGATCCGCGGCGGGCAGCTTCTCGTCAAATTCCATCAGATCCAATATAATATCGATGCCCCGCTCAACCGCGGCGTGACAGAAGGCGATCAGGCCGCCGCCCAATCCTCCCGCAGCACCCGCGCCGGGCGCTTCTATGATATCGGACTGGATCGCTTCCTTGATGATCCGGGCAAAATGCCTCAGATTGCCGTCTAGTATGCGCACCGTCTCCGGGCACGCCCCCTTTTGCGGGGCGTACACCACCGAAGCGCCGGTATCGCCGCAGAGGGGATTTCTGACATCGCTGGCCACTATGAATTCACACTCGTCGATGCGGCGGTCTCTGCCGGAGGGATCGATTGTTTTCAGTTTACCTAATTCCCCTCCGCCATAGCCCAGTTCATCGCCTGACGCGTCTTTGAAGCCATAGCCAAGGGCCTGGGCCATGCCGATGCCGCCGTCGTTGGTGGCGCTGCCCCCCAGTCCGATGATGATCTTTCTGCAGCCGTGATCGAGGGCCGATGCGATCAATTCCCCCGTGCCGTATGTCGTGGTTTTCAGCGGATCTTGTTTCCCCGCTTCCACCAGCAGCAGGCCCGACGCGGCGGCCATTTCGATAAACGCCGTTTTGTCCGGCAGGATCGCATACTCCGCCCGCACCGGTTGGCCCAGGGGGCCTGTGACCGTTTCGCTGACGATGTCACACGCTGTCGCCGCACGGATGGCGTCGATGGTGCCCTCTCCGCCGTCCGCCACCGGTATTTTGATGCCGACGACATCAGGAAACACCTCGCGGATACCCGCCTCGATGATGTCGCAGGACTGGACAGAAGACAAACTGCCCTTAAATGAATCCGGCGCTATGATTACTCTCATTTGCATCCCCCTGCTACTTTGTGTGATTGGTATCGATATCCGGTCTTTGCGCATGTTTTTGTCCAATCCGTCTGCCCTTGACCACTGCGCTAACGTTCTTTCTTGAAAGAAAATGTCGGGTAATGGGATTCCGGACATTCCGGGAGATTGACCACCGGGAGCCGCGCCCCTTTGATTTTTACAATACCCGCAAAAGCCTTTTGTATCTGCTCTTCTTCGCCCTCGCAGGCGAGCACGACAGCGCCTTCGGCCCCATGCAGTCCCCCCGCTGCTATCGGTGTCGCCCGGACATTGAAGAGTAAGGACATCGCGTCCGCTTCGTCGATTTTCCGCCCGGGAACAGGGATCAATCCGCAGGGAAGCCCCGTCGCCATGTCGGCTTTCTTGAACCCGGCCCTTTTGCTTGCGCTTTGGATACTGCCCGGGATCAGCTTTTCCATCCCGATGGGCAGGATCATATGGAAATTTCTCTTGCGCTGTGCGATGACCACTTTACCTATCGTGCCCCCGCCTCCGGCGGGATTCCCAAATAAAACCCCGGCATTGCCCGCTGTATCCATCGCATTGCATCCCTTTACATATACATCCGTTTCGGTCATTTGTCCAAGGATTTCGCCCAAAGGGGCCTGCTGCTGCAAGACTCCTTTTACAAAAAACCACGTCTCTTTGGACACCTTCAGCGGATCGTGGGCCCCTGGTCCCCGCGACCGGATCATTTCGACCGCCTCACTGGAACCCGCAAGGCCTTTGGGGGCGATCACACCGCATACCCACAATCCTTCCGGCATATGACCGGTAATCATCTCGTAGAGAAAAATCGTACTGCTGCTCGGATGAATCGCTACGATGCCATGTTCTAGAGCTTCCTGAAACTCCGCCAGATCAAATATCGCCCGGCATATTAACTTTTTGGATTCCGCAGGTATCAATACCATTTGCGCTTGCATAACAGACCCTCGTTCCCTTGCAGAAATTACTTTCTCTTCATCACGTCTCTGACAGCATTGACAATATCGCCGCTCTGCAGACCGAATTCTTTCATCAGCACATCCGGGTCCCCGGATTCCCCGAACCGGTCGTTGACGCCCACCATCTCGACGGGCACCGGGCAGTTCTGCGCGAGCAGCTCGGTGACAGCGCTCCCCATTCCCCCGGCCAATTGGTGCTCTTCCGCCGTCACCACAGCCCCTGTTTTTTGGGCGGCCTCGATGAGGGCAGGGGCGTCCAGGGGCTTGATTGTATGGTTATTGATCACCATGCAGTCGATCCCCTCCCCGGCCAGCGCGTTGGCCGCCGCCAGACTCTCGTATACCATGGGACCGCAGGCGATGATCGCGACATCCGCACCTTCCCGTACACAGTAGGCCTGTCCGATCTCGAAAGGGGTGTCATCACGGGTGATACTCGGGACCTTTTCCCGTCCAAATCGCACATATATCGGCCCGTACATCTCCGCCGCGGCCACCGTGGCCTTCCGCGTCTCATTTGCGTCCGCAGGCACTACCATTTTCATATTCGGCAGGCACCGCATGATCGATATCTCCTCCAGGGCCTGATGGGTCGCACCGTCCTGGCCCACCGATATCCCCCCGTGGGCGCCTCCCAGTTTGACATTCAGATTGGCATAGCATACGGTGGTCCGGATCTGATCCCAGGCCCTGCCCGCCAAGAACACGCCGTAATTGGTTACGAAGGGCACTTTGCCCGCCAGGCTCAAGCCCGCGGCAATCCCCATCTGGTTCTGCTCCGCGATCCCGATGCTGTAAAACCGGTCGGGGAATTTATCTCGAAACCAATTCACCCGTACGGATTCGGTGATATCCGCCCCCAGGGCGACCACGTCGCCGTTCGTTTCGCCCGCTATGACCAGGCCTTCCCCATACCCGTCCCGGGTAAGCTTCTTCTCTATATTATCTAGGTCCAATTCTAAATCGACTGTGATCATACCGCTCTCCCTCTACCGCAGCTCAGCCAGGGCTTTTTCGAGCTGTTCTTTATTGGGCGCCTTACCGTGCCAGCCGGCGTCGTTCTCCATAAATGAAACGCCCTTGCCTTTTACCGTGTGCGCCAGTATGACAGTGGGCTTGCCCGCAAGGGTCATCGCCTCTCGAAACGCCGCCTCTATCTCAGCGATATCATGGCCGTCTATCTCGATGACATTCCAGTTAAACGCCGCCCATTTCTCAGCCAAAGGCTCGATGGACATCACCGTCTCGACCCGGCCGTCGATCTGCAATCCGTTGCAGTCTACGATCCCGCAGAGATTGTCCAGGCCATAATGCCCGGCGCTCATCGCCGCTTCCCATATCTGGCCTTCCTGGATCTCCCCGTCCCCCATCATACAGTAGACACGATACGATTCTCCGTTTGATCTGGCCCCCAGGGCGATCCCCGCCGCCACCGAAAGCCCCTGTCCCAGGGAACCGGCGGAAATCTCTACGCCGGGGGTTTTATGCATACATGGATGCCCCTGGAGCATACAGCCGTATGTTCGCAGACGATTGATTTCACCGGCGTCAAAATACCCGCAGTCCGCCAATACGGCATACAGCGCGGGACAGATATGCCCCTTGGACAATATAAACCGGTCCCGGTCCTTCCAGCACGGGTCCTCGGGATCATGGTGTAGTATATTTCGGTATAAAACGGCCAATATATCTATGGCCGATAGAGATCCCCCCGGATGCCCCGATCCCGCTCCATGAATCATGCTCAATATATCGATGCGAAGGCGCCTTGTTTTTTCTTTCATTTCTGCGTTGCTCAAGAGCTTTTTCACGTTTTGTTCTCCTTCGTCTGGCCCAGATGTAAAAGTAGGCCACCAGCCGAAGCCGGTGGCCGCGATGGGATTCTTATCGATTCTTTTTCATTTCACTCCGCCATTGGCGCAGCTGCTCCACCGTTGGCTTCTCTCCGGTCTTCAGCGCTTTGCGGCAGGGACCGAGGACGCTCAGCTCCGCATTGACCACCCTTCGGCAGGCCTCTGCCAGCTTGGGCGCGGCATCGGCGGGGATCACGGTGGCCCCATGCTTATCGGCGTGGATGAGATCCCCCGGATTGACCGTCATGCTGCAGATTTTCACAGAGCAATCATGATCCACCAGATGCGACTCCGCCCTGGCCACCATGGTGACCGTGGAGAAGAAGTAAAAGTCCAGGTCGCTGACTTCGGTCAGATCCCGGACCCCGCCGTCGGTGATGGTGCCTACGGCGCCCAGGGACTTGAATGTGGTTGCCTGCACCTCGCCCCAAAAGGAGCCGATGGGCTCATCATCGATATCCTCTATGACCGCGATGGCGGGCCCGTCCATCTCCCGCACGTCTCCGAAAAAATCAAACAGCATATCGCTCTGCTCCGCCGTAGGCGCTTTGGTCCCGCAGACCTTGGCGGTGACGGCATACCCGACCATGGGCTTTTCATTCGGCGTCCGCAGTACCAGTCCCGGGTAGGTAAACCCCTCGATATTGGAGCGGATCTTTAAGCCTGCCAATGCATTCCATACTGTCGGAGTATCAAACTCTCGCAGTTCTTCCAACTGTTCTTTTGATAACTTCATGCTCTATCTCCTTACACTAAGTATTGGCTGGTTACCTGTACGTGCTCCATGTCTCTGTATAAAATCCTGCAAACGCCGCCGTTATCACACGAAGATCGCCGCTAATATGACCAGGATCGTACCGAGTGAGATGGACCATTTGAAATTCGCTTTAAAGGCCTCTCTGTAATTCAGTCCCATGACGCCCAATCCGAGATACACGGTAGGATTGGTCAGGCACAGGCTTGCCGCCAGGCAATGACCCACCACAAACATGGCGGCCACAGTCAAGGTCGAAACGCCGTATTGGGCGCCGACATTCAGTATAACCGGCATAATCCCGTACATGATGGCGTCCGCGCTCAATAGATAGCCGAGCGGCGTGATGAAGAGACCGATAATGATATGGATAATATTGTTCAGGGACTCGGGGATGACACCGACGATGGCATTTGCCAGCGCCTCAAACATCCCGGTGCCGCTCATGATCCCCAGCAAAGCGCCTGCGCCGATAATGGTGTACACTGCGATCAATATATTGCCCGAATGTGCCTTGACCCGCGCATTCTGTTCTTTCAGGGTTCTGTAATTCAGTGGCAGTACGATGGCGCACCCGATCAAGAAGGCGATATAGGAGGGAACGCCGATAAACAGCGCCACTACGATGATCACCGTGATCGCCATATTGACCCAGAATAGCTTCGGCCGCTTTAACGCCTTTTCTTCTTCTGTCATTTCGTTTTCGGAGACACTGACGTCACAGACGACACACTCACCCCGTTTTTGTTCCAGTTTCGAGGCGATGAACAGGACAACAAAACTTAAAATCAGTCCAATGATCTGAATCGGGATCAATCTGCTATACAGTACCATGACATCTTCGCCCAGCACAGCGGCCGCCCTGGCGGTAGGTCCGCCCCAGGGCATCATGTTCATGACAGGGACGATCGTGACAAACACCAATGCCAGCAGCGTGCGCCGGATCTTCAGCTTGTCAAACACGATAAGCATGGGCGGCACGGTGACCAGCAGCGTCGTGATCCCCTGTCCGTCGAGATGCGATACCAAGGCGATCAGCGCGGTAACCGCCACCACGCCAAATACGCTTTTCCCGATCCGTTTGGTCAGGCCCTTCACGATGGGATCAAAGAGTCCGGAATCGGACATGGTGCCGAAATAAATCGTGGCGAGGATAAACAGCGCCGCGATGACCAGCACATCACTGATGCCCTCATGCATAAAGAGCATGGTGTTTTCAAAGCCGGTGCCGATGATCAGTGCGACGATAAGCGGGATCATCGCCATGATATTTCCAGGCATGAAATTACTCTTTAGGATCAGTACCATCATGATGGCCAAAATGAATATACAGCCCCAAATCAACATCACATTTTCCCCCTAATTCTTTCTTTTTTAAGTTACATGAATGTATCTATATTTCAACATCGGCTAAGCGGATGTATTGTTGTCCCGCATGCATATCGTTTTCATACTTATGGCCCTGCGGCTCTGGACGCGGGTACGAAAACTTGATGATATGCAGATCATCCAGATAAAACACCTTTATCTTGTCCGCGTCTGTCTGGTACAGCTCCGCGACTTTCTCCGGCGTGACGTTTTTGGAGTTCTTGATTTTTTCATAGTTTTCTGCCGTTTCACAAAATATCTCTATCGTAACCCAAAAGGGCCCTGCATTTTTTGAGCGCACGTACCGCGCGGCATCCTTTACAGTTGTCATTTTGTATAGCCTTCTTTCTGTTTAGATTTCGAAATATTCGAATTTCACTAGTTCCAGGGGATCGTCCACATCCACCACATGGTAGAGCATAAACTCATAGGTCTTGCCTCTGGGACAATCCACAGGAGAAAACGGGAAAGCAAAACTGGGCAACTGTTTGGTGAAATCCGCAGGGAAATGCAGCAGCAGGGGATTGAAAAGCTTCGCAATCTGCGTCGCCGTTTCCTGGGTATCGGCTGTGACTGTCAGCAGCATTCCGATTTCCCGCGGCGGAGGCGTGCCTTCAGCTACGGGTCCGGCGATCACCGCGTTATATCCATAGGCCTTAAATTGGAACGAATAATCATCGGGCGAAAACCCGTTCTTCCGGATCAATTTCTCCGCATATTCGCTGATGTTTTTGATCCATGCTTCCGGATCCGCCATCACCTGGCGGTCCGCTATGCCGACCAGCGCGATGCTTTGGTATCCGGTATCCCGGGCGCCTTCCAGCTTCATGGTGTACTGCTTGGCATGCTCAAACTTCGTACCCGTCACGTACACGGTCCGGTCGTCGACCTGCTTATACACCGCATCCTTGGCCAGGATGGTCCCCGAGGGCTCTGTGATCCGGTAGGGGTCCACATTCTCATACATCAGATGGGCGGAGACAGTATAGGGCGTGCAGCATACGTCGGCCTGCAGCGGCTCCACATAAAATCCCTCTTCATCCACCGTCAAGAAGACGCCGTCGCCGCCGGCCCCGCTGGTGCACTGGCTGCCGCACTCGACGGTTTTAGCGCCATGCCAGGTGGCCGCCACATTGCAGCCCATCATGATCGGCATCGCGGATATTATGGCGGTATCCGTGGTCCGGCCGCCCAGTACGATGTCCGCGCCATCCTCCAATGCCTTGATATACGGCTCCGCCCCCATCAATCCGACGATATTGTTGCATTGGTCAAACGTGTCTTTCGAAATCTCGGGAGCGCCCTCCAGGGGATGGATTTTGCCTTCGTCCCATTTTTGTTTCAGCAGGCCGGGATCCTGCTGGGAGTAGACACAGGCGACCTTCCCCGTCAGCCCTTCTTCTTTCATGATCTCGGTTGTGATTTCCGCGCACAGATCGACCGTAGAGTCGGTCCCGCATGTGGAACACGATCCGATCAGCAGAGGGATATCTGCTTTTCTCGCGCCAATGATGGCTATTTTCAAGTCATGCTTCAGCATGGCCTTTGAATATTTGGTCATACCGTTTGCCAGATAGGCGGGACCCGAGTCGGTCGAGCCTCCATCGATAGCTATGACATCGGGTTTCTTTGCCATCCCATAGTCAAATGATTCTTGATTGATCCCCGCACCCATTCCACCAATAGGCATTAAAACTTTACAGGTTTTCATTTTAACTCCTTTATACAGATTTTTTCCTGAATGTCTTTGCTCGATTCAAAAACAGAAATATCGTCTGGTTTCAATATAATACACAATCTTCGATAAGGGAAATACTAATAAAGTTATTGACGCCATAGGTTTTTATCTATCACAAGATGTGCATTTTGCCGCTATCCTATATATTTCAACGGATGCGCATAGAGAAAAAATGGGGCGCAAACAATCTCTTCGCCCCAAAGATACGCATTTATTCCATATTGTTTTCATTCGCGGCTTATCTGAATACGCAGATGTACCGGCCCTGCCGGCGGTATAAGAAATGAGAAAAAAGAGGCTTTCTCCCGCCGATCACACCGTATCGCTGGAAGCAGCCTCTATGATTGTTACGTATTGTGCTTGCAAGTCATAAGTCTCTCGATGGCGCCGTATCATCTTTATTCTGTGCCGGATCCCGCCTACAGCGCCAGCCGGTCCACCACCGCGCCCTCCTCCAGGGCGTCCATGATCTCCTCCACATCCTCCTCCGTCACCTTTTGATACCAGATCTGCTGGGGATAGATCATCACCACCGGACCCATGGAGCAGAGTCCGAAACAGCCGGTATTGCTCAGCATGACCTCCCCGTCCAGTTCCCGGTCGGTGATCTCTTCATTGAACGCCGCGATGATCTCGTTTCCACCATTTTGGTGGCAGTATCCCTGGTTCTGCCCCGTCAGGCGGGAGCTGGTGCATACAAATATATGATGCTTTGGTTTATCCATTTAACCGTTCCTTTCTAGGCCGTACGGCCGATGTATTGTCTGATCTTTTCATACTCTATATCCGCTATATCGATCCCATAGAGACCGTGGAGGACCCCCTCGTCGCTCAGCAATTCCGCGCCCCCCGTGCGGTAGGTGCCGCCGTCTTTCAGCATCAGCACTTTGTCCGCATAGACCTGTGCCTGCCGGGGAGAGTGGCTGGTGATCATCAGCGCCATATCGCTGCCCTTCAGCCGCAGGATCTGGGTCAGCACGGTGACGGCATTGGCGAAATCCAGGCTGGCGGTAGGCTCATCCATGACCATGAGCTTAGGTCTCTGGACCAGGGCCCGGGCGATGAGGACCAATTGCTTTTCCCCGCCGCTCAGCTTCCTATAGTACCGATGCCCCAGATGCCCGATCCCCAGCAGATCCAGCACATCCCCCACCATATCGTAGTGCTTCTTTGTGGGCTCGCCGAGGCCGGCGATATGTGGATTGAGCCCCATAGCCACGATATCCGCCACCGTGTAGGGAAATGTGCAGTGGTGGCACTGGGGCACATAGGCGATCCGGGCGGCCAGCTGCCTCCGGGAGAGTTTTCCCGTGTCCTTGCCGTCCAGCAGCACCCGTCCCTCCAGTGGCGCGATGAACTGCAGCAGGGAGCGAAAGAGGGTGGTCTTGCCCGCGCCGTTGGCGCCGAGCACCGCCAGTGCCTCCCCGCCCTCGAGGCTTAGGGAGACCGAGCGCAGCACCGCTTTGCCGCCGTAACCGACGCTTAGATTCTCTATACTGAGACCCATGATTCACCTCCTTACCAGCTCCGCTTGCCCTTCATCAGCAGATAAAAGAAGAAGGGCGTCCCCATGATGGAAGTCAATATCCCCAGGGGCACCGCCGTGGTAAATACCCCCCTCGACACATCATCGATCAGCAGCATCAGCAGCGCCACGTCCATCAGCACCGAGATGGTGAGAAACCAGTGCGGCAGCGCGATGCGATAAGACAGGATGAGCCGGGTCACGGTAAAGACGAAGTACGCCGCCAGCGCCAGCGGCACCACCTGGAACGGCGTGTCGGTCATATTGACCTGCTGGGCGGCCAGCCAAAGGCTGCCGAACAGCACGATCAGCGCGAACTGTACCCACGAAATCAGCCGTTCGCTGACTGCCTGGCGCCGTTCGATCTGTTGCCTGACCCGGACCGGCATTTCCTGACGGACGGGAGACCAACGCCATGACCCAACGCATTCGCCTCGGCATGGTCGGTGGCGGCACCGGTAGTTTCATCGGTTATGTTCACCGGATCGCTTCGCGTATCGACGACGACTATGAACTGGTTGCCGGTGCGCTGTCGTCAAACCCTGAGACGGCGGCTGAGTCGGCCAAAAATCTCGGCATTGCCAACGACAGGTCCTACGCAAGCTTTGAGGAAATGGCGCAGGCGGAGGCCGCACGCGAGGATGGCATTGAAGCGGTTTCCATTGTGACGCCCAACCATGTGCACGTCGCACCGGCGAAGGCCTTTCTTGAAGCCGGCATTCATGTGATTTGCGACAAGCCGCTGTCGAACACGCTTGAAAGCGCACGTGAACTTGCATCGGTAAAGCCCAAGAATGGCGCCAAATTCCTGCTCACCCACAACTATACCGGCTATCCGCTGGTGCGGCAGGCGCGGCAGATGATTGCCGACGGCAAGCTGGGCAAGCTGCGGCTTGTGCAGGTTGAGTATCCGCAAGACTGGCTGACGGAAGAAGTGCACAACAAGCAGGCCGATTGGCGCACTGATCCGGCGCGTTCCGGCGTTGGCGGCTGTATTGGCGATATCGGCACCCATGCCTACAATCTGGCCCGGTTCATGACCGGTCTTGAGCTCGACAGCCTCAGCGCAGACCTCGATACATTCGTCCCGGGACGTCAGGTCGATGACAATGTGCATATCATGTTGCGGTTCAAGGGTGGCGCCAAGGGCATGCTCTGGGCGTCGCAGGTGGCTCCGGGCAACGAAAACGGTCCGTCTATCCGCATATATGGCGAAAAAGGCGGAATCGAATGGATGCAGATCGAGCCCAACAAGATGTGGTACTGCCCGTTTGGTGAACCGCGTCAGCTCATGACCCGCGGTGGCGCGACGCCAATTGGCGCTGATGCGCCTGTTGGCGCGGAAATCCGCGTGCCGCCCGGACATCCGGAAGGCTATCTCGAGGCATTTGCCAAGCTCTACACCGATTTCGCCGGTGTTATCCGGTCTGGCAACGACAATCCTCTGCTGCCAACTCTTGCGGACGGCGTCGAGGGAGTGCAGTTCATCGTGGCCGCTGTAACGTCGTCCAACAACAACAGTCTTTGGACGCGTTTGAGCGACGTATAGCGCTCCTCTCAACCACCATCCAAATTCAAAAACCGCAGTGCTCGCGCTGCGGTTTTTTTGGGGATCTATATACGTGTGTGCCCCACTCCATCTGTGGCCTGATTACCGACACGGATTGACCTGTGCGATAGGATGCGAAAAGGTTAATTTCGGTTAACGCTCAAAAATTCGAAACTAGATACAATATGTGTGATTCACACGCACTTCAGGGAGACTTATCATGAAAGAGCTGCGACCCGGAGCACTGATTGGAATACCATGCACTGTTACTGAAGGTGCATTCGACAACGAGCGGCTGGTAGACTTCGATACGATGGATGGCAAGGTCTCGGGGTTCACGTCACCCGAAAACGTGAAAGAAATAGACGGCCACATGTACATTCGTGCGGAGGTGCAGTCTGTAGAAAGAGATTGCCTTCTCGTCCGCGTTGAAGGCTCGTTCTTTTCGACAAATGGCTTGGCGCACGTGTCCTCTCATAACGCTTTACAAATGGCTGCTTGATCGATGGTTCTTTCCCAGCCGGACCTTCGAAAGGAAGTTGAGAACGGTGGGCTGGGATTCGATCCGCCTCTTGAAGATCGACAGTGGGGTGAAGCGTCTGTTGACCTCCGATTAGGTTTTGATTTTACAAAACTAAAAACAGCTGAGGGTGCTGCTTTTTCAGTTGCTTCAGGACTGGGGTTAATTGGCGCGTCGGGTCTTTATTCAAAGCGCAAACTCAAGCCTGACGACGGAATGGGGCACCCTGAGAAATTTGAACTCCACCCCGGCGAATTTGTTCTCGCACTCACGCACGAACGCATCACAATGCCAAACCATTTAATTGGGTTGGTTGAGGGTCGAAGTACCTATGCCCGCGTCGGTCTTTCAATGCACCAGACAGCGCCTTGGATTCAACCTGGTTGGAGCGGTCAAATCACACTAGAGATACGAAACAGCGGTCCGTTGACGATATCTCTTCAACCACTTCTGGATAAGCCTTGTCAGTTGACATTCTTCAAACTCTCCAGTGCGTTAGGTGTGGCACAAGCCTATGGTGCGCAGGACGGTGGAAAGTATCAAAATCAGACGGCTGTTTTGCCGGGGCAGGAGGCAAAATGACCTCTAGTCACCCTTCATCGACGCTTCATGGGCTATCGCTCGACGCTGCTCATTGAACAGTGCGTATTGTGCTTTCGCGTGCCTATCAGCGTCAACTTTTGAAACAGAACCTTTCCCCCTAAGGAGCGGGCGCTCATTGTTGCGGATAAAGGTATCTAGCTTTGTTTCAGCATCATTCATTGTCACAAGGCGACGTAGGTCGGTTTCCTGTTCGAAATAGTCGAGAAGCATTCCGGTAAATCGGTTGAGGTCTTGTATCTCTGTCTCGCCAAGGAAATTCTTGGCCGTAAGCACGTCCTTCTGAGTTGGGTGGTCACCAGACCAAGTTGTCAGGCCCATATTCGGTTCGGAAGCAATGGCCCGCTGCTTTCTAATTTCTGCGCCAGTCATAGTAGTGACAGCGTAGTGCAGTTTGTTCTGAATTGTAGCGAAGAAGGCATTTTTTTGCTGTTCTGTAAGGTCGTGATAATCGTTACAGAGTGAGCAAATGCGTCTGACTTCCTTATATACATTCGTCTCGGAAGCGCGAATATCACGGATAAGTTCGCGCAGTTCTTGGAAATGATCGAAGTTTTCTGGGTCTTTCAATCGGTCTGCGTCTACGACAAAGCCCTTGGTGGCAAACTGGACTAGTTTGTCAGTTGCCCATTTGCGGAACATGGTCGCCTGCTTGGATTCGACCCTATATCCGATAGAGATAATCATATCCAAACTGTACAGAGTGACGGGCTTTGTCGATGAAGCAATTTGCATTTTTTGCAAATTGCCCTTCTCATCGAGTTCGCCTTCGCCAAGAATGTTGGAAATATGGCGAGAAATGACAGACACGTCACGATAAAACAGCTCGGCAATTTGCGACTGTGTCATCCATAGGGTTTGGCCCTCGTAGTGAAGCTCGGCCTGAATACCATTCTCAGATGCGTAAATCAGAAAACGATCGCCGGTGGCCTCATCTTCTATTAGATGCACCGGGTCCGAAACATCGCCAGACATAGCAGCATCAAGTTCACCTTTGTCGGTCTGACCAAAGCGCCTCAATGCTTCGTTGAAATTCATATCGACTTTTAGTGGAGCATCGCGTTTCGTATCGTTCATGCGATCATTTCCTTGTAACGGAGACGGCCTTCAACGCTTGTGAAAAGGTTGTTCATGCGTTCGCCTTCAGCCATATCAGCCCGGTTCATACGCCGAGACATTTCGTCAACGTAGCGCGACAGGTGCTTAGGCGATACCCAGTGATGAATGCCTATGATCTGGCGTTTAAGCAAAGCCCACACGCTTTCAATGGAATTGGTGTGGATGGTGTAGTGCCGAACGTACTCGCCCTTGGAGTGATTGACCCGATGATGATTGTAGTCGCGCCATAGGCCGGTGAATGCCTTGTGTTTGATCCCTTGGTGACGTTCTCATGGAAAATCGGCCGGATAACCCGCATGGTTTCGGAGTCGATCACCTGCATACGAAGCTCACCGTCACGGTTCTTGATACCGAGAACGACTTCCTTGTTTGCACCGCCTTGGGAACCGGGTTTGCGTTTGTCAGCGTGTTTGTTCTTTTCCTTGCCGCCAATAAATGTTGAGTCGATTTCGCTGGTGCCTTCCATCGGGGCATTGAAAGAACGAGTGC
>ENA-ORCX01000318-ORCX01000318.1-marine-metagenome-genome-assembly--contig:-NODE-318-length-23265-cov-5.630110_pt1 | contig 23265 bp, 23 predicted proteins | sample MGYA00248630_ERZ508518 | MGnify/ENA primary metagenome ERZ508518 (study PRJEB26188, sample SAMN06268768) | marine metagenome | isolation source: Bioluminescent Bay, La Paraguera, Puerto Rico | place...
AAAACGGTGTCAATATAGATGAGTCATATTCGTCACCAAATGTTACACTTTTTGTTGAATTTGTCACGAAAGGTGATATAATAGCGTCAGGGAATGAAGGTAAAAGGGGAAGATGGATATGAATAAACTCTTTGCAGAGCGCCTCAGCGTGCTCAGGAAAGACAACGGCATGACACAACAGGCCCTGGCCGACAGGATGGGGCTCAGCCGGGGTACGATCGGCATGTATGAGAGCGGCCTTAGGGATCCCGACACCAAGACGCTGACCCGTCTGGCGGATATCCTGGGCTGTAGTGTGGACTATCTGCTGGGACGGACCCAGCAGAAGCATCCTCTCACCGAACAGATATTGACGCTGGCAGCCCGCCGCAGCGATACCGACACCGAGCCCTTGACATCCAGTGAAATCAAGCAGATCCGGGAAGCCATCAAGATACTCAAAATCGACGCTACCCGCTCTTGACCGGGCGCAAGGGACAGGAGGACCGCCAGTGGCCAAATCCATACACCACCTATATGATATCGCAGAGCGGGCCGATATCCTAGTCAAGTCCGCCCCACTGCCCCAAAGAGTGGAGGGACTCTATATCGAAACCACCCGATGCCGGGCGATCCTGCTCAATCAGCATCTGGGGGATGAGACCTGCGCCCAGCACTGCGCGTTGGCCGAAGAGCTGGGACACCACTTCACCACCGCCGGGGACTGCCTCATTGATACGGGCGGCGACCCTGCGTCGGTGGGACGGGCCGAGGAGCGCGCCAAGCGATGGGCCGCCAATGCCCTGGTGCCGCTCCCCGATATCGCAGACGCATTTCAAAGCGGTTGTCGTACCCGCAGTGAAGTCGCGGAATCCCTGGATGTCACAGAGGCGTTTCTGATGGAATGTATTGGGGTCTACCGGCGCCGCTATGGGAAATGGGTGATTCTCCCCGACGGCTTCGCCATATGCTTCGATCCCTTCGGGGTGCTGCAGATGCAGGAGATAGGCGATTTATAAAGTTTTTTGTTGTCGCATAAAGAAGGACCGGCGATTTTCGCCGGTCCTTTTGTCTATTTCTTTATCCCTGGAAATCCCCTTCAAATTCATCAATACAGCTTCGAAGGAGTGTGGAGGCATACGCCATGCTGGGGCCGCCTCCGAACGCCACCGCCACCATGGCCGCCTCTATGATTTCCTGCCGGTTGGCCCCGGCCTCCAGTGCCTTGTACACATGATAGACGATGCAGTATTCGCAGCGATTGTATGCGGCGATCCCGATACTCACCAATTCCTTGTACTTGACCGGTACGGTGCCGTTGTGTGTGTAGACCGCCCCCAGCAGGTTAAAAAAGGCCTTGGTAGCCTCCTCCTGCTCGGTATTCATGGCCTCCAGGCCCTTCATAAATTGATTCAATGCCTTCCGCGGGCTCAGTTCCATAAGGGTATTCCTCCTGATTATTTTTCACCCTTATTCTGGACCAATGGTTTCTTTCTATGCCAAGGCAAATTAAAAAGACGCCCGTTACAGAGCGCCTTTGTAGATGATATTCGTTTGCCTAATTCCGCAGCCTTCGCTCGATCTCCGCCAGATCCGGCTGGGCGGGATCTGGGTTAAGTCCCGGGATAAACCGGCAGGCTTCATAGAGGATATGGGCCACCTGTCCGTAAGTCCCCGCACAGTGGTGGACATAGGGCCCCATCACCAGTTTGCGCTCCCACATCGGCCAATCCCTCACCTGGAACCACACATAGGTCCCCTTGGTCTTAGGTCCGTCCACAGCCTTGCCTTCCCCCATGAAGAGGCTGTACTCCCCATGGTCTCCATCGAACCGGCATACCGTTATATGTCCATGCTTGAGAGGAAATTCCCCCGTGCCGGGGCAATGGGAGGGCATAACAAAGTGCCGGCCCAGGCTGGCCTTCTGATCCTCGGCGATGAGGGAGAGGGGGAAATTGCCGCAGTGCCACAACAGCTCGGCATTGTCATTCTCCGGATGACGGATGGTGAGGTCGGCGAAAAAGACCGCCGAGCGCCGCCGTACGGCCTCCTGCAGCAGGATCGCCGAGACAGCCCCGTGGATATCGGTCTCACAGGTCACAGGCAGCCCCTCGTCGGTCAGTATTGCGTTGGCCACACAGGGCATGATCCCCAATAGCTCCTGCATCTGTGTCCAGCATTGGATGGCCACCGCGCTGCACCCCGTATCGGCACACAGCTTCTCTATCGCCGCCTTCAGCGCCGCCAGAGACTGTACCGCGTCCTCCGCTACATGGGTACAGTCCATGGCCGACTGTATATACGCATAGGTACGCTCGTATTCCGCGCCCTTTTCATCCCGTATCCGCAGGGCCTCGGCCGCGACCTCACTCAAAGTCACCGGTGTGACCTGGATATTAAACCGCTCTAAAAGCTCCCCTTCGCTGCAGATCATGGTCCAGAAGCCCGCAGGACGGGGCGCGATCTGCAGTATCCGCAGGTTCCGAAATGCCCGCACCATCCCGCACACCGCCACGAACTGGGCAAAGCCCCTGGCGAAGGGACGTTCATTGAGTCGGCAGTTCACGATATAGCTGAACGGGATATTGAACCGCCGGAGCACCTTGCCGGTGGCAAAGAGTCCGCACTGGGTATCCCGGCTCCGCTGCCCGTCTCTGCCCGGCGCATCGTCACGGGGCCCCCATATCAAAACAGGCACGCCCAATCGGGAGGCGACCTTCGCCACCAGATCCTCGCTGCCGAAATTGCAGTGGGGGAAGAATACACCGGCGACCCCGGCTTTTTGAAATTTCTCCACTACCTTGGATATGTCGGATTCGGAAAAAAGCAGCCCTTCGGCATTGATGTCATCGATATCCACCACGTTGACATGGGGCTCCATACGGTGCAGCTTGCCTATGATCATGTCCTTTTGATCCTGGGCGGCCTTGGCGTTGAATACATCCCGCCGGGTGGATGCAAGCCCTATTTTCAGTTTATCTTTCCGCATATCCCCTGTCCTTTCTTGACCCCATGCTTGTCCGCAAATATATCCGTTTTTCACCATATTTTATATGTTCATCATACTAAAAAACACATTTGCACGCAAACAAAGTGCTGAATTGTTTACAATCGGTTTTGTCTGTGATTCATACACCAGAAAATAAGCCCGTTGGCGACCACCCCCACAGGCAGTCCCGAGATCCCCCAGGGCTCGTTAAGCCCGTAGGACCATAGGATCATCCCACAGGCTCCGGCCAGGGCCGCCGCCCCGAAGCTCTCCTTCCTGACCCGCTTTCCCATCAGGGCCGCCACCAGGGGGATCAGTATCACCGGCGCCCAGAACCGGTAGGTAAGCAGCAGCAGGTCCAGTATGTCCGGCACCAGCAGGGCAAAGGCCACCGCCGCCACTCCCGTCAGCAGATTAACCGTCCGGGCAGCCCGCAGCTGCTCCCTCTCTCCGGCGAAGCGTCCCGCCAGGGGGAGCCATACGTCCTGCACCGCCCCTACCGCCGCCGCGTTGAGGAATGAATCCGCGGTGGACATCACGATACTGATCACCCCCGCGATGACGAATCCCCGCAGCCCCAGTGGCAGTACCCGCTGGATCAAAGTGGGCATCGCCAAGGATGGATCCATCCCCGGATACAGCACCCGGGCGGTGAGTCCGATCCCTGCTGAGACCGCGAAGAATGCGACCGAGAACACCCCGCCGATCATCGCGGCGCGGGCGGCGGTATTGGTATTGCGTCCGATCAATAGCCGCTGTATATAGGGGGGCGCCAGGGCCTCCCCCAGCATAAAACTGACAAAGAGACTCACAAACCCAATGACCGTGGTTCCCTGGGTGATATCCCAGTATTCGGCGGGCAGCGCCGTCGCCACCATATCCCAGCCGCCGGCTTTCTGGACGGCAAGGACCAGGGCCAGGGGCATCCCGATGGTGAGTATTGCAAACTGCACCACGTCGGCGGTCACCACCGCCTTGATGCCCCCCATGGTGCAGTAGAGTATCACGATACCGCAGCTCAACAGCACCCCCGTCAACTGGGGCAGTCCCAGGAACACCTTGAACACATACCCGATGGCTCCCACCTGGGCCCCCACAACCCCGGCGCAGGTGATGAGGGTCAAAAGTCCCGTCACGACCTGGGCATTGTGGCCGTATATCTTGCCCATGATCTGCCCGGGGGAGATGCAGGATCGGAACCGCCCCATCCGGGGGGCCACATATGCCCCCACGAAGATCTCTTTCAGAGAAAAGCCGCACAGTGCCACCGCGTATCCGATACCGGCGGCGTAGGCCTTGGCGGCGTTGCCCATGCTAAACCCCCCGCCGATGAAGGACGCCGACAGGGTGGCGAACACCACAAACGTCCCGTACCCCTGCTCGGCCACCGCGAACTGCTTCACCGAGCGGATCGTACCCCCGCACACGATCCCGTAGATCAACAATCCCCCCAGATACGCCGCGATCACCAGATAGTCAAGCATAGGCCACCCCCTCCCCCCATTGTATGAGGGGAGGGGGCCGGGTATCCGAAAACCACCGTATCAGGGCTTTGCCGTGTCCCCCAGCGCGTCCGACAGTTCCGCCAGATCGCTGAAAACCCCCGCCGCGTCGTGAAACACATCGGGGTCTGTCACCCCCGTCAGCACCGCGGCAAAATCCACCCCCGCGTTCCGGGCGGTCTTATCATCGGTCTCGCTGTCACCCACATACAGCACCGTCTCCGGCGCCAGTCCCATCGCTGTAAGCGCCATGCCCACCCCCTCTGGGTCCGGTTTCGGCATGTGGACATCATCCCTCCCGATGATGGTGGATAAACACCCGTCTATCTCCTCTCGGCGCAGAATCGACCGGATGGTCCCCCGGCGCTTGGTGGACACGATCCCCATCCGGTATCCCCGCTCCCCGAGCAGGGGAATGACCGCCGCCGTGCCGGGCAGCAGGACGGTCATATCCACCATCGTATCGTCCGCCTTTTCCAGGAAGAGCTCGGCAAACCGATCGGCTTTCGCCGCTTCGCCGATACCCGTCAATTCCCTGAACGTCTCGGAAAGGCTGAGCCCGATGGTCCTGTCCGCGCGGTTCTTCCCCACAGGGGGAAAACCCATGGTCGTAAGGGCGTGGTTAACGCATACCCGTACGCCCGCCGAGGAATCCGCCAGCGTGTAATCGAAATCGAACAAAAGTCCCCTGTACCGTTTCATCCCTGCTCCCACCGCTGTATCTCCACCAGATTGCCCTCGATGTCCCGGGTATAGGCCACGGTCAATAGCCTCTGCCCGACTTTCGTCTCCACGATCTCGCCCAATAGAGCGCCCCCATGGGCCAGGATATCATCCGCGCAGGCCGCTACATCCTCCACCGCGAAGGCGATATGGGCAAACCCAGGACGATGGATGGCGGGCCTGTCCGCCGCGGCCTCCGCGCCGTACTGGAACACCTCAAGGGTGGGGCCCCCGTCGGGATAGCCGGGGAGCCGCAGGTGCGCCCCCTGTATGTGGGCGTCCGGAAGAGCCGTGAGCCGGTCCAGCCATTCCCCCTTTAGGTCGCGCTCGGGCTGAAGGACCTCGCAGCTGAATACATCCACGTAGAACCGTGCCAGGGTCCGCCAGTCCCTGGCGACGATATTGGTATGGACGAATTTCATATCTGACTTGCCTCCTTGATCATTGAATCTACATACAGGTATGTGATTTGTCTTATATTAATTTTACAAAATAATGCAGCTGAATTCCATCACCTTTACGGCGGCATTTCAGCAATCGTTTGTTCCGCATAATATGAAATGATTCTATCATATCGTTTTCGCGATTTACGGATTTGCCATCGCTATCAGTAAAATGGTAAGATGAGAAACACATCAATGACAAAAACACTTTGAACGCGCCCATTATCGTACGCCTCTCACAAGTGGAAAAGGGAATGCGCAAACTATGAAGCTAAAAGAAAAGATAGCGCGAGTGGTAAAAAAGCGGTGGATCAAGCTGCCGATAACACTGATGATCGCCATCATGTCTATCATTTTCGTTAGTTCGATGTATCCTGTCAAACAGATCAAGCCAGATGCATCAATATCCGAATTTGATAGGTATATGGATACCCGCGTCCCTAACATCATGTCCCGGTATGACATACCCGGCGCCGGTATCGCGCTGGTGCGAGGCGGCGAGACCGTCTGGCAGAAAGAATACGGTTACGCAGATATCCAGGCCAAAAGAAAGATGACCGGAAAGGACTACTTCCGGGTGCAGTCAATCTCCAAATCAATCACCGCCTGGGGCATAATGAAGTTGGTGGAGCAGGGGGTACTAGAGTTGGACAAACCGGTCATCGCGTATATGCGAAACTGGGAATTCCCAAAGTCGCGGTTTCCGGCGGATACCATAACCGTCAAGCAGCTTCTTACCCATACGGGAGGCCTTTTTATAGGGGACTTTATGACCAGATACTCACCTACGGAAGACAGGCCGGATCTGAGAGAAAACCTATCGGACGAAGCCATGGTATTGAACAAGCCCGGCACATTGTTTTCGTATTCAAACGTGGGATACAACATTTTGGAGCTGCTGATCGAAGAGGTGACTGGGCGGGATTTTTCTGAATATATGAAACATGAAGTGTTGCTGCCATTGGGCATGGAGCATGCAAGTTTTGACTGGGATCACGACTTCAGTATTCCCCTTGGTTATAACCTGAAAGGCGAAGAAATACCGGTCTATGTGTATTCCCATAGGGCGTCGGGCGGCCTTTTCGCCACAGTGGAAGATATCGCGGCTTTTGTCGCGGCCGGAATGTCTGATGATCCATCCGTGATAAACGCAAAGAGCGTCAGCGAGATCACCACACCGGCCGTACGCGATATAGGAATATACAATCTCGTCTTCGACGCGTATGGATATGGCCACTATATCGAAACCCTGTCGGACGGCAAAAAGGCGATCGCCCACGGCGGACAGGGCACCGGTTGGATGACACACTTTCACGCGGTACCAAAGTCCGGTGACGGTATCGTGATTCTTACCAACAGCCAGCGAAGCTGGCCCTTTATCGCATATATACTGAGTGATTGGGCGCAGTGGAGCGGTCTTCCCGCCCTTGGAATGGAACGAATCCTGTTGGGCATGAAACTGCTGTGGGGACTGGTCGGGGCAGTATGGTTTGTGGTATTGCTTAAGCTGTGGCGGATCGCGGAAGGACTAATCAGCAAAGAGCGGTGTTTTGCGCCGCTGGGCAAACAATCCCGCGGTTTACGAATCACGCTCTTTGCGGTGAGCCTCTCCATTTTTGCCGGTTTGTTGTGGTGCGTCTGTCAGGACTATTTGTTTATCACATCCATTTACCCGATTGTGTCCGGATGGCTTGGGGTATCGCTACTGGCTTTGGCGGGGGTATTGCTGCTGTCAGCCTTCACACCGATGACAGTGAGGGCGGCACACCGTTAAGATATCAGACAAAAAAGGATCGTAAGCACGATCCTTTAATCTACCTATACGTATCTAGCACATCTATTTTGTATAGTTTGAATTCAATTTCTTAATATATATGACACTCAATACTAGGAAGATCATAGAGATGCCGCAATACATTAAAAGCGATCCCGCGTCAAAAGGGATATCCATGGCATAAATAAGCTTTACTGGCTCCGCCATTCCGACCGGAAAGAGCAGCGTAACCCCCAGCACAAAGAGCGCGGGGGTCAGCAATACGCCATAGCCGTTTTTCTTCATCAGCATAACAGCCAAGATAATAAATGCCGGCATAATAAAGCATAGATCCATGATAAATACACCATAGGTGTTCTCGATCCTCTGTCCGGATATGAGCAGCGGTATAAGCATAGAGATCCACAGGGGCATAAAAACGAGCGGGATCAAAAAAGAAAAGCCAACTGAGGTTTTTCGTATCGCGTTCGACACCTCTGCATTTGCGCAAACATCCTTTTTTAGGTTTAGTAAGCTGTATAGTATCGCGTAGAAAGAAAGTGAAAAGATCGCCATATACACGAAATAGAGAAAATTATAAATCTGCTCGATCGTATAAATGCCATATGCATAAAATAGAAAGCCTACGATACCAAGCCCGATAATTTGCAGGGCAATGGATCTTTCTTTTATGATCAGTGCGATAATAAAAAGCAAAATCCCAGCGATGAGTGCGATAAAGTCCTGTGAAATTGTGCCCGGCAGGTACTTCGCCGCGACCAGCCCGTCGTAAATATGCGGATTGATGACTCCAAAGAATGACGCCACTACGGTTAATAGTCCGGTGAGCCCCCATACTATTCGCGTTCCTCTTAATTTGTTTAGCAATTTTCTTCCCCCTTCAAAGTAGTCAAATAACATACTTCGACTGCATTAATTTTATTTCCTTCAATATTTTATAAATCATATATATCCCACCACGAACCGCTTTCTTTGCTGTCCGAAAAACCGCATTATGAAAGAAAATAGGTGTTGCCAGGTATGGATTAATGGATAAGGCATCTTCAGCAAGATCTGATAAAGGTCCAACTCTCGGCTATATTTTCTTTTACCTTCTTCCCCGTCCATACTATAATAATGAGTAGCTTCAAAAGGAGGACTCCACTCATGCTTGACTTTTTGGCCCGGCTGTCCCCCCCTTTGCAGGCCCTGGCGGGGACGCTCTTCACCTGGGCGGTAACGGCCCTGGGGGCGGCCATGGTCTTTTTCTTCAAGACGATCCGCCAGAAGGTACTAAACGCCATGCTGGGATTCGCCTCCGGCATCATGATCGCGGCCAGTTTTTGGTCGCTATTGAGTCCCGCCATCTCGCTGGCCGAGAGCGAGGGCAAAAACGCCTGGCTGGTGGTGGCCATCGGGTTCCTGGCGGGGGGCGTCTTTCTGAAGGCCGTCGACTGGATACTCCCCCACGTCCACTCCCTGGATGACAAGCCGGAGGGCATCTCCACCCATTGGAAGCGGAGCATCCTGCTGGTGCTCTCCATCACGCTGCACAATATCCCCGAGGGCCTGGCCGTGGGCGTGGCCTTCGGCAGCGTGGCGGCTGGGATCCCCCAGGCGACGTTAGCCGGGGCCGCCACCCTGGCGCTGGGGATCGGCATCCAGAATTTCCCCGAAGGGGCGGCGGTATCGGTCCCCCTGCGCCGGGAGGGAATGAGCCGGGGCAAGGCTTTTTGGTACGGGCAGCTCTCCGGGGTGGTGGAACCCGTAGCGGCGGTGCTCGGCGCCGTCCTGGTCATCGCCATGCGGTCCCTGCTGCCCTACGCGCTGGCCTTCGCCGCCGGGGCCATGATCTACGTGGTGGCGGAGGAACTGATCCCCACCGCCCAGGAAGACAAGGGCCACAGCGATTTCGCTACCATCGGCGTCATGCTGGGGTTCGCCCTCATGATGGTGCTGGACGTGGTCCTGGGGTAAGGGGATCGTTACCGATGCTCTCAGGAGGCCCGCGATGACCGCGGGTCCTTCTAAATAAGAGGAAGACAATCAGGATGCAATGCCATTACTTTATACAATTATTAATTTTTTACATTCCTTGTCCCCTGATCACATAAAATTCCTCACAATTTCATCAAAAATGCTTCTGAATCTTACCAATCTCTGCTATACTATATATTGAAATATATTCAAATACGGAGGTTTGGACTATGGATTATTATTATGGTGCTCTCATAGTGAGTCTTATCTTCACGGTTATCGGCGTAGTCCTCGGCATAGCGGCCTATATCCTCACGGCCCTGGGCCTGTACGCGATCGCCAAGAACCGGGGCATGGAAAACCCCTGGCTGGCCTGGATCCCCATCGCCCAGTTCTACATCATCGGCGCCATCGTCAAGGAATTGAAATTCGGCGAGTCCTTCACCATCCCCAAGATGGAACTGGTACTCCCCCTGGGCGCCCTGGGCATGGCTATTCTGGGCTGGATCCCCGTGCTGGGCTGGCTGCTGGGAATCGCATTCGCGGTAGTCGCCGTCTACTCCCTGTACATCCTGTACCAGAAGTACGTCCCCCAGCAGGCGGTGCTCTACACTATCTTAAGCTGCATCGGACTGTTCCCGATCTTCATCTTCGTGATCCGCAAAAAGGATCCCGTCGAGGCATAACGATCATACGACTAGAAAGCAGGCCGCAAGCGGCCTGCTTTTTTTATGGTGGAAATGATTTGTTTCATATCCCCGGTTTGCTATAATACAGATAATTAATCGTATTGACAGGTGCCGTATGGAGAAAACAAACCAACATCGTCTGCCCTTCCGGGTCAAGCTTGCGTTCGGGTCGGGGAATCTATACAGCGGCGCCATCAATACGTACACTTTTTTCTACGCCTTTTTCATGACGGATATCATCGGCTTGAACGCCATTTCCGCCGGTTCCGTCGTGCTGATCACCCAGATATGGGACGCGGTCACCGACCCACTGATGGGGTATATATCCGACCACACCCACTCTCACCGGGGGAGGCGGCGGGTTTATTTTCTGGCCGGGATCGTCCCCATCTTTGTCTCCTTCGTGATCCTGTGGCTGCCCCTGCGATTGACCCATCAGTGGGAGAAATACCTCTTTGTACTGGCGGGCTGCCTCGTTTTCCGCACGGTCTATACCATGGTGATGATCCCCTATCAGGCCATGAAAGCGGAGCTGAGTCTGGACTATCACGAACGCAGCGTGGTCAATCTATCCTGCATGCTCTTTTCCAGTATCGCCGCCATCATGGGGCTTTTAATCCCCCTGTGGCTCACCGGCGCCTTTTCCAGCCGGCCCCAGAAGGCGTATCTGTATATCGCGTTTGGCCTGGGGCTCTTGTTCACGCTCCCCTGGCCCTGGGTATATCAGGCCACAGAGGGGCGGGACCGTTTCACCGCCTCGCAGAGAGACCGCGATTCCCTGAAGGACATGGGCCTGGCCCTCGTTCGCCCCTTCGGCATACGGTCCTTCCGGGTATTGGCGGGGGTCTATATCACGGCCAATATCGCCCTGGACATGCTCGCCATGACCTTTATCTATTACACGAGATACTGCCTGCCAGACGCAGGCTCCGCCCTGGGTAACCGGCTGATACTGCCCGTCGCCCTGGCCCTGGGCGTCCAGTTCATCGCAATCCCCATGGCGTTTTATTTTTCCAGGACCCGGGGCAAATCCTTCGTTTTCCTGGCCGGGGCGATCATATTGGTCCCGGGGCTGCTTTTGTTATTCAACCTCCGGGCCACCGCCTCCACCCTGTACCTCTGCGCCCTGGGGCTTTTGTTCGGCATCGGGGTATCGGTCAGCATGCTCATGCTGGGCAGCATGCAGGCGGACCTCACCGACGTGGGGGAGCTCTACAGCGGACGGCGGGAGGAGGGGTCCTTCTCCGGGATCTATCTGTTTCTGGGCAAGACCGCCGCGGGCCTGACCCAGGCGGCGCTGCTATTCGCCCTGGGACTGGCGGGGCATGTAAAACCCGTGGAGCGGATCGTGGACGGCGTCCGCCAGTCCATCGTGCAGCCCCAGCCGGAGGCGGTGTACGCCACCATCCGTCTCTTCATGTCCATCTTCCCCGCCATACTGGTGCTGGCCGCCATCGTACTGGCCAGCCAATATCCCCTGGACGCCCGGCAGCACAGCGAACTCCATAAACTGCTCGCAAAACGGCGGGAAGGGAAGCGCCCGGACCCCTACAGCCTGGCCTTTCTATACCAATCATTGATTACCGCCAAGGCGTCATTGTCGTTTAAGATATTCAAACTGTTCGTCAGTATATTTATCCCCCACTACACGGTGGAGGGGGCAAAGAATATAAATAAGGACACGTCCTGCGTGCTGATCGCCAACCACCTGGGGCCCACCGGTCCCATGGTGACCCAGCTCTACCTGCCTATCCGCCACCGCCCCTGGGCCATCGACTACACCACCCAGCCCCGGGCCTGCTATAGGCACCTGCGGGATGTGCTCTTTCGGGAAACGATACGCGTCTTTCCGCCCCTTAATAAGCTTTTGGCGGCGCTTTGCACACTGCCCTGTCTCTGGATCATGCACGGGGCGCGGGCCGTGCCCGTCCACCGGGGCAAGAAGCAGATCCGAAAGACATTCAGTAAGAGCATCAACACCCTGCTGAGCGGGGAGAGCATCGTGATCTTCCCCGAGGTCAATCATTATAAACCCCAAGACGGGATCAAGCCTTTCTATTCGGGATTCGCCCACCTGGGAGCGCTCCACGCCAAGGCGGCCAAAAAACCCCTGCCCTTTCACCCGGTCTATATCGACAGGGGGGAGAAAATTATCCATATAGGGGCCGCCGTTACCTACCGGTACGGCGTGAACTACGCCGAGGAGACCCGGCGGGTGTCCCGCCTGCTGGAGGAGCGGATGCGGGAGATGGCCCGAGAGACGGCCGCCGCGCGGAGGGCCCAATAGCGGCTCGTATTTCCATATGTCTGGCATAATCCGCCGCCCCCGGGAAAACATACTCCTATCAAGTATAAGGAGTGTGATCTCATGGGTATCGTCACCACTGTCACCGACAAGTATCAAAACTGTATCGACGCCTGCAGCGAATGCGCCCAGGCCTGCTACGAATGCCTGGACGCCTGCCTCAAGGAACCGGACGTGGGCAAACGGACAAACTGCATCAAGTCCCTCGCCGAATGCGCCCAGATCTGCCAGCAGGCCGTGTCCTTCATGTCCCTGGACGCCCCCCACGCCAAGGGGCTATGCAATCTATGCGAGGATATCTGCAATACCTGCGCCAAGGACTGCGAGATGTTTAGTGACCCCCACTGCAAGCAGTGCGCCGACGTGTGCAAAACCTGCGCCACCGAATGTCACGCCATGCACATGGGCTGACCCAAAAATACCTCCAGCCGGGCGTCATCGCCCGGTTTTTTTATGCCCTTTTGCCCAAAGAGATTTCACCGTCTACTTCACATGTTACAATATGGTATATCAAAACGTTTGTGACAAATCCATTTCCCCGTACGTATACTCTCTGAAAGTCGTGATAGAAGGGGGCAGCATGCGGACCAATGCCTTTGAGAAAATCTACAGGCAGCATTATCCCGCGGTGTACCGGTACGCCCTCTCCCTGGCCAGAGATACGCATCTGGCGGAGGACCTCACTCAGGAAACATTTGTGAAGGCCATGTTATCCCTGGACGCGGGCCGGGACAGCATGGCGGCATGGCTCCATGTGGTGTGCCGCAACCTGTGGTACGACCAGTGCCGCAGGGATAAACGGCTCCAGTTCATGGGCGGAGAAGCCCTGGAAAAACTGCTGGGGGATACAGGGTCGAACGAGGCGGAACCCCTGGGGGGCCTGCTCCAGCGGATCGACCGCCTGCCACCCGCCATGCGGGAGGCGGTCATACTCTTCTATCACTCGGGCCTCTCCACCAAGGAGATCGCCCGGGTCCAGAACACGACCTCGGGAGCGGTACGGACCATGCTCTACCGGGCCCGGATACGGCTCAAAACGATATGGGAGGATGAGCAAGATGAATTTTAACGAAATGCTTGAAGCGTATAAAAAGGGAGTAGCCACCCCCGAACAGAAGCGGATGGTGGAAGAAGAGATCGAGAAGAACAAATTGATCAACGACTATATCTGCGGGGATATGGAAATGGAGCCGCCTGAGACCAAGACAGAAACGGCTGGTAAGCCGGACAAGGACTCATACAAGGCGGTAAAGAAAATCATGCGGCGCACGCTGTGGAAGGTGGGGGCGATCGCGGCGGCGGTCGTGCTGATAGCACTGCTTGCCGCTCAGTATATCGTATCCCCCCTGGTGGCTTCTAGGTACTACAATCCGGCGAAGGTGATTTTAGACGAAGAGTCTTCCGGCTTGTATTACCCCATTACCCGGGGTGGATTGGATATGATGGTTTCGTCAGAATTGCATAACTACGATAAAATATTGACGGGCTTCTACGCGGAGGATCTTGGATACGGGAAATACCATGTCCAGAGGAGGATGTACGACCTGTTTGATCAAGAGTATAACGATATCTATATGACTGTCACCAAAGACGATGACGATCGAAGATTATGGATCGATAGCAGGATTTCTAATTTTATTTATAAAAATGAGTATAATCTATCGAGCCGCACCTATTTCAATGGTCCGGAAGATTTAAGCGAGCTTCCCGATACGGCAGTCGTGGAGGCGGGGGTTTTATTCTCAGAAGAAAAGGCCATGCCAGAACTGGTAGATCTGATGAAAACCAATCCCGATTTGTTCTTTGAATGGGTCGCCGTCCCTAATATGTATGGTCCCGTTAAGCCGGGCTCCGATATACCTTATCTTGGAATTCTGGGATTCCGCCCGGTCCATATCCCCGGTTCTTATAGTGTTCCGTGTGATAGTAATACCGGTTATACTTACCTCTCCCTGCCGGACTATATAGACATAACGCCGAAAATACTGGAAGTTCATTTCACTAGTCTGCTGACCTATTACTGTGACCATAAAGATTATTATAAGTATGCATATTCAGATAACCTCTATTTGGATATGATGAAATTACACGAGGATACCCTCAAAACAATACAAGAAAACGGAGTCAAGACTTACGGGGCGGTCCTCATCGGTTCGCCAAAGGACATAGCCTCCCTTTACGACAGGGGCATCGTCAATGGCATCGAGATCTACGATATGAAATATTCCGTCTACGAAAGTGGTTCTTTTTAGAGTACACGTTGGATCAACAGAGCCGCCCCATCCGGGCGGCTTTCCTTTATCCTCTGCTCCTCCGCCTGCTGATATGCAGGGAGAGCCCCTCCCCCAGGAGATTGAACCCCAAGATGCTTATGAAGAACATCATGGTGGGCCAGACGATGAGCCAGTATTTCTTGATGATCATGCCGTACCGTCCGGCGGCCAGGATCCCGCCCCACTCTGGGTAGCTGGAGGGAGGCGTCGCGTCCACGAGCCCCAGCATCGCCATATCCTCTCCCGATAAAACGGTGGGACCCGCGTAGACCCCGAATAACCCCAGCTCGACCAGAAGCATCAGCGCCCGGGCGAATTCCATGGTGACGGCGGTGATGATCACGGGCATGATATGGGGGAGCACGTTTTGCAGTATCATCCGGGGCTTGCTTTTGCCGATGGCGATCTCTCCCTCGATGAAGTCCTGGGTGAGGACATTGCGGGTCTGTTCCTGGGTGATCTTGGCGATCCGATTCCACCCCACGAAGGTCATCACGATGGCGAAGGCCACCATGGACCGGCCTATAGGCAGGTAGTGGAGCTCGGGCCGGGAGAGAATCACGATGCTGAACAAAAGTGCCGGGATCGCGCTGAATATGGTGGAGAATGTCTTGACCAGCCATCTGCAGAAGCGGTTGTGGAATCCCGCGGCGATCCCGATGGGAAACCCGATGAGAAACCTGAACAGCACGGTCAAGGCTACCATCCCCAGGGTAAACTTGGTCCCCGCGATCAGGCGGCTGTAAATATCCCGGCCGATGACGTCCGTGCCCATGATGAACTCGCTGTCCGGGGCTCCGGGGGCGTCGTAGAAAACCATTTCCCCATCGACCCACTCGAAGCCGCCCCGGCGCATGGTATCGGTATCCGAAGTCATCAGAGCGGATTCAAACACCATGACCCCGATCAGCAGCAGCACGATCGTCAGCCCGATGATCAGGGGGACGTTCACCCTCTTTTTCATATCCATTCCCCCGTTCCATGGCACCGGATCGTCCTGCCGCCCCGGATCATGAGGTCGGGGGGCTTTCGGCGGCAGATCTCCCGGGCGTAGGGGCACCGGGTGTGGAATGCGCAGCCCCGTATCTCGTCGGTATTGGAGGGGATCTCCCCCGTAAGTACGATGCGCTCCCGGCGGGCATCCAGCTCCGGCTCCGGGAACGACGACACCAGCGCCCGGGTATAGGGATGACGGGGGTCCTCGTAGAGTTCCTCGGTCTCGCCGATCTCCTGGATCTGCCCCAGATACATCACCGCCACCCTGTCGGAGATGTGCCGCACCACGTTGAGCCCGTGGGCCACGAATAGGTAGGTGAGATCCAGGGCCTGCTTCAGTTCCTCCAGCAGATTGAGTATCTTGGACTGGACCGAGACGTCCAGGGAGGACACAGGCTCGTCCAGGAATAGAAACCGGGGCCGCACAGCCAGCGCCCTGGCGATGCAGATCCGCTGCTTCTCACCCCCGGAAAACTCCTGGGGCATCTTGGTCATGGCGGCCATGGGCAGTCCCACCATATCGAGGAGACGGAGAATCTCCCCGTCGATCTCCTGCCGGGGAACGATCCTGTGGATCATGAGGGGCTCGGCGATGAGCTCGCGCACGGAGCGCTTGGGGTCCAGGGCGGTGTTGGGATTTTGAAATACGATCTGTATGTCCTTTCGGAAAGAGCGAAACTGCCGTTCCGTAAGGCGGGATATGTCCTTGCCCCGGTACACGATCTTGCCCGACGTGGGGCGGATGAGGCGGGTTACCAGGCGGCCCACGGTGCTCTTCCCCGAGCCGCTCTCCCCCACCAGACCCAATGTCTCCCCCCGGCGGATCCTGAGGCTGACATGATCCACCGCCCGCACGTCCGCTTTCTTGGTGGAAAAGACTTTGGATATGTTTTTAATCCCGATCAATGTCTCAGCCATGGCGCGCTCCTTTGATCCGGCGGCAATACACGCTATGACTATCATCGACCCGCACCAGGGGTGGACCGGCGGTGAGGCAGGCCGCCTCGCACAGGTCGCACCGGGGGGCGAATACGCATCCGGCGGGAGGAGCGGTCAACTGTTCCACATTGCCCTTGATGGTATAGAGCGTGCTGTTTTTGTTCTGCTTGCGGGGGATGCACCGCAGAAGCCCCCGGGTATAGGGGTGGCTCGGGTTTTGGTAGACCGATTCCTTGGTGCCCCGCTCCAGCACCTTCCCCAGGTACATGATGACGATCTCGTCGGCGATATCGGCGACGATCCCCATGTCATGGGTGATCAGCAGCATGCTTAGGTGATGTTCCCGCTGCAGCCGCTTGATGAGATCGAGTATCTCCGCCTGGATGGTCACGTCCAGGGCGGTGGTGGGCTCGTCGGCGATCAGCAGCTTGGGGTGGGTGATGATGGCCGACGCGATCAGTACCCGCTGCTTCATCCCCCCGGACAGCTCGGAGGGATACATATCATACACCCGGCCGGGATCAGAAAACCCCACGTCCCGCAAGGCCTCCAGCGCCTGTTTCCGGGCCTTGTGCTTGTCGGCGATCCCGTGGATCAATAGCGGCTCCATCACCTGGTAGCCGCACTTCAGGCGGGGATTCAGGGCGCTGAAGGGGTCCTGGTAGATCAGGGAGATGTCCTTGCCGTACGCGGGCCGGTGCTCGTTATCCACGGTCTTTCCATCGAACATGACACGGTCAGAGGCGATACGCGCATCCTGCCCCTTAAGGAGATTCATGATAGCCAGGGCGGAGACCGACTTGCCGCAGCCCGACTCCCCGATCAGAGCTGTCACCTTCCCGGTTGGGACCGCTAAATCGATCCCGTTGACCGCGTAGACCCTCTTTTTCGGGAGCGTGAACTGGACGGTAAGGTTACGAACCCGAAGCATCAGCCGATCCCCTTTCTGCGGATACCCATGTGATGATTGAGCCGGCGGGCGATCCAGGAAAAGACCAGGCTGTACAGGGTATAGATCAAGGCAATGACGATGGATACCCCCACCACCACATCGGGATTGTCGTAATTCTCCACCATGACCAGCAGGAGACCGGGGCAGTAAAAGAGGTACTCCGCGATCAGCATATTGACCATGAGCAGCGGCAGGATGCTGTGGATGGATTCACAGACCTGGGCCAGTACGTTCTTCAGCACATGGACGAAAAATACCCTGGCCCTGCCCGCCCCTTTTGAAGCGGCGGTCCGGATATACTCGGTCTCGTAGACCCGGTCGGAGGCGTTGGCAAAGAGCCGGGCCAGATAGACCCCCGGCAGCAGCGCCGCGCAGAAGACCGGCAGTATCCGGTGCCGCCAGGTGGAGAACCCCGCCACGGGGATATGGGAGAGTCCCGCGTGCTTCAGCATGAGAAAGAACTGTTGGACCCCCAGGACCACGATAAGGGTCGGTACCGACATCAGCGTTATGATCAAGGTGAGTTTCCATACGGATGTGCGTGGCTTTTGCTTTTTACTCAAAAAGTACCCGAACACCCCACCGAAGAGTATCGCGATCAACAGGGAAATGCTCAGCATGGCGAGGGTGGAGCCGGTGTGGGACTTGATCAATACCCAGACATCCAGGCCCCTCCTGTAGGTCCCCATGCTTCCGTGGATCAGTTTGTCAAAGTATGAAACGACAGTCGCGAAGATATCCCCCAGACCCGCTTGCTCGAAATTGAACCCAAAGGGCTTCAGGATGAGCAGCGGATAGTTGGCCAGTATGATAATCCCGATGAGCAGGACGAAATAGAATGCGGCTTTACCCAGGAGCCTCAAAGAAGTCTTCATGTCTGCGCGCCGTCTTTCGTATTATGTACTATTTTGTCTTTATAGATATAAATAATACAATATATAGAGCAGATAGTCAAAATAAAAGAAGCGTGATTTGCATCCATAGACCAATAGGAGTATAATCTATCGTCGGTGCGTGACCTACTTAATTTGTTTGAATTTTTTTATATATAGACAGGGTGAACCATGCTCAATTATCGTTTCTTCTTAGATCTGGCCATTATCCTCATATGCACAAAGCTATTCGGACTGATCTCCAAAAGAGTAAAGCTCCCCGAGGTGGTGGGGGCCCTGCTGGCGGGGCTGCTGCTGGGACCGACGGTGCTCAATGTGGTCCATGAAACCGAGTTCATCGACAAGATGGCGGAGCTCGGGGTGATCATGATCATGTTCACCGCGGGGATGCAGACCGATATCCGGGAGCTGATCCGCACCGGCAAGGCCTCCCTGACCATCGCCCTTTTCGGGGTCTTGGTCCCCCTCGGGGGCGGATTTCTGGTCATGGCCGTCAGCAACGGCACCCTTTTCGGCGGCATGAGCACCCATGATCTCATCCGGAACCTCTTCATCGGATTGGTATTGACGGCGACCAGCGTGGGGATTACCGTGGAAGTGCTCCGGGAGATGGGGAAGATCAAGAGCAAGACCGGCACCGTGATCCTGGGAGCCGCCATCCTCGACGATATCATCGGCATCGTGCTTTTGACCGTGCTGTCCAGCCTGGGGGAGGACCCCACCCATATCGGCAACACCCTCATCGACATCGGACTGTTTATCCTGTTCGCGGGATTCTGCGGCGTCGCGTTCTATTATTTATTCAAGCTGATGAGTAAAAAATATGGAAAAAAGAGACGTATCCCCATCATAGGATTCGCTTTTTGCCTTTTTATGTCCTATGCCGCCGAGCACTTCTTCGGGGTGGCGGACATCACCGGGGCTTACTTGGCCGGCATCATCATCTCCAGTGTCACCATGTCCGACTATGTGACCGAAAAGATGGAGATCACCTCCTACATGCTCTTTTCCCCCATATTCTTCGCAAGCATCGGCATCCGGATCACGGGACTGGAGATGGATATACAGATGCTGATATTCGCCGTGGTGCTGTTGATCGTGGCCGTGTTGACCAAGATCGCGGGCTGCGGTCTGGGCGCGATGATGAACGGCTTTTCCAAACGGGACGCCCTCTGCGTGGGCCTCGGCATGATCTGCCGCAGCGAGGTGGCGACCATCATCGTGAGCCGCGGTGTGGAACTCGGGTACATCGGCGAGCAGTATTTCGCCCCCGTCATCCTCATCGTGATCATCACGTCGCTGATCACCCCGGTCTTACTGAAGACGGCCTACTGCAGGCAGACCTGCTATGTCGACAGAGCGTCGTAGAGCCCTACTGCTTCTTTTTCACGGTGACTTCGGTGATGTGCCTGTCCTCGACCTCTTCGGCCCGGAAGGTGTATCCCCCGTATGTGATCTCAGGTTTTTCCCCGTCGTCGGGGACCCTGTCCAACTGCCCCATCACGAACCCGCACAGTGTCTCGTACGTTTCGGTGGGCAGTTCCACATCGAGATAGTCCTCCACCGCGTCCAGGCTGACCGATCCACCGATCCGGTAGACTCCTTCACCGAGCTTCTCAAAATCCGCCTCGTCCTCGTCGTACTCGTCGAAGATATTGCCCACGATCTCTTCCATCAAATCCTCGATGGTGACGATCCCGGCGGTGCCCCCGTACTCGTCGATCACCACCGCCATGTGGACCTTGTGCCGCTGCATCTCCCGAAAGAGCACGTCAGTCCGCTTGGAAAGCGGGACGAAGTAGGGTCGGCGCAGGATATCGCGCAGGTTAAAATCATCGGGCAGTCCCTCGGGGCCGATGTATTTGAGCAAATCCTTGGTGTGGAGCATCCCCACCACGTTGTCGATACTGCCCTCGTAGACGGGGAGCCGGGTGTATTTTTCCCGGTGGACGATGGCGAGTATCCGGGATAGGTCAGCGTCCGCGGGTACCGCCGCCACCGCCATGCGGTGGGTCATGATCTCTTCCACAGTCTTATTGTTAAATTCAAATATATTGTCGATCATCTCCCCTTCCCGCACATCGATGGCGCCCCGCTCCTGCCCCACATCCACCATCATGCGGATCTCCTCCTCTGTGACCTCCTCGTCTTCCTCACCGGGATTCATCCCCAGCAGCCGGACGAGCCCGTCGGTGGAGAGTGTCAGCAGTTTCACAAAGGGTGCGGTCACCACCGCGATCAGCCGCAGGGGTGCCGCCACCGCCAGAGAGATGGACTCCGCTTTCTTCATGCCGATTCGCTTGGGGACCAGTTCCCCCAGTACCAATGTCAGATAGGAGAGCAGGACCGTGATCAGTACCACGGCGATGCTTTTCAGCCAGGCCTCCGATATCCCGATACCCGTGTCTTTGATAAGGTCCACCAGGGGCTCCGCGAACCGATCCGCCGCGAAGGCGCTGGCCAGGAACCCCGCCAAAGTGATGCCGATCTGGATGGTGGCCAGGAACCGACTGGGTTCAGCTAAAAGCCTCTGCAGCCGCAGAGCTCGCTTGTCCCCCTCCCGGGCCAGCAGGCGGACCTTGTTGTCGTTGATGGTGACCAGGGCGATCTCGGAGGCGGCGAAAAAGGCGTTGACCAGGATCAGCACCACCAGCAGCACGATACTGAAAAGCAAAAATACGCCCTCCTTCTTTTGGATTCTTTTCCCTTACTACTATAGTGTCGTTTTATCTGGAAAGCAATACCGCCCACCTTTCTACAAAAAGGGCGCACCATAAAGTGCGCCCAATGTTCATTAACTTCACCCTTTTGCCTATCCCCGCGCCAGGGCGGCCTCCCGGTATCCGCCCTCCCACTCGTTCTCCACCACCCAGGCCCCCTGCTCGTCAAAGAAGTAGATCCGGTGGACCAGTACGCTGACCCTTTCCCCCGGGGATACTTCGCTTCGCTCCAGGGACCGGTAGCCGGGGATAGTAAGCCCGCCGACATCCACGCCGATCTCCCACTGGCTGCCCCGGAACAATACCTCCCGTACGGTCCCCGTGTCCATCCCGTAGGTATTTGACACCTCCCCCTGTTTGTACACCTCCACGTATTCGGGGCGAATCAGGCCCTTTCTACCCGGCGGCTCCGCGGCGAAAGCGGTGAGTTTATGGTAGTCCTCGATGATCGTCGACTCCCCGATGAAATTGGCGACGAAGGAGGTCTGGGGGGTTCTGTAGATCTCGGTGGGGGTGCCGTTCTGTTCCAAGCGCCCCTCGTTCAGGATGAAAATCTCGTCGGCGATCTCGATGGCCTCGTTCTGGTCGTGGGTCACGAATATGCTGGTGATCCCGAGCCTGCCGATGATGGCTTTCAGCCAGGTCCGCAGTTCCTTTCGGACCTTGGCGTCGATGGCGGCGAAGGGTTCATCCAGCAGAAGCAACTGAGGCTTCATGGCGATGGCCCGGGCGAAGGCCACTCGCTGGCGCTGGCCCCCGGAGAGCTGGTGGGGGTAGCGCGTTTCCAGGCCGGATAATCCGATTAAATCGATCAACTCCGTCACCCGCTCCCGGATATGAGCCCCCGGCCATTTCTTCACCCTCAGGCCGAACGCGATATTGTCATACACGCTCATATGGCGGAACAGCGCATAGTTCTGAAACACGAACCCGATCTCCCGTTTACCCGGGGCGGTGTCGTTGATGCGCATGCCGTTCACATATATGTCCCCGGCGTCGGGCGCCTCCAGCCCCGCGATGGCGCGCAGTATGGTGGTCTTGCCGCTCCCGCTGGGGCCCAAGAGCCCGATGAGTTTCCCCTTGGGGATGCCGAAGCTGACATCGTTGACGGCGGGGTAGCGACCGAATTTCTTTTTGAGATGCTTGATCTCTACATACATGAGGTTTCCTCCTTCTTGCCCCGATGCTCCACGATATTCCGTAGGACCAGCAGCACGATAGCCAGCAGCACCAGTATGGACGACACCGCGAAGGCGGCGGAGAACTGATACTCGTTGTACAGTATCTCTACGTGCAAGGGCAGTGTCACGGTCTTTCCCCGCAGGTGCCCCGAGACCACCGACACCGCGCCGAATTCCCCCATGGCCCTGGCGCCGCATAGGATCACCCCGTACAACAGCCCCCATTTGATATTGGGGAGAACCACCCGGAAGAACACGGTGAACAGATTGGCACCCATCAAAGCCGCCGCGTCCTCCTCGTCGTGACCCTGGGACTGCATCAATGGGATCAGCTCCCTGGCCACGAAGGGCGCGGTGATGAACAGGGTCGCCAAGATGATCCCCGGTGTGCTGAATATGATCCGGATGCCGTACTCCAGAAGAAAGGGGTGCAGGACGCTGCTGCGCCCGAATATCACCACGAAGGCAAGCCCCGCCACCACCGGGCTCACCGAAAACGGCAGTCCGATGAGGGTGGTCAATACGTTCTTGCCCTTGAACTCGAACTTGGTAATGGCAAACGCCGCCGCCACCCCAAATACCGTGCTGCCAATGACAGCGATCACCGTGGTCAATAGGGTGAGCCCCACCGCGTCCAGGGTATTCTTGTCGGTAAGGGCGGATAGAAAGACCGCGAACCCCTTCTCGAAGGCCTTAGCGAATATCACGGCGAGGGGCAGGACCAGCATCAGTAGGATAAATCCCATGCTGACGATGATCAGCCACGCGCCTTTCTTCTTTTCTCTCATAGATGGCCTCCTATCGCCGGGCCAGCCGGTCGGTCCGCCGCTGGATGAGATTGATCAGCAGCAGCATCGCAAAGGATATCAGCAGGATCACCACCGCGATGGCCGTGGCGCCGTTGTAGTCGTACTGCTCCAGCTTGGACATGATCAATAGGGGGGCGATCTC
>ENA-ORCX01000321-ORCX01000321.1-marine-metagenome-genome-assembly--contig:-NODE-321-length-22958-cov-5.066824_pt1 | contig 22958 bp, 18 predicted proteins | sample MGYA00248630_ERZ508518 | MGnify/ENA primary metagenome ERZ508518 (study PRJEB26188, sample SAMN06268768) | marine metagenome | isolation source: Bioluminescent Bay, La Paraguera, Puerto Rico | place...
TTGAACGCCATGCTGACCCTGCCGCTGCCGCCGCCGGAGGTATCCCTCGAGGATATCACCGCCACGGTGATCCGGCGTCTGGCCATTCAGTTGTCGGCGGAACAGCAGGCGGTGATCCAGGGGGCCCTGACCCACCGTGTCGCCGTCATTACCGGTGGACCCGGCACCGGCAAGACCACCCTGATCCGGGCGCTGCACACGGTGTTTCACGCCACGGGCCAGACCGTGTGCCTGGCCGCGCCCACCGGCCGCGCCGCCCGCCGCCTGCACGAGGTGACGCGACGGCCCGCCGCCACCCTGCACAAACTGCTGGGCTACAACCCTGTGGCGGGCGGTTTTGAAAAAGACCAGGACAACCCCATCGACGCCGATGTCTTCATCATCGACGAGGCCTCCATGGTGGACATCCTGCTGATGGCCCAGTTCCTCAAGGCGGTCCCCCTGACATCCGTCCTGATCCTGGTGGGCGATGTCTTCCAACTGCCCTCGGTGGGCCCCGGGAATGTCCTCCAGGATATCATCGCCTCCGAAAGACCGGCCGTCTTCCACCTCCGGGAAGTCTTCCGCCAGGCCGACGAAAGTCCGATCGTGCACAATGCCCATCGCGTGCGCGACGGCTTGCGGCCCGATCTGTCGACGGATCTCGCGACGGATATCCTTTCCCCCTTTCACTTTATCGAGGTGCGGCGTATCGAGGAGGCGGTGCGCACCATCATGGCGTTGTGCGCCCATTGGATACCGGAACAGTACGGACTGGATGCGGTCAGCGACATTCAGGTGCTGACCCCGGTGCACAAAGGGGAGGCCGGCACCATCAACCTGAACCGGAAACTGCAAGCGCTGCTGAATCCGGGGCCACGGCAGGGACCTTCCGGCTTCCAGGTCGGCGACAAAGTGATGCACCTGCGCAACAACTACAGCAAAGATGTTTTCAACGGTGACATCGGTCAGGTTACGGCGGTCATGGCGGACCAGGGGCGGCTGACCGTGGACTTCGACGGGCGTGACGTGGGGTACGATTCGGCCGACCTGGACGAATTGACCCTGGCCTACGCCATATCCGTGCACAAGTCCCAGGGCTCGGAGTACCCGGCCGTGGTGGTGCCGCTGCTGACCCAGCATTATGTCATGCTGCAGCGCAACCTTCTTTATACGGCCATGACCAGGGGCCAGAAACTGGTGGTCATCGTGGGCAGCCGCCGGGCGCTGGACATCGCCCTGAAGAACGATCGGCCCAAACAGCGGTTATCCGGCCTGCGGCAGCGTTTGGTCTCGTCAGGTTCCGGGAGGATCCCGTAAACATAAGGGCGGGGTCTAGTCTTCTTCCGAGGGGGCGGGCAGCGGCAGTTTCACGAAATCCACACCCTCTTCCTTGAGGGTTTTTTCTTCCTGCTTTGTGCTGACACCGCGGATATTGCGCGGTTCGGCTACGCCGTAGTGGATTTTGAGGGCTTCTTTGGCAAAATCAGAGCCGACATTGTCGAAGTTTTTGTCCACGAAGTCGTAGATCTGGCGACCCAGTGCCTGCAAATCGGCGCTGTCCGGCTGCGGCACTTTGGCGGCGGAACGGGATTTGATGGCAAAGGTCGAGGGGCGGCGGGTGACGCCGGGATCATTGCAGACCGGGCAGGTCAAGAGCCCCTTCCTTTTTTGTTTTTCATAGGCCTTGGCATCTTCGAACCATCCTTCGAAGGTGTGGCCGTTTGGACAAATCAAATCGTAAGCAATCATGAATATATCTTCCTTTAAGACGGCTTCAAATTACCATAAGGGTGGAAAAAATTAAAGAAATTATTGACATGCGGGACAATTTCTAATCAATATAAAAAGATATTTAGTATCTGCTCATACCATCACCGAGCGGCCTTTTCCCGACGGCCGCAACGTGAATGACAAGCAACACGAAGAAGGGGTTATCATGCGAAGCGGTAAGCCAATGCGATGGTCAACACGGACGCCTGCGGGCCGATTTTGGGAACGGGTGCTGTGGGTGGGGTTGGCGTTGTGCTTTTCAGTAACGGTGGCCGGGGCTGAAACGGTTTATGTCGGTGATGAAATCAAACTGACGTTGCGCTCCGGCCCGGGGACGGACCGCAAAATCCTGGAAATCGTTTCAACGGGTGCGAAGATGGACATCCTCGAGGACGGGGAAGATTGGGTCCGTGTGCGCCTGTCGGACGGCAAGGAAGGCTGGGTGCTGAAGCGCTATCTGTCCCAAGCCAAACCCAGCCGGCTTATCCTTGAAGAACTGCAAAAAAAACACAGCCGTCTCAGCACGACCTCCGACGAACTGACCCAATCCAATGAAGATCTCAAGGCCACCAACGCAAAAATCCAGGCGGCCCTCCAGGAAAAGACCAAAGCCCTCGAAGACCTCACCCGCAGCTATGACGACCTGAAGCAGGATGCGGATGCCAGCACCTTCCAGATGCGCAAGTATCTGATCTTTTTCTTCAGCGGTGCCGGGATCCTTTTTATCGGCATTTTGCTGGGGTTGGTGATGAAACGCCAGCGACGTAAATCCATGTATATGATCTGATCGCGGCTTACGGTCGCCAGCCAGTGCACCTTTTTGCCGGTTCCCCGGGGGGCGGCATTCGTGCTGAGCCCGCTCAGTCCTGCATCCCCCTGACAAGCTGTATGGGTAAACAATGAATGCATATCAATCCGATTTCCTGATCATTGGCAGCGGGGTGGCCGGCCTGCTGTTTGCGCTGAATACCGCCCACGCCGGCCGGGTGGCCCTGGTGACCAAAAAAGAGGCCATGGAGAGCAATACCAACCAGGCTCAGGGCGGTATTGCAGCGGTGCTCGGCGGGAACGACTCGTTCGATCTCCATATCGAAGACACCTTGTCTTCGGGCGCCGGCCTCTGCCATCCCGAGGTGGTGCGCCTGGTTGTCGAAGAGGGGCCCCAGCGTATTGCGGAACTGGTCGAGCGCGGCGTGTCGTTCAACCGTCCCGTAAATGCCGCCCCCGGAAAATTCGATCTGGGCCGGGAGGGAGGCCACTCCCGCAATCGCATCGTGCATACCCAGGACATGACCGGCCGTGAAGTGGAGCGCGCCCTCCTGGCACAGGTGCGCGAACACCCCAATATCGATCTTTTTGAAAACCACATCGCCATCGACCTCATTACCCACTCCACACGCATGAAACGCGGGCTGGTGACCACCACCCACGAGGAGCACTGCTGCGGCGCCTATGTGCTGGATCGCCAGACCCGTCAGGTGGTCCCGTTCGTGTCCCGGATCGTCCTGCTGGCCACCGGGGGGGCGGGGAAGGTCTATCTCTACACCAGCAATCCCGACATCGCCACCGGGGACGGCCTGGCCATGGCCTACCGGGCCGGCGCAACCCTGGCCAATCTGGAATTTGTCCAGTTTCATCCCACCTGCCTTTACCACCCCGAAGCCAAGAACTTTTTGATTTCCGAGGCGGTACGCGGGGAAGGCGCCATTCTTCTCGACGCCCGGGGCGACCGGTTCATGGAACGTTACGATCCGGCTCGGGAACTGGCCTGCCGGGACGTGGTGGCCCGGGCCATCGATACCGAGCTCAAAAAGAGCGGGGACGATGCCGTTTTTCTGGATATTTCGGGGAAGGATGCCGACTTCATCCGCCACCGTTTCCCCAACCTTTACGAAAACTGCCTGCGCTTCGGCATCGACATGACCCGGGAGCCGATTCCGGTGGTGCCGGCCGCCCACTATATGTGCGGCGGCGTGGTGACGGACACCGAGGGACGCACGGATATCCGCCAGCTCTATGCCGTGGGGGAGACGGCCTGCACGGGTCTGCACGGGGCCAACCGCCTGGCCAGCAATTCCCTGCTGGAATGCCTGGTATTCGGCGCGAGGATCGCCAGGACTGTGAGCGAATCCCCCCGTAGTCTCCCCTCTGCCCTCACCGATGGGATATCGGACGAACGCAAGGAGTTCTCCCCCGGCTTTTCCGCCGGGAAGGGCCGCATGATACTAAAGCGCACCATGGAGCGCTACCTAAGCCTGGTCCGAAACGCCGAGGGCATTCGGAAAGTGCAAGACCTTATCGAAGATGAATACAATCGGATGGACGGCGGGATATTCCGCCGCATCGAGGAGTTTGAGCTGTACAATATGGCGATGGTCTCCGAGCAGATCGCCCAATCGGCACTGGCCCGGACCCAGAGTGTGGGCGGCCATTTCCGCTCCGACTACCCGCCCGACAACAAGGAGTAATACAATGAATCAGAAGCAAATCGATACGATCATACAAAGCGCCCTCAGTGAGGATATCGGTCCCGGGGATCTCACCACCGAGCTCACCATCGAGCCAGGGCACCAGAGTACCGCCCGCCTGATCGCCAAGGCCGACGGAGTCATCGCGGGCCTGGGGGTGTTTTCCAGGGTATTTGCCCTGCTGGACCCGGACGTGTCCGTCGATCTCAACGTTTCCGACGGCGACGCCGTCGCCAAAGGCAACGTTTTGGCAACGCTAGCAGGCCCCACCCACGCAATCCTATCGGGGGAACGGGTGGCACTGAATCTGCTCCAGCGTATGAGCGGGATCGCCACCATGACCCGCAGCTGCGTAGACGTCATGCAGAGCGACCATACCCAGTTGGTGGATACCCGCAAGACCACACCGGGTTTGCGGATGCTGGAGAAATACGCCGTGCGGATGGGCGGCGGAGTCAATCACCGCTACAACCTCGCCGACTGCGTATTGATCAAGGACAACCATATCCGGGCCGCCGGAGGGATCACCCCCGCCGTTACCCGGGCCAGATCAGGCATCGGCCACACCGTGAAGATCGAGGTGGAGGTGGAGACCCTCACCCAACTGGAGGAAGCCCTCGCCGCCGGGGCCGATATCGTCATGCTGGACAATATGGACGAGCCCACCATGAAAAAAGCAGTCGAAATGGTGAACGGCAGAGCCGTCACCGAGGCCTCCGGCAATATCTATCTGACCAATATCAAAGAGACCGCCGCTACAGGTGTGGATGTGATCTCCATGGGAGCGCTGACCCACTCGGCCCCTGCGCTGGATATCAGTTTGAAGTTCGATTAGGTCCAAGGATTATTCGGTAATCTGACGGATAATGTCTTTCAATTGCGTAAGCTGCCATTCCCGTTCACGGGTTATCGCAGTCTAATCTTCGTCAGAGCAACCCGATGGCTTTCACGGCATGGTCCGACGCTACCATGGCGTGTTCCTTCATGTGTCCGCTTCCCACCGCTTGTCCCGCCACCCTCAGCGCCGTCTTTTTCATTTCGTCAGCACATTCCCGCGCAAGTTTATGGGTTTTAAAACCCGCCTGTCTCACATCATGCATCCTCGCTTGCCCGGCCTGCCACAATTCATTCGTTTTGAATCCCTCACCGATTTCATCAATAGAAGTATACGCTATACCCACCATGTCCAGTATGTGTTTCGCCTTCGCAATGACCACTTCGCCAGTCGATTTGACTCATTGTATCGTATAGCGCATTGATCTCCGCTCTCAATTGCTTATTGTCTGTTATCTTTATCTTCGCCTCTGTTGACATCACATGTCTCCTACTCATGTATCCGCCACGGCGGCGGTGTTCATCCGGGCCGGGAGAACTTCGCTTTTCCCTATCGGCTATTTCACCGAGAAATAAAACAAATTATGAATTTTCGTCTGGCTCTCCGAACAGTATTCTGATGTAATCGCGCCGTGCGTAAAGCACACGCACGACATAGACGCCGTCCCCCTCCTGCCGGTAAAAGACAAGGTAATTGCCACTCACGAGGAAGCGGTAATCGGTTGGCATATCAATAATGGACGATAAGGGCGCCCCGATGGCAGGGAAGTCTGAAAGATTGCGAATGGCGCCGGTGATCCGGGAAACCGTATCCTGCGCCGCCGTGGGATTTTCAAGCTTCCCGGCGATATATTCCCTGATGCCCTGTAAATCGTCTAGTGCTTCGGGGGATACATGGAGTTTCATGCTACACCCCCAATTTCTCTTCGACTTCCTCTATGGACAGCCAGCCTTTTTCGCGACCCGCCTTTTCACCTTTTGCAAGCTGTGACATGAGCTTGATCGTCGCTTGCGTCTTTTCATAATCCTCAATATCAATAAGCGCGTAACGTCCCCTGCCGTTCTTGGTCAAAAAGACCGGCTTGCCCACAGAGACGGCTCTCAAAACCTCGTTATAATTTCGCAAATCTGAAACCGGTTTGATGATCGGCATACACCCACCTCCTTGCTGCTATTATTATATGCAAATTATTCGTAAAGTTCAACAGCAAAAAAGAAATGACCTTGAAGAAAACGTAATCCAAAATACGAACATATCGTTATAAATAGTCGGTGCTTACTCAACCCCGTTGCTGGATGCTAATATAAAGTTCGTTTGAATTACAGTATGGAGTTTTTTAATTTGTAAGCAAGAACTGTATGTGTTAATCTCTGTACTTGTTCAATATAGTCGTTATCAGGAATGTTCTCCGTATTTTCTGGATCTTTTAGCGTTTGCTCTAGCTTTTTTATGTTGGGTATATGATACTCATAATTTTCGTCATAATATCCTTCGAGATATTTTTCAAAAATTATTAGATCACTTTTTTCAAACCCTGAAAGCCATCTTAATTTAGGTGCAATAGGATACAAAAATCTTTTTTCGTAAGCCTCTTTTCTATTTCTACTCCATGAGGTCATAAGCAAAAAAGGGATTATAAAAGACATAACTACCAACACTATTCCAAGACCTATCTTAATTATCTCCAGATAAAAAGAGATAAAGCCAAAGAAAACTCCAGGAAGAAGCCCATACAGAAGTGAATACTTAATATGGTCTTTTATAGGCAAATATACTTTTTTATTTTTCTCTTTAATTGGCTCAATAAATAACACTCGAAATCCCAGATATATCCCGATTCCCACTGCAATCAGCAACATTAATAATTGAATTAAAACAATTATTGCTGAAGACCCTGCAAGTATCTTATTTATTAAGTTCATACTAACTTCCTTAAATATAAGCTGCAAATATATAATGGCAACATGTTCATTATAACAATATTTGGTATTGTGTCAATTTTAACGTAAGCTTTATTCCGTAATCCGCTCAAACGCGCTTGCGAGCATCTGCCCCGCCTTGGGGGCCGCCACGCCGCCGCCGGTCTCCCCCGGCCCCGCGTCCTCGATCACCACGGCGATGGCCAGGGTCTTATCCCCCTTCTCCGCGAATCCCACGAACCAGGCGTTATTGCCGAGTTTCCCATCCACCCGCTTTTCCGCCGTACCGGTCTTCCCATAGACTTGTAAGCCTTCCACGGCCGCCCGTGTGCCGGTACCACACTCGACCACCTGCCCCATTATGTCCTTTAGTCTGGCCGCGATGGCAGGCGTCATGACCTCCCTGAATCTCCGGGACCCCGGCTTTCGGATCATCCGGTCGTTGCGGTTGTATACCGCCATGAGCATCCTGGGCTCCATCATCACCCCGTTGTTGGCGACACAGGCGGCGATCATCGCCATGTGCATGGGGCTTACGAGGACGTCGTCCTGGCCGATGGCCGTCCAGGCCAGCCTGTCGTCGGGCAGATCATCTGTCTCTGGCAATTGACTCTCGGTAAGCTGCATATCGGAGAATAGAAACGGATACTCAAACCCGAAGTCCCGGGCGGTGCCCCGCAGGGTATCCCACCCCAATTCGTCCCCGATCTTGGAAAAGGTGGTATTGCAGGACAGAGCGAAGGCCTGGGTCAGATCGATCGTGCCGTGGGCGTGGGTCCCGTAGCAGGGGATGGTCTGATCGTCCACATCCACCGTGCCCGCGCAGTCCCAGGTCCGGGCATCGATGCCGGGGATATTTGTGAGGGCCGAAGCGGCGGTTATGATTTTCATCACCGAGCCGGGGGCGTAGAGTCCCTCGGTGGCCCGGTTCACGAGGTCGTCCCCGGACACGTTCCCCACGTCCTGGGGGTCGAAATTCGGCAGGCTCACCATGGCGTACACATCCCCGGTGGCCGCGTCCAGTATCACGGCGCTCCCTGTCCGTCCCGCCATGATCCGTGTCACGTCCTTTTGCAGCTCCAGATCGACGGTGAGCGCTATGCTGTTCCCCACCTCCTGGTGCAGGAACACCTTCTGGTAGATGGACTCGAGGATGTTGTTGTTGTACCCCAATAGATACCGGGAGTAAAACGCCTCCGCCCCGGCCTGTCCCTTGCCGGGGTCCTGAAACCCCACCACGTGGGAGGCCGCCCGGGCATCGGGATTGTAGTCCCGAATAAGGCGCAGATGGCTCTGTCCGCTCTCGTCCTGGTAGGTCTCGGTCACCGAGTAGGCCAGCCGTTCCCCGTCCCGGTCCAGTATGTCTCCGGGAACCACCGAGGGATCCTCCGTCACAAAATGGGAGCGTGGGTTGGAGGTGCGGGCGAACCATCGGTTGCCGTAAAAGAGCTGCCCGTAGGCGAAATACGCCCCCAGGACGATATACATGCCCAGCAGCACCATGGCCACGAGGCCCAGTCGTTTGCGGAGAGGACCGTTCATTCCGCATCCTCCTCTTCCTCGTCTTCCAGGTCTTCGTCATCTTCCTCCATCATCCCGACCCTATGATTGCGCATGCTGACGCCCTCGATCAGTCCCAGCAGGAAGAAGCTGGCGAGCATGGAGCTGCCCCCGTAGCTCACAAAGGGCAGGGTCACTCCGGTGAGGGGGATGAGCTTGGTCACCCCGCCGAGGATGATGAATCCCTGTATCCCCAGGGCGATGGCGGCCCCGGCGCAGATGAGGGACGAAAAGGCGTCCGGCGCGCGGCGGGCGATCTTGATCCCCTTTGCCACCAGCACCGCGAAGAGCACCATGATGATGACCCCCATCAATATGCCCATCTCCTCGCAGATGGCGGAGAATATGAAATCCGTGTCCGCCGCGGGGACGGCGGCGGGGCTCCCCATCCCCAGTCCCGAGCCGAAAAGTCCCCCGCTGGCGATGGCGATCAGGGACTGTACGATCTGGTAGCCGGAATTGTATTCCACCCCGATGGCAAAGGGATTGCGCCAGGCCAGCACCCTGGCCCGGACATGATCAAATAAAAAGTACCCCGCGACGGCTCCTGCGCCGGCGGTCCCCAATGCCCCGGCGCTGACGATCCAGTCCCCCGTGGCGGCGTACTGCATGAATAAAAAGATGGCGAAATAAATGAGCGCCGCCCCCAGATCCTTCTGGAACACCACCATCACCACGCACAGTCCCGCGAAGAGCACCGCGGGGAGGTATTCCCGGAACCGCTCCGACATACTGAAGAACCCGGCGAGGATCAGCACCAGCCCCACCTTGACGAATTCAGAGGGCTGAAACCCCGCGCCGGCGATGGTGACCCAGTTCCGGGCGCCCCGGATCTCCTCCCCGAATAAAAAGGGGAGCAGCAAGAGGGCGAGGCTTGCCGCCATCCCCAGCCAAATCCATATCTTTTTGGGCCGCAGGTACCGTCCTGTGATGATCCCGGCCCCCAGGAGGATGGACCCGCCTGCCAGCCACTGGACCTGGCGCATGGCCATATCGGGGGTGAGTCTTTCCAGCATCACGATCCCCAGCACCAGCAGCGCGTCTGATACGATCAGCAGGTCCAGCTCCGCGTGGCGAAAGAGCATCCACACCAGCAGAAACTGGGCCATCAGGGCCGCGGCGGCGGCCGCCCCGGTGAGCATGACCTCGATGTCCATGGCTCCGCCCTGCCGGTAACCCAAGAGAGCGAAGGCGGACCCCGTAAATAGCACCAGCAGCAGCATGCTTTTAAACTGCCGCCACCGGCTCGGGGGCCGTTTCAGGGACAGCACGGCCCGCACGCATATGTAGGCGGCCAGCAGTAAGAACCAATACCGCAGGGCAAGCGCCAGTATTTCATATTGGGTCCGGCTCATAAGCCTCCCTCTCCCCCCGGCTTGTCTTCTTTTCCAGGGATATTGTACCATACCTGAAAATCATCGCAACCGGGAGGATAATCCCCTTTTTGTAAGTCATGATAGATACGAGGAGAAAGGAGCGATTCGCCATTGAATGAATTTACACCGACACGGATCTATTACGAGCCAGCGGTGCTCAAATATCCCCAGGGGCGCGAGATACTGGACCGGTACAGCGATATCCCCCGGCAGGAGATCGAGAGCCACAACCGCATCCCGGAACTAAGAGAGCGTCCCGACAAGGATTTTCCGCAGATGAAACGCTACCTGATCCTCGGGATCCGCAAATCCGTGAAGCTGATGGGCAAACCCAACAGCGGCGACTATATCGTGCCCTTCACATCCTCGGGGTGCAGCGCCATGTGCCTGTACTGCTATTTGGTCTGCACCTATTTCAAGGGTGCCTACTTACGGCTCTTTGTAAACAGGGACCAGATGATCCGCTCCGTCCGCAAAAAGGTGGAGGACACGGTCCGCCCCCTGGTATTCGAGATCGGCAGCAACAGCGACCTGGTGATGGAGAACATGGTATCGGGGAACTTGCGCTGGATCGTGGATCAATTCTCCAAGCTCAAGACCACCGCCACCTTCGCCACCAAATTTCATCAGGTGGAGGACATCCTCCATATCGAGCACGCCGGCAATATGCGAATCCGCATCAGCGTCAATCCCGAGATGGTCATCCGCCGGATCGAAATAGGCACCTCACCATTGGCAAAACGCATCGAGGCCGCCAACGCTCTTTTTGAATCCGGCTATCAGGTGGGGGTCAATATCGCCCCCATCATCCTCGTGGACGACTGGGAGAATCTGTACCGGGAGATGCTGGAGACACTGCGGCGGGACCTGCTCCCCGGCCTTCAGGAGCAGCTTTTTTTCGAGCTGATCTTCATGACCTACGGATACGCCCACCAGCAGATCAACCCCGAAGCCTTCCCCAACGCCTATTCCTTTTTCCAGAAGGATCAGATGCGGCCAAAGGGCCGGGGCAAGCTCTGCTACAGGGCCGAGTACCGGGCGCCGGCGGAGGAATGGTTCTCCCAGATGCTGCCGATGATGTTTCCCGACGCGAAAATCAGTTACATTGTCTAATCCGTTTACAGCCGCTTTTCATTGTACTATACTGTACATTTAGAAAGGCGTGGTAACATGTCGCAGACATTCGGATTATTCAATGATTCATTTCCCCCCATCATGGACGGCGTCGCCCAGGGGACACGCAATATCGCATACTGGCTCAATAAAAAATACGGGAAATGCTATGTCATCACCCCCCATTTCCCCAAATACACCGATGAAGAGGAATTCGACGTGCTTCGCTACCCCTCGGTGGCGCTCCTGGGCCGCAAACCCTACAGGATGGGCATGCCGGGACTGAGCCTCGATCTCGACCTGGACAAGATCCCCTTCGATCTGGTCCACGCCAAATGCCCCTTCAGCTCGGGGCGGGTGGCCCTGCGGCTGGCTCGCCGGCGCAATATCCCCCTGGTGGCTTCCTTTCACTCACGTTTTTACGATGATTTCAAGAGCGCCCTGAAATCCGATACCATGGCCCGGGCGGCTGTTCGGGTGGTGGTGGAGTTCTTCCAGTCCGCCGACGCCGTGTGGGCGGTCAGCGAGGGCAGCGCCCGGACGCTCCGGGACTATGGGTATGTGGGCGCCATCTCCATCGTGGAGAACGGCATCGACTTCGCCATCGAGGAGGACTTCGGTCAGGATCTAAGCGAGATCGACTGGCATTTCGGCCTCAAGCAGGACGTGCCGGTCCTGCTGTACGTGGGCCAGATCATCCAGCAGAAAAACCTGGCGTTTCTGATGGAGGCGCTCCACCATGCCGCCCGGGATGATACCCCCTTCACCATGCTGTTTGTGGGAGAGGGGCAGTACGAACAGGAGCTGAAGGAGCAGGCCGCCGCCTATGGCCTGACCGACCGGATCCGGTTCACCGGGGTGATCCATGACCGGGATATGCTCCACCGCATCTACGCCAGGGCCAATCTATTCATGTTCCCGTCCCTCTACGATACCTTCGCCATCGTGGTGCGGGAGGCCGCCTCGGTGGGGTGTCCCTCCCTGCTGATCCGCGATTCCGACGCGGGAAAATCCATCAAGGACGGGTATAATGGTTTTCTGGCCGACCACCATCCGGCCGCCTATGCCAAAAAGCTCAAGAAGATATTATCCGATCTGCCCGCCGCCGGGGAGGTGGGACGGACGGCGCAGGCCACCCTGTGCCGGAGCTGGGAAGAGGTCGTGGACGACGTCTACGAGGAATACCAGCGCATCATCGCCGACTACAGACGGCGCAATTCCCTGCCCATGTCACAGTTTTAATATGTTTACGCCTGATCATTACCTTCACTGGTATGCCCAATTGGATCGATGGGCGCCCCTGGGATACCGGGACTGCGGCCGCAGCTGCGGCCGTATCTGCTGTACCGACTATGAGGAGGATGTGGGGATGTACCTCTTTCCGGGAGAGGAAGCCCTGTATCACGAAAAAGAGGACTGGTTCCGTATCGGGGAGAGCACCTGTGGTTCGGAGTGCCTCTACCCCTATGACGATACCCCCATGCATGTCTTTATCTGCGACGGACACTGCCCGCGGCACAGGCGTCCCCTGGCATGCAGGCTATTTCCCCTGACTCCCATACTCAGGCCGGACGGGGTCTTCTCTCTCGGGTATCCCCTGGGAGCGTATCCTATCTGTCCCCTGACAAGGACCAAACCGGGGACCCTTCACCGGGGATTTCGCAGGACGGTCCGGCGGGTGTACCGGGACCTTTTGAACGATCCCATCCTCTTTTCGCGGTACCTGGACGAGACCCGGGAAATACGGGAGGAAACCCGGGATCAGTGGTTTATCATGATGCGCAGGCATTCATTTCTATAGGGTATATTGATTCCAGATAATACATTGATAGCATTTTTTTATAATATGTGAGGAAAATATTAATTTTACACCTATCTCTCTTGACTTTATACATAATTCGTATTATGGTAATTTCCGGCATTCTGCTATCAATCCTATAAATCATTTAGATTATCTAACCTGGGGGCAATCGTGCAGCACCGGGATACGGCAAAAACCCATCCCAATTCCGGGAAAAAAACAGATATCATCATTTGGATTATCATGGTGGTGTTACTGATATTGCTTGCGGTGAAAATTTCATCCACACATGGGTCCTTTGCTTTTTCCGGGCAGGCGCAGCGTGCCCCCCTTATAACTGAATGTATGCCCTCGAATAGCAGAACAATCACAAATGAGAACGGGACATACTGTGATTGGATCGAACTGTACAACCCCACGGCCCAGTCCATCAATCTCGCCGGGTTTTGCATCACGGACGATCCCGAGATTCCCGACAAGTATGAACTCCCTTATTGGAATCTGAGTCCGGGGGGCTATGCCCTGATCTATGCTGACGATCAACCGTCTACCGATACCGAACTCCATGCGCCGTTCAAGCTTAATGACAAGGGTGAAATGCTAATCCTGTTTTCTCCCGAAGGCACCGAGGTCCAGCGCATCGGTTTTCCTAAGCTGGAGAGAAATATTTCCTACGCTTTGGATACGGACACATCGGTATGGGAACCAACGGATAGATGCACCCCGGGGTTCTCCAATACCGATGATGGGTATGCGGCCTACCGCCAGACACGCGGGGCCGATTCTCCCGTAATGATAAATGAAATTATGGCCAGCAATACCATCACGCTTTGCGATAAAGACGGCGATTATCCTGACTGGGTTGAGCTATGGAATCCATCCGCAGAAACCGTTGATTTGACGGGCTGGGGCCTGTCAGATACCACAAGCAACCCCAAACGATGGGAATTCCCTCCCACAATAATAGGACCCGGAGAATATATGATCGTGTTTCTATCCGGGAAGAACAGATCCACAGCAGGGGAAGAGTTGCACACCAATTTTAAGCTGAACGCAAGTAAGGACACCCTGCTGTTGAGTAATTTACGCGGGAAAGTCATAAACGAGGTACAGATCAGCGATCTCGAGAGTGATCATTCCTACGGTCTGATCCCCGGTACGGATACATGTCAGGTATTGGTCCGGCCCACTCCCTATTATCCCAACAATGAAGAGGGTTGGAGCGCGTTCCGGCCCCGACTTTATACCAGTTTGGATACACCCGTGGTGATCAGCGAGATCATGAGTAACGATACAGTCACACGGGTAGGCAACTCAGAAGAATACCGGGACTGGATCGAGCTGTACAACCGCTCCGATGAGGCGGTCGATCTGACTGGCTGGGGGCTGACCAATCAAACCGGCACGCCGGGCCGGTGGCGACTCACCGCATGCGTTCTCGGCCCCGGCGAGTATTTGAACGTCAACGCGACAGGCCAGAATTGTGCCAATGTATCCGAGACGATACACACGGATTTCCGCCTAGGCAGCGAGGGCGATATCATCGTTCTCACTAACGGAGAGAATCAAGTGGCCGATTTTTGTTTTGTGCCGCCCCTTCGCATCGGTGTTACGTATCAGCGGGAACCGTATAACCCTTGCTTTATGTATTGTGATCAGCCCACACCGGGAGCCGCCAATGCCGTAGGGTACTCCGACATCGCGGCAGTACCCGTCTATTCCCTCAAGGCCGGGATGTACAGCAGCCCTCAGCAGGTGGAGCTACTATCATCGGAACCCGACACCCGTATATACTATACTCTCGACGGCGCCGACCCCGGTGAGGACAGCATCCCGTATACCAGGCCGATTTATATGGATGAGACGACGGTGATCCGCGCCGTTGCCTGCCGGGACGGCTACCTCCCCAGCAACGCGGCGTGTGCCACCTACCTTATTGGAGAAGATATTCACATTCCCGTAGCCAGTGTCGTTACCGACCCGGCAAATCTTTACGACGAAAAGACAGGCATTTATGCGGACGGACCCGGTTGGACCAGTGAATTTCCTCACCTCGGCTCCAATTACTGGCAGGACTGGGAGCGACCGGCCCACGTGGAATTATTGGAGCCCGATGGCACCGTGGGCATCTCACAGGATATCGGGGTCAAGATATTCGGCTCGGCCACCAGGGCCAGACCTCAGAAACCCCTCGCATTGATTGCCCGGGATCGGTATGGCCATGATTCCTTTGACTACCGTGTGTTTCCGGAATTACCGTATGAAAACTATAAAGCCCTCATTCTCCGCAATGGCCAGGACGCCAATTACTCCCACATCCGTGACAAGCTGCAGGTGGATCTCGCATTGGAAGCCTCCCATGTGGACGGCCAGGCACACCGACAGTGCATCGTCTTTCTAAACGGTGAATACTGGGGTTTATACGATCTTGCGGAAAAAGTCAATGAGCATTTTCTCGCCCAGCACCACGAGGTAGACCCGGACAAGATCGACCTGCTGTGGGGCAACGGCGAAGTGATCATCGGTGACAACAAAGACTATCTAGCATTGATTGAATATGTCAAGAGCCACGATCTCTCGGTCCAGAAATATTACAATTATGTGGCGTCACAGATTGACATTGATAACTACATTGACTGGTGCGCGATCCAGATATATATCGCCCATGAAGACACCGATGGCAATACAAAATTTTGGCGGTCCCAGACCCCGGGTGGCAGATGGCGCTGGATTCTTTACGATCTGGACTATGGTTTCTGGCATTTGTACCAGCCGGAATATGCGGAGCGCCTGGACGCATTCAGCATGTTCCTGCACCCCAAGGGCAATGGGAACGCACACCGAGGGGACAATACATTGATTCGGGGGCTTTTGCAGAATGAGGCGTTCAGACAGAAATTCATCAAACGGTTTGTATACCACTGCACTGTGACATTTGAACCTGGTAAAGTATTGACACGGATCGATAAATTGTCCGCCAATATTAAGCCTTATATCCAAAGGGATAAGGATAGGTGGCCCGGCCTCATTGTGGGCGGGAGCGAAATATGGCAGCGAGAACACCTACAGCTTTTGAAGGATTTCGCGATGGAACGCCCCGGAATTAATCTGTACTATATGCAGCGATATTTCAAGTTGTCCGATGCGGAGATGGAAAGACTTCTTTCAAATTAAGCGGCATGAGAATATTCCACTTTAAACATATCACCATACGTTCATATTAAATTTCTATTATAAGAGGAAATGTTGACATATTTATTTAATTATATTATTATTTTTAACATACATTCGATATTATTCAGTGGAAATAATGGGGAAATTTATTATTTGTCACATTAGATTTACATTCGGGGGGAATAGTGAAAATTCATGAGTTCCGCAGGCATGACATCGGCATATGGATTGTTATGGCGTCGTTATTTGTATTATATGCCGCCAAAATACCTTTCATTAATAATTCTCTCGCGTTTGCAGGGCAAAAAAGCGCGCCCCTGATCTCTGAAGTAATGTCATCCAACAACGGGACGATCACAGATGCCTGTGGTCAGTACTCTGATTGGACCGAGATTTACAATCCCACTGATCAGCCCATCAATCTGGCCGGATTCAGCCTTACAGATGATCCCGAAATACCGTCTCAGTACGTATTTCCCTATTGGGTGCTGGACCCGGGGGATTATATCATTGTCTATGCCGATGACCAACAGTCTACCGGCACGGAACTTCATGTTCCGTTCAAATTGAAGGATAAGGGGGAAACGCTTATCCTCTCGGATTCGGAAGGCACGGAGCTCCAAAGAATCCGTTTTCCGGCCCTCGAAACCAATCATTCATATGCTATAGACATGAATACGAGCGAATGGAGCCCGACGGAGCGGTGCACCCCCGGTTTCCCAAATACCGATGAAGGGTATAGGGCATACAAGCAGACCCGGAAGGCATCCTCGCCCGTGGCCATAAACGAAGTCATGGCCAGCAATACCCTAACGCTGCGTGATGAAGACGGCGATTATTCTGATTGGCTGGAATTATACAATTCCTCCGCGGAATCCATTGATTTGTCGGGCTGGGGTTTGTCCGATAGCGAGGACAACCCCAAGCGGTGGGAATTCCCCGACACGCAGATCAGTCCTAGCGAACACCTGATCGTATTTCTATCCGGGAAAAACAGGTCTGTATCCAAAGAGGAGCTTCATACCGATTTCAAATTGAATACTTTTAAAGACACGGTATTGTTATCCAACCGGTGCGGGCAGATCGTATGCGAGGTCCCCATACGCGACCTCCAAGGGGATATGTCCTACGCCCAGGCTCCCGATAGCGGAGAATGGCGGGTTAACGCTCAGCCCACCCCCGGTTACCCCAACACCGTGGAAGGGTGGAATGAATTTCGGGATAATCTCAGGTCATCTACGGACGCCCCCATCGTTATCAGCGAGATCATGAGCAGCAATGTCTGCACCCTGCAGGATCAATATGGGGAATATCCGGATTGGATCGAGCTCTTTAATCAATCCGGCAGCGAAGTGGATTTATCCGGTTGGGGACTGACCGATGACACCTGCGAACTGGGCCGCTGGCGGCTTCCGTCAATAAAGCTATCCCCCGGCGAATACCTCACCGTCTATGCGTCAGGCCGGGATTCGATCATTTCAAAAAAAAAAGCGCATACCGATTTTAGCCTGAAAACAGAAGGAGATATCGTGGTGCTGACCGCTCCCGATGGCGCGGTTGCCGATTATTGCTGTCTGCCGTGTCTGCGGATGGGACTCACATTTTCCCGACAGCCGGATGGCAGGTTTGTATTCTGCGAGCAGCCCACCCCTGGCGAGGCTAATGCAGGAGGATTTATGCGTATTGCGGCTGAACCTGTATTTTCCATCCAGGCGGGGATGTACGATGGCCCCCTGCAGGTGGAGCTATCTGCCGATACCGATGCTGATATCTATTATACGCTGGATGGCACCGTCCCTAATACGAGCAGTATCCCTTATATAGGACCTATCTCTATAGAAGAGACGACCGCGATCCGAGCCGTCGCATATCAGAACGAGTACCTGCTAAGCGGCGTTGCATGCGCTACATACCTTATCGAGGAAAACATCAATATCCCTGTAGTCAGCATTATCACCGATCCGGCCAATCTGTTTGATGAACAGACGGGCATCTATGCAAATGGACCCGGCTGGACTGCAGAAGGCGCCCATTTTGGGGCAAATTACTGGCAGGACTGGGAGCGGCCGGCCCACATGGAGCTATTGGAGCCCGACGGCACCGTGGGTATATCTCAGAACGTCGGGATAAAGATATTCGGTGGATACTCACGGGTCAATGGCCAAAAATCTTTCGCATTGATGTCCCGTGGGGAATACGGTAAAAGCACCTTCGACTACCGAGTATTTCCCGAGCTTCCCTATACCAGCTACAAGGATCTTGTTATACGCAGTGCCCAGGACGGGTACTGGACTTATATACGGGAAAAATTACAGGTAGACATGGTGTTGGAGACCTCCGATATCGATGCCCAGGCCCATCGCCAGAGCATCCTATTTATAAATGGAGCATTCTGGGGCATATATGATCTGATTGAAAAGCTCAACGAGCATTTTCTTGCCCAGCATTATAACGTCCATCCCGATAATATCAACCTCCTTGAGCACAATGGCGAAATTATTGAAGGTTCCAATAAAGACTATTTGGCACTGATTGAGTATGTCGACACCCATGACCTCTCCATCCCGGAGAATTACCAGTATATCTCGTCACAGGTTGATATCGATAATTTCATAGACTGGTGTACTATTCAGATCTTTATTGCCAATAATGATTTTGTCCACAACACTAAGTTTTGGAAAGCTTCGGGGCCTGATAGCAAATGGCGCTGGATTCTGTTTGATTTAGACTGGGGATATCGCAACCTATACCAGGACGAGAGAAGTATAAAACGCCTGGATTTTATCAGTAGTTTTATCCGCTCTGATTATGACATCGATACTACATTACTGAAAGGTCTGCTCAAAAATGAGGACTTCAAGCGAAAATTTATTGAACGCAACATATACCACTATAAAATTACTTTTTCGCAGGACAAGGTATTGGCGTATATAGACGAGCTGACAGCTATCATCAAGCCCTATGTCCAGCGGGATCGAGCTAAATGGGGAAAGGGTTCGATGGAGTCATGGCGCCAAGAGCTTCAATTACTTAAGGACTTTGCGATAGACCGCCCGGCCATCAATCTCCACTTCATGCAGGAGTATTTCAACCTTTCCGACACCGAGATGGAACAACTGCTCCAGGAGACGGGCAATGAATGAACAACGGAAAGTGTTGCGGCACGAACTGAAATACATGCTCAACGAACGAGATTACCTCTGGCTGCGAAACAAGGTCGCCGCCCTGATGCCCCTGGATGCCCATGCCGATTCCCAAAGCCGCGGCTACCATATCCGCAGTCTGTATTACGACGACGCCTACGACAGCGCACTTTTCGAGAAGGTGGACGGAGATCCCTACAGGCAGAAATACCGCATCAGGATCTACCAGCTAAGCGACCGCTATATACTGCTGGAAAGGAAAGCAAAGGCCGCTCACTGCACCGTCAAGGATTCCGCGAGGATTAGCCGGGAGCAGTGTGACCGCCTCCTGGGGGGCGACTATGGGGTGCTGCATGAAAGCCCCAGTCCGCTTCTCAAGGATTTCTACGGGGCGATTGTATCCAGACAGCTTCGGCCCAAGGTCCTGGTGGACTATTTCCGGGAGGCCTATACGTATCCGGCTGGAAACGTCCGAGTCACATTCGACCTCGACATCCATTCGGGCCAATATGCCCAGGACCTGTTTTCGGGGAGGCTATCTTCCTTGCCCGTGCTTCCCTGCGGCCAGCATGTGATGGAAGTGAAATACGACGCCTTCCTGCCCCAGCCTGTACAAGCACTGATCCAGGGTATGCCCGGCGAGCGCATCGCGGTTTCCAAATACGTACTGTGCCGCCGCTTTCATTGATTATTATTATGCAGGAGGATTGCAATGAATAATAACCCACTGACCTTTAAAGAATTCTTCAAGCCGTTCACCGATCAGGAGGCCTTGACCGGCAGCCTGGATATCTGGCAGCTCCTGATCGCCCTGGCGGTGGGTCTCGTCTGCGGGCTGTATATCTTCTATATCTACAAGCGGACATTCAACGGGGTGCTGTACAGCCGCACCTTCAATATCTCGCTGATCCTGCTGACGCTGGTCACCACGCTGATCATCCGCACCATCTCCTCCAATTTGACGCTGTCTCTGGGCATGGTGGGCGCGCTGTCCATCGTACGGTTCAGGACCGCCGTCAAGGAAGCCATGGATACGGTGTATATGTTCTGGGCGGTAGCGGTGGGTATCACCATCGGCGCGGGGTTCTATGTGCCCGGGCTCATCTGTACGGCGATCATCGGGGTGATCCTGTACATCATCAGCCTGGTCAAGGGCAAGGGCACGCACCCCTACCTGCTGATCATCCGTCACGATCCCCAGGCGGCCGAGGCGGTGAGCAAATCCCTTAAAAGTCTCCCCTGCAAAAGCAAACTCAAGTCGAAAACCGTCAACCGGAACGTGGTGGAAATCACCATGGAGGTCCGCTTGCCCGGTGACAATACCATGCTGGCCAATGCGTTTCTCGAGATTGACGGCGTCGCCGATGCCACCCTGGTGAGTTTCCAGGGGGATTACGGCGCGTAAAAAACCATACATACAAAACAATGCCCCTGCACATTTTCGCAGGGGCTTTGTTTTGTAATGTATCACCATCAATGATTCTTGATATATTGATCCAGGCTGCTCAGGTCCAGCCTGTCCATATCTTTCAGTACGCCGTACAGTTCCCGGGCCATCTCCTTCACCCCGCCAACACTGTCACTTTCCATATTGACCGGCAGCACCGGGTCATGGAGGGATAGCCGCATCATGAACCAGCCGTTCCCTTTCTGGTACCGCACTCCCTCGTGATTGTCGGCGGCGGGTTTCCAATCGGTATGAGCCTTGGCGGCCTCGGAGAGTCTCTCCAGGACCTGCAAGCCGTATGCCTTGAAATCATCCCCGTCAATGCCGATGCGGAATTCTTCGCTCTCACATGGCTCCGCCAGGTCACGTAACAAATCAATGAGGTCCCTGCCCTCCCGCTTCATTCGCGCCATCTCGATCAATACCCGGACCATCAGATACGCCCCGTCGTCCAGAAAATAGTTCTCCTTAAGCGCCCCGTGGCCGCTGGTCTCCATGGCCAGGGGACACTCGACGCCTGCATCATTGAGACGGATAGCCTCGTTGATCACATTGCGGTATCCACGCTTGAACCGATGATGGACTCCGCCGTGGGTCTCGATAAATCGGGCCAGCCCCGTGGATGTCACCGAGTCGGTGACGATGGTGGCGCCCGGGTGCTCCCGGAGCATGATCGCCGACATCAGGGCGATGAGGCGGTTGCGATTGATGGCCTTGCCGGTGTGATCCACCGCCCCGGCCCGATCCACATCGGCGTCGAATATGATCCCCAGGTCTGCTTTGTTTTCCACAACGGCCTCGGAGATGGCCGCTATGGCCTCCCGATCTTCCGGATTGGGCGCGTGATGAGGGAAGTGCCCGTCGGGCTCCAGGTACTGGCTCCCCGCCGTCTCAGCACCCAGGGGACGCAGTACCCGCTCCACGAAGAACCCGCCGGCCCCGTTCCCCCCGTCCACCACGATATGGGACCCTACGAGGGGTTTCTCCTCCCCCAGGGCCCTTCGCACCTTTTCCACAAGCAGGACGCAATAGGCGTCCATGAAGTCGGCTTTGCACACCGGTCCCGGTTGTGAGATGGTGAGGTCATCACCGCTCTCGCCGATTTTCAGAATCTCCACGAGATCGGGCTTGTCAATGCCCCCTTTAGGCGTAAAAAACTTCATTCCGTTCCGTTCGGCGGGCAGATGGCTGGCGGTGATCATGATCGCGCCGTCGTAGGCGTACCCTTCGGTCACCATGCTCATGAACATCGCCGGTGTGGATGCCATCCCGCAGTCGTATACGGCGGCCCCCGTATCCCGCAGGCCGCCTACGATAGCCTCTTTCAGCGCGGGCCCTGTGAGGCGTGAGTCCATCCCCACGCCGATACGCAGACCGCCTGTCTTTTTATTTTTTTTAGCCGCCAGCCAGTGTCCGTAGGCCGCGGCGATCCGCGCGGCGGCGTCCGGTGTCAATTCCGCGGCTTCTCCCATGGCCACGCCCCGGACGTCGGTGCCGCTTACTAGATGTATTAATTTCATTGCCTGCTCTCCTTGATTGCGATTTCTTCCCTATTATACCAGCGCCGGGAAGCCCAAGCAATCAGGCTATACCTCTATCCGCACGTCATACCGGATGAGCCAGTCGTTTAACTGGAGCAGCCATGCGTAGAACTGGGGCCGCCGCATCAATTGCCCGAACCAGGGCCGGTCCGCCAGCGCGTCGGGATTCTCCATGAGCCCCTTTATAGCGCCCGCGTCCACCAGTGCGTGGAGGGGGGCGTCTTGATCCCGAAGCACCCGCTTAAGCCGCCCCCGCATCCCCGCCTCATACACCGGGTCGTGGGTCTTGGGGTAGGGACTCTTTTTGCGCCACAACACATCCTCGGGGAGCAGTCCGGTGAGTGCCAGGCGTATCAGGCCCTTTTCCCGGCGGCGGTAAAAGAGCATGGCGGGAGGGACATTGTACATGTACTCCACGATGCGGTGGTCGCAGTAGGGCACCCGCACCTCCAGCCCGCAGGCCATGCTCATCCGGTCCTTTCGCTCCAATAGCACCTGCATGAACCAGGTGAGATTGAGCCAGAATAACTGCCGGTGCCAGCGCTGCTCATCACTCATATCTCCGTCTATGGGAGCCCCATCCACTGTCTCACGATACCGCTCTGCCACATACTCCCTGAGCGGCAGCCGGTCCCGCAGGCAGGGCGAGAGTATCTCTTCTCTGAGGGAAATATCCCCCGCCCAGGGGAATGATCCGTTCCACAGCTCCTTTCGGTAGTACCATGGGTATCCCGCAAAGATCTCATCGGCGCATTCCCCGGAGAGTGCCACGGTGGCATGCTCTTTGACGTTTCGGCAGAACAATAAAAGGGAGCTGTCGATATCCGCC
>ENA-ORCX01000323-ORCX01000323.1-marine-metagenome-genome-assembly--contig:-NODE-323-length-22916-cov-3.618153_pt1 | contig 22916 bp, 19 predicted proteins | sample MGYA00248630_ERZ508518 | MGnify/ENA primary metagenome ERZ508518 (study PRJEB26188, sample SAMN06268768) | marine metagenome | isolation source: Bioluminescent Bay, La Paraguera, Puerto Rico | place...
AGAGGTAATACGGGTCCGTGTATTTGCCCCCGCGCAGATTTATGATGCAGCCTATCTTCCGAAATGACGCGGGGATATCGGCGGCGCTGCGTTTTTGCTGCGTCGCCGGGGCTTTGTAGTCCAGCTCGGCGACGGCCTTCCAGACACGCTCCCGTGTCTCGGGCGTCATCTTATACGTCGTATCATTATTGATAACGCGGGAAACGGTGGCTATGGATACCTTGGCCAGCGCGGCGACTTCCCGTATGGTGCTCATAGCTCGTCCTCTTTTCATAAGTTGTTACGTAAATACAACAAATATATGGATAATTAACGAAACAAAATGATTATATACTATTTAAAAATCATTGTCAAATGGAGATTGACATTACTGATATATCGTGATAACATGCAACTAAACAAAACGTAAACATAACGAAAATATAACGTAACAACTCATTGGGAGGCTGCGATGAAATTTGCACTTATCGGTGCGGGAGAACGTGGATGTATCTATTCGCAATATGCGCAGGACAATGGACACGAGATCGTGGCCGTGGCCGACTGTAATCAGGAGAGACGAGAGTTTTCGCAGGAATACTTTGATATACCCGATTCCATGTCCTTTGCCGAAGGTGAGGAACTAATCGCCGCCGTACCCGAGATCGACGCCGTGATCATTGCCTCCATGGACAGAGATCATTACCGGCAGACAATCGCCGCCATGGACAGGGGATGGGACATTCTCCTGGAAAAGCCGATTTCTCCTGATGCGGAGGAGTGTCTTGCCATTCGGCAAAAGGCGGAGGAGACGGGATGTCGGATCACGGTATGTCATGTATTGCGGTATGCGCCGTTTTTTATGAAGCTCAAAGAGATCATCGACAGCGGGGCTCTCGGGAAAATCGTGACCATCGACCATACCGAAAATGTGGGAAATTTTCATTTTGCCCACAGCTTTGTCCGCGGAAACTGGCGGGACAGCAAGGAATCAAGCCCCATCATTATGCAGAAAAGCTGTCACGACCTGGATATATTGCTTTGGCTCACCGGGAGCACTACAAAGAGCATCTCCTCCATGGGCAGCCTTTCCTATTTTACGGAGGCGAATGCGCCCAAGGGCAGTGCTGGGCGGTGCCTGGATTGCGCCGTGGCGGAGGACTGCAGATTTGACGTGAGAAAAGCCTATCTGCCCACCATGGGGACGTGGCCGAGCAGGGTGCTGACCCCGGATCAAACTGAAGAAGGATTATGGAAAGCATTCAGAGAGGGCCAGTACGGCAGATGCGTGTACCGGTGCGACAACGATGTGTGCGATCACCAGTGCACGGTTATCGAATTTGAAGATGGCATTACCTCCACATTTACGCTCTGCGGCATGACAAATAACATGCACCGTACGATCCATATTATGTGTGAAGACGGAGAGATCCATGGCGACGACATGACGGGGGAGATCCGCGTGACCAGATTTCGTTCCAACAATGTGGACTCATATGAAGAACAGGTGATCCGCGTCGGGGATATGTCCGGTGATCATGGCGGCGGCGACGAAGGGCTCATGCATGATTTTATCGGCAATCTGAAGAAGTCCGGGACGCAGGAAAGCCGCTCTTCCATATATCATTCGATCGAAAGCCATCTGATGGCCTCAGCGGCGGAAAAATCCAGAAAAACCGGAACGACGATCCTCATGAAAGACTATGAAAACAGTCTGATCCATACGGAATGATCTTATGTTTCGGCAGCAACTGCCGGATAAAAGATATACTAGAGGAGGAAGAATATGAAGAAGAGTGTCGTGATCATACTTGCTGGTTTGATGCTGTGTGCAATGCTGTTTGCAGGCTGTACCGCATCCACCGAACCGGACAGCGAACCATCGGACAGCCCGGCGGACGTATCCGAAAGTCCGGACGTATCGGAAGACCCAGGGGAAGCCGTACAGATCCATTATGCGTATTGGGCGTCCCCCATGGACGATTACTATGCACAGTGCAAGGCTGAATTTGAAGCGGCCAATCCCAATGTAACGATCGTGCTCGAGCCCACGGCGTGGAGCGAGTACTGGACCAAACTGGAGACCGCGGCGACCGGCGGCAGCGTAGCCGACGTATTTCATATGAATGGCGTCAATATCAAGAAGTATGCCGACGGCGGCGTGCTGCTCTCTATGGACGACTACATAGCCGGCTCTGGGCTGGATATGAGCGCGTTTCCCCAGGCTATGAATGACATGTATAATTTCATGGGCGCGCAGTACGGCATCGCCATGGACTATGACACGGTGGGCCTCTGGTACAATAAGGATCTCTTTGACCAGGCGGACATCGACTATCCCAACAGCGACTGGACATGGGACGACATGGCAGAGGCCGCGGCAGCCATCACCGGTCTCGGGGATGACATCTACGGATTTGCAGCGGGCTTCCAGGATCAGCAGGGCATCTACAACACCGTGTATGCACAAGACGGCTGGTTTGTGAAGAGCGGCGACGACGGCGACACCTTCGGATTTGACGATCCCAATACGCGCGCCGGCATCCAGTGCTGGGTCGATGTGATGGAGGATGGGTCCTCTCCCTCCGAAGTATCCCTGGAAGAAAACGAAGGCTACCTGCAGTTTATGGCCGGCAAAATAGGCATGATCTTCTCGGGCGACTGGATGGTGGCGTTTTACAGCTCTGAGGATTCCTCTGTGGCTGAGGTCTGCGACGTAGCCGAGCTGCCGCTGATGGCGAACGGACAGCGCGCCTCCGTCATACACGGTAAGGCAAACTGTATCTCCGCCGCGACCGAGTATCCGGACGAAGCATGGGCGTGGGTCAACTATCTGGCCGGAGCCGAGGCGAATCAGCGCATGGGTGAGATGGGCATAGCGATCCCGGCTCATATGGATTACTCCTCGCTTTTCTTTGATGCGTACCCGCAGTATAATATGAGCATCTACAGCGACGCCGCCCTCAATTACTCCTACGCGTATCCGTCGTCTCTTGACAGACCGGATTGGGCTGACATCGTGAGAACCGAGCTGCAGAGTGCATTCAAACTGGAGATCACCGTAGACGAGGCCTGCGACAATATCATGGCGCAGCTAGACTGATCAAGGTAAATGTGATGTGGGCCGGTTATGCCGGCTCACATCGTTTTATCATCTGAAGAAAAGGGGAACCAACAGTGCTTCGAATTAACCGCCATATTGCGAAGAACTGGGCATGGGGATACGGGATGATACTGCCCTTATTCATAGGTCTGGGCGTATTTTATTTTTATCCTGTTTTCAAGGTCATCTATGACAGCTTCTTCCATGTCGGTTCTTTCAATAAACGGTCCTTTGCCGGATTAGGCAATTATCAGGACATGCTTTCCGATCTCAAGATGTGGGAAAGCCTCGGCAATACGTTTCTGTATGCGATCATCATCGTACCATTGACCGTCATACTCGCGCTCATTTTGGCAGAGTTTTTAAACACCAGGATCAAGGGACGCAATGTCTTTCGGGTGATTTATTTTATACCGACCGTCACCATGTCCGTCGCCGTCGCCATGATGTGGCGCTGGATCTTCAATGGCGATTTCGGCATCCTCAACCATATCGTCAGCTTCTTTGGGGGAGAGCCCCAATACTGGCTCAGTGAAAAGAATTCCGCGATCGCCTGTATCAGCATCGTGTCGATCTGGATGGGGGTGGGGTTAAATATGATTATCCTGCTCGCCGGAATCCAAGGGATTCCGTCCACGTATTACGAAGCGGCCGACCTGGACGGCGCGTCGAGGATCCGGAAATTTTTCACCATCACGGTGCCGCTGGTCACGCCCACATTGTTTTTTGTGCTGATCACCACGATGATCGCGACACTGCAGATTTTCGACGTCATATATATGATGATCCAGGCGAAGACCGCCGCGCTCAACGAAACCCAGAGCGTCGTGGTGTATTTCTTCCGCAACGCGTTTGAATACTCCAAGAAGGGATATGCATCCGCCATCGCGGTGCTTCTGTTTGTGATTATTATGATCATCACCGCGTTTCAGCTGAGACTGCAGAAGAAATGGGTCAATTACGACTGAGGGGGATACGCACTATGGGAAAAATGAATAGCACGATAAAAAAGGAAAAACTGGGGGCGGGCAGGCTCGTCATTTATATCATATTGATCCTGGGATGTGTGATTACGCTGGCTCCCTTCCTGTGGATGTTTCTGACTTCGTTCAAGACCCAGGTGGAGGCCGTCTCCATACCGCCTACCATTCTCCCGCGGCAATGGGTCGTGACTGCGTATACGACGCTGAAAGACAAGATCCCTTTCTTTTTGATGTATTGGAATACCATCATCACCTCGGTCATCACAGTGGCGGGACAGCTGCTTTTCTGTTCCCTGGCGGGGTATGCCTTTGCACGGATTCATTTTCCGGGACGCAATGTTTTGTTTATCCTATGTCTGTCCGTACTGATGATACCGCCCTCTTTCTTTATCCTGCCCCAATACATTATCATCCAGAGGTTGGATCTGTCCAATACCCTCCATGCGATATACCTGCCCAATCTGTTCTCGGCCTTCGGCACTTTCCTGATGCGGCAATTCTTCATGGCGCTGCCCAAGGAGCTGGAGGAAGCGGCGCGCATCGACGGGTGCGGTCACGGCCGTGTGTTTGGACGGATCATGCTGCCCCTCGTCAAGCCCGGACTTGTGTCGCTGGGGATCCTGACGCTGCGCTTTTCCTGGAATAATCTAATGTGGCCATTGATCATCAATACGTCGACGGAGAAGATGACACTGACCGCCGGATTGAGCTTTCTGCAGGGACAGTATCTGTCGGACTATCCCGCCATCATGGCGGGCGCGCTGCTGGCGGTTATCCCTTTGATCGTACTGTTTGCCATATTCCAGAGGCAGTTTATAGCGGGCATCGCATTCACGGGGATCAAATAGCGTGATGCCCGTGAAACGCCCAGCCGGTAAGGGCATGCGTAAGCCGTTTTTGTAATGCGGTTCACGGGACTTGTATTCTGTTCTTTGTCAACTGTATGGGCACTGCCGCGAGCGTCTGGGCGGCAGTGCTTTTCGGTATACAAAGACTCCTTTGGCTTATTCGGCCAAAGGAGAAAAGAGGAGAGTCTATGGATCGGTTGTCTGTGACGCCGGCCTACCGCCAGAGCTTTTCTGTATATACGCCTTGTTTTTTCAGCTCGGCCAGCGCTGCGCGTACGATGGGCATGTCCTCCCGGTAGGTTACGCCAAACCATGTATCATTGCTTTTCAATACCTGGACAGTCGCTCTCTTTTGATCGAGCATGGTCTGCACCACAGTGGGGAGCATGTATTCCGCTTTTAGGGGATTGGATGGCACTTCCTCCGATAAAAAGACCGGAAAATTCGCATTAAGCGCCTGGAGGAAGCTGGTATCGAACCCCCAAAGATTCATAGAGGCTATGCTGCCTGCGGGGAGTATGACCCGCTCTCCGTCTATTTCGGATGCGCCGCCCCCGTTATACTTACTGATCCCGAGGTGCTCCTGGATATGCGTCAGGTAGCCGTTTGGATCGACCTTGCATATGCCCCGGGCCACGGTTCCATGATCGGTTAATGTGTTTTCCAGGGGATATCCGACCATCGTGTAGCTTCCCGCCGGGTGCGGCTCGCTGAGATACGTGTATATGGTACGGAATGCCGAGCTGCCGTAATAATCATCCGCGTTGATGACGGCAAAGGGTCCATCGATGGCCTCCTTGGCACAGAGAAGCGCGTGGGCGGTTCCCCATGGCTTTACGCGGCCCTCAGGTATGGAATAACCGGGAGGCAGCGTATCGACTTCCTGATAAGCGAGGGCTAGATCGACGTATTTTGAAATCCGATGCCCTATGATTTCTTGAAAGTCCTGCTCCATCTCTCTTTTGATGATGCACACGACCTGTTCAAACCCGGCCTTGAAAGCATCATAGATCGAGTAGTCGATGATCAGGTTGCCGTGGGGATCGACCGGATCGATTTGTTTGAGACCGCCATAGCGGCTGCCCATACCGGCGGCTAGAATGACTAGTGCAGGTTTCATAATAGTGTCTCTCCTTACTCTTACGGGGCTGATAGAACTATAGTATACTTATACTATATAAAAAGCATGGCGGGATGAATAGCGGCGCTGTTTCAAATACTAGTAATATATTTCACGATAGAGACTCTTGGTGCGTGTGGAGGCGCAGATGGAATGAACGTCGTATTTGATTTTAAGGAATTGAGCCATATATTGAAAAGCTTCTACGATATCACCGGATTGCGGTATTCCGCGGTGGATTCGGACTATCGGGTGGTCTGCGCGTCCTGCGGCGCTTCGGATTTCTGCGCCCGCATCAACGCCACCCCCGAGGGCCATCTCCGGTGCGTGGAGAGCGACATGCAGGCGGCCAAATCTATGAATAAGGATATCAGCATGCGCATCTACCGCTGCCATGCGGGCCTCACCGAAGTGGTGATTCCCATCGTCGGCGAGGGAGAGACCGTTGCGTACCTATTCGTGGGCCAGATCCTCAATACCGAAGAAAGTGTCGATGCCCAATGGCAAAAGGCCCGGGAGAGCCTGGCTTGGTATAAGGACCGGGATTCCCTGGAGACTCCGTTCAGAGAGCTGAATGCCCTGAGCGAAGTCCGGATACGGGCCTGTGCCAATATATTGCGGGCATGCTCCAAATACATCTGGCTGGACGGCGTGGTCAAAACCGCGGCCTTGTCGGATATCCAGCGCATATATGCGTATATCGAGGCCAATTACAAAAATCCGATTACCCTTGATGCCATGGCGTCGGCGCTCTCTATGAGCAAGACCAAGCTCTGTGCCCTGGTAAGCGAGCAGGATACCACGGTCATGAAGCTGGTGCGCCATAAACGGATCACGGAAGCGAAGAAACTGCTGGAAAAAACAGAGTATTCCATCTCCGTGATCTCCGATATGGTGGGGATCAGCGACTATAATTACTTCACGAAGGTGTTCAGATCGTCTGAAGGGAAGACGCCGCGGGCATACCGCAAGCTCATAAAAAGCGCAGCCGATCGCGTCGAATAAACGCTCCTGTATCAAATCAAAAACCATAAAAAAATATATAGTGCGAAATAATTTACTATTTTTTGCACGCTACTCTCTATTCTTGGCTATTAGGGTTTTCTATAATGATGGCATAGTATGGCCGTCATTTTGAATGAGGAGGCTGGGAATGAACGTACTTGTAACAGGCGGAGCGGGGTACATCGGGAGCCATACGGTGCTTGCGCTGCTTGCATCCGGCCATGACGTGATCATTGCCGATAACTTCAGCAATAGCAAGCCCGAAGCGATTACGCGGCTCAGGGAGCTTTCCGATAAGGGCTTTTCATTCGAGTATTGCGACCTATGTGACCTTAAGGCGGTTGAGAAACTATTTACCGATTATACGCTGGATGCCGTCATCCATTTTGCCGGGTTTAAGGCGGTGGGCGAATCCGCGGAAAAACCGCTGAAATACTATGAAAACAATCTAGTATCGACGATCAATCTATTGAAATGCATGGACAGACACCGTGTAGACCGCATTGTATTTAGTTCGAGCGCAACGGTATACGGCGAAGCGGCCAGCGTGCCGATCCGGGAAGATTTCCCCCTCAAAGCGACAAATCCCTACGGAAGGACCAAGCTGTTTCTGGAAGAGATACTCCGGGATTATGGGGCCGCAAGGCCCCGCGTACGCGTTGCGCTGCTTCGGTATTTCAATCCTGCCGGCGCCCATCCCTCCGGACGCATCGGAGAGGACCCGAATGGAATCCCCAACAATCTCATGCCCTATATCTCCCAGGTGGCCTCCGGCAGGCTTACGGAGCTCTCGATATTAGGAAACGACTACCCCACCCGGGACGGTACGGGGGTCCGCGACTATATACATGTATGCGATCTCGCCGAGGGCCACGTCTGCGCGCTGAAGAAGCTAGATGACAGTGCGGGCGTATTCACCTACAATCTGGGCACGGGATGCGGCTACTCGGTCCTCGAGGTGGTCCGGGCGTTTGAGAAGGCGTCCGGCATAGAAATCCCCTATCGGTTTACACAAAGGCGCAAAGGGGACATCGCCGAATGCTACGCAGACCCCCAAAAAGCGTTGACGGAGCTCGGATGGCAGGCGGAATTTGGGATAGACCGTATGTGCGAAGACTACTGGAGATGGCAGCGGCAGAACCCCAACGGGTTTACCGAGTAAGGAGAGAAGACGTGGAAGCAAGGACAGAGAAACGGAATAAAGCGGTGATCTCACAGTTTCAGATGGAGGGAGAACCCGAACATATTTCTCCTTACGGCAACGGGCATATCAACGATACCTATCTGGTGGCGATGAAGGGGAACGGACCCGACTATATACTCCAGAGGATCAATAAAAGCGTGTTTCCCCAGCCCGAAGTGGTGGTGGAGAATATCGCGGGGGTGACCGCCTATCTGCGGGACCGGATCGAAAAACGCGGCGGCGATGTGACCCGCGAGGTACTGAACCTGATACCGACCCTGGGCGGGGAGAATTTCTTGGTGGATAGTGACGGCCAGTACTGGCGTGCATATCTGTTTGTTGACCGTACTATCACCTATCAGCTTCCGGATACGGAGGCGGTCTTTCGGGAATCCGCACGGGCTTTTGCCAGATTCGGAGCGCTGCTGGCCGAGTATCCCAGCGAAAAGCTGAACCATACGATCCCGGGGTTTCACGATACGCCCTGGCGGTACCAGCAGCTGCGTCAGGCGATTCAAAATGATCCCCGTAGGCGCGCCAAAGAGGTGGAGCGGGAGCTTGCCTTTGCGTTCGCGCGGGAGACGGAGGCATCGCGGCTACAGGATATGCAGAACAACGGGCAGCTGCCTGTCCGTGTCACGCACAACGATACCAAGCTCAACAATGTGCTCTTTGATGCCCAGAGCAATACAGGCGTGTGTGTGATTGACCTGGATACGGTCATGCCCGGACTGGCTGCACATGATTTTGGCGACGCCATACGATTTGGCGCCAACACGTCGGAGGAGGACGAGGCGGACCTCAGCAAATGCGAGCTGAGCCTTCCCATGTTTCGCGCCTATACCGAGGGATATCTTGAGATTGCCAGAGGGACGTTCACCGATCATGAAATCGCCGTGCTGCCTGTGGGCGCCAAGATGATGACGCTGGAATGCGGAATCCGGTTTTTGGCTGATTATATCAACGGAGACGTGTATTTCAAGGTGCATGATCCGGACCAAAACCTGCGCCGTGCCAGAAACCAGCTGAAGCTGGTGCAAAGCATGGAGGATAAATGGGTGGACATGAACGCCATTGTGGAGAATGCGCTATAGGTGCGTTAAGAATTGGAGGAAATAGTATGGAACTTTACGGTATTCAAGTAGACGTCGTCAACAGGCCTGCCCTGGATGAAGGCTTCATCCCATTCGCGAAGTTCAACCGGGCTTTTCTGAAAACGGCCAAAAAGCCGGTGGCTATCGCCGTCAAGCGCGGGGGCGGCCAGGAGGCGGTTTTCGATACGTGTATCCACGGGACCAAGGATATGGAAGAAGCGGACTTTTACTATATAGACCGCCTTGTGAAGACCCTCCTATGGATGAAGGGGGGGTATGAGGTGACGATCTGCGGCGATGAGAAAATGTACGGGCGCATCAAGGACGCATACTCGCCGAAGGGCACCCGGGCATTTGACTATGACTTCATGTCGAATGTATACGAGACGCCGTTGCAGGTGCGGTGCTGCGCCTATGGGGATAAGCCCGAGGCCCGCGAAACCTCCCGGCCCCTCGGCAGGCATCTCAATGGATGCCGGATCGGGTTTGACGCGGGCGGCAGCGACAGGAAGGTGTCCGCCGTGATTGACGGCGCCCCCGTATTCAGCGAAGAGGTGGTCTGGCACCCCAAGACACAGGCGGACCCCGACTACCATTATCGCGAAATCGTCGCGGCGTTTCGATCCGCCGCAGCCCACATGCCGCGGGTCGACGCCATCGGCATATCCTCCGCGGGGGTGTATATCGATAACCGCACCATGGTCGCGTCGCTCTTCCTGCAGGTGCCGCGGGTGCTTTTCGACGAGAAGGTCAAGGACATCTATCTCCGGGCGGCCAAAGAGGTGGCCGACGTACCCGTGGTGGTCTGCAACGACGGGGACGTCAGTGCGCTGGCCGGCAGCATGAGCCTTAGTCAAAACAGTGTGCTCGGGATCGCCATGGGCACCAGCGAAGCCGCGGGCTTCGTCGACGAAAACGGAAATATAACGGGATGGCTGAACGAGCTGGCGTTTGTACCGGTCGATGCCCAGACAAACGGCGCGCCGGACGAATGGTCCGGCGATATCGGCTGCGGTGTGAAATATTTTTCCCAGGACGCGGTTATCCGGCTGGCTCCGCTCGCGGGTGTGTACCTGGACGAGCAGCTGTCTCCGGCGGAAAAACTCGTGAAGGTCCAGGAGATACTGGCGGGCGGATCGTTTGCCGCAGACAGTATTTTTGAGACCATGGGCACGTATTTGGGGCATACTCTCGCGCTGTACAGCGATCTCTATGCCTGCAGGTATGTGTTGCTTTTAGGCCGGGTCACCAGCGGACGCGGCGGCGAGCTGATACTCGCAAACGCCAAAAAGGTGCTGGAAAGCGAGTATCCGGACGTAGCGGGTGCGCTTACCATCTCGCTGCCGGATGAAAAATCACGCAGGGTCGGGCAGTCCGTCGCCGCGGCCAGCCTGCCGCAGATTGATTGAGCAAAGGGGAGAGACAGTATGAAATTATTGAATGAGAGAGCGGAAATATTTGTCCCTGACGGTGTCAGTGTCGAGGACGCGCTGAGGCGGACCACCCATATGTCCGTCGCCGCCCACCAGGACGACATGGAAATCATGGCCTATGACGGGATCGCCCAGTGCTTCGGGCGAGCGGATACGTGGTTCACCGGCGTGGTGGTCACCAACGGCAGCGGCAGTCCCCGGAGCGGACTGTATGCCGACTACTCCGACGATGAGATGATGCGGATCCGGCGGGAGGAGCAGAAGAAGGCCGCCTATATAGGCGAGTACAGCGCCGTGATCCTCCTGGACTACCCGAGCGGTAAGGTAAAGGATCCCGCCGATACGTCGGTCGGTAATGAGCTATCCATGATACTGGATGCCGCCCGCCCCCGATACCTCTATACCCACAATCCCGCCGACAAGCACGATACCCATGTGGCGGTGACGGTCAAGACACTGAAGACCCTGCGCAAGCTCGATATATTGCCCGAAAAGGTGTACGGCTGCGAGGTGTGGCGGTCCCTGGACTGGATGCGGGATGATGACAAGGTCAAGTTTGACGTGGCGGGCCATGACAATCTGGCATCCGCCCTGCTGGGGGTATTTGACTCCCAGATATGCGGGGGAAAGCGGTACGATCTCGCCACCGCGGGACGGCGGCTGGCCAACGCCACATACGCTGAATCCCACGCCGTGGATCTGACCGACGCCATGATCTTCGCCATGGATCTCACCCCGCTGATCAAGGACCAAAATGCCGATATAGGCGCCTATGTGCTGGATCACATCGATCGGTTCAAACAAGACGTGACGGATCGGATCGGGAGGTTCGTATAGATGGATACGATCGTATACGACAGCTACGAGGCGATGAGCCGGGCCGCCGGGGATATCGTGATTGAGCAGCTCGCAGCCAAGCCTGACAGTGTATTGGGACTGGCCACAGGGAGCACCCCCCTGGGGCTGTACCGGGCCCTGGTAGACTCCTATCAGGCGGGACGGGTGGATTTCTCACAGGCGGTGACATTCAATCTCGACGAGTATTACCGGATACCCAAGGACAATGTCCACAGCTACCACCACTATATGGAACAGAATCTTTTTAGGCATATCAATATCCAGGAAAAGAACACCCATATACCCGACGGGGATACCGACGATGTGGAGGCGGAGTGCGCCCGGTATGACGGGCTGATCCGGTTGAGCGGGGGGATCGACCTGCAGGTGCTGGGCATCGGCGCAAACGGTCACATCGGGTTCAACGAGCCGGGGGAGCAGTTGCTCACCAAGACCCATCTGGTGAAGCTGACCCAAAAGACCATAGCGGACAACGCCAAATTCTTTGACGCTATCGACGATGTGCCCCAATACGCCATCACCATGGGGATGGGGACCATCATGCAGGCCAAGAGGATCATCCTGCTGGTGAGCGGCAGCAATAAAGCGGATATATACAGACGGATCATGGAGGACACCATCACCACCGATGTGCCGGCATCCCTATTGCAGGTGCATCCCGATGTGACGGTGCTGGTTGACAGGGAAGCGGCATAGTATGAAAAATTAGGTGTATCATCGTCCATCCCACTTGGATTCCGTTCCTTTGGACAATGAAAGATAGCATCTCACGAATAAAACAAAAGGAAGTCACGTAATAAAATCGGGACTTCCTTTTTTGTAAAAGAAAACCCCCGGCTATGCCGGGGAGTTCAAAAAGGCTTAAGCTATGGGGAAGAAAAACTCCTTTTGATTTATACTGGAAAACGGTTTAGCCAGGCGTTGTCAGCGCCGATGATAAAATGCAAGAAAACGCCGGTTATAAAATGTCGTTTTATGGCGAGGAGGGATAGCATATAGTACACTCATTTTCGTATCTGGTTTGGATACGGAAAGGGTGGAAAAATGAAGGGAGAACAATGGATGGAGATTCGAAACGACAGGCTCAAAGGGATGAACTACACACAGTTGGGCAAGAAGTATCACATGGACCCAAGAACAGCCAAGAGGTATGCTGAATCGCCGCAGCGGCCGGAGTATACGCTGAGTCAGCGAAAGCCATCGAAGCTAGATGCATACAAAAGCCAGATTGATCTGTGGCTGGAAGAAGCGCCTTATTCAGCCGTTCGGATACTGGAAAAGCTTTCAGGAACTGGGCTTTGACGGCAAGTACAGCATCGTTAAGGAATACGTAGGCAGCAGGACGATGAATCTGGGCGAAAAAGCGACGATACGGTTGAGACCATGCCGGGCCAGCAGGGCCAGATGGATTGGGGCTTTTTCGAGGATCATATTGTCTTGGAAGATGGCCAAATGAAGAAGTTGTATTGTTTTCTGCTGATACTGGGCTATTCTCAGATGCGATACATCAAATTTGTGACGGATATGAGTACAAATACCCTGATCCGCTGCCACCAGAACGCATTTCGTTATTTTGGTGGATACCCGGAAGAAATCCTGTACGATAACATGAAGCAGAGGTGGTAAAAAGGCTTCTCAAACTGCCGGTTGCGGGTAGAATTCCGGCCTCTTGAACCTCATTCAAGCGCGAGGCGTACCGTTCTGTTCCTAATGGTTTGTTGCATACCTGTCTGTATTGGTCTGTACCCCACATGAAATAAGGGTTTTTTTGGGCCTTGGGGCCGGAAAGTAATGAGACATAGGGGTCCTTATTAGTACTTTTCCTATAACTATTTGTAATTATGTATGTATGATTTTCTACATGAAATATTCTATCTTGTTAAAGATTTAATCTCCTCTATAACCAAATAATACATTTATAACTGGTTTGACAAAATAAATAATTGATAATACTATCGTAACAGTATGCAGGAATCGCAACGGCGATATATATATTATTGCAGAGACAGAAAGTGCTATGAATAGACAAGCAGGCGAACCTAGTTTCATCTTCCTTTCTATTAGCGCACAAAATTTAAATATATTACAGTAGCGGGGTCCATTATATTAGACGTTTTTACCTGATGGATCTTGGTGAGATGAGGCATCTATATGTGTTTTCACTACTGGTAAATACTTGACTGAGCTTCCGGCAAACAGATTCCTCGCAAAAATGAGATGCGTTTGAGACTTATGGTCATAGCAAATACTTAATGCATAATAGAGTGCATGGATTTTATAGCTTAAGGGAATTTCAAATCATTTGTTGGCGAATACGTAAGAGATTATAAGAGATGTTCATATGGATAAATAATGATAGAAGGGGCAAATATGATGAAATTGCTTTTTGAGTTGCTGTTTATTACAGCACTTGTTTTTTTACTCGCGGCGTGCTCCAGTAAGCCAGTGGCCAAGGGAACCACTGAACTAGAGGAGGTAGGCCCTTGGCTGCGTCAGAAAAAAATGACTCAGGAAGAAGTTAACGCTCCGATCGAGGAGGTCTCCATAAGCACCACCTGCGGCGATATCATAGGCGTGAAAAAAGACGGTTACACCGAGTTCCGCAGCGTACGCTATGCCACGTCGGAACGCTTTGAGGCTCCCGTTCTAGTAACCAAATGGGACGGCGTATTTGATGCTACCGTCTGGGGCGACCGCTGCTTTCAGTATCAAGGTCTCTATGGCACAAATGCCGATGTGACCGGCCAATTCTACGCGGACGAGGCCTTAATTACCTGGCCGGCTGTGTACAGTGAGGATTGCCTTAATCTCAATATCTGGACGCCTGACGGCTCGGAAAACTGCCCCGTCCTGATCTACATCCACGGCGGCGCTTTTGTGGGCGGTAGTAACAGCACATCTGACATTGACGGCGCGGTCTATGCCCGCAACGGCATCATCACCATCGCCATCAATTACCGCCTTGGTGCATTCCATTCCGCCTATGGCGATGGGTATACCGGCTATCTGGCCATTCAGGATCAGGCTGCGGCGCTGCACTGGGTGCGCGATAACATTACCGACTACGGCGGTGACCCTTCCAAGATCACACTCATGGGCGAGAGCGCCGGCGCTATCAGCACGCAGAATCTGCTTGCCTCCCCTCTGGTAGAGGACGGTCTGGTCAGCGGTGCCATCATGATGAGCGGCGCAGGCGACTTTTCCTCCCTGGGATACCCCACTGTTTCCAGCATGGTTGAGCCCGTCTGGACTGCCATGAAGAGGATGGTGGACGCCGAAAGCATTGCTGATCTAAAGGCCCTTTCCACCAGGGAGTTGTATTCCTTGTGGATCAACTCTCTAGGTGAATACTCCAGTACCGCAGCCCTCCCCATTATCAATGGAGTGGGTATGACCGAGGGCATTGACCAGGCGTTTAATGACGGCTCCATCAAAGACGTACCCTGCATCATCGGTATGCTCAGCGAGGATGTGGTGCCCTACAGCCTGTATAAGATCGCTGTCGATTACGCCCAGAATCGCGCCGAGGCGGGCGGCGAGCCGGTTTATCTATATTATTTCGACCGAAACCAGCCCGGTGAGAATGACTTTGGTGCGTTCCATGGCGCTGACCTGTATTATGTCTTCGGCACGCTGTATCGCAACTGGAGACCGTTTGACGAGACCGACTACCGCATCGCGGAGGACATGATTGCCTACATCTCCAACTTTGTGAAGACCGGCGATCCCAACGGCGATGGCCTGGCTGTCTGGGAGGCTGCCACCACCGAGAGACAGGAGTTTATGCGCTTTGGTGATGACGAGGCGGCCATGTATGCGCCCTCCCCTGATGACCTGATCCATACCCAGAACACCAATCCACCTTTCCCCTATGCCAAACACCTTAACGGTACGCCTACCGATGAGGCCCGCTGATTTATTGGAGAGGGCTCCTTCTGCCGGGCTGAAGCCCCATCGAATATATGCTAGGTGACGGGACTTTCGCCACTTCTATCCGTAATTTATCTTGCGGGCATTAAAGAATAGTAAGATGGTATGAGCAGGAGGCCTGCTACCATGACGAGGAGATATTGAGCTGGCGCCAACGTGGAAAGCATGGATATAAAACGGGGTATCTGCAGAGGGGGGTAATACGGACGGATTCTCCTTGCGAATGAATGATAATTATATTAGGTACTAGTTGTAACAAAGAAGAGAAAAACACATTTCACATAATACAAGTTATAAATATCTATAACCAAAATTTTGACCCAAACAGCCGCTCCGTTTTGATGTTATTATAATGTATCGGCTGGTATTTGGCTGTATTATCATGTTTTAAGCGTGAACAATATTCTGAAATAATATATCTTGCTTTGAATTTAAGTTATTTGAAGTAATGTTTATGCCATGATAATATTTATGTGCAAACAGTAATTGTACATTATTTGGGGAATATTGCATCTGGAATAAGGGCGAAATCAAATATTATTGAAAATATGGTATCTTGTCGTAAACATGCTATGCGGCGGAATCAAGGGCGCCGGGAAAGAGAATATTCGCTTTATCAGGGGATACGCTATACGACAGTCACGCGTTGGGAACAACACGAGTATAACCCTGAATTGATACCGTAGGCAAACTAAAAGGTGTACCGGCTCGGGAAGATTTATGGCCTGAAACTGTGTGGGAAGCCTGTATAGGTAAAAAATAAGATCTATATAATAAGGGGGAAAACTATTTTGACTGACTTTATACAATTATTAATCTCCGGTTTATCCATCGGCAGCATTTATGCCTTGGTGGGTTTGGGTTTTATTTTTGCAATCAACGGCGTAAGCATCGTGAACATGGCACATGGAGAAGTTTTGATGCTTGGGGCTTTTTTTGCAGTAACGGGAGCAACTGTTCTTAATTTGCCACTTATACCGGCATACATAGTGGGAATCGTCGGGACGATTATCATTGGATACATATTGAATCTAGTAATAATACGGCCATTGATAAAAAAACCGCTCTTTATTGTTATGATCGCCACGATTGGGCTGAGTATGGCATTAAGAAACACCGCTATGAACATATGGGGCGCCAATGCTGTTGGCCTGGACGGGCTTTTCGGAAATCAAGTCATCAATATAAACAATATCGTAATATCGTATCAAAATATACTTGTGATAGCAGTACTAGCAGTTGTTTTATTGCTGCAGTCGTGGTTTTTCCGGCGCACCTTGACTGGTAAGCAATTGCGAGCCATGTCACTGAGGCCGAAGGTGGCGCGCCTCCTGGGGGTGCCAGTCAAAAAGCTTACCTACATTACGATTATGGTAAGCTGTGGTCTTGCCGGTTTAGCGGGTGTTTTGATGGGCCCTATTTACTTTGTCAGTTTTTCTATGGGAAGTATTGCATTGGCAAAAGGCTTCACAGCCACTATAATTGGTGGATTTGGAAGGATAGAAGGTACTGTGATCGGGGGGATTTTGCTCGGTATTATCGAGACCCTGATGGCTTCATATGTTTCACCAACATTTAAAGATGGCTTTGCCTTTTTGGTGCTGATCTTGATTCTGATTATTAAGCCTACCGGCATTCTTGGTGAAGCAACATCACAGCGTGTTTAATTAGAGAAAAAGTTGAGGTGAAAGTATGAGAACAAGGAACCTGCGCAAGTTAGTTTACTTGCTTGTAATGATACCCGTTCTAATATTGCCGTTTATTATTACATCCAAGGCCGATATGGGACTCGTGAATACAATTGTCCTGTTGATAATAGTTTCTTTAGGATTAAACATATCCCTTGGACTCTGCGGTTTGCTCAATGTCGCACAAGCAGCCTTTTGGGGGATAGGGGCTTACACAGCAGCTATTCTTGCGCTAAAGTTTGGATTGCCTTTTGTCATAACGATTCCGGCGGCAATTCTCCTGGCAAGCGCGTTAGGCTTTCTGGTAGGCATTGTATCAACTCGGATAAAGGGCATCTATTTTGCTATATTGACAATAGGATTTGGCCTATTGATCCAACTCATCTTTTATAACTGGCAGAGTGTGACCAATGGGACAAGCGGGCTCAAAAATATTCCGTATCCGGATTTTGGATTATTTCAAATTGCATCGCGGCAGCAAATGTACTTTATACTCGTGTTCTTTGCCATCCTGACCATCTGGTTTTATGTGCGAGTTGCCAAGACAAAGTATGGGAAGTCTATGATCGCAATCAGAAATAACGAGACCGCAGCCGAACTGCTCGGCGTAGACACATTGAGGGAAAAGGTATTGTCAATGACCTTAAGTTCGGCGATCGGTGGTCTATGCGGGGCGCTGATGATCTATGCATATGGATTTGTATCTCCTTCGCAGTTCGGATTCGATCAAAACCTGATATTTATTTTGATATTAATACTGGGGGGTAGCGGGACCGTATTCGGGGTAGTGCTTGGATCTTTGATTCTGGTATTTTTACCTCAGCTTTTAGAGCCGTTGCGTTTCTGGAATACAACGATTTACGGGGTTTTAGTCGCAGTTATGATTATGGTTTTGCCTGGCGGCCTGACAAGTTTGATTTTGCGCGTACCGATGATCAAGCGGTTGTACGAGCGTTATCATTCGAGAGAGGATGACGGGGAAGACAGCTACAGCCCCTCTGTTATTTCGAGTACAACGATACAGCATACTACGGAACCTGTGCTAAAAGTAAAAGATCTTAGTATCTGTTTCGGTGGACTTTCCGCGTTATCTGGAGTCAATCTTGACCTAGTCCCAGGACAGGTGCATGCTCTGATCGGTCCTAATGGAGCAGGTAAATCCACACTCGTAAACTGTATCACAGGAGTGAATACGCCTAGCGGTGGCGCAATAGATATGTCCGGCAAAAGTCTGCTGGGACTGAAGCCCCATAAAATATCAAGGCTGGGGGCGTCCAGGACATTCCAGAACTTGGCGGTATGGAATGAAATGTCCGCGCTGGACAATATGCTTGTGGCCAGAAGGGGTAAGCAGAAAAAGGGATTCTGGCCAGTAATCTTTGGTACAAAATCCGCCAGAGAAGAAGAGCAGGAAGCTAGAAACATGGCTAGAGACCTGTTGACTAGCATGGACCTATGGGAGGAAAGAGACAGGCTGATCGGTACGCTTCCCTATGGGCATCAGAAGATGCTTGAAATAGGCAGGGCGCTTATGACTGAGCCAAAGGTGCTGTTATTGGATGAGCCGGCGGCGGGATTGACTCCTCCAGAGGTAAGCACACTTAAAAAGTTGATCCAATCCATAAAAAATAGAGGCGTCGCTATCATGATCATTGATCACAACATGAAGTTTGTGATGGATATAGCGGAAATTATAACGGTTTTAAATTATGGAAAAGTAATTACGACGGATAAACCCGAGGCGGTCCGCGAGAATGTTGAAGTAATAGAAGCCTATTTAGGGTCGGGACTAAAAAGTAGTATAAAAGAGGTAAGGTAATATGCTTGAAATTAAGGATCTATCCGTCACATACGGACCAATAGTTGCAGTCGATAGCCTTAGCCTGAAAGTAGGACGGGGAGAAATAGTAGCGCTGATTGGCGCCAACGGCGCGGGAAAAACGTCAACTCTACAAGCTATTTCGGCGGCGGTAGAATCCAGACGCGGCGAAATATGTTTTGATGGTAATGTCATTAACAATAGGCCTACAGATAAGTTGCCGAAAATGGGCTTGGTGCATGTGCCGGAAGGACGCGGAATTTTTCCCAACCTAACGGTTGAGGAAAATCTGATAGTAGCTGCTTCCGGAGCTGGCAAAAAGTTATCGGAGACGGAACAAAAAGTCTATACTGCATTTCCTCGTCTGGAAGAGCGCAAGAAACAAGCGGGATGGTCATTATCCGGAGGCGAACAGCAGATGCTGGCAATCGGAAGAGCTATGGTTGCAGTTCCAAAGATGCTCCTTTTGGATGAGCCCTCCCTTGGGTTGGCTCCGACAATAGTGGAAACGATCTTCGAGGAGATTTTAGAGATTAAGAAAAACGGCACCGGGATCTTATTGGTGGAACAGAATGCGACCCTGGCGTTGGATGTTGCGGACTATGCACATGTTATGCGAAGGGGCGAGGTAATCTTAAGCGGGACGGCTGAAGAGGTGGCCGCTAACGATAATATCAGGGATACATATTTGGGTGTAATGTAAGGCATTGGTTTGTAAGCAATCCGGACCTTTGCAAAAACGTTGAAATAGTTAAAAAGCATCGCCTATTATTATGGGCGAGAGAAATGTGGATATTATTTACGAGGAGGTGAGTGGGGCTCTAATCAGATGTCAGATGCGCGTCAACATTTTAAGACTTTAGAAGAATCAGGAGGAATAGTCAATGGGGAATTTAAAAGGGGTGCACATTCACCGAATATTTAGCGTATTACTTGCAATCAGTCTATTGATAGGTCTGGTAGGCTGTTCAAAATCTGAGACACCAGAAACGCCTGATGCGTCTGCTCCGGCGTCAGATCAGCCGGCGGAGACTGAGCAGCCTTCGGAAGTAACAGTTGGGTATACCACGCTTCAAAGCGGCGCGAATGCTGCGATCGGATTCTATATAGACGCCGCTGTGAATATCGCATTAGAAGAATTTAACAGTACGTCTGATGTGAAGATCAACCTTGTTGCCGAAGATGCCGGAAGTACGGTAGAAGCAGCGAACGATGCGACTATACGGCTGCTGGACAATAAAGATGTTTCTTCCATCCTGGCGGTGGTTTCACCTGATCAGTATACTGCCATGATACCTGAAATGGAGGAAGCTGGGATTCCGGTGATGGTTACCGGCGCTCCCGATGAAATCTTTGAACATGGCTATAATTGGTTGTTTTCAGGCTATGTGACAAAGGAGCAAGAAAATTTTCCATTGATTGCTTGGGCAGAATATATGGATGTGAAAAATGTCGCATTACTCATTGGAAATGATGATACCAGCAAGGCGCTGGTTCAATTCTTCCAGGAGAAAGCCGAGCCGCTAGGGATCACCATATTCCCCGAATTCATTAATGCGGGTGACAACGACTTTACTGCGAATATCACTTCGGCAAGAAGAAACGAGCCGGATGCCTATTGTATTTTAGCTAGTGATGCCGACGGGGCTAAAATTGTACGGCAGATGAAGCAGTTGGGGATAGAGGAGCCGTTAAACGTAGGCGGTGCGATTCTTGTACAGTCTTTCCTGGATCGATTGGAGCCGGAAGAGATAGAAGGCATGTATGGGCAGGCATCGATCATTGCTCCAAGCCTGAGTACCGACCCAAGAGTTCTGGAGTTTGCTGAGAAGTACAAAACAGCAACAGAAGCAGACCTGGATATCATATCCACATGTGTTTATGATTCCGCAATGATACTGTTTGAGGCAACCGCGAAGACAGGGGGAGACCCGCAGCAAGTCATTGCATATCTGCACTCGCTGGAAGGTTACCAGGGACTCTCAGGTGAATTCACTTACAATGAGAAAGGCCTTGGAAGGCATGAGGGCTATCTGTTTAAAGCTGGAGAAAATAAAAACGTAGAATTGATAGATACTCTGCCAATAGACTGAGGATCTAAGGCTTTATCAAAATCAGCAAGTACATAGGCTCGGAAACGAGCCTATGTGCTTTATATCAGAAAAAGTGATTATCCATTGGGAATATGGAGGTATTATGATGCTGGTAGAAAAGAGTTATCTGGATTTAAGAAACGAGTTTATAACGGAAGACGGTTTTACTATAAAAAAACCAGTGGCTGCATACGAAGAATATGGGGCTAAGAATGGACCTGTTGTGGTCATTAGCCCTGGGGGAGTCACCAGCCCGCATGCGGCGGGTGTTTATAAAGATGAAACGACGCCGGGTTGGTTTGATGCATTGATTGGACCGGATAAGTGTATCGACACCAATCAATATAGGGTGATTTGTGTTGAGAATCTAGGCGGGGTATTTGGTACTACAGGGCCAAATACCATTAACCCTGATACCGGCAAAAAGTATGGGCAGACCTTTCCCTGGATAACAATACGAGACCAGGCTAGATTTCTGAAAGCAACGCTTGAAGGGCTTGGTGTAAAAAAGGTTGACTGGATAATGGGCCAATCCCAGGGGTCCATGGTTGCCCTGCAAACGGCGGTGCTATATCCTGAATACATAGGTGCGGTAACGCCTATGGAAACAGCGGCATATATGACCCCAGGGGGCGTAGCTTACCACAATGCAATTATCAATACGGTTATAACGCACCCAAACTATGCCGATGGCGAATATATAAGCAATGAAAGCATGGCTTCAGCGCTTCAGTCCGCAATGATTTGGGGCTTTCTCTTTGTCACGCATTATACTTTTTTTGAAAAACTCACTAGTGATATTGGATTGGGTGACCAACTAAGTAAGATCGAAGTAATACACAATTACCTGGAGCCGTGGGCGAAAGCGAAAGCCCTTGAATTGGATGCAAATGGGTTGATCCGAAATGCCAATTCAGTGAATGGGTATAACCTTGCAAACGGCTTTGACCGTTTGGAAGAAGCTCTTTCACGCCTATCCATGCCAGTTCTTGCATTGAACATAGATACTGATTTCATGTTTCCACCAAAGTATGCGGAAGAATTAGCTGATATGATTAATACATATAATCCTGGTATGGCGGAGTATAAAATTATTAAGAGTATCTATGGGCATTTGTGTGGAGGTATAGAACCGGAAAAATTTACTGAGCATTTGAATGCATTTAAGAAAAAAATCTTTTAATTACGATTCCAGATTGCATGCAATGGGCTAATGGGGAAATAACGGCAATACTCTTGGGGCACGCTATGCACGTAAAGAAGTGTCTGAGTGATTTGGGCCAAATGGACAATATCCTGTGCAAGCATGAATGCTGCGTTGGCAGGAAGATAGGCGCAGTTGTGCAAGCAATATTATTTTGATATGATTCACATATGCTGGGCAGTTAATAATATCTGTTCTTGTTCTGGGAGGTGCCTGCCACAATGAACTTATCTCAAGTAGAAGTAATCGTTGAAATAGCGAAGGCTGGTTCAATATCAAAGGCTGCGCAAAACATGTTTATTTCTCAGCCCGGCGTATCAAAAATATTGCAGAGATTTGAAGATGAGGTCGGCGCTCAGATATTCGAGAGAGTGAGCACCGGTATACGCTTGACGCCGATCGGGCGAAGATTTGTTAATAATGCGCAGGATATTATCGAACAGATTGATAATCTAGAGGATTTATTTAAGAAAAATTCCGCAACAGTTATTATGGAACTGAACATCGCGTCTATGTCCTACCGGTTTATGGAGGATATGCTTTCAGAGCTGTATAACAAATACAGCGAAAACCCAA
>ENA-ORCX01000324-ORCX01000324.1-marine-metagenome-genome-assembly--contig:-NODE-324-length-22912-cov-5.084432_pt1 | contig 22912 bp, 28 predicted proteins | sample MGYA00248630_ERZ508518 | MGnify/ENA primary metagenome ERZ508518 (study PRJEB26188, sample SAMN06268768) | marine metagenome | isolation source: Bioluminescent Bay, La Paraguera, Puerto Rico | place...
TTGCGGAGGCGATCAAAAAGATGCTGAAAAAGATTACGAAGGAAAAGCTTTGGATCAATCCCGACTGCGGGCTCAAGACCAGGGGGGAGGAAGAGACTGTGCCAAGCCTCAAGAATATGGTAGAGGCCTCCAGGCGGATTCGGGGGGAGACGGCCAGATAAACGGTCATGGCCGCTTCGCCCCAATAGGCAGCATCAAGGCACAGGGTTTTATTGGCCACTCTTTGATGTCTGCTTCGCAAGAAGACACCGTACATCGCACCTATCCCGAGGATACAGGGTGCGGGACGCCTTTTGTACAAATGGGGCGGCAACTTCTTGACTCATCTCCGCCCCCGTGCTATAATCGCTTTCCTTTTCTATTAAAAGGAGGCATATCATGGACCGTATCCTCATCCTCGGCTGCGGCGGCGCAGGCAAGTCCACCTTGGCAGGACAATTGGGTGACATACTCGGCTTACCTATCATCCACCTCGACCAAGGGTATTGGCAGCCCGGTTGGACGCCGTTGTCCGATGACGCCTGGACGCAGCGCGTGGCGACGATCATCCAACAAAAAAATTGGATCATGGACGGCAATTACGGCAGTACCCTAGAGATGCGGCTTATTCGAGCGGAGGCGGTTATATTCCTTGACTATCCCCGGCGCCTTTGCCTCTGGCGGGTCATGAAGAGAATATGGCGGCATAAAGGGCGGACCCGACCCGACATGGCGCCGGGATGTACCGAGCGCTGGGACTGGGAGTTCATCCGGTATATTTGGGGGTTCCGGAAGCGGGGGCGTATCCGTAACTACCGGATGATCAGGGAACAGGGGATGCTGGAGAAGACCGTGGTACTGAAAAGACCCGGGGAGACAAAAGCTTTTATTGAGCAGGTCAAGGCAACAGGAAGTATTGACGTATAAGGAAGGCCTCCGGTACCGACCGGAGGCCTTCGTATTCATTCGGCTGAATGTCCATGGCTGTGCCGCCCGCACCTTTTGCGGCAGAAGTCCTGGGACGACTCACAGATCCAGGCATTGGCTCCGCATCGGGGACAGGGAGTGTCCTCTCCCTGTGCATAGCCGCTCTGCCCCAGGTGACCGCAGGCCCTGCACCGAATCCGGCAAGGATTCTGCACGTAAGCGCCCCCCTGAATGCGGATGGTCTTGGCATTGGCGATGGCATCGGCGATTTTTGAACGGGCGGCGATGAGGATCCGCTGCAGGGTTCCTCGGGAGACATCCATGCTGGAGGCGGCCTCGCTCTGGTCCATGCCTTCCAGGTCGCAGAGGCGCAAGGCCTCGGCCTCCTCGATGGTGAGGGTCACCTCCGCAGCCGGGATGCCCTTTGCCTCGGGGCCCGCCGGGCGGAAAACACGCACCGGAGGTATATGGGTGACGATCCTGCCTATCTTGGGTCGGCTCAATGAGATCATTCCTTCTGAATTAATCGATCCGGACCAATAGGCCCGGATTGATTATACCACAGCTTCACACATCCGGGCATGCAGACTACTCTTCTTTGTCTTTAAGTCCTGCCTGCATGCGCCGTACTTCGGCTAACTGTTCGGTCAGGGCTTTCTCCATTTCGGATAGGCGCTCCTTGTCCTGTATCAGACTTTCAGGGTCGCTGTATCCGGCATAGGGGGCGAATCCCCTGCCGTAACACCAAAACCTCCTGCCGCTCCATGGGGTCCGGGTATAATGTGCGCAGTTCCCCATGCCACGGCCTGTCATGGAACCCATTCCTAAGGGACCTGTTCCATCTCTTCCGGGCATATTTTCCGCACCTTCTTTCTAAAATATTTGGCATATGCACAAAACAATCTTAATACTATTATGTGCATATGTCAATAATTTTGGTCCGATCATGAATTGGAAAAAGAAAACTTCTTCGTATTGACATAATTACGAATGTATAGTAAACTTTATATATGGCATAGAATACTTATAGGCATGAGACCAGGTATCGGGAGGGATGCACGGTGTGGAATCCAAATGAGGTGATGAGATGAAATTGCTGAACAATGTAAGGCGGTGCCGGTTCGATGCCGGGGAGATGTCCCAGCAGGAACTGGCCGACCGGGTCGGCGTGACTAGGATGACGATCTATAGCATCGAGAAGGGAAAATATGTCCCCTCGGCTGCGCTGGCGCTAAAGATCGCCCGGGTTTTTGGTAAGCCGGTGGAGGAGATATTTTCGCTGCCGGAAGAGGAAGGAGATGAAGCGTGATGGAGCGAATCATAGGGTATCGAAAAGCGGTCCGGACGGGGATCGTCGGATTGATCTCCGCCGGTGTAATGCTGATATACAATATGGGGGCGTTCATCTGGTATGATCTCAATCTGACGCCGCAGAATATGGACGGGGTCCGATGGATGACTGCGCTGGTCATGCTGTGTATGCTGGGACTGGGGATCGTCCACCTGACCGTGCTGTACGCTCTGTGGCGGGATGTCCGCCGGGGCGGGGGACCCAGTATCCTGCGGTCCATCGCCATATCACTGGGGGTGGTGTCCGCCATCATGCTATTCGCGGACGCGGCGGCGCTTTCCGACATAGGCAAGCAGACCCTGGCGGGGCTAGGCAGCCGAGGAGAATGGCTGATCGTCTATGGTGACAACGGACTGCGGCTGGTATTCCTGGCGCTGGCCGGATTCGCGCTGAGCAGGGCGAACCGCCGGGCAAAGGATCCCGTATCCGGGGAGGACCCCCGTGACGGGGAGTTCATCACCGTTCACGAAGTAGGGTTTATAAGCGCGATACTGGCGGTGGGGGCCGTCGTTTTGGCTTTTATGTTTCCCACATTGGAGCCGTATCGGGCGCGTCTGGTCTGGCTGTTCACCGCGATCTCCATCGCTCCCTGGGCGCTGATGCTGTTGTTGTGGTTTGTGACGCGGCACAAGGATGCGGCGCGATGGTGGGACGAAAAGCAGGTGTCGGATATGGGCCGCGCCGCGCTGATGGCGCTTCCATTTGTGGGAGCGGTCCTGCTGGTGTTGTTTGTATGCGGTGTCTTTGTGCCCGGAACGTCGGTTACGGCGCTCTGGTTTCCGGGATTTGTGGTAGCGGCGGTCTTGAGCTTTTCAGGGTTGAGCGCCGCGTTCAGCAGATGGGGGTAGAGATATGAGGCCGCTGCGGGATTCCTTTTCCTATGCCTTTACAGGCATAACTGAGATGTGGAAGCGGGAGCGAAACCTGCGCGTTCAGGTTTTCATACTGGCGGGGTCCGTGGCCGCCGGGTTTATCCTGCGGATCAGCTCCCTGGAGTGGGCGGCGATAATCCTGTGCGGGGTCATGGTCCTGTCGGCGGAGATGTTCAATACCGCCCTGGAGGCCCTGGCCGATATCGTATCCCCCGAGTACAACGAAAAAGTACGGATACTCAAAGACGCGGCGGCGGGGGCGGTGCTGGTCCTGTCCATCGGCGCGGCGGCGGTGGGTCTCATCATCTTTATTCCCAAGATCATATGAGGATTTTCCATGAAATACAGAGAGCATACAGTCGTCCAAAAGATCGCCGTCGCTGGGCTTCTCCTGGAGGCCGTCGGCTGGATTTGCTTGATCCCGGCCTATCTGATCTGGATGTCCATGGGAAATATACTGGATATCCTACTGCCGGTACTGATGGGGGGCAATGGGATCGCCTTTTTCCTCCTGGCCCGGGGTATCATCCGGGGGAAAAAGCCGTGGCGGGTACTGTCGATCGTATGGGTGGCGATCAATCTGGTATTGACGTTCACCGATCAATTCGGCGCGGCGGACCTCGCGGCGCTGGTCGTCAACGGGGCGCTGCTAGCGCTGTTGATCGCGGGGGGATATAAAGCCCCCTGTTGGAAAGAAACGATATAATGGCTCAGGAGGCTGTCCGGATGGGCAGCCTTTTTCTGCTACTAGCAGTTCCGTTGGGGAAAACGACTTGAAGATGGACAGCAGGAAAGAATATACAGTATAATAGGTGCAATATGACTATTATGTGGGGGTAAAACATGCCGGATAAGTTGGAGAAAAAAAGGCTCAATGCCGATCTCACCATCGCGTTGATCGTCATGGGTGTGGCATTGGCGGTGGTGATGATATTCGGCCAGCGGGCGGTGCTTGCTCCGGTGGAAAACGCGCCATTGCTGGTAAAGACACTGTATACGGCCTTTGTCCAGTTCTCCATCGCGGGGCTGGGGGCGGTGCTGGTGATGGTGATCCGCCGTGAGGGCTTTGCCGCGTTCGGCCTCAAGAAAGAGGGGGCGCGAAAATCCCTGCTATATGGGCTGGGGCTTATCATACTGCTTCTGATCTATGATCTCGTCAAAGATGGGATTCTTCAGTATTTCCCCTTCCGGCAGGTCATGCTCACCGAGGAGGCACTAGGGGCGCCATTCCCGGTGAACGCGCTCACCATGATGATCATCGCCCTGACCTGGGGATTTTTCGAGGGATTCAACTATGTGTTCTTCAGCGCCAAGCTAAACGCCCTCGTCCCCATCAAGATCCCGTACCTGCGTCTCGGCCCCATCGTCATGGGGATCGCGTGTATCTTCATCCATGGGGCGGTGGGGCAGGATATGCTCGCCATGCTGGACGCTTTCCTGGTGGTGTACCTGAGCCTGTTGATCCCCGAGCTGACAGGGAACGCCTGGGGGACCATCCTCGTGTTTTTTTTGTACTGGAACGCGGTATAGGGGGATTGCCTATGGATCTATGTGATCTGCCCAATATAGGGGCCATACTGGAAGCCGAGCTAATCCGGGCTGGGGTCGAGACCCCGGAGGAACTGAAAAAATTGGGGGCCCGGGAGGCGTTCATCCGCCTGCGGATGCGGGCGCCCGACGCTTGCCTGAACAGGCTCTACGCTTTGGCAGGGGCGGCGGCGGGTGTGCGCTGGCACCAATTGCCCCAAGAAGAAAAGGCTGAACTGAAAAAGTGGTACGATTCCATCGGATAAACGAACGCCGTCCGCTATGCGGGCGGCGTCTTCTCTACGCTTGACTTTTTTCTTTTCTCCTGGTCCCGGTATAGAAATAACTGAACGTGAACAGCGCCATGAGGGCGATGCCTCCGTAGACAGACAGGCCTTCATTGGCCAGGGAGGTATATCGGACCGCCATATTCACCGTACTTGAGAAGATAAGGACCATCACCGGGACGACGGTGAGAAGCAATACGCCCCTTCGTTCCATGGGCCTGCGGTCCGCCCAGAAAAGGAGCAGGGTCCAGCCCCACATCAGCGCCATGCCCTGGCCGATCCCGAACAGTCCGCCTATTAGCGGCCCCTGTATCTCCAGGTTTTGGGGAAGGGCCGAGTACCGGAGCAGGGTCAACCTGACTGCCTCATAGGCGTCGATCACGATGCCGATCCAATAAGATACCCGCAGAAACAATATCTTTTTGTTCATGCTTTTTGATCTCCTTTCAGTGATTCCCGTAAACGGTTGATCTCTTCTTCCGTCAATCCGATCAGTGTCAGGAACTGCTCATGCTGGGAGGGAGCGCTTTTCTCGAATAAGGCGTGCCACTTTTTCATGGTATGTTGCTCGATCCCCGCATCCCTGAGGATAGCAAGCCAGTTCGCCATGTCGATCCGGTCGCGGTCAAGATACAATTGACTTTTGCGCAGCAATTTCAGGATGATCTCCTGCTGGGCGCGCAGGGACTGGATGTCTTGATTAAGCCGGTTAAGCCGTTTGATTAGGATCGATGTAGCCGCCATTTCTCCGGATGCCAGCAGCTTAGGGATCTCCGCCAGGGGCATCCCGATTTCCCGGAAGACCATGATTTTTTCGAGCCTGTCAAGGTCCGCCTCATCGTACAGCCTGTACCCCGCGTCGCTCCTGGAAGAGGGCCTCAGGATCCCGATCTGGTCGTAGTACAGCAGTGTGGACCGGGACAGCCCGTACCGCCTGGCCGCCTTGGTTATGGTCATGGGCATCGCGTTCATCTCCGTTATATCTATACCGCATTATAAACTGTAAAGCCGTAGTCGGGTCAAGCGCTTGAGATGCTGACTATTCAGGAACGCATAAAGTCCAGTTATGCCAAGGGGTTATAGCCCGTTTATGTTTTGTGGAATTTGAAAAGCATACAATGGTAGTATCACTCGTGGCAACAAAATGGCGACAAAAACCGACGGTCTAAGTAATTTTTGTTGAGGTAGGTGGGATAAATAAAGGGGCAAAGTTATCTCACTATCTTTTTAGCGTTAGCCAGAGCTTCTTCAGGGCTTGCTCCCCGCCCAATACTGTGAACGTTGTTTTTATTGTAAATGCACCGATATAATTCCGTTTCTATGTTTAGTATCCATACGGCATCCGGTTCTTCCGGTGATCTTCCCACAAATTCATTTGATGAATTATGGCGTGGACGCCACTTTCGCGTCATCGTGAACCTCCTATTGCTATCGTATATTACTGCTAAATCAAGAGTGGCATTCATCAGGATTTTCAACAGATATTCTATTGTAGTATAACATACAACAGGCTTCGCACTAATCAGATGGAATGAACTGTAAATCTGCAATCGTTTCAATACATACATATATAATTACTGGAAAAATCAAAGTTGGGGGGGCAATCGGTCATATATGTCCACAGAATAGCAAATCAATGCATTTCAAAGGAATGTCACAATTGGTATGCTTAAATAGGTAAACTATGGTACGGGGGGAGGGACAGGATGCGGCGAAGTATCGGCACCATATGCATATTGGCATTGGCACTGCTATTGTCCGGATGCGCGGTCGAGGCGCAGCAGCTGACATTTCCAAACCCGGAACTGCAGCCCTCGCCCACACCGGAGCCGGTGAATGGCATCATGGCGGATACGGCTGAGGAGATCCATATCAATCAATTGGGCTACCGGCCTCACGATAGTAAAACCGTGAAGGTCCCGGGATCCTATTCCTTTTTCTATGTATTGGACCGTGAAACGGAGCAGGTCGTCTATGAAGGAGCCTTTGGGGAAGCCAGATCAGACCGGGGCGCCGGAGAGGATGTGGTGTGCGGGGACTTCTCGGAGCTGACCGCGCCCGGCCAATACGTGGTCCAGGTGCCCGAACTGGGGCACAGTTACCCCTTTTCCATCGCTGAGGATGTCTATACCGGACTGAACGCGGCGGTGCTGAAGATGCTCTACTACCAGCGCTGCGGCGAAAACCTCACCGAACAGTACGCGGGGGATTGGAGCCATCCGGCCTGCCACACCACACGGGGGAAGACAAACGACGTGGTTACCTTCGGCGGGTGCGGCGGTTGGCATGACGGGGGAGATTACGGCAAACACTCTGTCCCCGCGGCCCGGACCGTAGCCGACCTGTTCCTGGCCTACAGCCTATATCCGAAGGCGTTCGGGGATGATACCCGTATTCCTGAGAGCGGAAACGGTGTGCCCGACATACTGGATGAAGCGCGGGTGGGCGTGGAATGGCTCCTAAAGATGCAGGACCCCGAATCAGGGGGCGTGTATCACGAATATACCGCCAAAGAGACCACCCCTATGGACATCATGCCGCAAAACGATACAGATACATACTATACCGCCGACATATCCCCCACAGCCACCGGGGATTTCTGTGCCGTGATGGCCCATGCCGCCCGTATATACAGGGATATAGACGGGAAACTGGCGGATCAGTGCCTTGCCGCCGCCAAATCGGCCTATGTCTGGCTGCGGGCCAATCCCGACGCCCCGGCCTATCACACTACCAGTGACATCGTCACCGAGGACTACCGGAACGAGAGCCAGCGGGACGAGTACTACTGGGCCTTCATGGAGATGTACGCGGCCACCGGGGAGCAGGCCTATCTGGATGACGCCGACCCCTATGGTGACAAGACGGCGCTGTTCTGGAAGGATACGCTGGATCTGTACAATGTCAGCATGCTGGGGGTTTTCTCCTACCTGCTCTCGGAGGATGCCGATCAGGCATCGGTCCTCTATCAGGGGATGATGAAAAACGTGATCGCGGCGGCCGATGAGATTGTGGGCTGGGCCTCCAAGAACGGCTACGGGATCGATATGGACCCCCAGGACTATGGATGGGGGAGCAATCTCAACGTAATCAGCCGGGCGGTCGTGCTGCTTGTGGCCGATCATCTGTCACCAAATGACGCCTATACTGAGACCGCCAGGGCCCATTTTGATTACCTGCTGGGGTGCAATACCCTCAATCAATGCTATGTGACCGGGTTCGGCGTCAAGACGGTCCTGCGGCCCCATCACCGACCGTCGGTGGCCGACACCAATATACTGCCCGTTCCGGGGATGGTGGCAGGGGGCCCCAATGCCAGCAGGCAGGACCCCGTCGCCCAGTCGGAACTGAACCGGGAGACCCCGCCGGCCAGGTGCTATTTGGATCAGACCGGGGCGTATTCCCTCAATGAAACCACCACTTACTGGAATTCTCCCATGGTGCTGCTATGCGCCTATTTCAACGGAGAGCACGAATAGAGACTGCCGATAAATAGCTTGTTTCACCGCCTCATGTTTTTTCTCCCTCTCCTCATGCGGCGGTTTTTTTATACCCCGATACCTGGCATAACCCGTGGGGGTGGTATACAATATATATAGTATTATCCAGATAAGGAGTATCAGATGAAACCGGTGCGCAATTCCATCAAGGCGGTGATCATCCGGGAAGGGGAGATCCTGCTCACGGTGAACAATGACGGCAAGAGGTCCTTTTACCTGCTCCCCGGCGGGGGACAGGAGCCGGGGGAGACCATGGAGCAGGCGCTGCTGCGGGAGTGCAAGGAGGAGATCGGTTCCCGGGTGGCGGTCGGCGAGATGCTCTGGGTGAGGGAATTTTTAGGCAGCCGGTACGAGTGGGACGTGTTTCACGGCCTGCACCAGGTAGAGTTCATGTTCGCCTGTGAGTTGGAGCCGGACGCTTGTCCCCATGTGGGGACGGTACGCGACACCTGGCAGACCGGGGTCGAGTGGGTGAGGCTGGATAGGCTCGCTGAGGCAATGTTCTATCCCGAGGCCCTGAAGCCCCTGCTGTTGGAATACGCGGAGAGCAGGCAGGGGGGACGGGTGTATCTGGGGGATGTGGGGTAAGGCCTCAACGATAGAGCCGCGAATATGGTATACTGTCAATAATATGTATTTTACGCATGGGGGTTATTTCCTAAGGGGGGACCGACTTGGAGATCACCGTACTGCTGGAAAATGAGAGCCGGAGAAAGGGACTCGCCGCCGCCCACGGACTGTCGGTTTGGGTGCGGGAGGGGGACACGCGTCTGCTCTTCGATACCGGGCCGGACGATTCTCTGCTGGGGAACGCCAAGGCGCTGGGGATCGATCTGGACAGTGTGACAGCCCTGGTCCTGAGCCACAACCACGGGGACCATACCGGGGGCGTGACGCCTCTGCTAGAGCGACTGGACCGGCCCCTGCCCGTATACTCCGGGACGGACTTCTTCCGGGAGACATACGCCCGGGAAGGGGCGGCCCTTACGAAGCTAAGCGATCTCACCGAGGGTGAGATTACAGAGCGGGACGCTATCCATATACAGATCGGCCCGGAGCCCCTTTTCCTAGGGGGCAGACTGTATCTATTGAGCGGGTGGGACAGTCCGAAGCCCTACGAGCCCCCCGCCGGACGGTATGTGATCGAGGGGGACGGCCAATGGGTCCCGGACCCGTTTATGGGGGAAGCGGCCCTGGTGTACGAGGGGCGGGACGAGTTGGCGATGCTCACCGGATGCGCCCATCCGGGGATCGCCGGGATGGTGCGAAAGACCGCGGAGGTCTTCGGAAAGCCTGTCCATACGCTGCTGGGCGGCGCCCATCTCAGACACGCGGATAAAGAGCGGGTGCAGGAGACCGCGGCGGCGTTGGCCGACCTGGGGGTCAATATCCTGGGCCTTTCCCACTGCTCCGGGGAGCGGATCGGAGAAGTGTGGCGGAAGAAGAAATACGGTTATCTGGCAGGTTTTCATGGGGGGGACAGGGTCGTGGCGGAGGTCAGGTAGGAGAAAATCAAGGGTATCGGCTAGACTAAATTAGCTTGCCGGCGGTTTCCATAGGGGCGCGTCTATAAATGTAGTTTCTTTTACATTGGGCAGGATATCGTATATGGTACAGTTCATCCGCTGCTCAAAATATTCTTTCATTGCAAATGTGGCGTCCCAGCGTTCCACAGTGAATGAGAATACTCCGTAGCGCCGTGTCGTATTAACATACCGCTTTTCGAGCAAGCAAAAGCCGTGAGCGTCCGCGATTGAGTCGCAGACAATCAACAACTTATCGTAGTCATCATACGTGATCTCACTAAGATACTTTGTGACAAATTCACCTTCTTCGCCGGTCATATCGTTTTTCCCTATTTCTTTTTCAAAGTCGGGAACGGGGAATGAATGGGTCAGACAGATTCGACCCGCTTCATCCCAGCCTTTTTCCATCATATATGTATATCCGTCAATGCCATGTCTTCTCGCGCTTATCCCGTATCGTCTGCCAATGTCATGGAGAAGCCCTAACACGTATGCCTTTTCCGGGTCAAGATGACCGCATTTTTCAGCGATCAATTGAGCCGCCAACCCAACATTCATGGAATGATCTATCCACGGTCCTTTGTTCAGTTGGCCTGCTGTTTCCAATTCTTTTTCTGCTGTTTCTCTATTTGGAACCATGCTTTCCCCCTAATAGTATTTTGCATATCGGGTGCAAACCGGTTTACCAGGGTTCGTATTTGTCCGTCTATTTTTGAAATCTTCATAATCTTTTTGCAATGGTTGTAGTATATCATTAATTCAAATATTAACCAATATAATGTGATTTGTATAACCCTGTCTATGTACCGTGAATCAGTACGAATAAAGTAGGAAATAACCGGAAATCCCTTTCCCTTTGCTATAATAATTTCTGTATTTGTGAGGACAAGCATACGGGGAAAGGGGTCAGGCAATGGGAAAAAAGATCATCATCATAGGCGGCGGGATCGCGGGACTATCGGCGGGGTGCTACGCCCGGATGAACGGATACGACGCGGAGATTTTCGAGGCCCACGAGGCACCGGGGGGGCAGTGCACCGCCTGGACCCGGAAGGGGTACCGGTTCGATCACTGCATCAACTGGCTGTTGGGGACCTCCCACGGGGTATACCATGATATCTGGAAGGAAACCGGGTCCCTCAATGACGACGTGCGGACCATCAGCCACGAGATATACTGCCGGGTGAGCATGCCGGGGGGCGAGGAATTCCTGGTCTACAGCGATATCGACCGGTGGGCGGCCTATATGATGGAGCTGGCCCCCGACGACCGCGTCCCCATCGACAAGATGCGGTGGGATATCCGCAAGCTGATGGGGCTTAAGCCCTTTGCCGACGCACCGGGTACCCGGGGGATGGGGGCGTATCTGCGGGCGATGCGGGAAATGGGCCCGGTGATGCGGCAGATGACCCGGTACTACAGGATGAGCTATGATCAATATATACAGGAACTGCGGTTTAGCAGCCCCCGCCTCAAGTGGGCGCTGCACCACTGCCTCTACGCCGGGACGGACGTGTCTGCCCTGGCCTTCATGATGATGTTTGCCAATCTAAAGGAGCACAACGCCGCGTACCCCCAGGGAGGGTCCATGCCCTTTGGCAAGCGGATGGCGGAGCGGTTCCGGGAGCTGGGGGGCGAGCTGCGCCTGGGCCAGGGGGCGGCGTCCATCATGATAGAGAAGGACCGGGCCGTGGGGGTGCGTCTCACCGACGGAGATGAGTACAGGGGGGATGTGATCATCTCCGCCGCGGACCTGCGGACCACCCTCTACGATCTGCTGGGAGGCAGATACATACCCGCCAAGGTGGAGCGGGCCTTCGCGCAATGGCCCCTTTCTTCGCCGCTGGTCCAGGTGTCCTTCGGGGTGCGGCGTACCTTTGAGGAATGGACGGCGCCGCTGACCCATGTGGTGGCGCCGGGAGAGCAGATCGGCAGCACCGAATTAGCGCAGGGGTACAGCCTCCTCAATTACGCCTTTGACAGGACCATGGCCCCCCCGGGGAAGACGGCGATGGTCCTGCGCTACGAGACCCCCTACGACTTATGGGAAGGGATGTCTCCTACGATCTACAAGAAAGAGAAAATGAAGATCCAGCAGGACGCTATCCGGCTGCTGGAGCGGGAATACCCCGGCATAGGCGGGGATATCGACGTGTGCGATGTGGCGACGCCTTTGACCCATATCCGCTATACGGGGGCGTATAGGGGGGCCTATGAGGGGTTTCTGCCCACCGGCGCTAATATCCGGACCAGTCTGCCCATGACCATACCGGGGCTTAGGGGTTTTTACCTGGCGGGGCAGTGGCTGTTCCCCGGTGGAGGGCTGCCCCCGGCGGCCCAGTCGGGGAAATGGGCCATCCAGAAGCAGTGCCGGGAAGACGGGCGGGAATTCCGGGCCTGGGCGGGGTGATGCAGGTTTTTCCAGTATCATCTCGAATTATGACAGCAGGGTGTCGTAATCCATGGACTATACTGAGAAAAAAACGGTATAGGGAGGAAATACCATGCTGGAATATCCCGAGATCACCACGATCGCCGGTCAGATGGGGGACACGCTGGTCGGCAAGACCATCGAGGAAACGGTCTACGAGGCCGTGGATAGAAAATTCGTATTCACAAATCAGACCCCGGCGGAGTTTCAGGAGCGGCTGGGCGGGCAGACCGTGACGGGTATAGAGTCCTGCTCCAATCACCTGTATATCATGACCGGCGGGGGATACTGCCTGCAGATCGGCGACACCGGGGGCAAGATACTGTATTACGCCGACGAGAGCGCCCTGCCCAGGAAACGGGACCTGCTGGTGTCCTTTGACGACGGCAGCTATCTGAGTGTGGCGGTGCAGATGTGGGGGTTTTTGGGGGCATGCAGCCGGAAAGAGATGCAAGAGCACCGGCAAAAGGTGCTAGATGAAGCCCGGCTGCCCGTGGCGGACGCCGTGTCTATCGAGGATCTCATTCGATTTATGGAAGGCTGGGAGGACAAGAAAAGAACCAGCGCCAAGAAATTCATCATCAGCCGCAAATACGTCACCGGCCTGGGGAACGGGTACGTCCAGGACATCCTCTGGCGGGCCGGTATCTACCCCAAGCAGAAGATGGCTTCCCTCGATGGGGATGAGCTGAAGCGGCTGCTGGACGCCATACTGTCTGTGGCGTCGGAAGCGGTGGCGGCGGGGGGCCGCAATGTGGAACGGGACCTGTACAATCATCGGGGCGGGTATGCCCCTGCCCTGGGCAAGGCGACACTGGGCGAGCCGTGCCCCAAATGCCTGACCCCCATTGAGAAATTTCCCTATGAGGGCGGGGCCTGCTACGTGTGCCCGAACTGCCAGAAGGAGCCCGCGTAAATGCCCGAAAAACCAAATTCCCAGGCCTATGACCCCCATATCATCCGGGAAGATTTTGACCGGATCGCCCGGTTATCCGACGGAGAATGGGACCATAACCGGGCCTATCATCCATACCTGCTGCGCCATATTCCACAGCGTATCGCCAATGCGCTGGATATAGGATGCGGCAAAGGGGAGTTCGCGCGGATGCTCGGACGGCGCGCCGACCGTGTGGAGGGGATCGACCTTTCGCCTGAGATGATCGCCGGGGCGAAGAGGCAAACAGCCGAGGAAAATATAGAATACAGTGCGGCGGACATCCGGGAGACGGCGCTGCCGGCAAATCATTATGATTGCATAGCGTCCATCGCGACATTTCACCACCTGCCGTTGCGTGAGACGCTTAAACAGCTTAGGGAAGCGCTGGCCCCCGGCGGGGTATTGGCGGTGCTGGATCTTTACAAAGCGATTACCGTATGGGATTTTATGTTATCCGGCGCAGCTGTTCCCCTTAATCTCGCATACTCCCTGATCAAGACAGGGAGACTTCCCCATGGCAATACCGAAGCGTGGCGGACCCACAGCGCCCACGAGGTTATACTCCCCCTGCGGGAGATACGGGAGATAAGCGAGGATGTGCTGCCCGGAGCCCGGGTCAAACGGCATCTTTTGTGGCGGTATTCCCTCGTGTGGGTAAAGCCAGATTAAGAACCAACCGACCAGACAAGGTTTGCTCTGTGCGCCTTGCTGACACACAAGCGTAAATTAATTAGTTTAGATGCGGCTCACCGCCATTGGCCGAAAACAAACATGTTTGTTTAAATTTTAATGACCGCCCGGATGATCGAAGAAACTGCGATACAGGCTAAGCAGTGCTGCGGGGGGGATGGGAAGGCAATTCTTACAATTAGTTCATATCTTGACATATTTTTAAGCGACATTTCAGTAATTAAGGGCGTTTTTTAACCAAAAAAGTCATGAAATTTACATGTAATCTTTTCCTAATGTGGTATGATTGTTGTGGAAGAAGGTGTCTCTATGCCAAAGGTGGATTTCAAAAGGGAACTGAAAGAGCTGTATATGCCCAAAAAGGACAGGCCTGTACGGGTGCAGGTTCCCCGGATGCAGTATGCCTTGGTACAGGGAGAGGGGGACCCCAATACCGAGGAATTCAGCAATGCCGTGGAGGCTCTCTACGGGGTGAGCTATTCCATCCGGATGATGCCCAAGAGGGGGATTACCCCGCCGGGTTACTACGAATACACGGTGCCTCCCCTGGAAGGAATATGGGATATCGCGGATGGGGCCGGGATGTTCGATCCCGCGCGCAAGGACCGGCTCACCTGGACACTGATGATTATGCAGCCTTATTTTGTGGATCAGTTATTGTTGGGCACCGCCAAGCATATGGTCAATCAGAAGAAGGACAATCCGTATATAGACCAGATCATCATGAAGGACTGGGAGGAAGGGGACTGCGTGCAGATTATGCATATCGGCTCCTATGACGACGAACCGGCGACTTTTAATAAGATCCACGCCTTTATGAAAAACGAGGGGTTAGTGCGGGTAGAAAAAAAACATCATGAGATCTATATCTCCGACCCGCGGAAGGTGGACCCGGAAAAGAGGAAGACAGTGCTGCGGGTGCGGGTCGCGCCCAGATCATAGAGAGAGGAATGAGGGGGATGGGGAAAAAGAGATCCAAGGCGGCCGCCGTGCTGGGGACGATACTGAGCCTGGCGTCGGTGGGGGCCACGGTGTTTTTCGGGGTGTTCTTCATCGGGGAAGGATGGCCGGACTTTATGGAGAGCGGCATTCCCGTGGCGTTGTGGCCGGTACTCGCACTGGTGCTGGTGGCCACGGTGGGAGCCATATGGTCGTTCTTTGACCGGCGCGCCGGGGGCTGGATCCTGGTGGTCGGGGGCCTGGGGCTCGCGGGCATCATGCTGGTCCGGGGAGGACTATCGGACCTGGACGCCGCGCTGACCTTTTCTCTGCCCTATATGGTGCCCGGACTGGGGCTCTCGATTATCGGCAAGTAATCTCATAATAGGCATATGTCCCGGGGAACAGGGTCCGGGGTTTTATAGAATATTGCGAAGCCATCATTCAAGGGCTTGGTGCTTAATCCGCCGAGCCTTTATTCTTGCCAATCCGTTTGATATTCAGCTTATTTCACACTATTTCCTGTGTTACTTTTTCTCCCGTACACGTGTATGATGCGAGTAAGCCGCAGGATTGGAAGCCCCCGCGTGAGTCAGGAATGAAACGAACGTCGTTCAAAAACCATATGAAACGGTGATTTGTGCCCCCAAAAATTATATGGTCCGCGGCGCGCCCGTTCTAGCGGGTAAATGATCAAAAGACCGGTATGTATAGGGAATCAGCTTTTTTAGGGAGGAAGGATACCTTCCATGACAGCGTATTGTAACCACAAAAATAATAAAACACAGTGAAACATAGACCGCAACGCGCAGGGCGGATCGGCTTTAAAGAGGCGCGAGATTCTATGAAAAAATACTATAGCGCTCCTGTATGATCAAGGGCTTTGGATGCAGGTTCGTATGGCTCCTGTCCTACCTTACCTCTGCCGTGATCCCCTCAAATATCTCCATCGCCGAGGTCATATGGCTCAGGTCGGGGTTGATTTCCCCGTCCGCGCCGTCCAGTGACCCGTGGCCGATGGGTGTCAGCGTGACGCTGTCCCCGGTTGAGATGATCCCGGCGTAGACCAGGCTGGGCTGGCCGGCGTAGTCGGCATTGTACCCGTCTTCCCCCTCATCGAGGCCGGCTCGATAATAGGCATTGTAATCGCAGGAGACATTGACCTCCACCAGCACGCAGGCGTCATCCTCGGCCGCCGCCGTGATCCGGCTGTCGCTAAGGGGGGTGGCGGAGGTGACGGCGTCGGCGCTGTCGGAGGCCCGGTGCGACCACACGGGGAGCGCGGCGGGACGGTCGATGGTGCGGATTTTGGGGGTCACATACAGTGTCCGGATGAAATGTCCCGCGCTGTCCTCCACCCAGACGGCGATCTGGGGGACGGTGACGATGGCGAAGGGCGCGAGCCGGTAGGTGACCCGGGCGTAGGACGGGCCCGTGCGCAGGTCGATCGTCAGACCGCCGCCCCCGTCCGCCACGGAAACGGTCTCCGCGGCCCGGGTGATGGCCTTGGCCCGCAGCAGGGATACCCCTCCCTGGATCCCCCATGCGATCAATCCCAAAATAAGCAGGCCGACGACGATTCGCAGCGCTTTGTTCATAAATAGTCACCTCGTCTGCAATGATATGCATAGTGTACCATAACCTGGCGCATTATGTATTGTTTTCTGGCAAAAAGTATATTCCTGCTATTTTATGGCCGCGTTGTGGTACAATAGCTGGGAGCAAAGGAGGAAGGATATGGAGATCGGACTGAGCACCGCCTGTTTTTACCCCGACGCCCTGACCGAAGAGGCGCTGCCCCGGATACAGACCCTGGGGGTCGGGACGGCGGAGGTGTTCCTGGAGACCTACTCGGAGTATTCCGTGGACTTTGCCGGAGAGCTTATGAAAGTCATCGGGGACAGCGGGATCCGGGTGCATTCCATCCATACCCTCAACCCTCATTTCGAGCAGACCATCTTTTCCCGTACAGAGCGGCAGCGCCGGGACTGCCTGGAATGGTACGAGCGGGCGCTGGACGCGGGGGCTATCCTGGGAGCCGGGGTCTATGTGTTCCATGGGCCGGCCCGGCTGAAGGGTCCCGGAGGCCCGCCGAATTACGCCCACATCGCCCCCCTGGTCCGGGATATGGCGGCGATGGCGGCCAAGCGGGGCATCCGGTTCGCCTGGGAGAACGTGTTTTGGTGCTGGTTCGACCACCCCGGCTTCGTCGATGAGCTTAAGGAATACGGGGGGACAGAAGGGCTGTACTATACCTTTGATCTCAAGCAGGCATATTTGAGCGGCCACGACCCCTACGGATATCTCTCGGCGATGCGGGATCGCCTGGCCAACGTCCACCTATGCGATATCGACGGGGAAGGCAATCTCTGCCTGCCGGGACGGGGCGAAATAGACTTCGCGAAGCTGGGCGGGGCCATCCGGGAGAGCGGCTATACGGGACCCGCCATACTGGAAGTGTACAGGGAAAATTATGCAGACTGGCGGGAACTGGGGGAAGCGGCGGCGTATCTCGGGGACGCGCTCAGTCAGAGCAGCAGCCCCAAAATAAGGTAGCCCGCCATGGACAGCAGGATCCCCGCGATCTGGTAGGGGAGCACACTCGTGAGATGCTGGCCGTAGGAGATCTTCGCCATCCGCGACACCACGGGGGAGACCGCGTCGGTGACCGCGCCTCCCGCCCAGACGGCCCCCGCGGTCACCGATACATCGATGCCCGCGCTGACTGCGAAATGGATCCCCAGGGGCAGCGCCAGGGCCCAGGTGGCCCAGGACGAGCCGATGGTGTAGGAGATCGCCCCCGCGATCAAAAATACGATCAGGGGGATCAGAAAGATGGGTATGCTATCGATCATATCCGCGCTGACGAGGTCATTGAACCCCAGATCCTGGGTGACCCGCGTCAACGACCAGCTCAGCACCAGGATGAGGATGAGCCCGACGACCCGCTGGGCGCCCCGCACCACATGGGCCTGGATCTCCGCCAGGCTGATCTTCTGAAACAGGAAAAACAACCCGGATAAAAATAACGTCAGTATGGCCCCCGCGAATATCGACGCGCTGAAGTCCGCGTTGCTCAGGGCCTGGAAGAACGCCGGAGACACCATTCTGCCCGTCCACCAGAAGAAAAATACCGTGCTCAGGATCAGGATGGCGATGGGGACGATGAGGTTTACACTCTTGCCGGGGTACTCCTCCGCCTCGTCGGCCTCCCGCACTTCCTTCAGCCGCTCCACATGGGCCTGGGTCAGCGCGTCGTCTCCCTTCGCCTTTCCGATCCTGTATTTTCCGAAACCCAGGCCGAAGAGGGTGACGCCCAGGGCGATCAGCAGCATCGACCAGGAGAAGAAATTGCAGAGTATGCTCTTGACGACGATGAGGTAGGGGCTTTCCGCTACGGCCATGTTCCGGGTATTGTTGGTGACGAGATTCACCATATAGCCCAGGCTGCCGGTGGCGATGGGCATGAGATACATGAGCTGGAGGCTGGTGGCGGCCAGGATAAACGCGAACTTCTCCTTGGAGCCATTTACTTTTTTCAGCAGGGGGTCCATGACCGCGCTCACCGATATGGCGTGGAAGGAGCTGTCGAAGAACGTGAACAGGGAGAGCAGCCAGGAAAACCCCAGCACGCCCCGCTCGCTCTTGACCCATCGGCCGACGATCTTCTCAAATCCCGAGATGCCCCCCGCCATCTTGATTAAATCCGCCAGAGACCCGAAGGCGATCAAAAACCCCAGGGTATACGCGCTGCCCTTGTCCGCCAGTACCTTGACGATGTACCCGCCGATGGCGATGATCCCGTCGGAGAAGGATCGGGCATAGAGGACAGACCCGATCACCACGCCGGTCAGCATGGCGGGGATCAGCTTTTTGGTCTTGAACGTGATGATGATGGCGATCAGCGCCGGCAAAAAAGATATGTACGCCACGGCGGCCCTCCTTTGGCAGTCTTCGGGGTGCTGTGTCTAGTGTTCCTTATAAAGACGCCGGTAAACGCCTTCCTGTTGATTTCACCAGGCCTGGAAATGTCTAGGGAATGGGGTATATACTATATGTGTACTCCGTAGGTTTTGGGAAGGGAAGGGGGAAATGGAGTGGGAAACAATTGGGTGAAGGGCTGCGCCCTGGTATTGATGGGGGTCATGCTGGGGGGAATGGCGGCCTGTGAGGATACGCCGGCGAGCCTGCCCGTCCACGGGAGCGCGGCGGTGGAAAACACCTGTCCCATCCCGGAGAATGTGGGTCATGTGCTGGAGGGGGTCTATGACCTGTACCCGGAGAACGGACCCGATCTCCCCGCCCTGGGCGTGGTGAACAATATGATGATCGCCTACCATGTCCCCGGGATGGAGCATGTCCATGGGTATACACTGCCGGTGCAGTTTTCTTTCGAGTACCTGTATTCGGGGGAGGGGATGATGGAAGAGCTTGACCGCATACGGCAGTCCCTCGGCAATGTGGAGTACGACGATGAAAATATCGGCAGGATCTTTCTGACGGGTACGGCGGGGCGGTGTCTGGTCAATGTCACCGCGTTTCTCAAGGAGGGACCGGACAGCCTCCACTACAGCGTGGAGATGCCGGAGGAATACGTGGACAAGGACGCGTTTCTCGCAAAAACACGGGTGGGGCCCATTGGGGACATGATCTATGAATCCACCGGCGATGTGGAATACGCGCGCAATATATTCGCCACCAACGAGCAGTGGGTCTGGGGGTATCTGACCGAGGCCGACGCGGAGGAAACGGCGGATTGGTACCAGGAGCGGGCGGTGAGCGCGGGGTATGCCGATATCACGGTGGAGCGGCCCCAGGAGGACGCGATCCATATCCATACCCGGGAGACGGAGGATCTGGACGCCTGGACCGCCATGGTGCAGACCACCGACCGCGGATATACCTATGTGTCCTTCAATATGGTGCATACGGATCACTGAACTGCGCAAAGATGGTCAAAAGCCACTGTGTATGGCGGTATATAATGGGTACATCTTTCCGGAAAGAGAATGAACATGGACCATAGGGATAGCATACAGGCGGCGGTGGACTATATCGAAGCGTGCCTCGCCGACAAACTGACGCTCACGGAGATCGCGGCCCAGGCGATGTTTTCGCCGTGGCAGTTCCACCGGATGTTTACCATCATGGTGGGGATGCCGGTGATGTCCTATGTGCGCGCCCGGCGGATGACCAGGGCGGCCCAGGCGCTGATGCATACCTCTAGGCGGGTGATCGAGATCGCCCAGGAGGCCGGGTATGAGTCGCAGCAGGCCTTCACCAGGGCATTCGCCAAGGCCTTCGGCATCACCCCCGGAGCCTGCCGCAGGAGTAAGAGCCTCCCCGACCTGCTGGTACCCCAGATGAAGTGGTCCTATGGAAGGAGTATCATCACAATGAAAAAAGAACCCAGACTGGTCACGATCGAGGATTTCTGGGCGGCGGGCCTCAGTGTATCCACCTCGGTGGAGGAGAACATGGCGGACTCGGTGATCCCCAAGCTATGGGGACGGTTTATGCCCTATATGGAGAAGGGGATCGAGGGCCGTACCGCGGATGACGTGTCCTACGGCATATGCGACGGGGACGGGGAGCAGTTCACCTACCTGGCGGGCGTCCCCGTCGGGGAAGAGACCGCCGCGCCCAAAGACCTTGCCAAGAAGCGGGTGCCGGGTGGTGCGTTTGCGGTGTTTACCCACCAGGGAGAGCTGGGGGAGGATAAACTCGCTGACCTGTATCTCACCATGCAGTATATCTACAACCAGTGGCTGCCGGAGTCGGAGTACGAGTACGACCTGGACCGGGTGGATTTTGAGAAATACGGTCCCGCCTTCTACGCCGAACCGCCGGAGATGGAGATCTGGATCCCGATCCGCAAGAAACAGTAGAGAGACAAAGAGAGCGCCCGGCGGGCGCTCTTTTATGTGGCCAAGCTAGCTTTCGTCCAGCATCTTCTTAAGGCGCCTCCCGGGCTCATCCAGGGAGCGGGCGTGGCGGTCCATATCCCGCCAGGGGTCGTCTTTCTGCCCCAGCCTGCGAAACAGATTGCGGAGGGTGTAGCGCCGGGCCGTCAATTCCCCCCTGTCCAGCTCCTCCCAGTCCAGGGGCGCGGCCACCGGGGCGCCGGGCCGGGCCCGGACCCCGTAGGGGGCCACGGTGGTCTGGGCATAGGAATTGCGCAGATAATCAAGGAACAACCGTCCCCTGCGCTTCTCCTTGCGGGTCTCGGTGGTCAGGCGGTCCGGGTACCGGGCGGATAGTACATGTCCCAGTTTTCGGGCAAAATCCCGGACAGCGTCGTATTCGTGGCTTCGGTCCAGGGGGGTCACCACATGCAGCCCCCGGGAGCCCGTGGTCATCACGAAGGGCGAAAGGCCCAGTTCGGTCAAAATCCCGCGGAGCGCCCTGGCGGCAAACCGGACCGGGGTGAAATCCTCCCCCGCCGGGTCCAGGTCGAACACCATCCGGTCCGGCCGATGCATCCGGTCCCGCCGGCTCAGCCAGACATGGGGGGTGACGCAGCCCTGCTCTGCCAGGTACACGAGGGCGGACCGGGTGCCGCACACCACCATCTCCTCATTTTCCCTGTCCTTGACCGCAACAGATACCCTGTCGATCCAGTCGGGAAAATAGCCGGGGACCTGTTTCTGATAGAAGCCGGAGCGGGCGATCCCGTCGGGAAACCGCTGCATCATGAGGGGCCGCTCCGCCAGATGGGGGAGCATGACGGGGGCGATCCTCTCATAATACGCCGATAGATCACCCTTGGTAATCCCCGCGTCGGGGAAAAAGACCTTGCCGGCATGGGACGTCTCGATCCTGCGCCCGCCGATCTTGATCCTATCAGTCATCGGGGCGCCTCCTCCCGTACCACCTGCCGGGGGTCCTTGTCCTCCCGCAGGCCCAAAAACCGGGGGTGCCGCAGTTTTCCCCCGCCGGTCCACTCCGTGAACGCCACTTCCCCCACCAGCCGTGGGTCTGCCCAGTGGGCGTCCCGCTCCCCGGTCTCCCCAGCGAAGGGGGAATCCGGCCGTTCGGCCTCCGCGAGCCGATGGTGGATATGCCGCAGGGTATCGTCGGAGAACCCCGTCCCCACCTTGCCGGCGTAGATGAGATCGTCCCCGTCGTAATACCCCAGGAGCAGGGCGCCGAAGCCGACCCGCTCCCCCTGGGGCTCCGTGTAGCCGCCGATGACGAATTCCTGCTCGTGGTGGCATTTGAACTTCAGCCACTGCCGGGACCGGCCGTGGACGTAGCGCCCGTCGGCCCGCTTGGCGATGATGCCCTCCCATCCTTTTCGGCAGGCTTCCCGCAGATACGCTTCGCCCTCTTCGTTGCGGTGGGGCAGGTACCGCAGGGGGTCCCGGTAGTCAAAGGCGTTCTTCAGCAAGGCTTTTCTATGGCGCAGGCCAAGCCCGGTGAGATCGTACCCACCAAGGTACAGGAGATCAAATAGATAATAATAGACCTCGATCCCTGTCTTGACCGCCTCCTCCCGGTCCCAGATCTGCATGCGGCCCTGGAGCCGGGAAAAGCTGGTGACGTCACCGTCAAACGCCACAACCTCCCCGTCGGCGATGAAATCGGCGGGCTCCTGTCCATGAAGGGCTTCCTCCAGCTCGGGATAATGATCGTTCAGAGACTTTCGGTTGCGGGACAGCAGGCGTATTTGCTCCCCCCGGCAAAAGCATAGACAGCGCTCGCCGTCCAGCTTGCGCTCATAGATCCAGTCCGGATCGGAGAAATACTCGTGGGTCAGCGTGGCCAGCATGGGCGCTGTCCAATCCGGCTGCTCCGCCTCTATGAGCTGTCCCCGGGCCTCGTCGGGGAGGGAGTCAAAGACGCTATTCATCGGGATCATTCATCTCATCGGCGATATCTTCCAGGGATTTGCCCGAGAGTACCGAGTCCGGCTCGGTGCTGACGGGATTGCGGCGGGCGTCGGC
>ENA-ORCX01000327-ORCX01000327.1-marine-metagenome-genome-assembly--contig:-NODE-327-length-22569-cov-3.904677_pt1 | contig 22569 bp, 19 predicted proteins | sample MGYA00248630_ERZ508518 | MGnify/ENA primary metagenome ERZ508518 (study PRJEB26188, sample SAMN06268768) | marine metagenome | isolation source: Bioluminescent Bay, La Paraguera, Puerto Rico | place...
AAGTAGGGATTGGACGCGCTCAACAGAAACCCGGCTCCCATGAGCCGCAGATACGACCCCGTCCCCTGGCTGCCGCCTTGGGCGCGGGGGGTGTCCAGGGATATCTCCCGGCGCAGGGCGCTGGTGATCATCCCGGCCCCCATCCATGCCAGGTACCCGCCCCCCAGTATCCCGATGGCGGTGCTCACCCAGGGGTTGATCAGTATCTCTTTCAGGCCCACAAACAGCAGGCCCACCACCAGCAGCTCCAGCGCCACGTGTCCCGCCACCACCGCCGGCCCCGCCAAAAAACCCTTGCGCAGGGAGCCCTCGATATCCGCCGCCAGCATGGGCCCCGGCATCATGGCACCCGACAATCCCATCACAAAGGACGCTCCCAGTATACTCAGCAAGGCCTACTCCTCCAGAATATATAGATGTACCCTATTATAATGAAAAAAGAGAGGGAAGCAAAGAGCCTATCGCTGTTGACAACAGGGGATATATGATTATATTTTCATGTAAAGGAGATGGGGACATGCAGAAAGCCACAGTCATACTCGGAAGTCCCAGGCGCCACGGGAACAGCGAAATACTGGCGAATAAAGCCATGGATGGAATCCGTACTGCGGGCGGCGCCTGTGAAGTATTCAGACTCAACGCCATGAAGATCCGCCCATGCCAGGCCTGTGAATACTGCCGCAACAAGGGGAATGGTCAATGCGCGGTCCGTGACGACATGGATCAAATCTATGCCGCCCTGTCGGAGTCCGATGTGTTATTGCTCGCATGCCCTATCTATATGTTTACCGTTACGGCCCAGCTCAAGCTCTTTATGGACAGGTGCTACGCCTGTCCCGGCGCATTGGCGGGGAAACGGGTGGGGATACTCCTCACCTACGGGGATACCGACGAGCATACCTCCGGCGCGATCAACGCCATCCATACATTTCGGGATGAATACCGGTACGCCCATGCGGATATCGTCGGAATCGTCCACGGCAGCGCCAATGAAAAGGGTGAGATAAATAAAGATAAAAAAGTGCTGGAGGAAGCGTTTATATTGGGAAAAAACTTGTTTCTGAATATGCCATAAAATATATTTTCGTTTAGGGTATATAGAAAATGAAGGACCCGGAGCAATCCGGGTCCTAAACATGTTATCTTTTGCTTCTTTTCAGTAAATCAAGATGTGATAGCCCAAAGCGAATTATGTTTGCCCAACCGCCAGGGCGATGAGAAAGACTGCCAGGCAAGGCGGCTGGCCTGCAAAACAAGGGAGCGTATTTAAACATACGTGACCGCCGTTTGCAGGCCAAGCCAACGATGTATGGCTGGCTTTATCGCGTCCTGGCTTTACTCGGCTTTGAGTTCGGTCCACAGCTCCCCCATAAATTCCTTTGTCCCGGCGGGCAGGTCCAGGAACACGTCGCAGCGCTCCAGCACCTCGTCGGGGGGATTGTAGGCCTCCATAGAAGTCAATTCGGCGTCCAGGTTGTCAAGGGCATCCTGATGGGTGGTAGAGTACCCCACCCATTCTGTGTTTTTAAGTGCGATATCGGGACGGCACAGAAAATCTATGAACTGATGGGCTTCCTCCACGTACCGGCTTGTCTTGGGGATCACCATGCAGTCCACCCAGAAATTGCTCCCCTCCCCGGGGACGCTGTAGGCCAGGTCCGGGCTCTCCACCATGACGCTGACCGCCGCCCCTGACCAGGTGAGGGCGATGGCCGCCTCTTCCCCGAGCATCATATCCATCATCTCATCCACCACATAGGCCATCACCAGGGGCTTCTGCTCCATCAGCATCTCCTGGGCCTGTGTCAGCTCAGATTGATCGGTGGTGTTGAGGGGATACCCCAGCAGGCTAAGCGCCGGGACAAAGGAATCCCGGACGCTGTCCAGCATGATGATCTGCCCCGCGTACTCTTCATCCCAGAGTATGTCCCAGCTGTCCACCGGCTCGGTCACCAGTTTGGTGTTGTAGAGGATTCCCAGGGTCCCCCAGAAATAGGGGATAGTGTAGGCGTTGTCCGGGTCGTATTCCATATTCAAGAAACGCTCCTGGGTGTATTGGCTATTGGGAATTTTCTCAAAATCCAGGGGCAATAGCATATCCTCGGCGATCAGGCGCGCCACCATATAATCGGAGGGGAATATCAGATCGTACTGGGTGCCCCCCTTGGAGAGTTTTACATACATCTCCTCATTGGTGGGGTAGACCTCATAATTGATATGGATGCCGGTCTCCTCCTCAAACTGGGTGAGAATATCCGGGTCCATATACTCCCCCCAGTTATAGACGGTCAGGGTCACATTGTCCCCGCTCTCATCCGCCTCGTCTTTGGGTCCGCATCCCGCCAGCAGCGCAATGCACAGGAGCAGCGCCGCTGCCACCAGCCAGTTCTTTTTCAATCAAGTATCCTCCTTATAATTAATTATATTTATACCATCAGGCTCTGTTCGGCCAGTCCCTCGCCGTTCTTTTTCTTTCCGCCCCGTTTGGAAAGCAGATTGATCCCGATCAAGAGCAGCAGCACGGTCAGAAAGAGCAAAGTAGACAATGCGTTGATCTCGGGCTTGACCCCCCGGCGGGCCATGGAGTAGATCTCGATAGAGAGATTGGACACCCCCGATCCGGTGGTGAAGAAGCTGATCACGAAGTCGTCGATGGAGAGGGTAAAGGCGATCAAAAAACCGCTCATGATTCCGGGGAATATCTCGGGCAGGACCACTTTCCACAGCGCCTGCATGGGGGTGGCCCCCAGATCCATGGCCGCCTCCATCAACCGGGCGCTGGATTTCCGCAGTCGGGGGGCCACGGAGAGGATCACATAGGGGATATTGAATACGATGTGGGCCAGCAGCATGGTGCCGAACCCGAGTCGCACGCCCACCGATACAAAAAACAGCATCAGCGCGATCCCGGTGACGATATCGGGGTTAAGGACCGGGAGGTAATTGACGTTCATGGCGGCCTTCTGCCAGCGGGGCTTCATCTGGCTGAGGCCGATGGCCGCCGCCACCCCGATCACCGTGGCGATGGTGGCGGAAAGCACGGCGACCAGCAATGTATAGTACAGGGCCGAGCTGATCTGCTGGTTTTGAAAGAGGGTCCCGTACCATTTCAGGGTAAAGCCCTCCCAGCGGCCCCGGGATTTGCCTGCGTTGAAGGAATAGGCGATCAATACCGCGATGGGGGCGTACAGAAAGATAAAGACGCCCAATGCGTAGAGCCTGCCGATCCATTTCTTCACCACGGTGTGACGCCCCCTTCCTGGCCTTTCTCAAACCGGGACATGATCCCCATGCTGACCAGGATCACCACGATCAGTATCATGGATATGGCCGATCCGAAATTCCAGTCCCCCTGGACCAGAAACTGCTGCTCCACGAGATTGCCGATGAGCATATACTGCCCGCCTCCCAGGAGGCGGGAGATTACGAAGGTGCTGACCGCGGGCATGAATACCATGGTGATCCCCGAGGCGATGCCGGGCATACTCAATGGCAGGGTCACCTTGGTAAAAACACCGGCGCTGCCGGCTCCCAAGTCCCTGGCGGCCTCGATCAGGCTCTGGTCCATCCGGTGGAGCACCGTGTAGATGGGCAGCACCATAAAGGGAAGGAAATTGTACACCATCCCCAGCACCACCGCCACATCGTTGTACATGAGCGCCATGGCCGGCAAGCCCAACAACCCCAGAAAGCGGTTGATGAGGCCGTTATTGCCCAAGAGGGTCATCCAGGCATAGGTGCGCAGGAGAAAATTCATCCACATGGGCACCAGAAAGAGCATCAATAGCAGATTGCGGACACCCTTTTCCCGCCCCGCGATGAACATGGCCGCAGGATAGCCGACGAAAAGGCAGATGGCGGTAGAGAGCAGCGCCAGCCAGACCGAGCGGGCGAGGACCTTTACATACACGGGCTGCATGAACTTGGAAAAAGCCTCGATGCTGAGCGTCCCCTCCTCCATCACGGCGTACACCAGGATCATCACCAGGGGGATCACGATAAAGAGACCCATCCAGACGAGATAGGGCCCCGCCAGCCAGGACGTCTTTTTCATTGGCCGGCCTCCCGGGCCATGACATGGATCTCCTCGGGCCCCACGCTGATCCCGACGGACTCGCCGGGCTCCCGCATACGGGTGCTCTGTACGGTAAGGGTATGGTCCTGGCACTCGATGAGCATCTCGTAGTGGATACCCTTGAACACCACGTCGGTGACGGTACCCGTAAGCTGTCCCTTGTCGGGACTGCCCAGGTGGATGTCCTCGGGCCGCAGCACCACATCCACAGGGACATCCTCCCCAAAGCCGCCGTCCACGCAGGGAAATGCCTCCCCGCAAAACCTGACCTCCTTGTCTCTGATCATAGTGCCCTCGATGATATTGCTCTTGCCGATAAAATGGGCCACGAAGCGGTTGTTGGGCTCGTTGTAGATATCCTCGGGGGTGCCGATCTGCTGGATGCGCCCGTCGTTCATCACCACCACCGTGTCCGACATGGTCAGCGCCTCTTCCTGGTCGTGGGTCACATAGATAAAGGTGATCCCCACCTGCCGCTGCATGTTTTTGAGCTCGATCTGCATCTCCCGGCGCAGTTTCATATCCAGGGCTCCCAGGGGTTCGTCCAGGAGAAGCACCCGGGGCTGGTTGACCAGGGCTCTGGCGATGGCCACCCGTTGCTGCTGCCCCCCGGAGAGGCTCTCGATATGCCTCTGTTCAAAGCCTTTGAGGTCCACGAGTTTCAGCATCCGGGAGACCTTTTTGGCAATCTGTTCCTTGGGCTGCTTCTGGATCCGCAGGCCGAAGGCCACGTTTTCAAATACATTTAGATGGGGAAACAGGGCGTAGCGCTGAAAGACGGTATTGATGTGTCTCTGGTGAGGAGGGATATCGTTGATCCGCTTGCTGTCAAAGAGAACATCCCCCTCGTCGGGCTTCTCAAACCCCCCGATCAGCCTTAGTGTCGTGGTCTTGCCGCAGCCGCTGGGGCCCAGCAGGGTGATGAACTCATTTTCGCGGATATAGAGGTCGATGCCGGAGAGCACCTCGTGTTCTTCGTAGGATTTGTGGATGTTTTTCAGTTCAATGAGTTTGGTCCCCATGATGCCTCCTGTATGCCCTTCCTCAAAACATGGGCGGCGTGCTGACCCACAGTACCCGGCACACACTCTTGCCGATATTGCGCAGGTAGTGGACCCGGTCGGCCTTGTAGTAAAAGGCCTCCCCCTTCTTGGCCTTGTGGCCCTGGCCCCCCAGATTCACCTGGATACTGCCGGAGAGGACATAGCCGAACTCCTCCCCCTCGTGGGGAAAGTCCCTGTCGGTGGCCGCCCCCGGCTCCAGTGTCAGCAGGATGGGCTCCATCTCGTTCTTTTGGGCGTTGGGTACGATCCAGTGGATGGTGCGGCCCTCGGTATCCTCTTCCTTCACAAAGACCTCGTCTTCGTGGAAGACCACTTTTTCAGGCTCGGTCTCGGTGAAGAAGGGCCCGAGCTCGGTCCCCAGGCACTGGAGGATATCCACAAGCGTGGCGATGGACGGGGAGGTGAGATCGCGCTCCAATTGGGAGATATACCCCTTGGTCAGCTCGCACCGGTCGGCCAGCTCCTGCTGGGTCATCCCGTAGAGCTGCCGGAGCTCCTGTATTCTCTTGCCGATCTTCATGGCCCCTCCAGAAGTTAACAGACATAAAACTTAGAGTTTACTATAACTAAACTTATGCAACGGTTTTTATTATAGAAACGGTGTATCGTTCTGTCAATACCCTGACCGCAAATATATAAAAAAACAGCCCGGAAAGGGCCGCGCAGCAAACCGTGGTGTGTACGATATGTATCCGGCCGCCGAGACGGGCAATACGGCGGGTTTTTATAGATCGTTATCCACAGCCTGTGGATACTACCTGGCGTGTGGCGACCAGGTCTATCCCGCTCCCGGCGATATCAGAAACGATGGTCTGTCCCACCGCAATGGGGGCGGAGAGGGTCATGCCCTTCAGCCTGTCCAGGGCCTTTGGGATCTTGTCCTTGGGGATGGGCTGTGCGGTCTTCACCGACACCATCTCGTAGTCCCCCCCGGCGACGGGGAGCGAGGTAGTCAGTATGCGGACCGGATCGCGCGCCTCCTGGACGGCGTAAGTCTCTCCCCGCCTGCATTCATTGCCGGTGACGGTCCACTGTCCGTCTTTCTTTTCGACTTCCATCTCACAGCCGCGGGGGCAGCTGATGCATGTTAGTTTCATTTCGTTTCCTCTCATAGAGCGATGAAAAAGCCCGTCTTCTTTGTTATGGCTGCGTTTGCTCCTCGGCGTAGTTGTACTACGCCTATGTCGCAAGCCTCGCCCTGCCTCGAATTCAGGGCTTTTTGGTTGCCCAGCGATTCCGTTACATTATTATCTTTTGCTGCTTTTCTTTAAGAAAAGCAGTGGGGGTACGGGGGCAAAGCCCCCGGAAAAAGCCTTACTCCTCCGGCTTTATCCACCGTACTTCACAGGAACCGGCTTCGCGTATCGCCTGTAGTTCCTCTGCACCCAGCTTTACCCGCTCCATCTCCCCCGGCGCCAGCTTGATCACCTTGCGTGATTTGATCACCGTATCCCCGGCGAGCACCTCCACCCGGCCGCCCCGGTACACATCCCGGCCGCGGAAATACAGTTCGGTGGGTTCAGTACCGGAAAGCCGCTGGGGAAGGACATACCGGATGCCGTTCCCCGGCTGGATGGATACGGTTTTCTCCCCATACTGTTTCTTTCCCTGTATATAGGCGGCGGCGCTGCGGGCCGCGATCTCGGCCTCCTCACTCACATAGTCCACCAGATCGTGGACATGGAGGACATTGCCGCAGGCGAAAACCCCGGCTGCGCTGGTCTGGCGTCCCTCGTCCACCAAAGCCCCGCCGGTCACCGGGTCCATCTCGACGCCGATCTCGTGGGAGAGCTCGTTCTCCGGGATCAGCCCCACCGATAGCAGCAGGCAGTCGCAGGACACCCGCTCCTCGGTGCCGGGGATGGGCGTCATACTGTCATCCACCCGTGATACGGTCACCGCCTCCAACCGCTCCCGCCCGTGGATGGCGGTGACGGTGTGCTGGAGGCGCAGGGGGATATCGTAGTCGTGGAGGCACTGGTGGACATTGCGGGCAAGGCCCGATGAATAGGGCATGATCTCGCAGACCATCTTCACCTCCGCCCCCTCCCAGGTGAGCCTGCGTGCCATGATGAGCCCGATATCTCCGCTGCCCAGTATCACGATCTCCTGGCCCGGCATATAGCCCTGCATATTGGTCAGCTTCTGGGCCATCCCCGCGGTATAGACCCCTGCTGGCCGCTCCCCGGGGATCAATATAGCCCCCCGGGGCCGCTCCCGGCAGCCCATGGCCAGTATGATCGCCCCGGCGCGTATATGCATCAGTCCCTCGTGGGGATGGATGGCGTAGATACTTTTATCCCCGGTGATGGAGAGCACCATGGCTTCTGTCATACAGGGGATCTCGGCTTCTTTCACTTTCTCCACAAACCGGTAGGCGTACTCGGGTCCGGTCAGTTCCTCCTGAAAGCGGTGCAGGCCGAATCCATTGTGGATGCACTGGTTCAGTATCCCGCCCAGATGTATCTCACGCTCCAGGATCAATATATCCTCCACCCCGGCCTGCCGGGCGGCTAAAGCCGCCGCCAGCCCCGCCGGGCCGCCGCCGATGATGGCGATATCCACATCCCTAGTCACTGCGCTCTACCCCCTTTGATGCGGCCGGTGACCATATGGGATGCGCCGCCCTTCTTGGTCTGCTCCAGTATGGGAATGCCTAGCTCCCGCTCGATGATCTCCATAATGCGCGGGGTGCAGAATCCTCCCTGGCACCGGCCCATCCCCGCCCGGGTCCGCCGCTTGATGGCGTCCAGGGTCCGGGCGGGCAGGGGCCGGTGGAGCGCGGAAACGATCTCGGCCTCGGTGACGGTCTCGCACCGGCACACGATCCGCCCGTACCGGGGGTCCTCCCGGATCAGCCGCTCCCGGGTCTCCCAGTCGCTCTCCCGGAAATTGGGGATGGCCTCTCTATATGGGTCAAAGTCCGGATTGTCCTCACAGGGGAGCAGCCTGCGTACCGCGTCGGCCAGTTCCCGGCCGATGGCCGGGGCGGCGGATAGGCCCGGTGAGCATATCCCCGCCCCGTGAATAAGTCCCGGCACGGCCTCGCTCTCCCCCAAAATGAAATCACCGGTACTGGCCTGGGCCCTGAGGCCCGCAAAAGTGCGAATCACGCCCCGGCGGTTAAGACCCGGCACAGAGCGCGCTGATTTGATCAGCACCTCGCCGATGCCGATATCGGTAGTGCCGGTATCGTCCCTATCATCAATATCCCGGGCGGTGGGACCGGTCAATAGATTGCCGTCCACCGTAGGGGTTACGAGTATGCCCTTGCCCATCTTACCCGGCGGCTGGAAGAGGGTGTGGGCCACATCCGCCCCCTCCCGCTTGTCATAGAGGCAGTACTCCCCCCGCCGGGGGATGATGGAAAAGGAATCGTCCCCCGCAAGGCGGGCGATGCGATCGGCCTGGACCCCAGCGCAGTTGACGATCAATTTAGTATGAAAATCCCCCTCGGGGGTCTGGATACGAAACCCGTTTCGATCTTGTTTGATGCCGGTCACAGGATGCGATAGATATACCTGCACCCCATTTTGGGCTGCGTTTTCCATCAGCGCCACCACGGCCTGATAGGGGCTGGTGATGCCCCCCATGGGCTGGTACAGCGCGCCGACGATATCTTCTGAGAGAGTCGGCTCCATCTCCCGGGCTTTTGCTCCGGATAGGATGCGCTGTCCCTCCACCCCATTTCGGACTCCTTGCATACGCAGCTTTTCCAGGGTGGCCATGTCCGCGTCATCAAAGGCCAGCACCAAAGAGCCGTTTCGGATAAAGGGGATCGCTAACTCCTCCCGCCACCGGTCATAGAGCCGATTGCCCGCCACATTGGTCCGGGCCATGGCGGTGCCTGTCTCGGCGTCATAGCCGGCGTGGACGATGGCGCTGTTGGCCCCGCTGCTGCCCATGGCCACGTCGGCTTTCGCCTCCAGGACCGCGGTATGCAGGCGAAGCCGGGAAAGCTCCCGGGCCGCGGCTGCGCCGATCACCCCGGCCCCTATGATAATCACATCGTACATACATCCTCCATACAAAAAGCCACGCAGAAACAGGCCCGGTGGGGCCGTTTGTGCATGGCTCGCAAATCTCCCGCCACAATGCAGTTGACAGTCTCAAGTATAGCAATGCCCCGGGGAAACGTCAAGTACTCACAAAGAAGGCGTGCGGTATGATTTCATCCCATCGGCCTCAAGCGGCGGCCGTCTCCGCGTCTTTTCTCTTGATATTGAATAGAGCGATCCCAATAAGCAGGATGGCGCCGCCGACATAGCTAACGGGCCCCAATACCTCCCGGTACAATAGAAACGCCAAAATGGCCGCGCCCACAGGCTCCCCCAGGATAAAGACCGACAGTGTGGAGGCCCGGATATAGCGCAGTGACCACTGGAACAGGGAATGTCCAAGCAATGTGCAGACCACCGCCGAGCCGGAGAATAGGGCGAAATCCTCCGGGGTATATCCCCCAAGGGGGCGGCCCGCGATAACGACCCAGAGCCCGATCGCCAATGTGCACACGGCGTATACCAGGAAGCTAAAGGGCAGTATATGCAGCTTTGGCCGCACGCTGCGGCTGCAGAGCATATAGCCCCCCATGAAGGCCGCGGCCAATATGGCCAATAGATTGCCGGTCAAAGAGCCGCCCCCTTCCCCGGCGGCAGGGAGGCTCAACAGCACCAGGCCCAAAAGGGCGAGCAATACCCCGGAGATCTCCTTGCCGGCCGGGCGGTGGCGAAACAAGAGGGACTCCGCCGCCAACAGAAAGACAGGGGTGAGATTGACCAGGACCGTGGCGGAAAAGATCGAGGTGTACTTGATCGAAAAGAACCAGCACAGAAAATGCAGGGCCAGAAAGGCGCCGCTTAAACCGGTGAGCCATCTGTCCCGGAGGGAAAGCGCAGCCATCCCCCGGCGGTGGTCCCGGCTGCCCAGGGCAAAGGGGGCCAGCAGCGCCACCGAAAACAGCATCCGGTAAAAGGCCGCCACATCGGGGCTGACGCCGTTATTGATCATCTCCTGGATGAAGATGGGGGACCAGGATACCGCAAGTACGCTGAAAAGAACTACCGCATATACCTTTTTTTTGGTCATCGCCGTCTCCTTATGAAAAAGCCCGCATATGCGGGCTCAGGCTGTCATCTGTCAAACCGGACCGGGTTTATTCCACAGGCACCACCCAATTGTGGGTATCCGGCAGCTTTCCGAACTGGATGCCGGTCAGGGTATCGTACAGCTTCTGGACGAAGGGACCGGTCTGCTGGTCGTTGACCACGATATCGTGATCCCGATAGCGCAGCAATCCCACCGGGGAGACCACCGCCGCGGTGCCGGAGCCGAAGACCTCTTCCAGTGTCCCCTCCTCGGCCGCCGCATCCACCTCGTCCATGGAGAGCCGGCGCTCCTCCACCGTGTAGCCCATCTCCCTGGCCAGGGTGATCACCGAGTCCCGGGTGATGCCGGGCAGTATACTGCCGCTCTCCAGCGTGGGGGTGATGATCCTGCCGCCGATCTTGAAGAATATATTCATGGTGCCGACTTCCTCGATATAGCGGTTCTCCTGGGCGTCCAGCCACAGCACCTGGGTGTACCCCTTTTCCTTGGCCTGCTTAGAGGCGTAGAGGCTGGCGCCGTAATTGCCCTCGGCCTTGATATTGCCCACGCCGCCGCGGCAGGCGCGGACGTATTTCTCTGTGACCATGATCTTGATGGGATTGAATCCCTCGGGGTAATAGGCCCCCACCGGGCTTAAGATAATCATGAATTTATAAGTATAGGAAGGCCGTACCCCCAAATACGGATCGGTGGCGATGATGAAGGGCCGGATATACAGACTGGTGTCCTTGGCGCGGGGGACCCAGTCCTTTTCGATCCGCAATAACGCCATCATGGCCTCCAGCGCAAGTTCCTCGTCGATGGGGGGGATGCACATCCGCTCGGCGGACCGGTTCAGCCGGGCGTAATTGTCCCCGGGCCTAAATGTCACCACCCGGCCGGTATCGTCCCGGTAGGCCTTCAACCCCTCGAAGATCGCCTGGCCGTAATGAAACACCATGGTGGCGGGGTCCATGGGCAGGGGTCCGTAGGGGATGATCCGCGGATCATGCCATCCATTGTCCACAGTATAGTCCATCACAAACATGTGGTCGGTGAACTGTGTACCGAATACGAGCTCACTGTCCTTGGGCTTATCCTTCAGGCTGTCGGCTTTCTCGATCCGCAGGGGCAGCATATACATTCCTCCCGATTATTTATACACATGGATTGGCTTTTATCATAGCACTATGGGGGCGTTTTTGCCAGTCTCCCCGATAAATTATGCACAAATGGCGGCGCTTTTTTTCGATACCGCCTAGGCCTGGGTCCAGGTGGCGATATAGGCAAGGCCCGGGGCGTCCCTCTCCGAAAGGGCCCAGCCGCCGGTGAGTCCCTGCTCCCGGGCCGTGAGCTCGAAATGACACAGGGCGATCCCCAGATCGATATGATCATGGCGCTTGTCCGCCTCTCCGCCATCCTTGCCCGCGGTGAAGAAATGAAACTTCTTGCCGTCCCGTATCACCCGCCAGGGCTGTTTATTCACCGCCGAGGGCCCCAGACGCACCATCTCCAGGGGGTCTGTGTAGAGTCCCGCCCGATGGGGGGCAAGCGGGGTATCGATCGTCTGATCAAAAAACAGCTCCGACCAGTCCTTTCGCTTGTTGGCCCCGGCGACGGCGCGGATTGCCTTGTTCCACAGGCTGCCCTTTTCCTTGGGATATCCCAGGGGGGTGACGGCGGGGAGCCATTCGTCGCCGTCAAGGCCGATGGCCTCGGCGAAGACGCCCCGGGAAAAGGTGCCGCCCAGCCAGCAGGTGCCAAGCCCCATGGAGGTGGCCCTAAGGATCACCTTCTCCACCGCGTACCCATAGGCGACGAGGGCTCTTTCGGCCTTCTCCACCGCCCCGCAGAGGTATGTCTTCGCCCCTCGGATCATCCCGTAGGTGCCCACTTTTTGGCCCATGTCTGTGGTGTCGATGATCCGCAGGCGCACCCTGAGATCAAATGGATTGCCGTTTTCCTCCTGGATATAGGCCTCCAACGCGGCGCGGTCCGCATCGGAAAGGGGCCGCCCGTCATAGGTGCGGCAGGATATGCGGGCGCGGATACTATAGGGAATGGTAGCGGGCATATCGAATTCCTCCCGGTTGTGTTTATTCACAACCAGTATAGCATAGTCATGCCGCCGTCATGCCCTCTTTTTGGAATGAGGCGGGGCTGAAAAGAAAAACGATCCATTTCGGCTGTGTTCGTAAAGCTGCTGCTAAACCAGTACAAGGAGTATCCATGGACTATCAATGCAAAATTTTAGATAGAGTACAATTAAGTTCGCAATTTCAAGAAGGCATAGAAAAGCCATTGGGACTCCGATAAAGTGAATGGTGTCGAGACATTCACAAAGGAGGATCACCCAATGGCTCAAGAAAAGAATATCACAGGTCTCACAGATTTGCTGCTGAAATGTATGGCTGAGCCGGACCCTATGCTTAGTATGTTAGAGTGGTTATGCTCTCTGTTAATGGAAGCGGAGGTCACCAGCCTTGTCGGAGCGGAGAAAAATGCACATTGTTTAAAACGAAGTGACTACCGATGCGGGTACCGCCCCCGGCGGTTGGATACTCGAATGGGTACGATGTACCTTATGATTCCCAAGCTCCGCAACAGAGGATATATCCCGTTTTTTATAACGGAGCGTAAACGTAGTGAAGCAGCGCTGATTCAGGTCGTGCAGGAGGCATTTGTGCAAGGTGTATCTACCCGAAAGATGGAGAAGTTGGCACGTAGTCTCGGAATCCAAAATCTCTCCCGCAGCCAGGTCAGCGAGATGACAAAGGGTCTCAATGAACAGGTGCAGGATTTTCGCAGCCGTTCTCTATCGGATACACATTACCCTGTGATTTGGACGGATGCCCTGTACGAAAAAGTTCGCGTAGATGGCCGTGTTGTCAGTATGGCAGTACTGGTTGTCTGCGGCGTCAACGAGCAAGGGCATCGTGAGGTGCTAGCCCTGGAACCAATGCTGGAAGAATCCAAAGAGAGCTATTCGCAGCTATTTGAGAACTTGCGGCAACGTGGATTCCAGACACCTTCATTGGTGGTTTCGGATGCCAACAAGGGGCTGGTGGCTGCCGTTCGCGAGAGCTTCCCTGGGGCGTCCTGGCAACGGTGTAAGGTGCATTTTATGCGGAATATTCTGGTCCATGTGCCGCAAAAAGAGAAGGCATCTTTTGCGGAACAACTCAAGGGAATCTGGTTGGCGCCCACTGCCGAGTTGGCCCGTCAGCGGACGGACAATTTGATCGAGCGCTATGAGAAACGGTTCCCAAAGGCAATAGAAATCCTGGAGGATGGCCTGGAGGATTCTCTTGCTTTCTATGCGTTTCCGAAACTGGATGCCAGGAAAATCTCCTCTACCAACATGTTGGAACGGCTTAACAAGGAAATTCGTCGCAGGACCAAAGTAGTAGGCATTTTCCCTAACTCGGATTCCTATCTGCGGCTGGTGACCGCATATCTAATGGAGTATGCCGAGGACTGGTCTGTATCTAGAGCGTACCTAAACCCTTTATCCATTCAGACACTGCTGCTGAATGCAGCTTAATTCATATTCCGGAGCCCCTAAATTGCGAACATTCCTTGACACGACCAAATTTTACATTGATAGAATCAACGATTATACTATTGATAGTTATTTGCTGTATGCATAATGATGATTTACTTGGAGGCTACGCTATGAATATAAATGATGTACAATGCGAATTGCTGACAAAGGGTAATCATACACAGATAGACGCTGTTTTAGAGGCATTGCCTATTGACCCTCTGCGGCTAAAGGCTTTTCTAAAACACCCTCATAATCTTGCGTTCGTTGCAAAATACAATGATACAATAACGGGATTTATTTATGGCTATTCCCTACTGTCTTTGGACAGCGATCCCCAATTGTTTATATATTCCGTTGAGGTATTGCCTGGCTTTCAAAACATGGGCATAGGGAGTAAATTATTTCAATATGTTGTTGATTTCAGCAGGAAAAATGGTTTTTCAGAATGCTATGTCATAACAGATAAAGGGAATAAAAGGGCGTGCAGGATTTATGAAAAGGCTGGCGGAAAAAACGATTATGAAAATGAAATCGTTTATGTAATTAAACATACCTCTTAATTCGCGTCCGTTCGGATACGGGGACCGGGTACGCGGCATCACCTCTATGAACCGCCACCGGCACACTCTTAAATACGTTCGATCCCCGGCTGTCCAGGAAGTACGACCGGCCGCGCCCCTATGCTTCCTATTGGGAAGAGATGCTCCGGCTGAACGACAAAAGAGAAAGCGAGAGCTCTTGGGCAAGGGTTCTTACCTATTTGGGGACAGATCGGGCCCGAAACCCAAGACATTGCTGAATCCAACAGGCCCCTGGATATCTCTTATCGCATACTGAATCCGATATTGTCTAAAATGATATCGCCGGTATCCGCTTTGTCAAATACGAACTGTATGCCACAAACATTTGAGTAATCAAAGGCATTTTCTGCTGAAACAAAGGATTCCGCTGGGATCAATACTGTCTGCATCTCATGCTTGTATCCGCTCGTATTGAATATAAACTGCAATTTCCCTAACTTAACAGGCCAAGGCGGATACACCGTGCAGTGATCGCTTATCTGGGCTGATGCCTTGTGTCCATCCACATCTATAAGCATAATACGCGCATCTATCTTTTTATATCGTTTCTCTTGTACGCGTGTATCGTCCATATCCACAATATCAAACTGAACGTTTTTCATTGCAACATCTCGCGGCGCAAAATCCATCCGGTATTTGGATTTCGTCGTGTTTTCCCACGCAAGTCTTACCCCATAGTTGGCGCGAGTGCGCTCACCTGCCGGATACACATACCGAATTATCTCCTCCTTCCATGTTTTCATATCGGATGCATACAGGCTTGCTTCCGTATTTGCTGCGGATTCAATATTGGAATCCTCTTCAAAATCAGCAATACATTCAAACGTTGAGTCCTGGTAGCGCTGGATATACAGTGTCTTTGGGATATATTGGGCATATTTTTGTATATTGCGAAATAGTTCCCGGTCTTTATACTCGTTTTTGAGCGTCTCCTCTAAAAAGGCGTGTATGAATAGTTTCGCTACGCTGCGCTGTTGTTCCGCGTCCATTAGATTTTTAACATTCAAAAACGCTTTAACAGGACTGGGCGCATCATATTTCCCCCAATACGTATTGAACTGTCCATGATTTGCCCCGGCAATATACAGTGACGATTTAAAATAATATCCATCGCCTGAAAAGGATACATTATTGTACTGCTTACTGCCCATAAAGACTGCGGCATCCTGGTCATTTGCCCCTTGGAGAAGGAGATAATGTATATCCTTCAGTTTCGTGTCATGATCCGCAGGCTTATATTGATCTACCGATGGCGCAATAGCAATCACAGATCTAATCGTATAATGATAGTCAAATTTTATATTCCCGTTTTCCGGATAATATGCAGCGTCATTGAACAATGCTGCCGCCGCAGCCATTTCTCCGCCCCTGGAATGACCGGCGATCGCAATCTTTTCAAAATCGATTTTTTGATATAATGGCGAGCTCGAATCCCCATTGTATGTCTCTACTTGCCGTATATTCTCAAGCAACAATATCGCGCGTGCATCATTTTCTTCTGTTAGATTTCCAAAGACACAACCATTCAGAGCATTTTGGTTAACGGAAACAACGACATATCCGTTTCCCGCAAGATATTCACCAAGATAATCATAGCCTAAATAGGATGGCTCTATGAAATTATGGTTACCGTGAACGATAAACAGAACAGGGCAATCCTGTTGATCTGTTGGATACCACACTTTTCCCGAAAGCGGTACTTCGGTAAAATCATAGCCTTGATATATCTTTCGGTAGGCGCCTTGCAACCCTTTATATCCATCGATAAATGGTGTGATATCAAATGTCGTTGATTGTATTTCAGATCTGTCGCTGACACCATATTCCATAGATGCCGGCTGGTTGTTCCCCTGTTCAAATGAATACTTGCCGCTTTGGTTTATTTGATCGAGCTGCCGGTATTCTTCAATATAGGTATCGTTAAATCCATCGGAAAGCAAAAATACACAGCCGAGGAAAATCAGCAAACCAGTAATGCACAGCGTTGAAATGACCGTCTTTGTTTTGACTTTGTTTTTTATCAGCGCCCATACACTTCGAACAAACAATTGCAGCACGACGATACTTATACCGGCAGATAGTAAGACAAATGCCGTGGGCAAATAGCCATACGAAGTACCCGCAATCAAGAATGTAAATATGAAAAGAAGGGTGCCACTATACACAATATTGTTAATCCGTATTCGAAAAAAGAGATACGTCAGCCAATTGATGACTCCATATACTATAGTAATACAGAAAAAGGAAATCAGTCCCGCTATCAAGAAGCCCAGAATCCTTGGTAAGCCAAAATCACTATAGTTGACGCCCAATAAGATACTCATCAATATCGTGGATAACCAATACACGCTTTTCTGTGTCTTCCCAAAATTGTTTTGGATATATTGGTTCCATCTCTGCCGAAGCTCAGAGAATCTTTTTTTCAGCGCAACAACTATATTGCCCATTTTTTATCTCCTTACTTGAAACACAAAATAAAGTTGCTTTTAAATACCTGATGTTATTCGTGGGAGTCCAAACAAGACTACAAAAAAATACTCTTTCAAATACACGCATAGGTGTTTCCGTTTCTGCCTCTTTACAGTCATGAACCATCTTCTCGTTAATACCATGACCCTTGCTTAAGCAGGGGCACTATAACATATGCTATCGTATTATACAAGAAATTGTGTATACATTTATTTTTCTTTTAGGTCAGCCTCTTACGTTCCGTAATAAACGCACACGATCAAAGAGAGCCGCTTAATGCGGCTCTTGCTTTGATTATCCCTGTATCCTTCTAGAATCGATATCAATCGATCCCTTTTACCCCCATCGTCACCTCGGGATAGTCCGGCAGGGCCTCTTTAAGATCAATAGTCTCCCCCTTCAGGTATTTGTCAAAGAAGCCGACGGTGAAGGTGTCGTGTATGCGGCGGAGTCTCTTCGCGTCGATGGGTCCCCAGTACCCGATGTATTTGTACACATCGAAGAAGAGGGGAAAGTCCCAGAAATTCATATGCTCCGCGCCTTTTACCTCGAGGTAATACCCGGCAGCATCCGTCCTCTCATAGACCAGATCCCCGACGATCTCCTCCATATCGTCCTCCGGGTCGCTGCTCAGCATCATGAAGGGCTGCTCAATGGGCTGACCCGAGGCAAAATACTCCCCGTAGGGCCACCCGTCGATATTGACCCCCGCCTGGAACCGTGCGTCGGCCATGCAAGCCTCCACCGCCGTGGCTCCCCCGAAGGACCACCCGATGATACCGGCCCTGGCCGTGTCTATTCTGCCATGGAAAAGACCCTCTTCATCATTGAAACCCTCGATCTCATCCATCACAAACACAGCGTCTTCGGTCCTGGTCTTGAGCAGGAAAGTGAATTGATCATCCACAGATAAAATCTGGTTGACCAGATTGGTTTTTTGATCTATGGTCTCGGCCGTATCATACGTCTCATACAATTGATCTTCTTGATCGGCGTGGGCGTCGTACAGCTCGTCGATACGGTCCATATCCCCGGGCACCGCTTCCCCGTCCGGATACAGGGAGAGTATGGTCTCGTAGGAATGGTTGATCGCAAATACGATGTATCCGTGACTGGCTAAGTCTTCGCAGAGCATGGTGTTTTCGGTATTCAGCCCGTAAAAGGACGGGGAATACAGGATCACCGGATACTTAGCCTCTTTGGAAGACACGGGCGCGTCCGGATGGCTGTTTGTCTTCACTTGATTGAGATGGCTGTACCAGAAGAGTCCCATCCCGGAATCGATGGAATAGGCCCTGCCCATGACCCCCTCCCGGTCCCAATACCGCGCTGCCGGACTGCCGTTCTCCACATCGGCGGGATACCAGGCGGTAATGAGCAGATTGCGCACGTCACCGGGGTCTTCGGTAAAGACTTCCTCCCGGCTCTCGTCGATCAACCGGTAGCTCACCGTGCCCACGGCATAGGAGCCTGCCGGTTCCGGGAGATTCACAATGGGCAGCAGGGCTGGGAATATGACGCAACCAATATACAGCAGGAAAGAAAGGACGATACATATGACCCTCACGAGCTTATTCTTGATCAGCCGTCCGTCTTCTCTTCGCTGCGCAATGAGGCTGACGATGATGAGCCCCAGTGTGAATACGTAGAGCGGGACCATCTGCCAGCGATACCCCTCGATGAGCAGCTGGACAGGGATCAAGAGACCCGCGGCATAGGGCAAATACTTGATGACGGCCTTTTGCCTAAGCGCCGGTATCAACCGGGCAATCTGTACAATCAATACGGCCGTGAACAATATAATCTCCAAAAAACGCATGTAGCTCTCCTCTTTTCTCTGATCAATATACATTGATACAAGATTTCTTCCCCATTCAACCATTTACAATGTATGGAGTCAATCCAATAAAAGGAATTATTAGACATTCATTAGAGAACCGTAAGAAAGCCGTTAAAATTGACTCTATCTGCGCCCTTTGTAGCGGGCCGCCGGATATGAAAGAGGGCCGCGGTCTATATAGACCTCGGCCCTCTCTGTGCATCTGTCGCCGGTATCTTATTCGGGCTCGCCCTCCCCGGTTTCTTCCGCCGTGCCCTGTTCTTCGTTCGTATCTTCCCCGGTCTCGTCGCCGGTTTCGTTATTTTCCGCTTCTTCTTCCTCTTCCTCCTGGACCCGCGCCACCGAGACCACCTTTTCCCCCTCGGGGACCCGCATTAGCCGCACGCCCTGGGTATTGCGCCCCATCTGGGAGATGTCTTCGGCGTTGATCCGGATGATGATCCCCTGGGAATTGATGATCATCAGATCGTCTAGGTCCTCCACCACCTTCATGGCCACCACGCCGCCGGTTTTTTCGGTGGCGTTTAAGGTGAGGATCCCCTTGCCGCCCCTGTTCTGGCAGCGGTATTCCTCTTCATGGGTCCGTTTGCCGTAGCCCAGCTCGGTAATGACCAGTATGTCGAGGCCGGCTATGATCCGCTCCATCCCGATGATGGCGTCCTCCCGGCCGATGTCCATCCCCTTCACCCCCATGGCGGTCCGGCCCATGGGCCGCACATCCTCCTCGTGGAACCGGATGGACTTGCCGGAGAGCGACCCGAGCATGATCTCGTGCTCCCCGTCGGTGAGCATGACCCCCACCACCTCGTCGCCCTCCCGCAGGGTGATGGCATTCTTGCCGGTGACCCGGATGCTCTCGTACTCGGGCAGGGCGGTCTTCTTGATGAGGCCCTGCTTGGTGGAGATCACCAGATAGTGGTCCTCCCGGAATTCCTCCACCGGGATCACGGCCTGGATGATCTCGCCGGGCATGAGCTGCAATAGATTGATGATGGCGGTGCCCCGGGCGGTGCGGCCCGCCGGGGGAATCTCGTAGGCCTTCAGGGAGTAGACCTTGCCGAAGCTGCTGAAAAACAACAGCTTGCGGTGGGTGGACGCCGTGAAGATATGCTCCACGAAGTCCTCCTCCCGGGTCTGCAATCCCACGATGCCCCTGCCCCCCCTGTGCTGACTGTGGTAGGTATCTAGCGGCATCCGCTTCACGTACCCGAAATGGGTGAGCGTGATCACCACGTCGTGCTCCTCGATCAAATCCTCCACGTCGATTTCCCCGGCGATGGGATTGATCTGGGTCCGGCGGGGGTCGCCGTATTTCTCCTTGATCTCGAGGAGCTCTTCCTTGATGACCGAGAGCAGCATGCCCTCGTCGTCGAGTATTTTCTTGAGGTAGCGGATGGTCTCCATAAGCTGGGCGTATTCCTTCTCGATCTTGTCCCGCTCGAGACCGGTCAAGCGCCGAAGGCGCATATCTAAAATAGCCACGGCCTGCTTTTCAGAAAGGCCGAACTTGCTCATCAGCCCTTCCTTGGCGGTGGCGTCGTCCTTGCTGGCGCGGATGAGCTTGATCACCTCGTCGATGTGATCGAGCGCGATCAGCAGGCCCTCCAGGATATGGGCCCGGGCCTCGGCCTTGGCAAGATCATACCTCGTGCGCCGGGTGACCACGTCTTTTTGATGCTCCAGGTACAGGGAGAGGACCTCCCGGAGGTTCAATACCCGGGGCTGGCCGTCCACCAGGGCCAGCAGAATCACCCCGAAGGTATCCTGCATCTGGGTGTGCTTGAACAATTGATTGAGCACCACATTGGGATTCACGTCTTTCTTGATATCGATGACAATCCGCATTCCGTTCCGGTCAGATTCGTCGTTGATATGGCTGATGCCGGGGATGCGCTTGTCCCTGGTAAGCTCTGCGATCTTTTCGATGAGGCGGGCCTTATTGACCTGGTAGGGGATCTCGGTGACGATGATCCGGGAGCGGTTGCCGGATAACTCCTCGATCTCTGTTTTCGCCCGGGTCACGATGCGGCCGCGGCCGGTGTAGTAGGCCTCTCTGAGCCCCGACTTGCCCTGGATGATCCCCCCTGTGGGGTAATCGGGCCCCTTGATATGGTTGAGCAGGGCTTCCATGTCGGTCTCGGGATCGTCGATGAGGGCCACCACCCCGTCGATAACCTCCCCCATATTGTGGGGCGGGATATTGGTGGCCATCCCCACCGCGATCCCGGAGGAGCCATTCACCAATAGATTGGGGAAGCGGGCGGGGAGTACCTCGGGTTCTTTCAGGGTCTCATCGAAATTGGGCCTAAAGTCCACCGTGTCCTTGCCGATATCCCGGAGCATCTCAGTGGCGGTCTTGCTCAGGCGCGCCTCGGTGTACCGCATGGCGGCGGCGCTGTCCCCGTCCACCGAGCCGAAATTGCCGTGGCCGTCCACCAGGGGCGAACGGATGGAAAAATCCTGGGCCATCCGCACCATGGCGTCGTAGACCGCACCGTCCCCGTGGGGGTGGTACTTACCCAATACGTCGCCCACGATACGGGCGGATTTGCGAAACGGCTTGTCCGGGGCAAGTCCCAGCTCCTGCATGGAATACAATATGCGCCTGTGGACGGGCTTTAACCCGTCCCGCACATCGGGGAGCGCCCGGGCCACGATCACGCTCATGGCGTAATCGATAAAGGATTTCCGCATCTCCTCTTCTATATTGATCTCTTTGATCCTGGGCCGGATTTCTTCCATCTACAAACCTGCTTTCTATCCCACAGGCTGTCGATAAAGCCTGCAACCGCGATCTCACCTTATGGCATTACGGCGAGCTTTCTTACTTCGTTAGCTTCACCTGTAAAATGCGGTCACGTATGTATAAATACGCTCCCTTTTTTACAGATTCGCTGCCTTGTCTTGCGGGCTTTCTCAACACCCTGGCTTTTCAATGACTCTATTTTCTATACGTCCAGATTCTGGACCATTGTCGCGTTTTCTTCGATAAAGGCCCGGCGGGGCTCCACCTTGTCCCCCATCAGCAGGGAGAAGGTCTCGTCGGCCATGACGGCGTCCTCCATGGCTACCTGCAGCAGGGTCCGCTTGTCCTTGTCCATGGTGGTGTCGGCGAGCTGGTCGGCGTCCATCTCCCCCAGGCCCTTGTACCGCTGGACCTCGATCCCGTCCCGGCCGATCTCATTTAAGACCCTCTCCAGCTGGGCGTCGCTGTAGGCGTAGTGCTCATTTCGGGCCTTCTTGACCATATACAGCGGGGGCTGGGCGATATAGACATGGCCCTGCTCGATCAATGGCCGCATATAGCGGTAAAAGAATGTCAATAGAAGGATGCGGATGTGGCTGCCGTCCACATCGGCGTCCGTCATGCAGATGATACGGTTGTAACGCAGCTTGCCGACATCGAATTCCTCGCCGATGCCGACGCCGCGCGCACGGTGACGCTGAAATCGCAGGACCTCAGCGTCGGCGGTGCCATCATCACTCTCGCGGCCACGGCCAGCCTGACCACGGTGACGCTCGCGACCAGCGCCGTCTCCGACATCAAGGCCAGCCTGGAAAACGTCAACCAGGCACTGGCCAATCTCGGCTCGGACGTGAAGAAGCTGGAAGCCCACTCCGGCTTCGTCACCAAGCTGCGCGACAGCCTGACGGAAGGTGTCGGCAACCTGGTCGACGCGGACATGGCCCGGGAAAGCGCCCGCTTGCAGGCCCTCCAGGTCAAGCAGCAGCTCGGCGTGCAGGCCCTGTCGATCGCCAACTCCCAGCCGCAGACCATTCTCAGCCTCTTCCAGGGCTGATCCCGTCCCGGGGCCTTGCGCCCCGGGGGCGACTTCTCCACCACCACGGCGCGGCCCCCGGTTTCCGGGGGCCGTTTCCGTTGGGGCGACTCATTTCATGATCCCCCG
>ENA-ORCX01000328-ORCX01000328.1-marine-metagenome-genome-assembly--contig:-NODE-328-length-22420-cov-3.610437_pt1 | contig 22420 bp, 17 predicted proteins | sample MGYA00248630_ERZ508518 | MGnify/ENA primary metagenome ERZ508518 (study PRJEB26188, sample SAMN06268768) | marine metagenome | isolation source: Bioluminescent Bay, La Paraguera, Puerto Rico | place...
ACCGCCCGGCCGGGCTTGGCCTTGCCGATATCGTTGGTGACGAGGGTATTGATAAACGCGCCCGCTCCGGGGCCGGCGACCGATATCTCCCCCATATGGGATACGTCGAACAGCCCCGCCCTGGTGCGGGTGGCCTTGTGTTCGGCGAGGGTGCCCTCGTACTGGATGGGCATCTCCCACCCGGCGAAATCCACGATCCGGGCGTTCTGTGCCTTGTGTTGTTCATAGAGAGAGGTTTTCATGGTCGTCACCTTCCTAGTATATGCAGGATAAAAAAACGTATGGCGAAAATCTTCGCCATACGCTCTGTTTCTGATACCTGAGAGTTTCTGCCCGGGAATGATTCCTTGGGCATTGCCCCTTCGGCGCCTCTTCCATAAGCCGGAAAAAACTTGCCAGAGTCCCGTCCCACCGCGGTCCTTTTGCCTGAAAGATTCTCCGGATATTTGGCGTTTGTCCGGATTTCCCCTTCGGCGCTCTTGAAATAGCCTCTCCCGCGATGATCATACGGGCCGTATTTATCTTTTCTCCACTATATCACAGCCCTATGGAAAAAGCTACACGGATGTGTACGCCATACATATAGAGGAGTAATTATACATAAAAACTGGCGAGCGATAAATCGATTCCTGCAAAAGCATTGTGAAATGCAGGGGGAAATTCATATGTATTGGCCGAATAATGAAATATATACTTCATATCATTGCATAAGTATGTAATGAATGATAAAATTTAAACCAAATTATGCATGGGGGAATTATATTATGAATCTACAGAGACCAAATGGCAACGATGCGACACGTACGGTGAACCGCTCCAAAAGCGTGGTGCCGATGAGCGGATTGTGCTCCCGGTGCGAGGATGGCTGCCGGGGCAACTGCGAGGTGTTCAAGGCGACATTCAGAGGACGTGAGCTCATTTATCCGGGTCCCTTCGGGGATGTGACCGCCGGGGGCGATAAGGATTACCCGGTGGATTATTCCCATCTGAATATTCAGGGGTATGCGATGGGGGCCAAGGGTCTGCCCGAAGGGGTGGAGGCCAACCCGGACAACGCCCGGTTCCCCGCCGTGGATACTTCCTGCGAGTACGGCTGGGACAAAAAGGTGAAGATGGCGGTGCCTATATTCACAGGGGCGCTGGGTTCCACCGAGATCGCCCGGAAGAACTGGGATCATTTCGCGGTGGGGGCGGCACTGAGCGGTGTCACCATCGTCTGCGGCGAGAATGTCTGCGGGATCGACCCCAAGCTGGAATTGAACGAAAAAGGCATGGTCGTGAAGGCTCCGGACATGGACCGGCGAATCGAGGCCTATAAGCGCTACCACAGGGGGATGGGCGAGATACTGATCCAGATGAATGTGGAGGACACCTGCCTGGGGGTGGCGGAATACATCATCGACAAGCACGGAATAGACACCATCGAGCTGAAATGGGGCCAGGGGGCCAAGTGCATCGGCGGCGAGATCAAGGTGAATACACTTAAGCGGGCGCTGCAGCTCCAGAGCCGGGGCTATATCGTGACCCCGGACCCCTCCGATCCCGTCAACCAGCAGGCCTTCAAGGACGGGTCGCTCAAGGAATTCGAGCGGCACAGCCGCCTGGGATTCGTCACCCAGGAGAGTTTTATGGCGGAGGTGGCGCGCCTGCGCAAGCTCGGCTACAAGCGCATTACCTTAAAGACAGGGGCCTACGGCCTTCGGGAGCTGGCCATGGCGCTGCGCTGGAGCAGTGACGCCCAGATTGATCTACTGACCATCGACGGCGCTCCCGGCGGCACCGGGATGAGCCCCTGGCGGATGATGGAGGAGTGGGGCATGCCCACACTGTACCTGCACAGCGCCGCCGTTGAATTCGCCGGCATCCTCGCCAAGAAGGGCAAGCGGGTCCCCGATCTCGCATTCGCAGGCGGCTTCAGCTCCGAGGACGGAGTGTTCAAGGCCCTGGCCCTGGGCGCGCCCTATACCAAGGCGGTCTGCATGGGCCGGGCGCTGATGATCCCCGGCATGGTGGGCAAGAATATTGACCAGTGGATGGCTGACGGCGATATGCCCAAGACAGTGAGCCAGTTTGGAAGCACCAAAGAGGAGATTTTCGTCTGCTACGAGCAGGTGAAGGACCTTGTTGGCGCGGACGAGATCGATAATATCCCCCTGGGCGCTATCGGCATCTACAGCTACTCTGACAAGATCAGGGTCGGGCTGCAGCAATTGATGGCGGGGGCCCGGTGCTTCAATACATCGGTGATTACGCGCAGGGAACTGATGAGTTTGACCCAGGAGTGCGCGGAGGTGACGGGCATACCGTACCTGATGGACTGTAATCGGAACGAGGCTCTCAAGATTTTAAAGGGATAAGAAACAGACCGATGATAAGCCGGGCCGCTAATGTGGTCCGGCTTTTGCTCTATCCAGGGTGAAAAAGAAAGAGGAAGCAATAAAATATGGTGTGAAGTCTTTAATAAGGGAAAATTGAGGAAAATAATAATAAGTATTATAATGGGAAAAAACATGTATGAGGGCGATATGTCTGAAATATTGGTATCATTTGTATTTGTTGATTCAAAGAAAAGTATTCAAGATAATATGCTTTATATTCTTGATTTATTTGAAAGTATTAAAGACAAAGCTAAAATTGATGAATATAGTGAATATACTCTTGTTGATTTTCCAGCTAATAGCTTTCTGTTTCAAGTCAAAATTGGATATGATATTCAATATCTCGTTATATTTAATTTTAGAGCATTCTCTTTGTCTAGTGATGAAGAGACTTTGATCAAACAATTACAAATTGAAATTTATTCGACAGAAGAATCTTCGGTTCAGATTGATCATGCATTACATGATCTTAAATTAGCGATTAAAAACGAGATTCGTAAAGATTGGGAAAAATGCTTCTGGCTACAAGATAAACAGGCATCTTCTATTTCCTCAAGTCTATATCCAGTTATACACGAAGCGGAAAATTCTATACGATTCTTAATCAATGATTTAATGGTTAAGTATTATGGGATTGAATGGTGGGATATTATTGTGCCACATCAATTAAAGGAAAAACATTCAAATAGATTATCTGAATACAAGCAAGCAGCACCAAGTTTTATTGATGTTGAAGAGCATTTATTACTTATTGATATTGATGATTTAAAAGAAATCATTACTCGACAATATTGTTATTGGGAGCCCCAATATAATAATGAAATTGAGGCGATATTATCAGGGAACGCTCCAAATCATGGGGACTCATTATATAGCAAACTAAAAAAGCAGCTTAAGCTAAAATATGATTTATGGGAAGATATATTTTCGAAATATTTACCCGAAAACTTTCTTGAGCTTTTGTCTAGATTTAGCAAAAATCGAAATCATGTTGCTCATAATAAATTGCTTGATTATTCTGCTAAACAAAAAATTAATGATAGTTGTAAAGAAATAACTGATGCAGTTAATATAGCAATGAGAAAAGTAAAAGAAACTGTGATATCTCAAGAAGAAGCAGAAAGATCAAAACGGTTATTACTAGAGCAACAAGAAAAGGAAAAAGACTTATTACATTATCATATGGAAACAGAAGCAGGTATAAGAATTAGGGATGAAAAGGACATATATGATTTATTTGATGAAAATGTTAGTGAATTCATATCTAACTTAGAAGACAGTATGTATTTTCGGAATGATATTAGATTTGAGTGCATTGACGAAGAAGAGGATCATAAGATAAGGATAGACAGTAAAGTAATTAACATTGATCCATTGAAGATACATATTTATTTTGACATTAACGAGGATGCAGGTGCTACAAGTTATATTAATTTACACTTCGAGAGTGGTAGTAATAGCTTTCTACGGCAAATAGAATATATTAATGGAGATGCAGAATTTAGTTTGGATCAAGGTTATTATTTACCAACAACCCAAGATAAATTTGATAAAGATGCTCTTAATTCATTATTTGAAGAAGTATTTTCTATGGTTAATGAAGCCTTTCCTAATCTTAAAGAGCAAGTCGATCTTATGAGCTATGAAATAGGTCGTTGCCGAATACCCTCTCCTGTTGCAGAAGATATAGAATGTGCAGATTGCGGAGAGTGCTATGTTTGTATTAATACAGAATTTGCTGATTACGGGGTATGCTTAAATTGCGGTTATGAAAACGTTCTTAATGTATGTGAAAGATGTGAATGTTTGTACAATTCAGAAATAGATGGGGATAAATACTATTGCGATGGGTGTTTAAATTATTTTCGGAGTCAATGAGAAAGTGATGGAAAGGATTGCACAACGCCATCCTCGGTCCCTTAGTAACTAGTCTGGTTGCATGCGGTCCGGTTTTCCTATTCCATCCCGCCTCCTTCATGTTACAATACCCCTTGGAGGCGATACTTTATGCCCATGCGCATCCTATTGATCGAGGACGATAAAAAACTATCCGGCATGCTCGCCGACGGCATGACCCGCTGGGGGTACGAGTGCCGGTCGGTCGCGGATTTTTCATCCGTCATGGAGGACTTTGCGGCATATGAGCCCCATCTGGTATTGATGGACATCAACTTACCCGCCTACGACGGGTTTTACTGGTGCGGGCGCATCCGGCAGGTCAGCAAGGTGCCGGTATTATTCCTCTCGGCCAGGGACACCAATATGGATATCGTCATGGCGGTGAACGCCGGGGGGGACGATTACGTCACCAAGCCATTCTCCATGGAGGTGCTTTTAGCCAAGGTCTCCGCGTTATTGCGCCGGGCCTATGACTATGCCGAGGCCGCGCCCCCTGTCTTGGTCTACGGGGACTGGGTGCTGGACACCGGGCGGCAGGTGCTAGTCGGCCGCGATCAGGAGGTGGAGCTCACCCGGAACGAATACCGCATCCTCTACGTGCTTTTGACCCACCGGGACCAGGTGGTGAGCCGGGACGACCTCATGCGGGAGCTCTGGGAGGACGCCCGGTTCGTGGACGACAATACCCTCACCGTCAATATGGGCCGGCTCCGCAAAAAGCTGGAGGAGGCGGGATTGCCCGGGATGATCGAGACCAAGGTGGGCCAGGGGTATATCGTCGCGGAAAGGCCCGGATCATGAGCCTGTGGCGCTTTATCCTCTCCAAATGGCGGGGGATTTTATTCTTCGCCGCACTGCTCATCGTCATACTGGGGCTCAATTGGCTGGATCGGGCCAACCGGATGCTGCCCGCCAATACGGTCTATATGCTGGTTCTCTTGCTCTGCCTGGGGACTGTGTACATATCCGGTCTCTATATCCATGAACGCAGGGGTGCCGGGAAGCTTGCTCACATGATCGAGAGCGGCAAGCTGCTGGATTTCCCGCCCCCCGATTCGGTCAAGGAAGAGCTCTATCAGCACATCATCGGGGAACAGGTCAGCCGGGGGGAGTCCGCCGTGGAGGGCTTGGAGCAAGCCCGCCGGGAGGAGATGGCGTTTCTGCTGGCGTGGGTGCACCGGATGAAGACCCCCATCGCCGCGGCGCGGCTGCAGATGGAGCGGGACCGGCTCTCCCCGGATAAAAAAACCATCGAGAGCCTGGAGGAAGAGTTGGACCGCATCGCCGAAGGAGTGGAGAAGGTCCTCTACTACGTGCGCCAGAGCGATTTCACAGAGGACTATGTGATCGAGGAGGTGCCCCTATCCTCCATCGTCACCGATTCGGTGAAGAAGCACTCCCGTATATTCATCGGCAGACGGGTGTCATTCAGCCAGGACGATCTTTGTTACCGGGTGCTCACCGACCGCAAGTGGGCGGGATTCGTACTGGACCAATTGATCTCCAACGCTCTAAAATACACTCCGGAAGGAGGGCGCATTTCGGTGAAAGCCGAAGAAAGCCCCAGAGAGGTCGTGCTGACGGTCAGCGACACCGGCCCCGGCATCCGGTCCGAGGACCTCACCCGGGTGTTCAACCGCAGCTTCACGGGATTCAACGGCAGGATGGAGGCGGCCTCCACCGGGATGGGGCTGTACCTTGCCCACAGCCTCTGCGAGAAACTCAACCACAAGCTCACGGTTGCGTCCGCGCCGGGTGAGGGAACCCGGGCGTCTGTCCATTTCCTCAAATATATCGGATAAAATTTCCCAGAGTGCAACTTTTTACGGATAACCCCGTCCATAGAGTGTAGAATCCAGGGACCGCATAGTGGTTCCTGAAACGTAGGGGTGATTTTATGATGAAAAAAATCATAGCCATAGCAGTGGGACTGAGTATGATGACGCTATTGTTTACAGGATGCGCGGGGAATCCGGGCCAACCGGGGGCCCAGGCGGCACAGCTGCCGGAGCCGGCGGCATCGGTGGACCCTGCGCTCATAGACGGGGTCAACGCCATGGGCATCGATATGCTCAAGCGGCTGTACACGGATATGGACGGGGAGAACTTCATGATCTCTCCGGCCAGCATCTCCCTGGCCCTTTCCATGACCGCGAACGGCGCGGATGGGGAGACCCTCTCTGAAATGCAGTCCGCCCTGAATCTAGGAGATCTGGACATGGCTGATGTCAATGGGGGGCAAAAGGACCTCATGAGCATATTGCTGAACCCGGATAACAGCGAAAAGGTCAAGGTCGAGATCGCCAACGCCCTCTGGGCACGGGAAGGCCTGTCCCTCAAGGAGGCGTTTCTGGAGGCCTGCCGGGAGTATTACCGGGCCGAGACTCAATATCTGGATTTCGACGATCCCGGCTCTGTGGATGTTATCAATACCTGGGTGAATGATGAGACCCACGGGATGATCCCCACCATCATCGACGAGCCCATCGAGGCGGACACCGTGCTGTATCTGATGAATACCCTGTTCTTTGACGGGAAATGGACGGAGCCATTCGATCCGGAGAAGACCTATGAAGGAACGTTTCGTAAGGCCGACGGCGCTGCGGTGCCGGTACAGATGATGTCCGGGGAACAGGACGTGATGGTCTATCATGATCCCGACGGGGACGCCGATATATTCAGCAAGGCCTTCGGGGACAATGAGCGCTTGGAGATGCTGTTCATCCGGCCCCAGGGAGGGCTTAACGCCTATATCCAGGGTCTCACGGTGGAGACGCTGAACCGGATGGCGGCGGGACTGGCTCCCGAGAGCCTGCAGATCGGCATCCCCCGGTTTTCTTACGATACGGGCATGAGCCTGAAAGATGTCCTCAAGTCCATGGGGATGGAACGGGCCTTTACCGGAGCGGCGGAATTCGGTCCCATGAGCGATAGGGACCTATACATCGATGATGTGATGCACAAGACCCGGATCGAGGTCAAGGAGGAGGGCGCCAAGGCGGCGGCAGTGACCAGCGTGGAGATGAAGCTGACTGCCATGCCTATGTCGCTGATACTGGACAGTCCCTTCCTGTATCTGATACGGGATAGGCAGACCGGGGCGGTGCTGTTTGTAGGGGTAGTGGAAGAGCCGGTAGAAGAGTAATCATCAGACCGCCAATGATATAAGAATAACGCCAAAGGGATAAATCCCTTTGGAATCTCCTAGAGGCATGCCTATATAGGCATGTCTCTTTTGAAAGTCGTTAAGAGATTTGCAACCTTTTGATTCATGTATCCGTCTACAAAAAATAGAAAATAAATCGAGGTGGAAGTGATGAAGAGAGCGATAGCTGTTTTGCTAGGAATAATACTGGTATTGGCGTGTGCTGGATGTACGTCAGAGCAAGCCCCCGTTGCATCCCCAAGGGACCCCGAATCGAACCCCCAGGTGGAGGCGCTATCCCTCCCCGCCCCCGCCGAATCGGCGGACCCCGGGGTAGTTACCGGGGTGAACGCCACGGGGATCGACATGCTGCAGCGGCTGTATCCGGATATGAAAGGGGATAATTATATGATCTCCCCCCTGAGTATATCCTTGGCCCTATCCATGACCATGAACGGCGCCGAGGCCCAGACTTTGGAGCAGATGAAGGAAGCGATGCATTTCGCGGGGATAGATACGGATGCCGTCAATGCGGCGCAGAAAGACCTGATGACCATTCTAGTGAATCCCGATGGGAGCGACAAGGTAAAGGTGGAGATCGCCAACGCCCTGTGGGCCTGTGAAGAGATGATGCTTACAGCAGATTTTCAGGATACCTGCGCGACGTATTACGACGCCGGGACAGAATCCCTGGATTTTGCCGATCCGCAGACGCGGGAGATCATCGACGCATGGGTCAATCAGCAAACCCACGGGATGATACCGGCCATTCTCGATGAACCAATTGCGCCGGAGGAGGTCATGTTCCTGATAAACACATTGTACTTTGACGGGAAATGGAGCCTGCCCTTCGATCCGGACAAGACCTCCGACGGCACATTCACAAAGGCGGACGGGACGGCCGTGACGGTGCCCATGATGTCCGCGGAAGAGGACGTGATGGTTTACACCGACTCCGATATCGACTGCTTTTCTAAATCCTTTGGAGATACAGGGCGGCTGGAAATGTTGTTCATCCGGCCCAAAGGGGCGCTCGATGCATTTATACGGGACTTTTCTCCGGCGCAATTGGCGCAGATTGTGAAAGACAGCCATGAGGAAGAAATCCTCATCAGTATCCCCCGCTTTTCCTATGATACCTCCCTGAAACTGAAAGAGGTATTGACCGCCATGGGGATGGGGGATGCCTTCATAGAAGGGACGGCGGATTTCACCGCCATGGGTTCCTGCGGCAGGGGCCCGCTCTATGTGGGCGAGGCGCTGCACAAGACCCGGATCGAAGTCAAGGAAGAGGGTGCCAGGGCCGCGGCGGTGACCGGCGTGGTGATGGAAGCGCGGGGTATGCCGACGACGATCGCCCTGGACGGCCCGTTTCTGTATCTCATACGGGATACCCGGACCGGAGCGGTGTTGTTTATAGGGGTTTTAGAAGAACCGGTAGAAGAGTAATTTTTCGGAGGCTTCGCCTACGCTTTTCCGCCCAAAGGTACAAGCTCCATTGGATAGGCTTGTTTCAGCATATCAAGAGACCGTTGCATATGGCCCCCTCAGATGAGGGGGCTGTCGCCGATAGGCGACTGGGGGAGGGACAGGAGAGTATACCGGTCACTCCCTTCGTCACTTTATGAAGGTTTTATCTTAGTATTTTTCGGACCACTGCGACGGTCAGGTATGACATCAGGAACAATCCCACAAAGCCTTCGGCGATGGATACGAACCGCAAGGCCGTACCGGTGACGGCGGGCGCTATGTCCCCGTAGCCGATGGTCAGAAAGGTGATGCCGCTGTAATAGAGGGCGTCACTGAAACTTTTTACAGACGATAGATCGAACTGGCCTGCAAGAAAGAAAGTATATACGGCGGCGAAAGCAATCCATGCAGCGAGCATAGCGAGGATAATGGTAAAGGGCTGTGTGCCGTATCCTCCTACCAGGGAGAAGAATTTGAGAGGCCATCGATACCATTTATCACTGGTCTTACATTTCATGTAGGCACGATACGCGTTATCCTCCGCATCATAGTCTCCGATGGTATGATAATTTTCTTTGAGCATTCTGAATTGATCGGGTCTATCTGCATTATATGTACTATTGGAAATTGATTTATAGACATTACAATTCCACCAGTCTATATAGATTTGTCCCAAATTTATGGTATTCAAAAAGGATAAGACCTGGGGAAACCCATCAACCTTTAAAATTTTTTCAATCGTACAGTCTTGTATTTTCAATTCTTGTATGTCTTTAAAACGCATATCCACTATTGATTTAAATTGATTGCCTGTAAACGTTACTTTTCCCATATGAGCCATTTCAAAGCTGATATCGCCGTTTCCAAAAGTGGTTAGTAAAAAGCTGGTCTCACCATTTATAAAGGAGCTAAATCCAAAGCGTATATCACCATCTCCAAATGCGGCTCCGTTAAAATTTATATTTCCATTTTCCAACTGGGTATCATAAAAGTTAACATCACCGTTCCCAAAATTAGCCCCAAAAAAGCTTGTATCGCCGTTCCCGAAATTAACTCTGCTAAAATTGACAACACCTTCTCCAAAGGACGTATCTTCAAAATTGATATTGCCATCTCCAAAATTTGCTCCATCAAAACTTACATAGCCATCCCCAAAGGTAGCTTCTTCAAAACTAACATCTCCATCCCAAAAACTAAATTCTGCATGTAACTCTATAAGTTTGTGCTTTGCGGTATCGTTAAAATAAAAACCAAATATATAAGAGCCTTCTAGATGTAAAGGCTCACCGTTTTTTATCATCGTATGTATATCATCAACCTCTCTGAAACGGTAGACACAATCAAAAGCAGTATTATCATAACAGACTATAGAGACAATTATTGTATCTCCAATCACCGGGCCAACCGTATACTCTTTTCTTTTTTTATTTAATTGCCCGTAATCAAGCTTATCATTAGTCGATAATGCTTCAATATCAGTAAAATCAAAGACCCTTTTTTCTTTCATCATACACTCCAAAATACACAGAATATATACATAATATAACACATATTGCTTTTACGTTGCCATAAATCGCACTGCCCACCCCCGCTTACACATACGCCTTACCCCCCGTGTGACAAAACTGTAAGATCATCCTCCCATTTGTCACCCCAACAAATGGCTGGACCCTTGGCGTCGATGTTATCCTGGGGGTATAATACGGATAGCGGAGGAATGGGAAATGGAAATAGTATTGATCAAGAATCTCAAAAAGGACTACGGCTCCCGGCTGGGAGGCACTGTGACCCAGGCCCTGCGGGGCATCAATCTGAGCGTGGAGAAGGGTGAATTTCTGGGGGTCATGGGCCCCAGCGGGTCGGGGAAGACCACGCTATTAAACTGCATCTCCACCATCGACACCCCCACCTCCGGCCACGTGCATATCGGCGGGGCGGATATCCTCTCGCTGAAGGGCAAGGCCCTGACGGAATTTAGGCGGGATAAGCTGGGGTTCGTGTTCCAGGACTTCAATCTGCTGGACACCCTGACCCTGGAGGAGAATATACTCTTGCCTTTAGCGCTGGCCCGGATGCCGGTAGGAGAGATTGAAAAAAGGGTGTCCCAGGCGGCCCATGATCTGGGGATCGAGGACCTCCTCGGCAAATACCCCTATGAGGTCTCCATGGGCCAGAAGCAGCGGGGGGCGGTGGCCCGGGCCATCGTGGGGCAGCCCCATTTGGTGCTGGCGGACGAGCCCACAGGGGCCCTGGACAGCAAGTCGGGGCGGGACGTGCTCAGTAGCTTTGCGCGGCTCAATAAGGAGCGGCAGGCGACGGTATTGATGGTGACCCACGATCCATTCGCGGCCAGTTTCTGCAGCCGGGTGGTGTTTTTGAAAGACGGCATGCTGTTCAATGAGCTTATCAGCGGCGGCGAGCGCGGTGCGTTCTTCGACCGGATCATGGATGTGCTTGCGGTCATGGGGGGTGATCTGCGGTGAACATGAATAAGCTGGTATTCAAAAACATCCGCCGCCGGCTCAGTGAATACGCCATGTATCTGGCCAGCAGCGGGTTTATCGTGGCGGTGTTTTATATATTCGCGTCCCTCTTCTACAGCGATCAATTTGTATTGCTGCAGCAGATCTCGTCGCAGATGCGGATGGGATTTCGGATCGCGGCCATTATGGTCCTGATATATGGGGCCGCGTTTGTCTGGTATTCGACCACTTTTTTTGTGAAGAACCGGAAGAAGGAGATCGCCAATTATCTATTGATGGGATTGGGAAAGAGCCAGGTGACGCGGATGCTGTTTCTGGAGATCATGACGGTGGGCCTCATCGGTCTTGCACTGGGATTGGGCGCCGGCGTGCTGTTTTCCAAATACGTGGGGATGCTGCTTGTCAATATTACCAAAGAGATCGCCGAGGTGCACTTTACACTGGCGCCCAAGGCCATCGGGATCAGTATACTGGTATTCGTCGCGCTGTATCTGGTAAACGCCCTGCATGTAAGCTCCCTGGTCTACCGGAGCAAATTGATCGATCTATACCAGGCGGACAAAAGGGCGGAGCGGCGCCCCCGGGGCTCCTGGATTATGGGACTGTTGGGACTGGGACTATTGATCTATGGATATGTGGATTCGGCGCTGCTGACGGTGCCTATCCATGTCAACGCCATACTGCGGATCACATTGGTGGTGGTAGTGGGGACATTTCTGACCATGGCCAGCCTCTTGATCTTGATCCTGCGGATTGCCTCCCGCAATAAAAAAGCCTACTGGGGCGGCCCCCGGCTGATCGCCCTGTCTCAATTGATGTACCGGATCAAGGCCCAGGCGTTGACATTGGCTGCCATCGCAGTGCTGAACGCGGTGACCCTCACGGCAGTGGCTTCGGTATGGTCGATCTACTCCGGCTCTGCCAAGGACGCCAGGTATTATATGCCCTTTGATATCACGTATATCAGTGATGGATTCGCGGGGAATGAATTGGATACGGCTGTGGATGGGGTGATGAATACCTATGAGCAGACGCCTGTCTATGATGTCACCCTGGCGCTGCCCCGCGTGCGGATACAACCCGAGGACCGCAAGGCCTATGTGGTGAGCCAGCGTCAATACAACGCTGCGGCAAACGCCCAGGGCTCAGGAAAACCCGTATCGCTGGACCGAGGAGAGGCGATCTATACCGACAGGGCGTACTATGACCATGCGATGATAGAAGACCTGCCCCACTATGATACCATCGGCTTTTCGGTGGGTGAGGCCGCCTTTTCGCTTACGGTGCTGGACCATCGCAAGGACAGAATCGTCAATCAGCAGGCGGTCAACCCGATCATCGTGGTGTCCGATACGGACTATGGGGCTATCGCATCTGCGGCGGTTGCCGATACCCTGTATCTGCGGGGTATCATGCTCGACGATCCCCTCGGGGCGGAGCCGATGATCCGGGAACTGGATCAACTGGCGCCTGGAGGGCTGCATGGTGAGAAGGGCCTGCTGGAAGGGGAGGACCGGGAATTCGAATCCTATGTGTTCAAATACAGGGATGAATTCATGTCCATCGGGTTATTTCTGTTTGTGATGCTATTTCATGGCGTGCTGTTTTTGATGGCGCTGGGCAGCATATTGTACTACAAGCAGCTCAACGAGTCCCGGTTTGACGCCCCCCGATACCGGATACTGGACCGGGTCGGTATGGACAGACGGGATATCCGCCGCAGTGTGGGCCAGCAGTTAACCATCGTATTTGGTATCCCACTTATCATCGGTATCACCCACAGCGCCTTCGCCATCCGTGTGCTGGATATGGTCTGGCCCAGGTCTCAATGGGGACCCTACGCATTCGTAGTAGGCGTGTATACGCTGCTGTACGCACTGTACTATCTGGTGACCTGGCGGCAGTACGTGACGCGGGTCACATCCTAGGTTTCTCTTGCGTGCCGGCCGGGGATGGATGCCCCGGCCCTTTTTTTGCTATAATGGACCGTAAGGGAGATGGAAAATTATGCGCATGAGTGATCTGATCATCAAGAAGCGAAACGGACAGACCCTGAGCACGGATGAGATCGAGTACTTCATCCGGGGGTATGTGGCAGAAGAGATTCCCGACTACCAGGCGGCGGCGATGATGATGGCCGTGTATTTTCAGGGGATGGACGCGGCGGAGACGGCGGCGCTCACCATGGCCATGGCCCGGTCGGGGGATACGGTGGACCTTAGGGCCATCCCCGGTATCAAGGTGGATAAACACTCCACCGGCGGGGTGGCGGACACCACTACTCTCGTCGTGGCCCCCCTGGCGGCGGCCTGCGGGGTGCCGGTGGCCAAGATGAGCGGCCGGGGACTGGGCCATACCGGGGGGACGCTGGACAAACTGGAGTCCATACCCGGGTTTTCGGTTTATCAGCCCATGGACGCCTTTATGGAATTGGTCAAAAAAAACGGTCTGGCGGTGATCGGTCAGACCGCGAGATTGGTCCCGGCGGACAGGATGCTCTACGCCCTTAGGGATGTGACGGGGACGGTGGAGAATCTCTCCCTCATCGCCGGCAGCATCATGAGCAAGAAGATCGCGGCGGGGGCCGACGCCATCCTGCTGGATGTGAAGACCGGAGACGGGGCCTTTATGGACACGGAGGAAGAGGCCTTTGCACTGGCGCAGGCGATGGTGGATATAGGGACCGAGATCGGGCGGGAAACCGTGGCCCTGGTGACCGATATGAACGAGCCCCTAGGCGAAGCGGTGGGCAACGCCCTGGAGGTGCAGGAGGCCGTCGAGATATTGAAGGGAGAACGGACCGGACGATTATTGGACGTATGCATGGCCCTGGGTGAACAGATGCTGGTGCTGGGCGGGATATGTGAAACTGCCCCGGAAGGGAAAGAAAAATTAGCGCAGGCGCTGCATAATGGGCAAGGACTGGAGAAATTCGCCGCAATGGTAAAAGCCCAGGGAGGCGACCCACGGATCATTGGGGATACGGATTTATTGCCCCAGGCTAAAGGGCGTGTGGATGTGGCCGCTGATAAGGATGGATATATTACCGGTATCGGGACGCGGTATATCGGGGAGGCGGCGTCTGTTTTGGGGGCGGGCCGCCTGACCAAGGAAGATGCCATCGATCCCGCCGTGGGTCTCTGGATGCATGTGCGGACGGGGGACGCCGTGGAGAAAGGCGCGCCTTTGGCCACCGTGTACTACAATGACGAAACCAAAAAACAGGAAGCGGCGGGGATGATCCGAGACGCTATCGAGATCGGGGATACGCCCCCGGCCCAGAGGCCGCTTATTTACGGCATGGTGAGCAAAGAGGGCGTGGAGCGGTACTAGGAGTCAGGAGTCAGAATTCAGAAGCCAGAAGCCAGAATTCAGGAGCCAATGACACTGTATCTGTAAGCCTCCCTCGGATGAGGGAGGTGGCGCGAAGCGCCGGAGGAGTGACAAATTCGATACCTCCAAAAGCCTTCTCCTTGAGGAGAAGGTGGCCCGCAGGGCCGGATGAGGTGTCTAATATCCTCCCCAGCCGCCTGACGGCGGCAGCGATACCGAAGCCCAACGGCAATAGGTATTAGGTATTGGGTTCAGACGCAGAACTAAGGGATCAATAACGCTGTATCTGCAAGCCTCCCTCGGATGAGGGAGGTGGCGCGAAGCGCCGGAGGGAGTGATATTTATTTCTTTGAAATATAATAGAACTCTGATTCAATATGCACGAGAGTTAAGAAAAAGGCAGACACCGCAGGAACGGAAATTGTGGTTTGAGTTTTTGTCTAGGTATCCCGTTAGATTTCAGCGGCAAAAGGTTATAGCTAATTATATTGCAGATTTTTCTGTGCCAGGGCAGGCCTCGTTATTGAGTTGGATGGTGGCGGTCATTATGAGAGTGAGCAAATGGAGTATGACAAAAAACGTACGGCGACGTTTGAACAATACGGCTTGCTGGTACTGCGTTTTACCAATCTAGAGATTATAAAGAATTTTTACGGTGTATGTTCAACGATTGATGTAACGGTTCACAGCAGAGTGTCCCTCCCCCAGCCGCCTGACGGCGACAGCCCCCTCATCTGAGGGGGCCTACGACGGTTTTTTGTTTTCTTCGGGAAGCAGGGAAGTGGCACAAAGGGCCTTAAGAGATGATAATGGAGATATGACTACTGGGAATCAGTCGTACGCCCTCAAGATTTTAGATCGTTGGTTTGCGGTGCGTTTTATCACATCTTTCAATGTTGAAAAAGCCTCCCTCGGATGAGGGAGGTGGCGCGAAGCGCCGGAGGGAGTGACAAATTCGATGCCTCCAAAAGCCTTCTCCTTGAGGAGAAGGTGGCCCGCAGGGCCGGATGAGGTGTCTAATATCCCCCCCCCCAGCCGCCTGACGGCGGCAGCGATACTGAATCCTAGCAGGATTTTATATAGTATTGGAGTGTTAGCATGATTGATTTTTTATTGGACAATTGGATTATTATCGGCTGTTTTCTCTTCGGGGGACTCTTGGGATTGTTCGTCGGCAAATTCTATAAGAAAAAGAATGCAAAATTGAAGTCAGATGGGACGGAAATGATTCTCATGCAGAATTGGAGTGATATTGATATCACTGATTAATATAAGTCCTTTTGTCAGATCTTAGGGATTGTGATATGATGAAAACGCATCATTAGGCCGCAGCAGGGACAGGCATACGGGTGACTGTAAGGGGGTGCCCGTCATGGATGAACTGGTGTGGATGGCGAATCCGGACTTAAACGGTTTTACCGAGGCCAATCTGCCCATGGGATGCGGGCTTCGGGCTTATCACGCCGGGGATGAGTGGCACTGGCTGTATATACTGCGCCATGCCGACCCGCCCAAGCACGTCAAAAACGCCGCGTTTCGCGAGGCGTTTTCCTCCCATGCGGGGGAGTTGCCCCAGAGGCTCTTCTTTTTAGTCAATCCAAAGGGAAAAGATATAGGCACCGCCGCCGCCTGGCCCGACGATATCTGGCAGGATAATGCCGCCGGTATGCTGAAGGACGTCGTGCTGCTGCCCGAGGCCCTGGGCTTAGGACTCTACGAGGATTTCGTCCGGGCGGTGCTCTCCCGGATGAAACAGTTGGGACACAGCCGCGCCTATGTGCGGTGTGCCAGCAGGGACGCCGCGGTCTATGTTTCCTTGGGGTTTATGCCTCTCATCCGGGAATCCAAGGATAAAGAGAAATGGGAGAAGATACGGTCCGACCTGTCTTGGCCGGACGAAAGTTTGTCGCTAATCGGAGAAAAAGAGTGGGTAAAGAGGAACGGTAAGATACGAATGGCATAGGAATGAATAGCATAAAGGCGTGAAGTAATTAATGATAGGGAAAATCTATCGAATCATACAAAAGAGACAAAGCAACTGGTACAAATATATATTATACACATTGCTAATCTTTTCTGCTGCAACAGGTATGGCAGCCGCGTGTCAGCAGGCTAACGATGTGCCTGTTCCTTCTGTGGCCGATGGGATATCTGACAGCGGTTTTCCCATTGTGTTAGCCTCGCTGGAAGAGAATCAGATTTTTCTTACAGCAGATCCGTTGCCAGAGATGGTGTACTGGTATTCACCATTGAGTCTTTCTATTAATGGCCGGGAGCACACGTTTGATTGGGGGAATATTAGCAATCCATCATATTATCCACACATGAAATTAGTAGATATTGACGGTGACGGTGAGGATGAGTTATTCATACAAGTTTGCGTAGGCCAAGGGAACGGTTGTTTCGTAGGTGAACTTCATGTGATCAATACGGAGGACTTCTCCGAAATTTCAGTGGAGGACCCGCTTTCCGTTCTTAAGGAGAGAACAAAGACGGAAATAAACAAAAAGGGTATCAAAATACAGATAGACGATGAATCTCCTGTTTTGTATTCAGAAAATGAAGTAGAAGCCAAAGTAGATAAACGCGAAAGGTGGTATGAGTCACCTAAATACGGAACATATATTAGCTATAAAGAAAAAAGCAATGAGATCCACGCCGATGTGGGTGCTGAACTTACTCATTACGCCTTTTTGGGTGACTTTACGTTAGTATACAGGTATGAAGATAATGGGTTGGTGGTAAATAAGATTATCTTTAAGAATAATGAATTGCATGATTTAAATCAGCTGGATAAATAAAAAACGGCGCGTTCAGCGCCGTTTTACTGATATTACTGTTCCTGTGTCAGCCACTCGTGGGCTTCCTTCAGCTTTTCCATGATCTCGATATGCTGGGGGCATTGGGACTCGCACACGCCGCACTCGATGCATTCGTCGGCGCCGCTGCCCTTACTCATCATGCCCTTGTAATTGCCCACCGGCCAGCCGAAATCGTCGTACATATAGGAGTCATTGTATTGGGCGAATATATCGGGGATGGATACGCCCTGGGGGCAGGGAACGCAGTAGCGGCAGTCGGTGCAGTCCACCCGGCTGCGCCGCCGGTAGTATTCCTGTACCTGATGGTAGATATCCTGCTCCTTTTCGCTCAAGGGACTCATATCCACCCGGTCGAATATCTCCAGATTCTCTTTCAGTTGATCTAGATTGCTGACCCCGCTGATGATGGTGGTGACCTCCGGGAACCGATACAGCCAGCGAAAGGCCCACTCCACCGAGGAGCGTTTCTCCGGATACCGGTCGTAGATGGACCGGACGGCGGGATTGTCGTCCAGGGCCAGCTTGCCGCCCTTGATGGGCTCCATCACCACTATGGGGATGCCCTTTTGACCTGCGTATTTAAGCCCCTTGACGGTGGCCTGATTGTCTTCGTCCAGCAGGTTTAGCTGTATCTGGGCCATCTTCCAGTCGTAGCTGTCCAGTATATCGATAAAGGTATCATAATCGTCGTGAAAGGAGAAAGACGGGTACTTGATCTTCCCCTTTTTGACCATCTCGTCCAGAAATCTAAGACAGCCCATCTCCTTGTGTTTTTTCCAGCGTTCCTTATTCAGGGCGTGGAGCAGGTAAAAATCAATGCAATCGGTATGGAGCCTCTCAAGCTGCTCGTCCAGGTATTTCTCATAGTCTTCGTATTGTTCACACAGCCATACGGGGGACTTCGTGGCCAATTTGACTTGCTCCCGGTATCCGTTGGCCAGGGCCCTGGCTACCAGGGGCTCGCTCTGCTGGCTGTGATAGGGCCACGCGGTGTCGATATAATTCACGCCGTGATCGATCCCGTACCGGATCATCTCGATCGCTTGTTCTTCGTCGATTTTTTTGGATTTGGTAGGCAGGCGCATGGCCCCGATCCCGAATCTGGACACGTCAAAACCCAAGCTGCCGAAGGGAATATACTGCATGCTGTACCTCTTTTCTTGTTGTCAGTCACTATTATAAAGGGGGAGACGAGGGTATGTAAAGGCGGAGCAGACATTTGGCCCGGGACGGTGTACAATGATGGAAGAAGCAAGGAGGTCGTGTATATATGCAGTACGATTTACATAAAATCCACGATATGATCTACGGACGCCGGTCGGTGCGCCGGTACGCGGATACCGTCGATATGGATGAGCTGAGAGAAACGGTAGATACGGGCTTGACGGGGGCGTCGTCCCTGCCGGGGCAGGAAAAGCCCACGGTACAGGTGCTGGACGGCGTGGCGGCCATCAGCGCTTTTACCGGGATCGTGGGCCATTACGGCAAGGTCGAGGCCCCGGCCTATCTGTTGTTTTCCGCACGGCCCAGAGGGGCGTATCTCACCCAGGCAGGGTATGTGGGGGAGCAGCTGGTACTGTGGCTTGCGTCCCGGGGATACGGCACCTGCTGGATCGGCATCCCCATCAATACCCGCAGGCTGCTTGCATACAATCCCCTGCCCGCGGGGGAAACATATATCATACTGATGGCGGTGGGAAAGCCCGCGGCGGGTATGCCGCTTCTACGGGATGAAAACGGATATAAACGCAGGGCGTTGGAGGATATGGTCACGGGGGAGATGCGGGATGAATGGCAGCCGGTATTGGAGGCCGGCCGGATCGCGCCCTCCGCCTCCAACGGCCAGCCCTGGCATTTTGCCTGCACAGCCGAGGGGATCGAACTGTACTGCACCCTGGGCCGGGGACTCATCAAAAAAAAGTATTATCATCATCTCAATCGGATCGACGGGGGCATCGCCCTTGCCCACCTCTGGCTGGCGGCACGGGCGGCCGGATTCGATGTAAATCTAGAAAAAATAAACGGCCCGGCCGCGCGAATGGGGAACGATATAAAAGATGTGAAATTGCTGCCGATCATGGGGATGCGCTTAGAAAAAAAGCCATAGCATTCATGGGTTCAGTGAAAAAGGGGAAGGGTATCTCTGTAGGCGAAACGGAAGTCCCTAAGGAGTGTTCAGGCAATGGGGAAAAGGAAGAAACCCTTACCCAAAAAGACATCCCAGATGATGTTTCTGTATTTCGGCATCGTGCTGGTGGGCATCGCGCTGTTCAATCTGTTCAGCAATCAGCCCAAAACCGAATACGTGCCCTACAGCGAATTCGAAGAGATGGCACGGACCGGCCAGTTGGAAAAGGTGCAGATCACCGCCGACAAGATCGTACTGTTTCCGGTGGGGTACGCAGAGACAGACGGCAAGGGGCTCACCTACTATACCTATCCCATTCCCGATCAAAACCTGGCGGCCAAGCTGGAGCAGTGGAATATCCCCGAGTATGAGGGCATGATCGAGCGGGGCGCCTCCGTATTGGACATCGTGCTCACCTGGGTGGTGCCCATCGGGATATTCTATCTGATCTGGCGCTTTTTGATGAAAGGGATGCTCAATAAACGGGCGGGGGTCATGAACTTCGGCAAGAGCGAGGATAAGCTGGTGGCCGATCCGGACACCGGTGTGACGTTTGCCGATGTGGCCGGCCAGGAGGAGGCCAAGGAATCCCTCCAGGAGATCGTAAAATACCTCCACGAACCGGGGAAATTTACCGCCATCGGGGCCAGGCTCCCCAAGGGGGCGCTCTTGGTGGGGCCCCCCGGCACCGGCAAGACACTGCTGGCCAGAGCGGTGGCGGGGGAAGCCAAGGTGCCATTCTTCTCTATGTCGGGGTCCGAGTTCGTCCAGATGTTTGTGGGGGTGGGGGCGGCCCGGGTCCGGGATCTATTCAAGCAGGCCCAGGAGAAATCCCCCTGCATCGTGTTCATCGACGAGATCGACGCCATCGGCAAGAAACGGGACACCAATATGTCCTCCAATGACGAGCGGGAGCAGACGCTGAATCAGCTCCTAAGCGAGATGGACGGGTTTGACAGCAAGAAGGCCGTGGTGATACTGGCCGCCACCAATCGACCCGAGATCCTGGATGCGGCGCTATTACGCCCGGGGCGCTTTGACAGGCGGGTGATCGTGGATAAGCCCGATCTCAAGGGCCGGGAAGCCATCCTTGCGGTCCATGCCAAAAAAGTCAAGATAGAGGATGGCGTCAAGCTCATAGACGTCGCCCGGGCCACACCGGGGGCCACAGGGGCCGATCTGGCCAATATCATCAATGAAGCCGCCCTGCTGGCGGTGAAGCACGGCCACGAAAAGGTCCGGCAGGACGACCTGGAGGTGGCGGTGGATGTGATCATCGCCGGGGAAGTCAAAAAAGACCGCATCCTCTCCGACCATGAAAAACGCTCGGTGGCCTACCACGAGATCGGCCACGCCCTGATGGCGGTGAAGCTGCCCAACGCCAACCCTGTGCACAAGATCACCATCGTCCCCCGGACCCGGGGGGCGCTGGGGTTCACCATGCAGCTGCCCACCGAGGAGAAATACCTCGTTACCCTGGAGGAGATGCAGGACCAGATCGCCGTGATGCTGGGGGGCCGGGCGGCGGAGGAGATCGTGTTCGGCCAGGTGTCCACCGGGGCCGCCAACGATATCGAGCGGGCCACCGAGACCGCCCGGCGGATGATCACCCTCTACGGGATGAGCGAGCGGTTCGACATGATGGCACTGGAGACGCTCTCCGACGTATACCTGGAGGGCAGCACCATCCGCCACACCAGCCCCGAGACTCAGGCCGTCATCGATGAAGAAACCCTGCAGATCATCCGCACCCAGCACAAGCGGGCCCGGGATATACTCAAGAAGAACATATCGGCCCTCAGTCGGGCGGCTGAGTACCTCATGGAGAATGAGACGATCACCGGGGAGGAGTTCGCGGGGATCATCGCGGAGCAGCCAGCGGGGGTATAGTAAAACCGGCCATCCCGGATTGACATTTCTAGCAATCCTTGCTATGATCAAGTTATTCGTGAGGGAGTAGTGGGCACACGTACAGTGTGTGGCAAGTCAACATACTGACTATTATGGTCTGGCTTGTCTTAAATTGCGAGACTCATGTACGGCGTATGCTGTACCTGGGTCCAATATAAAGGAATCGCGATCAGGTACCGCATGCGGCGCCTGATTTTTTTATGGGGAGGTACACATGGGAGTATGGGAGCTGTTCTTGATTGCATTGGGGCTATCCATGGACGCGTTTGCGGCATCACTGTGCAAGGGCCTGGGTATGAAAAACCGGACCCCCCACCATTCGGCGGTCATTGCACTTTTCTTCGGCGGATTCCAGGCGGTCATGCCGCTTCTGGGGTGGCTCTTGGGCAGGCAATTTGAAAGATACATAACGAGGGTAGATCATTGGATTGCGTTCGGGCTGCTGGTATTCATCGGCGGCAAAATGATCTATGAGGTATTTCGAAAAGACACATGCCCCAAAGAAGGCGGAGATGCCTTGGATATCAGGGGATTGCTGGTATTGGCCGTAGCGACCAGCATTGACGCGCTGGCGGTGGGCATCACATTCGCGTTCCTTAAGGTCAAGATCCTGCCGGCCATATCTCTGGTGGGTGTCGTCACATTTGTGATCTCATACGCAGGTGTTTTCATCGGCCATAGGTGGGGGTCAAGGCTGAAAACAAAAGCGGAACTGGCGGGAGGCATCGTACTGATCTTGATCGGAACGAAGATACTGCTGGAACACCTGCATGTGTTGTCATAAGGTCACCGCTATGTTACATAAGGAGGATACAGATGGAGACGACAATCAGAGTCTCATCCATAATGAA
>ENA-ORCX01000333-ORCX01000333.1-marine-metagenome-genome-assembly--contig:-NODE-333-length-21859-cov-4.225691_pt1 | contig 21859 bp, 25 predicted proteins | sample MGYA00248630_ERZ508518 | MGnify/ENA primary metagenome ERZ508518 (study PRJEB26188, sample SAMN06268768) | marine metagenome | isolation source: Bioluminescent Bay, La Paraguera, Puerto Rico | place...
CAGGACAAAAAGATACTGGGGATCAACGAGAAATGGGCGGTGGCTATCGGCTACACCGTATTCTGCGTGTTCATCGAGTGCGCGCTGAATTTCGGGGACCTGCTGATCTGGGAGTACCCCTTCTGGAACCTGTCCTTCGGCGGGGTGTGGCTCATCGCCCTATTTGGGTATTTCATATTCTTCGCCGGGGCGGCCATCCTGCTCTCCATGAAGAAACTAAAGAGCAAGATCGTGTTCGTGAGCGTGATCTACGCCGTGCCCATCGTGATGAATGTGATCGGGGCCTCCTTAGGCTGGGTGTACTGATTGTGAACGGGGGCGCTGCCCTCGCGCGCTAGGAGGGAACGGAACTGTCTTCACGAGAGGCAGTTCTTTTTATGATCGCAGGCCTGTTTTTTGGTATACTGAGAAGAAAGGAGGGCTGCCCCATGCTGTACATACCGACCAACTGGGATATCCCGTATTTCAATATGGCGCTGGAGGAATACATCATCAGCAATCCCGGCTTTACCGGGGATTACTTTTTCTTCTACATCCACGCGCCCTCCATCATCGTGGGGCGGTTCCAGAACACCATCGAGGAGATCAACGCCGACTATGTCCGGGAGAACCACATCTACGTGGCCCGCAGGATCACCGGAGGCGGGGCGGTGTACCACGACCAGGGGAATCTCAACTTCTCCTTCATCGTCAACGCCGAGGGACACGGCGGAGGATTTGAGACATACACCCGTCCGGTCATCGCGGCGATAACGGCCCTGGGAGCCGAGGCACAGCTCAGCGGCCGCAACGATATTCTCGTAGACGGCAAGAAGATCAGCGGCAACGCCCAGTGCGTACGGGGCGGAAAACTATTGCAGCACGGGACCATACTCTTTGACTCGGAGCTGGACAATCTGGTGCGGGCCCTCTCGGTGAACGATCTGAAGATCATATCCAAGGGGATCAAGTCGGTCAGAAGCCGGGTGACCAATCTGAAGGAGCATCTGCCGAAAGGCGTCTCCATCGAGATCCTCAGGAAGCGGATACTGGCCGAGATCGCCGAGGAATACGGGATGGAGACCTACACCCTGACCGATGAGGATATCACGGCGGTGAGCCTTTTGGCGGCGGAGAAATTCGCCACCAGGGAATGGAACTACGGACGCTCCCCTGCCTACAGCTTCTGCGATAAAAAGAAGTATGACTTCGGTCTGGTGGAGGCGCGGCTCGATATCAAGGGCGGCACGATCCGGGACATGGTACTCTACGGGGATTTCTTCGCCAAGGGGGATCTCAATCAATTCACATCCCTATTCGCCGATACGCCCTATGACAGGGAAAGCCTTTTGTCTATCCTGAAAAAAAACCACCCCGGCGACTATATCACCGGGATGGAGATCGATGATTTTATGGAACTGGTCTACGTGGAGCAGCCGATGGGATAGACGCCTCATCCACGTTAACTTTAGACTGATAAGAAAGCCCTGAATGCTAGGCAAGGGGAGGATTTCACCGGAAGCGTAGTAGAACCTACGCTGAGGATGAAACCGGACCCTTAACGAAGCAGACGGGCTTTATCATCAGTCTAGTAAGCCTTGGCGAAATAGACCATCTGCTTGGCTTCCTTCCCGCAGCAGACACAGGTGTCGGACAGGTGCTCCTGCTCGAAGGGGATGATCCGGGATGTGGCGCCGGTGCGTTCCTTGATGGCGTCCTCGCAGGCGCGATCCCCGCACCACATGGCCTTGACATAGCCCTTCTTGACGTCGATGGCCTCCGCCATCTCGTCCATCGTCAGGGCGGTATGGGTGTGGGCCTCGCGGTAGTCTAGCGCCGCCTGATACATCCCGTCGTGGACGGCTGAGAGCATCTCTTTCACCGCGTCCTCGATGCCATTTAGCGGCGTAAACTGCTTCTCGTGGGTGTCCCTGCGGACCAGCACGCACTGGTCTTTCTCGATATCCCGTGGCCCGATCTCCAGGCGGACCGGCACGCCCTTCATCTCGTATTGATTGAATTTCCAGCCGGGACTCTGGGTCTCGTCGTCGTCGAGGGTAACCCTGAGTCCGGCGGCTTTCAACTGCGCGGCGATCTCCCGGGCTTTATCCAATACGCCTTCCTTGTGCATGGCGACGGGCACCACCACCACCTGGATCGGCGCGACCTTGGGCGGCAGCTTCAGCCCCCGCTCGTCCCCGTGGATCATGATGATCCCGCCGATGAGCCGGGTAGAGACCCCCCAGGAGGTCTGCCAGGCGTATTTCAGCTGGCCGTCCTGATCGAGGTACTGGATATCGAATCCCTTGGCGAAATTCTGCCCCAGGTCGTGGGAGGTCCCCGCCTGCAAGGCCTTGCCGTCCTGCATCAGCGCCTCCATCCCGTAGGTGCACACCGCCCCCGCGAATTTCTCCTTCTCGGTCTTGGGGCCGGTGATCACCGGCATGGCCAGCACGTTTTCGGCGAACTCCCGGTAGGTATCAAGCATCCGCAACGTCTCTTCCTCTGCCTCCTCGTGGCTCGCGTGGACGGTGTGGCCCTCCTGCCATAGGAATTCCGCCGTGCGCAGGAAGGGCCGGGTGGATTTCTCCCAGCGGACCACGTTGCACCACTGGTTGTACAGCAGGGGCAGGTCCCGGTAGGACTGGACCCATTTGGCGTACATGGCGCAGATGATGGTCTCGGAGGTGGGACGGATGGCCAGGCGCTCACTGAGCTCCTCTCCCCCGCCGTGGGTGACCCAGGCCACCTCCGGGGCGAATCCCTCCACATGCTCCGCTTCCTTTTTCAGCAACGATTCGGGCACGAAGAGGGGGAAATAGGCGTTCTGGTGGCCGGTCTCCTTGAACCGGGCGTCCAGCTCCTTCTGTATGTTCTCCCATATGCCGTATCCGTAGGGCCGGATCACCATGCATCCCCGCACCGGGGGATAGTCCACCAGCTCGGTCTTCTTGATGACATCGGTATACCACTGGGCGAAATCCTCTTCCCGGGACGCGATATGGGCGACGAATTCCCTGTCCTGACTCATTGTGTATCCTCCTTCATGATAATAAAAAACACCTTCCATCCCATAAGGACGAAGGCGCATGGCTTCCGCGGTACCACCCTAATTGACCGGAAAAGTCCGGTCCTCTCGTAAGATATAACGGTCTATACCCGGCGGGGGTTCTATCCCCCCGCGGCTCCGGGGTGGGTCTCCGGCGGCGCGGCTCTTTCAGCAGATAAGCCGCTCTCTATATAGCACCGGTTTTTGGCCCCGTCATCGCCTGTCTTTTGGGTCATTATAGCCTCTTCGTACTATCTATGTCAATTATTTCGACTTTTTATGCTTTTTCATGTAACATTCGGGCTCTCTCCGGCATCATATATATGGAAATGGTTTCTTTTTTAGGATTCCCCTGAATCAGAAATCTCCCTCTCTCTTTCGCAGCCCTGGCCTTGTGCCGGGTGCTGCCTTTTTTTGAGAGAGCGAAAATTGACCCAAGAGGGGGCCGCTTTTATTATCCCCCAATCTTTTTCCATACCCCCCTTTCAAGCCGCGGCCCTCTTCCCTTCTATTTTGGTAAACTAACTATGCCGGTGTGTGCCCACAGGTGGTGACGGTCCACGGCGGGAGCAAGCCCCCATATCACGGGATTTTCCCGTATCAGCCATGTGATCTGCCCCTCGGTCCGATCCCTCATGGCGTCTTTACATCCCCGTCCCCGTCTTCCAACTGCGCGGCCAGGGTTTTCTTGACCCTATGATGACGAACCCGTACGGTGGACGGTTTCTCCCCCCATAGGTTCGCGATATTGTCCAGGGACTGCTCTTTGTAATAGTACAGAAATACAAGCTCCCGGTCCTTGGGGTTCATCTCCGCGATGACATCCCGCACCCGCTGCTGCGCCTCATGTATATGGGCCTGCTCCACCGGGTCCTGCCCGGTACTGTCCGTTTCAGGATGGCAGCGTTTCAGCATCACGAGCCGGCGCCGCCTGCGGCGCACCAGCATCAGCGCCTCGTTGCGCACGATGACATAGAGCCATGCCAGGGGGCTGTCCTTTTCCTGCCCCTTTTTGGCGTTGACCATGGCCTTGACGAATGCGTTGTGCAGGGCGTCTTCCGCGTCTTTTTCAGTCCGCAATATGCTGAAAGCCAGTCCGAAAAGCTGGGTGAAATATTGATCGTAGAGTGATTCCAGCCATTCACAATCCCGCATACCTAAACCCTCTTCATGAGATTAACCACTATTGTATACTGACTGATCAGTTTGCGCAAGAATTGTCAGCTTTTCCAATCTATCAATATCCAAATATGAAATATTGGGACGCGTAGTCATGGAATCTGTAATCCGCGCATAAAAAACGGCGGGAAATCCCGCCGTTCTGTCTTGTCAAAAACCGTTGTACATGGCCCCTCAGATGAGGGGGCTTTATTCCGTCACATCCGCGCTTTCCTTGAGCGCCGTCATGGTCTCCGCGATCTCATCGACCTTGCGCTTGGCCACCAGGGCCTGGGGTTCGCCGTCCAGGGCGGCTCCGTAGAAATCCACATCGTAGGTATAGTAGGTCACCGTCATGGGGGGGGTGCCCGTGGGAACAAATGTATAGGTCACCTTCGCCACCGCTTCCCCGTCGGTGATGGCCGGATCGTCGCTGGCTAGATCACCCCTGACACCGATGAGGATCTTGTAGGCGTCACGGAACGCGTCCTCATCCTTCCGCACGCCGTCCAGGAAGAAGGTCTCGATGACCTTGTCCTCTTCGCCCTCTTTCTCCGCTTTTTCGGTCCGCCGCTCGATGCTCATGGCGTAGTCAACGCCGCCGATGGATACGTCGATCGATTTCACATCGTCGATCTGGGGCAGCAGGATGAATTTATCCGCCAGCTCGGGGGCCTTCAGCTCCGTAAGGAACGTGATGCTGTCCTTGGCCACCGTGTAGATGGGCGCGTATCCCTCCACCATGCAGGCGACTTCACCATCACCTGTCTCGTCCCCGAAATACACATGAAGGGTATTCTCCGCGTCCTGCTCGAGCAGCTCGATCCGGGGCTCAGTAAGGCCGTATTTGTCCTTGTCGTCCGCATCCAGGGACGCGATGCCGGTGATCGTGACGGCGGAGACATTCTTCAGGAATGTGTCCAGCGCATCGGCGTCGATATCCCGGGGACGGGCAAAGGGCGAGATGACCTTGAAACCCGATACCCCGATCCGGGCCTGGTCGGCGGGGGTCGTGTAGGAGGCGGCCTCTATATCGGGTTGTCCCGCCCGCTTCAAAACCAGGCGCTTCATCTGCACCGTGTTGATCGGGGGCAGCACATCGGTCTTGACCATGTCCTCCCGCATATAGGAGAAACGGTCGGCATACACGATCTTGACCTCGTATACGGCGGGATCTCCCTGTTTCATCATATAGTAGGTATTACCCGCGCCGGTCTTGTTCCCCACATAAAAGACGGCGCTGCTCCCATCGGTAAAATCAATGGCGGCCGTCGAGGCGGCCGGGTCCAGCCCGTAGGGCGCCAGATCGGCGGGGGTCTCTGATTCCACGATACTCACCGCCTGAAGCTTGGAGACGTTGGTGAGGACATTGCGCGCGTTGGTATCATTGACAGGAACGTCCGGATACCCCTCGAGGGAATACGTGGTCTCGGTCCGGGGGGTCCCGTCCGTATTGGTCTCCTGCCGGCTGACGCTGACGGCAAATGACTCTCCCCCGGTATCCAGGGTAAATCCCGCGATATCTTCCTCGTCACACTCATAGATGATGATATTCTCCGCCGCCGGAGAGGGCGTCTCTTCCACACTGCCGCCGCCGGGCAGGGTCTTGATCAGCACGTATGCCCCCGCCAGCACCACCAGCGCCGCCCCCAGGGCGATGAGTGATTTTCCGCGTTTGCCCGCCATTTACAGATGCCTCCTCTTGAGCCATACGTAGATGCCGGCGCCCAGAGCGGCCAGGGGGATCAGGATCACCGCGATGAAGGCGTATACGAATACCTGGGACCGAGTCAGCGGCAGGGGAGATAGCTTCAGGTCCACGGGCCTGATGGATATCCCCGATTGATTGCCCGTCATCCAGGCCAGCGTATTCATGAAGAAATCCACATTCCCCGGCTGGGGCGCGAGGGTGGTATACCCGCCGAAGGATATGGTCTGGATGATCTGGGTGCTGCTGCCCACGAGCAGGTGGGCGCTATGGGCCGCGTTGTCCGTGTACCAGGTGTCGGTGACGGCCACCGCCAGATTGATGGGACCGGGTATATCGTCCGCGGTCGGGGGCGCCAGATTATCCAGGCTCTCGATATTCTCATAGTCGGTCTCCCCGTAGGCGTCCTGAGAGGTCATGAGCAGGGGCTCGACTGTCAGGGTATCCCGGCGCTGGTCGAGGACCTCGATCCCCTTGGCCAGGTAGATGCCGATCTGATACCCGCTCTTGATGATCGGATCCGTGATCTCATGGGACTTGATCACGGGCCATAGATACACCGGTGTATTGGAGCCGATATGGGCGGGATCGGTCTCGATCACGAAGCAGTCCTGCATGGCCACACCGTAGGAACGGAGCAGGCCGTCCAGATTGGGCAGGTCCTTGGCATACACGTCCAGGAATACGGCGAGGCTGCCCTCGTTTTCGAGATAATCCCGGAGCAGGTCCGCCTCATACTCGCTGATATCGGACTGGGCGCCGTTGATCACCACTATATCGGCGTCATCGGGGATGGCCTCCTGGGTGGCCAGTGTCAAATCCTCCATCTGGTAATTGCTGATATCCACCTTGGACTTGACGTTGCCATTCATGGCCACTTCCCCGTGCCCCTGGATCATGTACATCTTGGGCAGACTGCCCGACGCCACGTACTGTATGGCGGAGGTGATATTCTCCTCCACCGCCAGGGAGTCCAGCTGCTGCTGGTAGGTCTGCTGGTTCATGGTGTAGTTGAATAGATCGTTGTATTTCACCACGCGGTATGTATTATCCGTCTCCACGATATAGTCGTTGGCCGCGATATCGTCGCCGTATTTCTGGGCGAAGGCGGGGTTCTTGACCGGGTCCACATAGCTCAGGGTCACATAGGGGGAGTAGTCCGCGTATTTCTGCAATATCCCGCCGATCTGGGTGGAATCGGCGCCCGCCGCGTAGAGACCGATGATCCGGACATCCTGCTCGAGGTCATCCAGGACATCGTACGTCTGCTGGGACAGGGAAAACATCCTGTTTTGGGTGAGGTCCAGGCTGCCGGGGATCTGGTCCACCAGCAGATTGAGACCCATTAGCAGGATCACTACCACGATGGTCACGATCGTGGCATACCCGCCGTACTTGACTTTGGAACTCTTGAAGGATTCTTTGAACGCTTGTTTTTTCTTATCCATAATGACCTCCCTAGCTCCAACGCCTGCGTTCCTGTGTCCTCACCGTGAGAAACACCAGGGCCGCGCTGAATGTCAGATAGTACACGATGGGACTCAAGCGGAGTATGCCCACCGAAAAATCGTCGTACCGGGACAGCAGGGAGAACCAGGACAGCACCTTCACGATCAGCCCGTTGTACATCGACGCGTTGAGCCCGGCGGTCAGTCCCACGGCCCCGCCTCCCAGCAGGACGATGAGCAGTCCGATATAGATATTGCGGGTGGCGGAGTAAAACAGTCCCGCCAGGGCGATGACGCACACCACTACGAAGATGATCCCGGCGGCGTTGCCCGTGGGCACGATCTGCATCAGCCCGTCCATCAGATAGGTCAGTAAAAGCACGACGAAGGTGATGATGGCGGCGATCAGCTGGTTCTCGGTGAGAGACGAGATGAACAGCCCCACCGCGATGAAGGAGCATCCCATCAAAAAGAAACCGACGTAGCTCCCGAATATCTCCCATCCCGCCAAGCTTCCGTACATGGACATGGCCAGGGGATAGAGGGCGGTGACCAGCAGGGAGAGTAAAAACACCGTCACGGCGGCGAAGTATTTGCCCATCACGATCCCGGAGAGACTTAAGGGGCTGGTCAATAGAAGCTGGTCGGTCTTCTTGTTGCGCTCCTCGCTTAGAAGCCGCATGGTCAGTATGGGCACCGTCAGCAGGAATATAAAGGTGATATTGCTGAGGGTGCCCTTGAAGTCCGGGCTCTGCCCGAACAGGTTGAACAACGCGAAGAACACCCCGGAGACGCCCAAGAACGCTCCCATGAATATGTATCCGATGGGTGTGTTGAAATAGGATCGAAGTTCACGCTTGTAGACTGCCAGCATATTACTGTACCCCCTTTTCTCCGGCGGTGACCCGCAGGAAGATATCTTCCAGCGTCATATCCAAGGGGCGCATCATGAGTATCGGATACTGGGCCCGGGCCAGCGCGTGGAATAGCGGGCGCCGGATATCCATATCGGCCTCCACCAGGACGTCCACCGTATCCGGTTCCTTGACCCCCTGGGCCTCGGCGTACTTGACGCCGTCCACCGTCTTGATGGCCTTTATGGCGCCGCTCTCGCTGCCGGCGACGCGGAGCACCATGCGGTTTTTATCGTCGAGCCCCCGGGATAGATTGTCCATGGTGTCGCTGGCCACGATCCGGCCCTCATGGATGATGATGACCCGCTCGCAGATGGCGCTGACCTCGGGCAGTATATGGGAGCTCAGTATAATGGTATGCTCCCTTCCCAGCTTTTGGATTAGGCTGCGGATCTCTATGATCTGCTTGGGGTCGAGACCCACGGTGGGTTCGTCCAGTATTAGCACCTGGGGATCGCCGATCAATGCCTGGGCGAGTCCCACCCGCTGCTTGTACCCCTTGGACAGATTCTTGATGAGCCGGCCACGCATATCCTGGATCTTTGTAAGCTCCAGGATGCGGTTCATATCTTCTTCACGCTTGCTCTTGTCCAAACTGGTCTTCTTGATATCATAGACAAAATCCAGGTACTCCTGGACGGTCATATCCATATACAATGGCGGAAACTCGGGGAGATACCCGATCTTCTTTTTGACCGCGACAGGATCCTCCATGATGTCGATGTCATCCACCAGGACTTGTCCGTTGGTGGCGGATATGTACCCGGTGAGGATATTCATGGTGGTGGATTTGCCGGCGCCGTTGGGTCCCAGAAACCCCAGGATCTCACCCTTTTTGACGGTGAAGCTGACGTCGTCCACCGCGACATGCTGCCCGTACCTTTTGGTGACGTTTTTGACTTCTATCATCATATTCCCCCATTTCCTGGTTAGTATTGGATAAGGGCTTTACTAGTATAGCATCACCATGGGATTATATCAAAAAAAATTAGGGAGTTTGTGACAAAAGGGTGATATCCCATGCGGGGTATGTCCCTTTATGGTAAGATACATACATGCGTATTGTGTCAACATACATCTATACGTGGAGAAAGGAGTGAAATACGTGAAACCAGGCAGAGTGAAAGGCATACTCGCGCTGGTCATCGTGGCCCTGGTGGTCATCGTGGCCGTGTCGGGTTTCTACCGGGTGGATCAGGGTCAGGAGGCCCTGGTGCTCACCTTCGGTAAAATGACGAAGCATGAGGTCAACGCGGGACTGTACTGGCATATCCCCCTGGCCCAGACCGTCCAGAAAGTCAGCACCACCAAGGTGCACACCATGGAATTCGGGTACCGCACGGCCCAGGCCGGCAGCACCACCCAGAGCGCCCAGTACAATGACGTGTCCGAAGAGTCCGTCATGATCACCGGCGACAGCAATATCGTCCAGGTGGAGGCCATGTACCAGTACGTGGTCAGCGACGCGGAGGCGTTTTTGTTCCAGGTGGACGATCCCTACGGGACGCTGCAGCTGGCCTTTGAGACCGTGCTGCGGCGCAATATACAGAACAAGACCGTGGACGACGCGCTGCTGAAGAAACAGACCATCGGCATCGAGGTGCAGCCCGAATTTCAACAGGTGGTCAACAACTACCGCCTGGGCGTCACCATCAAGAAGGTGGAGATCCAGAACACCGCGGTGCCCCAGGAGGTGGAGGCGGCGTTTCAGGATGTCATCAACGCCATGAATGAGAAGACCCAACGGCTGGAGGAGGCCGAACGCTACAAGAACGAAGTGCTCCCCGCCGCCCGTGCCGACGCCTACCAGATGGTCCAGGAAGCGGAGGGCTACAAGGCCGAGAAGGTCGCCCAGGCCACCGGTGACGTGGCGAATTTCCAGCTGGTCTACTCCAAGTATGTGCTGAGCCCCGCCATCACGCGGCAGCGGCTCTTCATCGAGACCATGGAGAGCATCCTCGAAAAGGCCAATATGAAGTATGTGGTGGACGGCAGCGACAGCGGGGTCTTGGAGTTCCTGCCGCTGGACGGCGCACAGACGGGAGGTGACCAATAATGGCGGACCCAATCAACATTACCAATAAAGCGGATGCACAGAAGGCGATGAAGATATTCAAGCGGGTGGCGGTGTGGGCCGCGATCCTGCTCGCTGTCTACATCCTATTCACCGCCTGCACATTTACGGTCGGGGAGACCGAGCAGGTGGTCATCAGCCAGTTCGGCGAGTACAAGCGGATCGTCGTCGGACCCAACAATACATTCATCGATGAACATATGGATCTGATGGAGGGCAAGCTCGCCAATGTCCAGATCATCAAGGGCAAGGGGCTTTTCTTCAAGGTGCCCTTCATCACCCAGGTGAATAAATTTGACAGCCGCTTATTGACCTATGTCTCCGATCCGGAGACCATCAACGATGTGGAAAAGAAGCAGTACCAGATCACCATGTACGCCCAGTGGCGGATCGCCAATCCAGGGGTATTCATGGCGACCCAGGGCAACCAGAGCACCGCCTCGGTGTACCTGGACAATCTGATCTATCCCGCGGTAATCCAGCTGGTCAACAGCCTGAATACCCAGGATTTCATCAGCAATAAGGAACTGCTCAACGAAAAACTGGATGTGAGTCTGGCCAGCCTGAATGAGACTGTCCGCTCCGCCGGCATCGAGGTGGAGGATATCCAGATACACCGGACCATCCTCATCGCCGAGAACCTCCAAAGCACCTACAACAAGATGGTGGCCAATAGGCAGAAGGTGGCGGAGCAGTACCGGGCCGAGGGCATGGAGGAGTACAATAAAGCGGTGGCTAGCGCAGACCGGGAGGCCAAGGTGATCCGGTCAGAGGCCATCGAGGACGCCGAACGGATCCAGGGTGAAGGCGACGCCGAAGCCCTGCAGATCTACGCCGACGCCTATGGGGTGGATCCGGATTTCTACACCTACTGGCGCAGCCTCCAGGCACTGGAGAACGGCATCGACGATAAGACCGTGCTGGTCCTGGATAAGAACCATCCGCTGTGGAGGGAACTGCTAGGCTGGGTCCAACCTTAAGTGATGGGCTGATGATAAAGCCCGTCTGCTGCGTTGCGGGTCCGTCTATGCCTCAGCGTATGAAGTATACGCTTCCGGCATAATACTCCCCGCGTCTTGCAGCAGGTGCAGTTTACTGCACCGAGTAAGAGGCACAGGAGCTGTGCAAGAAGGCCTTTCTTGTCGGCCTCGCAACAAAGTCAAATAGAGAACGAAACGGCCCGGATATCCGGGCCGTTTTGTTGTTTTTCGATTATTTTTGCTGTAGTGCGTTCAGCAGTTTATCCAGAGAGGTATTGGCCACCAGTCTTTCCGGGAAGCCTGTCTCCTTAAGTATCTCCTGGGCATAGACGAAATTCCCCACATCCCCATCGATATGGGCGTCGCTCGAAACCGTCACCATGGCGCCGTATTTCTCGCACTGCGCAAGCATCTCGAGGCAGTTGCCCCGGGCGTTTTCCCGAAATCCGTCGGGCCTAAGCGAATTGTTATTGACCTCCAAAAGCGTCCCGGTATCCGCCGCCCCCCGGCAAAGCTCAGAAAAATCCACCGGGAACCGGCTGTCGTCGGGATGCCCGATGACATGGATATGCGGTGTCTCCATGACGCGCAGGACCGCCCGCGTAATATCCGCCGCTTCGGTGGAGCCGGTGTAGGTGGGCGGGTGTGTACTGGCGATATTGAGCTCGAGCAGCTCGAGCAATTCCTCGGGCAGGTCCAGCGTCCCGTCTCCGTCGAGGATATTGACCTCAGCACCCTTGATGAGCCGCACGCCACAGAGGGTCTCGGGCCATACCCGGGAATTCATAAAATGAAATAAATATGCGCCGTCCGGCATGGCGGGACCGTGATCGGTAATGGCGATGGCTTTGAGTCCTTTTTCGGCGGCGGCGCGCGCCATGTCCGCCAGTGTGGAATAGGCGTGTCCGCTGGCTATGGTGTGGGTATGGGTATCGGCAGCTAGATGCATGGATAATGTAGGTCCTTTCCCGTATGGTCTCCCCTCATCTACCGCTGTAGTATACCACATTTTTGAGCGGGCTGCGCCGTGTTGCGCCTCGATTTGATTGTAGTATATAATCTGAATAAAACAGCAGGAGGTTTGCAATGGAGCTAACCCTGACCACTCCGGCGGTACTGTTCCCCGCCATGTCTGTATTGATCCTCGCCTACACCAATAGGTTTATCGCCATATCCAAGCGGGTCCGGGCGCTGAAGGAAGAACATATCCAAAATCCGGAGGAATCCCTCTACCGGCAGATATCCACCATGCACCGGCGGCTGGGACTGATCCGCAATATGCAGGCCCTGGGGGTGGGGGCTTTCCTGGGCTGTGTCATCAGTATGCTCATGATCGTATCCGGCCTGCCCGCGGCGGCGATGTGGATATTCTGCATATCCCTGGTGCTGCTGGGCAGTTCGCTGGTGATCGCCGGGATCGAGATCTATCAGTCGGTCCACGCACTGGATGTCCATCTGGATGATCTGAGCCACGATATGGAGGACGGTTCTACGGAGTAGAAAACACCTGTACCATACCGGGCCTGCTTTGTAAAGCGGGCTCTTTTTATTGGTATTGCGAAACGTACCCGTAGATACCATAAGCGCAGGGGTCCGATGCCCCGGGCATTTATTATATGCATTTCACTTTGCGATGAATGATATATTGCAGTATACTGGATAATGATAAGGAAAAAGGAGGAAAATGGGTATGAGCGATTTTTCCGAACTGGTGTCCCGCCAGAAGGCGTTTGTGAAAGGCGGCGTGACCCGCTCCGTATCCTGGCGCAAAGAGCAGCTCAAAAGACTGCTCGCAGAGATGGATAAGCAGGAAGACCGGATACTGGAGGCACTCAAGCAGGACCTCAACAAAGCGCCCTTCGAGGCCTTCGCCGCGGAGGTCGGCACCGTGCGGGCCGAGCTGAAACACTGTATCAAGCACCTCTCACACTGGGCCGGGAAACGGCGGGTAGGCACCCCTCTGGCCCATTTCCCATCAAGAAGCTATATACTTTGCGAGCCCTACGGCTCGGTGCTGCTCCTCTCCCCCTGGAACTATCCGTTTCAGCTATGCATGGCGCCCCTGATAGCGGCGCTCTGTGCAGGCAACAGCGTGATCGCCAAGCCCTCGTCCCACGCGCCCGCCACCGCCTCAGCCATCGGCGATCTGCTGGAGGCATGCTTCCCGGAAGAATACGCCGTGTGTGTCCAGGGGCCCACATCGAAAGCCAATGAACTGCTGGACGAAGATTTTGACTATATATTCTTCACCGGGAGCCCCGGTGTGGGCAGGATGGTCATGGAGAAGGCGAGCAAGCACCTCACGCCCGTGACGCTGGAGCTGGGAGGCAAGAGCCCCTGTATCGTGACCCCCGACGCCGACATCTCCCTGGCGGCCCGGCGGATCGCCTGGGGCAAGACCATCAACGCGGGACAGACCTGTGTGGCGCCCGACTACCTGATCGTCCACCGCTCGGTGTACAAACAACTGGTGGACTCCCTGGTGGACTCCTTTACCGCGCTGTGGGGAGAGACACCGCATCAGAACCCGGACTACACCCGGATCATCGATAAGCGACACTACGAGCAATTGGTAGAACTGAAGAATCAGGCGGAGCCCTTTTACGGAGGCCAGGAAAATCCGGATACCCTGCAGATCGCCCCGGCGCTCATCGACGCCAAATGGGACGATCCCATCATGGCTGACGAGATATTCGGCCCCCTGCTGCCCGTCATCGTCTATGAGGGTCTGGATCATATCCTCCCCAAGATCCAGGCGCGGCCCAAGCCTTTAGCGCTGTATCTATTCACCACCAGCCGCCGGACCGAAAAGAAGGTGCTACATAGCGTGTCCTTCGGCGGCGGGTGTGTCAACGACACGGTGGTCCATCTGGCCAATCCGGGCCTGCCCTTCGGCGGGGTGGGACAGAGCGGCATGGGCTCCTATCACGGGAAAGCGGGGTTCGATACATTTACCCACTACAAGAGCATACTGAAAAAGCATGCCCATATCGACGTGCCCCTGCGGTATCCGCCCTACAAACGGGGGCTGGGCCTGCTGAAGCGGTTCTTTTAGTATGATTGTGATGGCAAAGACCGGCTTAGTAAGCCGGTCTAATATCCGGGCAGGCTAGTGAGAGATGCGGGGCAAGCAGCATCGCCATATTGGCGGCATGGCCCTGCTGTCCCTCGGCTCTGAATGCTATTAATAATACAGAATGCTCAGGGCCAGGAGCAGCTGTCCCGTGTAATAGGTTAATAGATTGAGAGCACTGTAGGCGGTGAAGGGCCGCTTGAATTTATTCCAGGCGAGAAAGGAATCGGAAGCGAAAAACAACAGCGCGCCCAGTCCCGACATGACAGCCAGCGCCGTCGGCCCCTGCGCCAGGTATATGGAGAATGCCTGGGCCGCCATATAGGATATGGCCAGCAGATAGAGCGCCACGGCAATCGTCATCTCCCGAAGATCGATCCTGGCAAAACGCCTCACCGTAACGCCAATGCCCGTGAGCAATAGGAAGAACACGGCGTCCCATACCTGCAGCCCCGATACCATCGTAAAGACCACCCCGTAGGCGATGTGGGCCAGCAGAAAGAGCGATAGGCCCCATAGAAACGCCCTGGGCCGCTCTCCGTAGACCAGGAGGATATCGCCTCCCACCGAGAGGGCCAAGCCCGTCAATATCCACAGGGCGTACCCCGCCGCGCCGGGATTTTCACGGAGGGCCAATAGTGCCGCCGCCACGAAGGCCAGGCTGGTCAGTGTCTTTGACACCAGCACCCAGGCCGTATCCCTGCGGTATCTGCCGTACAATAGCGCGGCGACCAGGATATAAAAAGATAGGATCACAGCGTACCACATGCGAGATCACGCCTCCCCATGGGTTATTCTATACCGAGCCGGAGGATTCCTCTCCGGCGCACGGCGCTTCTATCCATTCGACAAAAGGAATCGCCCCCTGCGGCGCGTCTGCGAAAACGTCTATTGACAAATACCCTCCACTACTGTATAACTTATAGTAGTAGTAATTGTTTAGTATTGAAAAAGGGGGCCCGGCATGACAGGACAGTATAAAAAAGGCGTTTTCGAGTTGTGCGTATTGGCGCTTCTCAAAAAGCGGGACCGCTATGGATATGATGTGTCCGAGTACCTGTCGCAGCAAATGGATATCTCCGACGGAACGGTGTACCCCATCCTCAGAAAGCTGAAAGCGGAGGGGCTGGTCACCACCTATCTATCGGAAAAAAGCGGAGGACCGCCGCGGAAATACTATAAACTCACGGATTTTGGTCTGGCGGAGTATACGGCGGCCAAGGAAGAATGGCTGGGGTTTGTCAACACGGTCAAAACACTACTGGAGGAGGATGACACAGATGAATAAAGAGCAATACCTGTCTGTGCTCAGAAAAGAACTGCATATAAACAAGGTCGAGGATATCGATGAGATCATCGCGGAATATGAGGAGCACTTCGCCCACAAGCTGTCCGACGGATATACGGAGGAAGAGATCGCGGCCAAGCTGGTGAAGCCCGCGGTCATCGCCAAGCAATTCGTATTGGATACCGGCAGGGCCAGGGGTGCGAACGCATTGACCAAAATAGGCGCCGCGTGCCTCGATACAATCATGCTGCTGCTGGACGTCACATTGTACGCCTTTACCGCCGCCCTCGGAGCAGGGGCCATCGGGCTTCTTATCGGCGGCCTGTATGTCATATTTAGCGGGGGCCTGCCCTTCGCCCCCATGCCGGCCATGGGGCGCGTGCTGATCGGTGTCGCGACCATCGCGCTCTGTGTGATGACAGGGGCCGGGACGATCTATTATACGGCTTTTATCAATCAGCTCAACAGGGCGTATATCCGTTGGCACAAGAATCTGATGACGGGCCGGATCAGCCCCGGTTACTCCACGGCGCCGCGGCTTGCCGGGAAACTGAAGCGCCGGCTGCGGCTCGTAACCCTCCTCTCGCTGCTGGTATTTATCGTGGTGTTCGCCGCGGGGTACGCATACCTGACTGTTTCGGCTGGGGAGCTTGGCTTCTGGCATGTGTGGCACTGGTTTGAGTAGGCGGGGGATTTTGAAATGGACCCCATACGTGATGGGAAACAGCATGTTTGAAAAAGGAGATCTTCATGGATGATACATTGACAATCGGTCAATTTAACGATTCCTTCCCCCCGGCGATAGACGGGGTGGTCAATACAGTGATCAATTACGCCGATTATTTCCATCGGGAGGACAATGCCTGCTACGCAGTCGTCCCCTATTACCCCAACACCCACTATGAGGAGTATACGTTCCCCGTCCTCACGTTTGCGTCCCTCCCGGTTCCGTTCCGAAAAGAGTACCGGTTTTCCCATCCGGGATTGAGCCTCAAGCTGTCGTCCAAACTGATGGATATCGACTTTAGTATCCTCCATGCCCACAGCCCTTTTACGGCGGGCCGGATCGCCTTGAATCTAGCCAAGAAACGAAGCATCCCTCTGGTCGCCACATTCCATACCAAATACAGGGAGGACATCGTCGCCCTGGTCAAGAGCGATACCATCGCGGATAAGATGATCGATCATATCGTCTCTTTTTACCATCAATGCGACGCGGTCTGGGTGGTCAACAGGGCCACCGGGAAAACACTGGAGGAATACGGGTACAAGAAGGAATATAGGATCGCCCCCAACGGCTGTGATTTCCCCATCGGGCCCTGTACCGATGCGATACGGAAGCGCATCAACCAGACATACGATATCGCTGATAATCAGAGGCTAATCCTCTATGTGGGACAGCACACCTTTCAGAAAAACACCCGGCTGATCATCAACAGCATCAAGGAACTGAAGACATACGATGTGGACTTCAAAATGATGTTTGTGGGGGACGGGAACAAGAGGCATCACCTGGAGGAGATGGCCGGCCGCCTGGGCCTGGGGGAGGACATCATCTTTGCCGGAAGCATAGCCGACAGGTATCTGCTGAACTGTATCTACAAGCGGGCCGATCTGTTTTTATTCCCCTCTCTGTATGACAATGCGCCGCTGGTGGTCCGGGAGGCCGCCGCCTGCCATACGCCCTCGGTGTTGGTGGAAGGCAGCAACGCGGCGGAAGGAATCATCGACAATGAAAACGGGTTCCTGGTATCCCGTCCCTGCGAGAGGGAGATCGGCAAACGGCTCTATGACATATTCAATCATGAGAATCAACTGCGGGCGGTCGGTAAAAAAGCCAGTGAGACCATCTGCATCCCCTGGGAAAAGGTCTTGGGCGATGTGCAGGACCAATACAGAGACATGATCCAGGCCTATCGCCGCAGGCACCGGAATGTCATATGAATAAAGGAATATATGAGCGCCTCATCAAGATCGGGCGGCTGTGCTTTAAAAAGCCCGTGATCTACCTGCCGGAGGATTTCGACGCCAGCGGCCCCAGCGTCTTTCTCTGCAACCATGCCCAAAATTACGGTCCCATCATGGCGGTGACCCGGTTCCCCGCGGCGTTTCGGCCATGGTGCCACTCCGGCGTGGTGCATCCAGATGAAAGCCATGAATACATCAAAAACGGCTTTTTCATAGAGCGGCTGAAGCTGAACAATATCCTCGCCGGTTTCTTGGCAGGGCTGATCGCAAGGCCCCTGCTGGCACTGGTCCACATGAACCGTCCGATCCCGGCCTATCACGATATATCAAAGAGCCTGAAGACAATCCATATGGGGACACAGTCCCTGCTGAATGGGGAGAACCAATTGATTTTTTCCAACGTGCCGGTATGCAAGGGAGGCAGGCTGAATCCTGATTTTGACTTCATGAAGGGGTATCTGCCGGTGATCAAATGCGCCCTGAAAAAGGGCGTGGTCCCCAAGATCTATCCGGTATCGATCAATAGGGACAAGGCCGCGATCTCCATCGGGAATCCCATCATTCCCGATGTGTACGCCCACTGGAACATAGAAAAGAAGCGCATCAACGACACGATCGTCAGAAAGGTGAAACTCGGGTATCTGTATCCCCGGCGGACGCTGGAGAAGACGAGCCGATTGTTCTGGGGGGAGGACAGACGGAAAATCTCATAAAGTAAACGGATAAGACCCCCAGCATATGCTGAGGGTCCTTTTCACTATCTGGGCAGGGTGGTATAGCAGAGATACCAGTCCATGCACTCGTACTGGTCGCCAGCGATCCGCTCTTGCAATTCCGCCCAGGTCGCGGGGGGCGGCAGTACCGCCGGATGGCCCGGCATCCAGTTGGCCGGGGTCGCCACTCCGTATTCGTCGGACGCCTGCAAGGCTGTCAGCAGCCTGCATATCTCTTCGATATTGCGCCCGTTGGTCATGGGATAGATGAGGATGGCCCGCACGATGCCGTTGGGGTCGATGATGAATACATTGCGCACCGTGGCGCTCTCATTGACCTGGGGCGCGATCATCCCGTACATCCGGGCGATGCGCATATCCCGGTCCGCGATGATGGGAAACGGGACCACGACGCCCGTGTGCCGGTAGATATTGTACACCCAGGCGAGATGCGATGGATTGCTGTCTATGCTGAGCCCCAGCAATTGGGCGTTTAAGCGGGCAAAGCAGGGCTGCGCCTCGGTAAACGCCAGGAATTCGGTGGTGCAAACCGGGGTAAATACACCAGTTACAAAAATACTAAATCCCAAAAACAAAAAAAGAAGCCCCCGAGACGGCCATATTTGACCGCCACGGAGGCTTTTTCTTATTCATATATTTCTATTCGTACTCATTTCATCACTGCCGTGCATCCACAGGCGCACCCCTGGCCCGCTTCTCATCAGGCATTCTAATCACCTCACGATCATATATGATGCCCCCGCCTACTGCCATAGACGGGGGCCTGTATGCATGACGGGAAAGGAGGAAAACCCGCCACGCCGCGTCTGGCCATTTTGGGCTACTTAACCCACCCCGGCTTTTGCTTTATCGGCCTGCTTTTTCGCCTGATTAATCAATACGGCTCCGCCTGCTACTAGTACACCCTGTAATGCATTTTCAATTGTCCATCCGAGCATGGCCATGGCCGCTGGCACTCCCAGAAATATTAGCACATATGGGATTAGCCAGTCTGGTATTTTGGGTGTTTTTTTCAGTACTTGCCCTATGATCAAGAGCACCGGCACCAGGATATACGCGCCCTGGCTGATGTACCCCCAGATATCCGGCACTCCCTCTATATCGCTGGCGGCATAGGCTGTGCTTGCCACCAGCGGTATCAGTACCAGCATTGTCAGTAAAGCAGTAAACAGTTTCTTTTTCATAGATACCTTCCTTTCTTCTTAGTCGAGCATCCCCGCCCGGTCCAGGAGCATGATCACCTCCAGCTTTTTCACCGTCTCATTCAGTCGGTATATGCCTGTGTCATTCTGCAATACGCCCTTCTTGATTGCTTTTTCTACGGCATCTTTCTCTTTGTCTGTCAGCTCCCGATATTTTCCCTCCATGGTTCTTCTCCTTTTTTATGAGGCGCGGCGGCCGGCCGCGATCTGGACGCAGTTCTGATGTCGCGTATCCATCTTCTTGGATGCATGACCTTTTGAGCAATACAGATGATTGCAGATATGACCGCTCACACCATTGCCCTTGATCACATCGTAATTGGTGCCTGTCCTATATCCGGCAGACCGCCCGGATACCCATGTCCAGGCGGTCTTGTCCTCCCGTCCTGCATGAGGCATACAATGTGTGGATGCGGCGATATATCTCCCATCCAGACACATGATGATGGGCCGCCTGCTCCATGTCCATCGTCCCGCTAGGCTCTTGTACTTGGCCGCATCTTCCGCTGTGGCGGGCTCAACATCGGCGTGGTATGACCCACTGGTGCGTATCACGGTGATCTCCGTACCCGTCCATACATCGATGATCTGAAACGGCACGTTTTTCGGCACCAATTCATCACCGCCATGGAACCAATCCACCAGCTCCCCTACTTTTAGATCATCAATATCTAGGTTGATAACCGTATGAGGCCCTGCGATACCGTCAGGCAGGATGCCAATACTGCGCTGGTATGCCATCACTGCCGCCGTGGTGATCTTTCCGTATTTCCCGTCTACCTTTCCAGATAAGAGCCCCCTATCTTTTAGGGCCTGCTGTACCTGTCTGACGGCTATACCCTTGTGTCCTTTCTCCAGCCGATAATGCAGTGGATACCCCGCCGGTACTTGTTTGACGTTTTTCGGCGGCGTGAGAGCCTTTATAGCCTCATCCAATTTGGCGAATGTCTTAGGCCCTGCCCATCCGTCTACTATCAGCCCTTTATCTCCCTGAAAACCTCTTACGGCCATGTCAGTGAGCGGTCCAAAGTCCCTATCCACTTTTCCCTTGTAGTATCCGATGTGACCCAGGTCCTGCTGGAGCTCCGCCACCTCATCCCCATAACTGCCTTTTCTCAATAATCCCATTCAGTTCACTTCTTTCTAATAAAATAAGCGCGGGAAACCGCGCAAAGATCATCTGTGGTTCGCAATTACTGCCATCTTTTCTTTGTATTTATCCATTTCAGCTTCACATTTTTTATATTCGGCCAGTGCCTCTTTGAGTTCCCCGTTCGCGCTGCCCCGCATCCAGGCCAATGCGCCCTGTTTTGCTAATTCTCCTGATGTTCTCAAGTTCCAATAAGATAGACGATCTTCCATCGTGCGGGCATCTTCCCGTTTTTTCTGCTCATCCGCAATCTTCTTCATTCTTGATGTGACTGTCCACACTACTGTTCCGCTGATAATGCCACCCGCCCCTAGTGCGCTTAATAAGGCAAATAATATTGCCATCTGTACACTCATACTTGCCCCTCCATCCTTCAGCTTTTGGACATAGCAAAGCGACGGGATAACCCCGCCGCTCTCTGATTCTCTGTGATACCTGGCTAGGGTATCCGCACCCCTGCATCCAGCACGATGATGGCCGTATCTATGTCTGTCCTGCTTTCTGCCGGGACTGCTCTGGCCGCCTGTACGATGGTGGTTGTCGTGTCTACCATAGCCTGTGTGATGTCACCAGGGTAGGTTATGGAGTTGGCCGGGTAGTCCGTATGAAAGCTGTCCTGTAATGTCAATACGTCCGCTTCTCTTGTTTCGTCCACAACTATCCAGCATTCTTCCGCGCTGTACAGTTCTCCGTATACCTCGATGCCCGCTCCGACTACGACGGCGGTAAATTCGTAGTTCACGACCGACGGGTCTAGTTGTACCTGTGTAGTCATATGTATCACCTCTTTCTAGGCCGTCATGGCCTCCGAATAAAATGTACCTTGCTGGCCGCCGGTGCCGTTTTGATACCCTGTCCCACCAGCCCCGCCAGCTTTTATTATCGTCGCGGACGAGGTATTTACAGATGTTCTAGAAAATATGGCTATCACGCCGCCGCCTGCGCCTCCGCCGCCGCCGCCATGGCATAGACGATGAACGGATCAACCTTGCGCTGATCCTTGGCTTCCATCCATTCGTCGGGGTCGTACTTGCCCTCCGCGCCGCTGCCAAGCGGCACGCGGTGGGCAATCTGGCACGCTATGTCGCTGACTTCGAAGTCATCGATCTTCTTGGCGCCGCTCTTGCCGGCAAG